>Ga0315268_10000311_pt1 | contig 56715 bp, 59 predicted proteins | sample C1_top_MG_FD_204535 | JGI IMG/M metagenome (GOLD analysis project Ga0315268, IMG submission 204535) | Sediment microbial communities from Yellowstone Lake, YNP, Wyoming, USA - C1_top | ecosystem: Environmental > Aquatic > Freshwater > Lake > Sediment | place: USA: Wyoming | collected 2017-08-01 | reverse complement strand
TCCATGCTCTCAGGTGTTGTTAGCCCATTCGACCCGAAAGGAGATTTCAGACCTTTCAGTGTTCGACTCAGTAAGAATACAGGAGGGACTCTCGCAGAAGAATCCTTCAAGATGTATGTACAGAGCTTGATAAAAACCAATGGATTAAATGCGAAAATTATTGACACCAATGTAAGAGAAGAGATTGATGAACAGATAGGTACACAAATAGACGTTCTTTTGGAAGTCAATGGAAAGAAAAAAAGCATTGAAGTGAGATCGTCTTTCAGTTATAAGACAAGTTTCAAGCGATTGTTTGGCATACCGCTTTACAATGGTAAAGGTGCCTTTTCAATTATAGGATGGTACAAACATCAACATAAACCCGAAGAGGAAAGAAAGAACTACTACATATTCGTTATACATTACTATCATCCAACAAAGATTGGGCAATATTGCAAAAACGAGGTTACTGCCTACATCGCTGGTGCGGCCTCGGAGAAAACATTAGAAACAAAAGGATATGATGATAACTTGAAGCAAAGAGGAGCAATGTACCGTGTAATTAATCCTCTAATTAGTGTGGCTGATCCTATTGATGTTATTGATGAAATCTTAGAAATCTAGGTATTAGCCATTGTCACGCAAAGGTTGTTTGGTCTTGGCTTTTCAGTAATTCTTTTACAGTTATCGCTTTAATTTCAATATTATCGTATAGTTTTGCTCTAGCTATCTCCTCATTTGCACCTTTTCCAAAACTGAAGGCAACTATGATGCCTTTGGTTACTTTCCTTCGTCTTATTGCAGTCTCAAAGTTGTCGATTACGTTCCTTCCTATGTCATCCGACTGTTTAACTTGTATCGGAACTCCTTCGAAAGTGTATCCATCAATGCCCATATCAGAACTCTTTCGCGTTGAGACTCTTCCAAACAACCTTTTTACTATCCAATTTTGAAAATCAAAAGGTGCGATTTTTCGCAAATCCTCCTCTGACAAGGGCATACCCATCATGTTCGCTGACACGCCAAGCTTTCTCATGCGTCTCTCCATTAGATCGCATGCTGTCGGTGAAACATCAATACCTATCCACCTTCGACCTCTCTTTTGTGCGACGACTATTGCGGTACCACAACCACAAAAAGGATCTAACACTACGTTCATTGGTTCTGAGGAGATTTCAATAATCCTTTCTAACAACTCTTCGCTCTTCTCAGTTGGATAACCACTTTTGAAAGAATATGCATTAATGTCATCCCAAACACTTGTCAGAATTACATGTGTACTAGCTGGAATCAAATACTCTGGTCTTCCAGTTTTGGGATTTGCTCGCAACTTTCCTTCTTTGATGGCTTTCTCCGCCCTTTCTTTTGTCCATCGCCAATGCCCACCTTGAGGGGGCTTATGCCCAAACAAATCATAGTCCATGCCAGTCCTCAAACCATTAGCATCAAAAGCATGCCACCTAGCTGGTTTGTGTTCTTCTCTCATGGGAGGCTTAATCGTGTGTTCGTTTGACTTTGCATAAAAGAGGATTGAATCAAAAGCCACGTTAAGTTTCTTAACCCTTTCATATTCGTGAACGTTTTTTCTTATTCGTTTAACTGAAATCTCATTTCTGAAATTCTCTCTACCAAAAATATCGTCCATTCTAATCTTGAGATAATGGCTTGCGTGCCAATCACAATGCAAGTACATAGCACCATCTAATTTGAGAACTCTATAACATTGTTCAAGCCTTTCTTTCATCCATTCTACATAATTTAATATTCCACCTTTCCATCTATCTTCAAAAGCTCTTAGTTCATATCCATCTCTCCAAATAATCTCATACTGTTGATTTGAAAAGAAAGGCGGGTCGGCATAGATCAAATCTACACATTCATTCGGAAATTTAGCTAAAACATCCTTACAGTCTCCGCAATAGATCGTGTTAGTATTGAAATAGGAAATAGTCATTGGTTTCTCCATTAATTCATTAATAATGGAAAGGCTTATATACGTTGTATATCTTATAAGATATATAGGAGATAGAAAGCGATGATATGCAAATATTGCCAATCTAAAAATGTCGTGAAGCATGGCAGGAGAGGAGATAAGCAAAGGTACCTCTGTAAAGATTGTGGACACAAATTCTATGATGGTTCAGACTTTCCTAGAATGAGAGTCGAGTCTCGGATTATCTCTTCAAGTATGGATTTCTATTTTGAAGGCTTGAGCGCTCGGAAGATTCAAACTCAGATTGAGAAGCTTTACGGAGTGCATGTTAGTCAAGTTACAGTTTGGAAGTGGATAATGAAATATTCTGCTCTAGTTTCTCAGTATGTCGAAACTTTAGCACCACAGCTTTTAGGTATTTATCATGTTGACGAAACCGCAATAAAGTGTAAGGGCGTTCAGAAGTGGTTCTGGGAGATTATAGATGAGCAAACAAAGTTTCTAGTAGCCAGCCACTTATCAGGTAGCAGAACAGCAGAAGACGCAATAACATTGTTTGAAAAGAGCCTTAAAATAGCAAAGAGAAAGCCAATTTCAATCTACTGTGATGGATTACCAGCTTACATAGATGGTTACAACAAAGTATTCAGAACTCTAAAAAAGGACACAAGACCAGAGTTAATCAGAAGAGTAGGCATCAAAGCGGTCAATAACAACAATTTTGTAGAGCGGTTACACGGCACTTTGAAGGATAGGCTAAAGCCCGCTAGAGGTTTGAAAGGTGAAGAAACGGTTAGAACATTGCTTGAAGGGTGGGTTGTTCACTACAACTATGTAAGGAAACATCAAACTTTGAAGGGTAGAACGCCTGCTCAAGCTTCTGGGATAAACATGAAGAATGATTGGCACTTACTGGTTAAAGAAGCCACAAAATATGAAGCAACACACAAGGAACTGAACAAGAAACCCATAGAGGTGATGGTTGCATGAAGAAAATTCTGGTCAGTTTGCCTCAAGGAATATTCAAAATTATCAAAGAATTAAACGGCAATTTAGGAGAAAGTGATAGCGAAGTAGTGCGCAATATAGTCATAGCTTATTTAAGCGAACAAGGATACTTAGCAAAAGGGGGAAAACAATAATGCCAAACCGACCAAGAAGGGACAGAACAAAAGACTTAGCTGAAGAACTAGATGTTTTTGATACAATGCTTTCAGCATTAGTTGAAATACTTGAAGAGAAAGGCATTGTTACTCAAGAAGAATGGGAAGAAAGAATAAGGATGAAAACAATCAAGGCAGGTGGAAGCAAGAGCTACAGGGATATACAATTCTCGTCTAAGCCCTAAGCTTGCGGGAGAGTCAATTCTGGAATCTGGCTCTTGAGGTTTAGCATTTCTTTGAAAAGGGCATCATTCTTATAGTAAAATTGTTTTTCTCTAAGTAAGGCTTCTGACTTGTTTAGCTCATGCAATATATGCCTAAGCTCAATAGTTGGTCTAAATCTATAGTCGGCAATGAAGCGCCTAAATAGTGAGTCCGAAGTCTGATACAAGGCAATTTCAGGAGCCTCAAGTGCTGGTCGATAATAACAACTGTCTAAATGAACTAATGGTTCAAATTGTTGGATATGAAAAATCTCTTTCAGTAGCGGATAGCTTTTCTCCAATATGTAAGCCATGCTGAAAATCTCAAATTCATTGTCACTACTGGTCTCCTTTTCCAAGGCAGTGAAGGCTTCCCCATAGGTATAGCCCTCATCAATTCTTTTAATCAATTGGAGATTTTCGAGCAGAGATAACCATCGCTCTATTCGGGTATGCCTTCTTAGTTTTTCCAATTGCTCAAACGATATCACACACTCTTTTCTCTGCCTAAGATTGGCTAATATCATATTTGCTGGATTCAAGAAAACTCTAGCAGGGCTTGTCTTAGCCAATTGCCTAGAAGATGCAGTAACGATTATGTCTTCGATTCGTTCTCGCCACATTTCCAAATAAGAACGAATCAACGATATACTTTCTTCACGTTTGATTGAGCAATTCGCATCAAACTGAAGTTTTTCATTAAGACATATTGTGCCAAGCCCTTTCAAAGGCAAAACTCGTATGAACCTTTCTTCTTGTGGGTAGTCATTCTTGATTAACCGTGGATAATTGGATTTCAATTGAGCTTTCCATATTTTCTCTTTTTCATCAAAGATCGGTTCATCTGCAGAAATAAGGTTGCCATAATAGCGCATCGCATATTCTTTGATTCTCCGTTCGATATCAGCCTTAGTCAACGTATCCATTTAACGTCACCTTCTCGCCTATTCTTATTTTTATCAACGCTCTGAAGTTTCCATTCCACATATCCATGAATTGACTAATTGAAACGGTTTCTTTACCATATACTGGGTCATTGTAATAGATAAGAAGTTTGTCCTCATCAATGTCCGTGATCACAATCGAATGAGGATAGTCTCCGTTTGGGTCAGGCATTATTACCCATGCAATAACGGGTACGGGTGGGTCACGTTTTATTTCTTCTGTTATATCCTCAATTTTATTGTTAAGGCTTGGAACAAATTCCAAGGAAGGTTTTGTTTTCCTAAATTCCTCATTTATGTTCTTAATATTCTCAAAATTTGTACCACCGATGTCTGCACTCGTCTTAAGTGTCTCTGAGATTTTTGCTATATCCAGATTTGGAAAACCTTCACTAAACCTTTTTTTCACGTATTCAAGAACCATTTTCATGCAAACAGGCGTACAAGAAAAATCATCATCTTGATATTCGACAGGTACGTCCATTTGCATCAACTCGTTTATGCAATAAGCGGAAGAATATAGCTATATCTAGGGAACGATTATTATTCAATTTTGCGGTTAATTTGGAAAACAGAAAAGACATTTAATGTGGTTATGTCCCTTAAGTTAACAGTATCTGTTGCAACAGACAACTTCTTTGAACTCTTAAAACATCAAAATCTATCATTCATTCCATTAAGCCAATCAGTTTCTCCGCAGTCTCCTTGTCCACGTAGAAGCCTCCTCTGGCCAGCCTGTTCACGCCCAATAACATGAGAACGTTGTTGAGGGGTATCGGGTTGGCTGCCTCCTGCAGGTTCTTGAATCTGACGAAAGAAACTCGCTGCTTGCCCTTAATAAAATCAAGGTAACGTTCCTCGGAGGCTAGAACGGATTCGTGGCCATTTTCCTTCCATAACCCATCAGCGTCTCCAACTTTCCGCTCGATGAAATCTGCGTAACCATCGATTTCGCCAACCGGTTTTGAGACGTAGAAGAACAGAATCGAAGCATTCTTGGGAGGAGCCCACCCGCCTTGAACGTATGCGTGTGACTTCTTTCCTTTGTCGCTGCGATTGCGAAATTCGCGCCACCATTTTTCTCTAATCATCATGACAAAGGCGTATTTTTCATTCATCCAATCACACACAACACTTCTGCAAGTTATGATTTAAAATTTGTTGAACCCGAAGGATTAACGGCTATCCGAATTGTTTAAATTCAGCTTCTGTTACTTCCTTAAGCCGAAACATCGGTGGCAAACGAAACTACCATGTTAATAAACGCTGATACGAAGCCGAGAGATTCCAATGGTCTTTCAACGTCTAAAGAAGACAAAAGACATTACCTTGTCTAACGTTTTTTTAGCCGAGTCTCTGGCTCTGAAGCGCTGTTCTAGAGGTCCATAGTTTCTAGGCATATCTTAGGAAGGTTTTTTGAAGGGATTTTATTGACGGAGTATGTTTCTCTGCACGCTGATGAAGTTTTCAAGGCACTGGACACGTTGCTCCAAGGATTAACAACTGAGGAGGCAAAGCGGCGACTTGCCAAGTACGGCCTAAACGTGCTGGTGGAAAAGAAGCGCAGACCTTTCGTATACAAGTTTTTCACTCATCTGAGAGACTTGTTCAGCGTTCTCTTGCTTCTGGCAAGTCTACTCTCAGCGTTTGGGGGCATGTGGGAGCTAAGCCTCATCATTCTAGCCGTGGTTCTAGTCAACACGGTTTTCAGTCTTTTCCAAGAGTGGCGCGCAGAGAAAGCCATGGAAACGCTGAGGAGTTGGATGCCAGAGTACGCCAAAGTCATCAGAGACGGAGAACTCAAAAAAATATTAGTGAGAGAGCTCGTTCTTGGAGACATAATAGTTTTAGAGGAGGGCGACCGCGTCCCAGCCGACGCACGTCTGGTGGAAACCTTCGACTTATGGACCAATAATGTTCCTTTAACCGGCGAGTCTGAACCGCAGCCACGAACAGCCAAGCCAACTAAAACGGTTGACTCGGCTTATCTTGATGTTCCAAACCTTGTTTTCATGAGCACAAGCGTGGCTAAAGGACGCGGAAAAGCGGTTGTGATCGCAACCAGCATGAAAACGAAGTTCGGGCAAATCGCCGGTCTCACTCAGGAGATAGCAGAAGAGCCCAGTCCTCTTCAAAAGGAGATTGCGTACACTGCAAAATACGATTTCATTCTGGCTTTAGCGGTAGGGTTTGTTTTCTTTTTGACCGGCATAGTCTGGCTTCATTTAGAAATATACAATAGCATACTTTTCATGATAGGAGTCATGGTAGCATGTGTTCCAGAAGGTTTGCAGGTCACAGTTTCAAGCGCGCTAGCCATAAACGTGCTGAAAATGGTGAAGGAGAATGTTCTCGTCAAGCGTTTGTCTGCGGTTCAGACGCTGGGCAGTGTGACAGTGATATGCACTGACAAGACCGGAACAATAACCAGAGGCGAGATGACCGTCAGAAAACTCTGGATAAACAACAGGATTGTCGGAGTCTCAGGCGTCGGGTTCGCACCAGTTGGAGAATTTACCTGTGAAGATGAAGAATTAGGAAAATGTGAAGCCGAAAAAATTGAGAGACTTCTTGAAATCTCAGCTCTCTGCAACAGCGCTAAAGTTGAGCCTCCATCAGACAAGAACAGGTCTTGGAACATAATCGGAGACCCGACCGACGGAGCACTTCTTGTAGCAGCCCTAAAGTACGGCTTGAACGTGCAAAGCGTGCTAGCAAGAAAACCCATGGTACACGTGATACCCTTCGACTCGAAAAGAAAGAGAATGACCACAATTCACAAGAGCGATAATGGAGCTTATGCTTACACAAAAGGCGCTCCAAGAAGCGTTCTCTCAATATGCAACAGAATACTCGCAGACGACACAATAGACGATTTGACCGCTGAACGTTTACACTCTGTCGAAGCGAAAATTCGAGAATTCGCAAGCGAAGGCTTACGAGTAATAGCCGTGGCTTACAGAGAGTTGCCAGGAAACGGTTCTTTCAAGAGCAAAAATGTTGAGAAAAACATGATTCTGGTCGGACTCGCCGCGATGAAGGACCCCCCTCGTCCAGAAGTCAGAGACGCCGTGAAACTAGCTAAACAGGCGGGTATAAAGACTGTTATAATAACTGGAGACTATGGTCCGACCGCCCAAGCCGTTGCAGAGGAAGTTGGCATCGTGGACGCTGGTGATTGCCGAATAATCCGCGGTGTTGACTTGGACAGTAAAGGTGACCAAGCTATAGTAGAGGAAGTGAAGAGGGGAAACGTGATTTTTGCACGCGTCTCTCCGGAGCAGAAGCTTCGAATTGTTAAAGTTCTAAAACAGAGCGGCGAGGTTGTTGCCGTCACAGGAGATGGAGCCAACGATGCTCCTTCATTGAAGGAGGCTGACATAGGCATAGCGATGGGCGCTTCCGGGACAGACGTTGCAAGAGAAGCAGCGGACATAGTTCTGCTCGACGACAGTTTCGCATCAATAGTCAAGGCGGTGGAATCTGGGCGTGCGATTTATGAAAATCTGAGAAAGTTTATAGTGTACGTTTTCTCGCACAACTGGGCCGAGTTGATTCCTTACGTGCTTTACGCATCGTTAGGCATACCTTTACCGCTGCTCGTAGTGCAAGTTCTGGCCATCGACCTGTTCATAGACGTGATTCCATCACTGGCACTAAGCCGTGAACCTCCGGAAACTGGAATAATGCAGGAACCGCCAAGAAGTCTCAAAGAGCGACTTTTCAACATGAGAGTTTTCCTACGCTCTCTATATATAGGGGGGATAATCGCTGCTGGCGCAATGTTTGGCTGTCTAAGTACATGGTCGGCTGGAGGTTGGCGCCTTAGTGACCAGTTGAGCCCTGATAGCCTTGTCTACGTCAAAGGCGTAACCATGACGTTCGCTGGCATAGTAATAGCTCAAGTCGGCAATGTTCTAGCGTGCAGGACAAGCAAGGTATCTCTCTTCAAAACCAGCCTGTCGAGCAACAAGTGGATCTGGCTCGGCATCGCGGCTCAAATATCAATTCTATCCTTCCTGGTTTATGTTCCGTTGATGCAAACGTTCTTCAGCACAACATCCTTAGGGCTGACCGAATGGGCGTTTCTGGCGTCTCTTGCCATAATAGTGATTTTCGCCGAAGAACTTCGGAAACTGTTTGCACGAAAACTCTCAAAATAAAGACACCAAATTTTTATTCACAGTGCCACTAATCTACCGCTGATGTCCGGAAAAGAGTTTTTCGTTAATCGCTACAAAAAACTGGGATGGAGATTTGAAGGCGTCAAGCCTAGACAGGCAATCAGAGTAAACACCATGAACGTCAAAGAAACCAGCGTCGTAAATAGGCTACGGGAAAGAGGAGTAGAACTCGAGAAGGTTCCATTCCTCGACAATGGCTACTGGATTCGCAAATCAAAATTCTCTGTAGGAGCCACATCGGAATATCTCTTAGGCCTATACTCGATTCAAGAGGCTGCAGCCCAAATCCCAGTGACTCTGTTCACAGAATTAGAAGGTAAGACGGTTTTGGATGCGTGCGCGGCGCCAGGCGGGAAAACTGTTCAGTTAGCCGATCTGATGGGTAATACTGGCGCAATAGTCGCCTTGGATGTTGACAGGTGCAGGTTGACGGCTCTGACAAACCATCTGGAAAGATGCCGCGTGAGTAACACAGTAATCTATAGGATGGATGCACGGCAGGCTTCACGGCTAAAGATGAGGTTTGACAGGATACTCCTCGACGTTCCGTGCTCGGGCAACTTCGCCACAGACAAGAACTGGTTTAGACAAAGAACGATTGACGACGTGAAGAGAAACGCGGCTCTTCAAAAAGAAATCCTAGCAGAGGCAGCCAAAGTCCTAAAGGATGACGGCGAAATAGTCTACTCGACATGCTCTCTAGAGTCGGAAGAGAACGAGCTAAACATCGACTGGGCAATAAGAAAACTGAATCTTCAAACCGAAAAGATAGACTGCCATGGAGAAAAGGCACCAACCACCATATTCGGAAAACAACTGCACGGTTCGATAGAAAACTGCAAGAGAATCTGGCCGAGGCTTACCCAGGGGTTTTTTGTCTGTAAACTCAAGAGGCTGAAGGACGCTTCATGAAGCAAATAAAGGAGTTTGCAAGTCGGTTTAATACGAACATCAGTTTGAATGAGAATCTCATAACAGAAAAAGAGAACAGATACTTTCTCTTAACCAAGAAGCTGCAAAAGCTCGTTGCAAAGGACTTTTTCTACGCTGGAAACTACCTTGGGAAGGTTAAGAGTGGCAAGTTCTTTCCAAGCTTCATCTTGCTGAGAATGGTTGCTGAAGGAAAGGCGAACAAGGCGATTGTGGATGAGAAAACCGAGTGGCTCTTTATCTGCGGAAGAGACGTCTTCAAACAAGGAATAGTGAAGACGGTCGGTTCAAGGAAAAAAGGCGACTACACGCTAATCCTAAACCAGCATGACGAATGCATAGGATATGGCAGAATACTGCACGACTTAGATGAAGGCACTAGGGGAGTCGTGATAAAGAACATCCTAGACATAGGAGACTTCCTGAGAAGAGAGAAGAACCAAGCCTAAACCTTTTGACCCTTTATTGTCTCAACTATTTTCTCGATTCTAACGACTTTCTGTTCTCTTTTAGCTAGGTTTCTTATGGCAACGGCGTTTTCTTTCAGTTCTTTTTCGCCGATTATTATCGCGTAGTCCATTTTTCTTCTGTCAGCGTCTTCCAAGGCTGCGGTCACTCTTCTTCCCATGACTTCAACTTCAGCAGGTACGTCTGCTTCCCTGAGCATCTGTGAAATCTTCAGCGCTTCGCTCTTCAACTCTTCTTTAACTGGAATCACAATCACAGCTTTTCCTCCAGCTTCCAGTTTGGCTTTCTGCGTCTGCATCGCCAACATCATCCTGTCTATTCCATGAGCCACGCCCACTGCAGGCATTGGCTCTCCTCCGAACAACTCGATGAGTCTGTCGTATCTCCCGCCGCCGCCTAAGGCTATGTCGATTCCAGAAACGTACGGTTCAAAAATGAACCCTGTGTAATATTCCAGTCCTCTCGCAAATCCAGCGTCAACAACAACGTCCATTTTGCATCCGCTCTTTTCGATAAGTCTCAGAATTTCGCTGAGGTTTTCCACGGCAGAAACGGCTTTTTCATACGCCTTGACAAGCTCCTTCATCTTTTCCGCGATTTGGAAAACCTTGTTGCCCTTGAGTTTCACAAGTTTTTGGAGGATGTTAACGCATTCTCTTGAAGCTCCAGCGTCTTTGACCATTCTGAGCGCGTCGTCATACTCTTTTTTGTCCATCAGCTGCATGGCCGCGTTCTGCTCTCTTTCTTCTAATCCTTCTTGGCTGAAAATTCCACGCAGAACCCCAACGTGCCCGATTTTGAAAACATAGTTCTTCAGTCCTGCAGCTTCCATCAGACTGCAGGTTAGCATCAAGATTTCGGCATCCGCCTCTGGCCTTCCAGAACCAATCAATTCATAGTTTGACTGCCAAAACTCTCTGTAACGCCCTTTCTGAGGCTCATCATACCGGTAAATGCTGCCAAAACTGAAGAGTCTGAGGGGTTTAGGCTCGGTTCTGAGAGATGTGGCTACAAGTCTGGCGACAGACGCCGTGAACTCCGGTCGCAGAGCAACATCCCGCCCGCCCAAGTCCTTGAACACAAACATTCGCGACCGAACTTCCTCTCCAGCCTTTGCCGCCAGAAGCGCATGAGACTCTACAACAGGCGTTAAAATCTCCTTGTACCCGTAGAGCTCCGCGATTCCTCTGGCTTTTTCCTCGATAAGCCTCATCATTCTGGCTTCTTCTGGCAGGAAATCCTTCATTCCCCGAACGGTTTTGAAAGTCGACATGCACAAATTCTCCGTTATTTCAGGGTTAATTGCGAGACCGAATAGTAAACTATTTCCCCTCTACGGTTCATCACGGCTAAAATCAGCTCTTTCTTGAGGCTCTGACACTGCATCATAGCGCGTGTTAAGTCTTCAAGCGAGATTGGTCTGCCCTCTTGAAGGCTCATAACCATGTACTTGGCGGTGTCTTTTCCATACTCCCCTTTTTCATAAACTCGGAAGCCAACGCCCAACCCGAAACCTTCTCTGACCGCGTACCCGCGACCTCTCAAATCGCGATAAGTCAAATATTTTGTCCAAGCGTTTTCGTCAATGTCCTCGTAATGTTGCAGAAGCTTTTGAAAATCCACTTTACCGCCTTTTTCACCTTCAATCTCCAGCCACCCTTTGTCCATCAGGTAGAGAGCTTCGTAAAAGGTGAGCAAAAACTCGTTGTTCTCTTTCACGCCGTACCCTCTTGAAGAGAGTTCTTCTATGCCCTGCTTTCTAGGAATTTTGACACCGTTCTCTGTGATTACGCCCTTTGCTCTGAATTCAGGACGGCTTGGTTCCTTTTCCTCGCTTTTGCTCATGTAAACCATCAACCAGCACGGTGTTACACTCTTCACTTGTAGGATTTGGTTTTAAACTTTTCAAAATCTTTCTTGTACAAAACGCCGCTTTCACAGATTATGGCGGTTACATACTCAAGCGGAGTTATGTCAAAAGCCGGGTTGAGAACGTTTACTCCTTCTGGAGCGATTCGCTGCGAGCCAATGTGTGTGACCTCTTCTGGTTTTCTCTCTTCAATAACAACATCCGCGGAAGTTCGCGTCAGGTCAAACGTGGATTTTGGAGCGGCAACATAGAAGGGGATTTTGTGTTCTTTGGCTAGAACCGCTATCGTGAACGTTCCAATCTTGTTGATGACCGCGTCCTTGACTATTCTGTCAGCCCCCACTATGACCTTGTTCACAAGCCGTTTAAACATGACATAGCCGACCATGTTATCGGTAATCAACGTAACCGGTATACCATCTCGCCTAAGCTCGTAAGTTGTAAGCCTCGCGCCCTGCAATTTCGGACGAGTTTCAGTAGCAAACACCTTAATCTTTTTTCCCTGCTCCCATGCGGCTCTTATCACGCCCAATGCTGTGCCGTAATCAACCGTAGCCAAGGCGCCAGCGTTGCAGTGCGTCAGGATCACATCTCCGTCGTGGATAAGCTCGGCGCCATACTTACCAATCATTCTGTTTGCCTCCGCATCCTCATCCGCTATTTTCTGCGCCTCCTTAACAACAGAAGCAGCAAGAGTCTCAGTGTTTCCGGAGAAGTCTCTTGCTTTGGCTAAGATTCTATCCATCGCCCAGAAAAGGTTGACAGCCGTTGGTCGCGTTTTTCTTACGGTTTCTGCTGCGCTTTCCAACTCTCTGATCAGTTGCTCTTTGGTCTTTGCCATCGAGTTGTGAGCGGCTAAAGCTAAGGCATAGGCTGCAGCAGCACCTAACAGTGGTGCGCCCCTTATTTTCATGGACTTTATTGCCTCAGCAACCTCGCTACTGTTTTTCATCTCGAGAATCACTTCCTCGTACGGCAGCTTCGACTGGTCTATGGTTAACACTGTTCCGTCGCGCCACTCTATCGTCCTCCTCAACATAACGCAAGCCTCAGAAAACCGTTTATGAGCAAACTTGTATAAATTCTGTTAGAAAGTGAACCAAGAAATGAAACGAGAAGAACTGGAGAATCTCCTTGAAAGTTTTGGACGCAAATATTCTGAGACGCTGGGAATAGACCTCTCAAGTGAAAGAGACGAGGAGATTTTCAAATGGTTTCTGGCGGCTGTCTTCTTCGGTGCCTCTATAACAGAAAGCTCAGTAATCAAAACCTTCAAGTGTTTCCAGAGACACGGTGTCTTGACTCCTAAGAAGATTCTCGAAACTGGCTGGGACGGACTGGTCAAAATTCTGGACGAAGGCAGCTACACCCGTTATGATTTCAAGACCGCGGACAAGCTCTTGGAAGCCATGCGGAATCTCATGGAAAAATACGACGGAAGCCTAGCAACTCTCTATAACAGGGCTTCCGACGCGCGAGATTTGGAGAAGCGACTAAAAGATTTGGGGAAGGGCATAGGCTATGTCACGGTAGGCATCTTCCTAAGAGAACTCCGCGAAATCTGGGAAAAAGCAGACCCAAACCCGACAAGTCTGGTTATTCTCGCGGCTGAAAACCTTGGAATAGTGAAGAAAGGGACAACCGCTGAAGAAGCGGCAAAGCAGTTAAAAGATTTCTGGTCCAAAAAAAGAATCGCGGGAAGATCATTCATTAACTTTGAGACAGCCCTACTTAGGGTCGGCAAAGAATATCGGCGAAAAGGAAAGCCGCTTCCAGCTAGGGTTAGAGATGAGTGCCTGTCTCATAAGGCGCCTTAATATACGTTATAACTTCTATCGGGCATTCGCCTGAAAGCTTCAGCCTCTTTTTCCATTCGTCGCCCACAGCTATAAGTGAGAAAACGCCTGAAATCTCAGCCTTCGTCTTTCGAACCAAGTTAACCAAGGCTGCTTGTGTCTCGCCCGTTTTGATCATGTCGTCCACGATTAGGACGCTGTCCCGCTTCTTTACGGCTTCTTTGGGAATGTAAAGCGTCATGGTCACGCCGGAGTCTTTGCCCAACACGTAAGTCTCTTCCAGAAACGCCTTGACGCCGACCTCTTTGCCTCTCTTCGCAAGTATCAGGTTCACGCCCAGAGCGTTTGCGACCATCGTCGCTAAGGGAATCCCGTCAACCGCCGCGGTCAAGATCTTTGTTACACGTTTTCCCGCAAAATTCGCGAGCGCGTGGTTAGCTGCCTGTTGAAGAATGTTGAAATCGCCTATAATGTCCGTGTTGTCAAAATACCCGTCTTCGTCAAACTTTATTCTGCTGCGTAGCTCAACCTCTAAACCGACAAGCTTCGCCAAAACCTTCCAGAGCTGCCTTGCCCTTGCAGTGTTAGGCAGAACGTGTCCCTTCGCGTATCTGCTCAGAACCGTTACGGGTAGACCTGTTTTGGAGGCCAGTTCGCGATAAGTGATGTTTCTCTTGTACTTGGCTGTTCGAAGCAGCTCGATGGTCATTAACCTTAGTTTTAACTCATCTGCGTGTGTGCTCATGGTCTTCTCCCTCTTACACAAGGATGAGGCAAATGCCAGAGTGTTTACCATTTATTATTGCATTGCTAATTTAAAATTTCCGTTCGCACAACGAACAAGCTTGGCGTGTGTGCGCGTGCAACGGTGCTAGGCCCGTCTATTTGGAGCCTAATAGGTTTGGTTGTGGCTGGTTTTTGGCGGGCCCGCTGGGATTTGAACCCAGGACTTTCAGCTTAGAAGGCTGACGCGCTTTTTGGCTTGGTTAGTATCCATGCTGCGCCACGGGCCCCTCAGGGTGTCTGGCGTATAGAGATGGGGGGTTGCGGTGATATATTTTATTCTATGAAGATGGCTGGGCGGTGTGGTTTTGCCAGTTGGGCTCTCTGTTTCGGGTCGTGGCGTTCTGGGTTTTCTTCGTCGTAGATGCGTATTTTGGCGTTGAGTTCTTTTTCGAGGAAATTTTCCGCTTCTTTTAAGGCTTGGTTCTCGTTTATGACTCCGATTTGTTTTAGTCTCTTCTTTCTTTCCTCTGGCATGTGGTTGACTTCTTCTGTGATTTGGCTGGCGAACTTTGCCACTTTTTCAGCCTTAGCTCTCAAGTCAGCGTCTGTCATCAGTTCTTTCATCAAGTCTTTCTGCTGAACCTTGGCTGTGATAGATTTCTCTAACGCTTTGTGATAGGTTTTCCACTTCCATGCTGCAGCCGTGTAGTAGCAGATTTTCTTTGGTTTTATGTCGGTTGCCTTTATTATGTTCAGCGTGTCTTCGAGCACGCTCATGATTAGGGCTTCGTTTTCCTCGGCTTTCGGGTCCACTTTTGTCTTGTCTGGTGTTGGCCAGGAACTGACCGATACGAAGTTTTTCTTGCCCATCATTTCCCAGAGTTCTTCGCATGTGTGTGGAGCGACTGGAGCCAGCATTCTTATTTGAGCATCCAAGACCTCGTTTATGACGTAGGCTTTGGCGTCTTTTTCTTTCTTGTTTGCGATTCGTTTTTGATACCATTGGAAGTCTTGGTCAAGCTCGTATACCGTGCTGTGTATGGCTTTGCGTACGGCTAGTTCGTCCATGGCTTCTGTTGCTTTTTTGATGTGTTCTTGTAGTCGACTTAACATCCACTTGTCTATGGTTGACAGTTTTGTTGAAGTCTTTTTTGTGCGTTTGGATTTTGTGGATTCGGCGACGAATTTGTGTAGTCGTTCTAGTCTGTCGCGCATCGATTTTGCCACTGACGGGCTGAAGTCAGCGTCTTGCAGCAGTTCGGCAGTTGCCAGAACGCTTAACCTTATGGGGTCCGAGCCAAATTTGGCTAAGCCTTCTCTTAGGGGTATTATGTTTCCGAAGGACTTGCTCATCTTTGCGCCTTCCATTAGGACGTGTCCGTTGGTCACGATTTGGCGTGGCCACAGGTTTTCTGGGAATATGGCGGTGTGGTTGAATATCATGAAGGTTAGATGGTTGGGTATGAGTTCGTGGGCTGAGTGTCGGCTGTCCAGCGGATAGAAGTACATGAATTCATCGTGCATTGCTTCTAGTGTTTGACTGGTTAGACCGACTTTTTTACCGATTTTGCGGGAGTCGCCTTTTCCTAGGAAGATGTAGTCGAAAACCTCGTCTGTTAGCTGTTTTGTTTGGATTTTGTGTTCTTTGATGTGCCTTACGATGGTGTAGTATGCCATGTAGATTGTCGAGTCTGACAAGGATTCAATAATCCATTCTTTGTCCCATGGGAGTCTTGTGCCCATTCCGGATTTTCTTGCGCATGCCTTTTCGTGCAGCCAGTCTATGACGTAGTTGTATTCTGAGCGCATTTCTTCTGGCAAGATTTCCATTTTGTCTAGGTTTTTGTGTGCTAGGGCTTTCCATTCGGGTTTTCCGTAGTCGATGAACCATTGGTCTTCGAGGATTTTTACGATGCACTCTGTTCCGCAACGGCACTTAACAGGTCTGTTTAGTAGTTCGTACATGGTTGTGGCTTTGTCTTCGGCGATTAGGTCTTGTTTGACTTTGTCTTTGGCTTCTGCGACTGACGTGCCGAAGTATTTGCCCGTGTTGCGCTTCATCTTGCCGTTGTGGAATTCGTGGCGGTAGACTTCTTTTGTTGCGTCTTCCAGTTTGGGGTCTGTTTGGTCTCGGATTTGCATTTTCTTGACAACGTCGCTTGCTGGGATTTCAGAATAGTTTGGAACTTCGATTAGGGAGATTGGTTTGACCTTGTTTATGGTTTCGGGTGTTATTCCGTAGTCTTTCAGTTTTGATGGCGTTTTCTTTATGTTTTCTAGGGCAACATAATCGTACGGTGCGTGTCCTGGAACGGACATTACTACGCCTGTGGCGTTTTTTGGGTCGACGAAGTCTGCTGGTAGGATTGGGATTTTTGTGTTTGTTGCTGGGTTTTTTACGTGCTTGCCTATGAGTTGTTTTCCTTCGAAGGTTTCTAGGGTTTTGACTTTGTGTTTTTGGTAGGTGAGTTTTTCTGCGCTTTCTTGGCTGATTATCCATTGTTCTTTGTCGACTTGTGCTCTGACGTATGTGGCTTGGGGGTTTAGCCATATGTTTGTGACCCCGAAAACTGTTTCTGGTCGTAACGTGGCTGTTGGATAGACTGCTCTGTCTTGTGTGAACTTGATTACTGTGAATTCGCCGATTTCCGGCTCAACATCTCCTCTTGTGTCGTGCATTCCAATGGGGTTTCCGTCTTTGGGGCAGAAGCCTACTGGGTGGCTTCCGCGTGATATGTATCTTCCTTGGTGTAGTTTTTGGAATTGCCATTCTATGAAGCGGTTGTAGGTTGGGTCTACGGTTGTGAATTCGCGGCGCCAATCAATCGAGTAGCCTATTTCTTTCATGCCGGTTTTGATTTCTTTGTGGAAGTAGCGTGCCATTGCGATTGGTTGGGTGAGTTCTTTGAGTTTTTGTTTTGGGATTTTGTAGACGTTTGTGAAGTCTTTGATGAGGTCTTTGTCGTTTTCTGCGAGGCGTTTGGCCATTGCTAGGACTGGTGTGCCTGTGTAGTGGAACGCCATTGGTAGGAGTACGTTGTAGCCTTGCATTCGCTTGTAGCGTGCGTGTACGTCTGCGAGTGTGTAGGTTCTTCCGTGTCCGATGTGTTGTGGCGAGTTTGGGTATGGGTAGGCTACTGTTACGTAGTATTTTGGTTTTTTTGGGTCTGGGTTTGCTTCGAAGATTTTGGCTTTTTGCCAGCGTTTTTGCCATTTTTCTTCGGTTTTTTTCAAAAATTCCATAAAACTGTTTGATTTGGGTTGAGGGGTATTAAAGGTTTTGTTTTTACGGACAGAGAACGTTATCCCTCATTTTCGAACACCGGTGTATAGTGTGTGCGGGGTTGGATTAATCTTTTGCTGTCGCGTGAAAAAAAGTTATAGCCCCCCTATATATAGGTTGATACGTAAGTTGAACCCCAAACCCAAAAAAGACATAAGCACAGAACAAATACACACCTCATCAAACAATTGGAGATATCTCCCGAAGTCCGTCTTAATATGACCATTTTCTTCTAAGCAATAGATGGGTCAAACTAACTCATAAACAATATCTCGAAAGTGTAGAACAGAAAAACTCGTTAGTCATTCTGTTCGAGTTTTGGATTTTGTCTTTGATTGATGAGATTGCAGATTTCTTGAGGGTTATGCGAAGAAAAGGCGAAAGGTCTTCCCTTCTTCAACACTATCTTCACCGCATTGCCAAACGATGTCGTGTAAGCTAAAGAGTGGTCAATCCCATATCTGATGCCAACGCCCCAATATTTTCCGAAATCTGCTTTAGTAGGCTCACATGAAACTATGTTTGACATCGAAATGTTCGGAATGATACTAGTTGCTCTTGGCATTGTTTTTGGTGATGACCCATTGATAGGCTACGGCTTTATTGGTGTTGGCGTGATTCTTGCTGTAGTTGATATAATCAAGAATCTAAAGAAAAAATAACTTTTCCAGCTAGTATATGAAAATAACCCCTTGAATCTACTAGTTTAGATTTATTAAAAGCTTAATTTTATTGGCATAAGTATTATTTTCATAGATTTTTAATAACATCTATATTTATTTCTCCTAAAAGATTGACAACTAAATCAGCTTTTAAGAAATCATTATATCTCTTTGTCCAGCTATCAGGAACCGCTATACAAATCATTCCAGCTCTTTTTGCTGCGATTATACCTTTTTCTGTATCCTCAATAACAAGACATTCTTCAGGTTTAACTTTAAGCTCTTTTGAAGCCTTTAAAAAAATTTCAGGATTTGGTTTACCTTTGTTCACGTCTTGCTTACCTATTATAGCCTGAAAAAATTTACTCAATTTAAACTTTTTCACTATTATATCGACATTATATCTATGTCCTTGACTTGCCAAGGCTAGCTTATACTTTTTATGCAGATTAATTATTGTCCTTTTGGCATCTGGTTTCAGCTTTACTTTTCTTTTTAAGACATCAAGATAAATTTTCTTCTTTATTTTTTGCAAATCTTCCAAAGACATTTTTATATCATGCCTTTTTATTGCCTCACGACTCCCGGTTCCCTTTACAACCCATTCTTCTATAAACTCTTTTTTTGATATTTTAACTCCTGCTTTTTCAAAAGCAATTCTAATGACTTCGTAATTAATCGGTTCAGAGTCAACTATAACACCATCCATATCAAAAATGACAGCTTTTATCATTTAATCAACATTTTAGTATATTTTATTTTTGCAAGTAAATAACTTTATTTATTGTTGTTCTTGGGTTATATGAGCGCGCGCTATGGGTAAAACTGATTCATAAAGACTGATGTTCGGTTCAGCTATAACTTTTCCGCAAAACCAAACTCAAAAACAAAAAATTAATATTGCGTGAGTTCTAACCTATAATCGGTGCCATGGTTGATTTACATTTACCGATTGAGATAAAGAAAGCATGGTCTTTCGACCTTTTTTCATCCTTTAGGTATAGCCGTGAGCCCATTTTGGTCCGATGATGAAATTGCACGTCTCTGAATATTGGTGTTGACGGACTTCTTATCTGAGAATCCAATGGGTTTTACATAAAACTTTACCTTGACCCACAGACAAGTGAATCGCTACACCCATTCTTTAGCTTTTCCGTAAAACCAAAAACTGACTTTCTTCATTTGGTTTTTGTTAGTGTTCTTGGTTCTTTCCATTCTTCTCTGAGAATGCTGTATAGATAGCTGTCTCTCCTTGCTCCTCTTGCAGAATTTCTGATAGTTCCCTCTTTCGTGAAGCCAGTCTTTTCCAAAACTCTTTGTGAACCTTTGTTCTTTATGGAAGGTGATGCCATTATCCGGCTAATGTCCATGGAAAGGAACAGATAATCCACCATTAATTGAGTTGCTTCAGTACAGTAGCCCTTGCCTCTTTCACTTGGAATTATCGCATAACCTATTTCCAATAGCCTATTTCCACCTATGTACGAGTTGTAGAAGGTCACAAGCCCAATTTTCTCTCCATCTTTCTTCTGAACAAAGAACACATTGAATCCAAAAGTTGCAAGTAACTTCTCTGCGTTTGCCTTAGAGAGCTGTTCAGGAAAAGGCAGATATTCCCCCCAAAATGCTGGGTCGCTCCACCATTCCACAAATAGTGGCAAATCCTCCTTCTCCATTATTCTTAGATTCACACTCTTGCCTTCAAGCACCCCAACTCACCAAACCACAGTTAGTTTCGGTTCAGCTATAGCTTTTCCGCAGAACACTTTTTGTCTGTTTGTGTCTGTCTGTTTGTCAGAGAGAGTGGTAGGGGTAGGGGGAAGTAGGGGTATAAGTCGCGAGAGAGAGAAAGATAAAACTTTACCTCCCAAACCCAAAAAACTATGAAAACTCCAATAAGGTAACTGATAACTGTTATATGTTGACTTGTGCAAAATGAGGAAAACAAGCGTAAATCTGTCATGGAGTCTGGCGGATGCCTTACTACGTCTACATCATTCAGTGCAGAGGCGGAAGCTTCTACACCGGATACACGAAGAATTTGGACTCGCGGATGAAACTTCACGCGAATGGAAAAGGCGCCAGATACACGAGAATACACAAGCCGAAAAAGCTCGTCCATATCGAAGAATTCGCCTCCATATCGGAAGCCATGAAAAGAGAGAAAAGAATCAAAAAACTGACTCATCATCAGAAACTTGAGCTCACAAAGTCTAAGGCTTATTAGGAGTGCTGAAAAAGGAGTATTAGAGGGAAAGTTTATGGCGAAAAAGAAGAGTTGGTGCGAAAAACTACAAGACAGCAAAGACCTACCGAAAGTGCAGAAAATCACTGGCAAGATGAGCACAAGATGGGGCACGGGCACTGTTGTCATTCCGGCGCCATTAGAAGTCAACGAAATAATGCGAAAAATACCGGAAGGAAAGGTCACCACGATTAACGACATTCGTGCAACCCTCGCCAAGAAGCACGGAGCAACGATTGGCTGCCCAATAACAACGGGCATCTTCGCCTGGATCGCCGCTAACGCTGCAGAAGAACAGAAACAGAAAGGCGAGAAGAACACTACTCCTTACTGGCGCACGCTAAAAGTGGGCGGAGTCTTGAACGAGAAATATCCCGGCGGAGCAGAAGCCCAAAAGAAACTCCTAGAAAGAGAAGGACACACAGTGATACAGAAAGGCAAAAAATACGTAGTCGTAGACTACGAAAAAACACTGGCAAAAATATAGCACGTTCTATGGCTTCAGCTGCTTCTTTATGGTTTCTTCCATCTTTCGAATCGCTTCAGACAGCTTTTCCGTTTTTGTTCCGCCGCCTTGGGCGAAGTAGGGTTTTCCTCCACCCCCGCCACCAATGACTGCCGACGCTTCTCTGACTATTTCGTTGGCGTTCACACCCTTCTCAAGCGCCTTCTTTCCAGCCATAACCATTATCCGCGCGTTCTTCCCGTCCGAACCGTAGAACATCGTGACCGTTGCCTCATCCCTCTTGATTATCTCGTTCGCCGTCTGAACCATACGCTCAACATCAATCTCCTCCAGAAAATCTCGAAACACCATTCTGACGCCACTTATCTCTTTGACTTCCTCAGCAGTCGTCGCTCCCAACCCAACGCTCTCACGCTCTGCAAGCGCCTTTATCAGCCGCCTTCTTTCCACGTTCGCCTCTTTCAGCTCTTTCACAAGCCTCTCCGCAGTCTTGTCAAGCTTCTCCAGCGGAGCGTTCATAACCTCTGACACTTTCCACAACAGGTTCTCATTCTCTTGTACAGCCTTCAACGCAGGAATCCCGATGGAATAAACGAGTCTCTCCACACCGTCCTGAACCCTCTCCGAACGAGTTATCTTGATGAAACCAATCTCACCCGTGCTCTTCAAGTGCGTTCCCGCACACGCCTCAACATCCCAGTCGCCGGTCGCCACGACACGAATCTCCCTGCCAGGCACCGCACCACCCTGATAAAGCCTAAAACCGTAGCGACCTTCAGCCTCGCTCCTCGGCATCCACGCGGTCGTAACCCTCATGTTCCGCAATATCGCTCGATTCGCCAGAACCTCTATCTTGTGCACCTCCTCCGCCGTGAGCCTGCGATAGTGCGAAATATCAAGCCTCGAACTTTCGACGCCCTTCTGCGTGCCAAACTGCCAAACGTGCTGTCCCAAAATACGCCTCGCGGCACCATTAATCAGGTGCGTCGCTGTGTGATTCTTCATCAGGCTGTAGCGCTTCTCCCAATCAATAACACCTTTGACCTTGCTTCCTTTCTTCGGAACAGCTTCGCCCTTCAGCTTATGAACTATTACTTTGCCAACCTTCCGAACGTCAACAACCTCAACCCTCTTCTTATCAAACGTCAAGTACCCCGTGTCTGCCGGCTGTCCGCCGCCCTCAGGATAGAAGCACGTCTTGTCCAGAACGACGTACTCGCCGTCTATGACCTTGACAACCTTCGCCTCAAAACCTCTCGAGTACTGGTTTCTGTAGTAAAGCTGCTCCGTCTCAGAGAGACCCGAAACCGCCTCCTCCAACATCTCTTCAGGCTTAACCTCTTCCTCAACAGACTTCTCAGCCTGCATGTGCCTCTGGCAAATCAGGGTGTAAAAGTTGTCCGGAATCGCCACCCTCAAACCTTCCTTCCCCGCAACTTCCCTGACAATCTCGGGCGGAAGCCCGTGCGAATCGTACAGCTCCGTCAGGGTTTCTACGGGAATTTCCTTCCTCCTCTTCCTCTTCAGCTCTGTTGAAATGCGCTCAACCATACCCTCGCCGCGCTTAAGCGTGTCTTCAAACTTCTCCTCCTCAACCTGCAAAATCTCCGTTATCTCATCTCGCATCTCCCTAACGTGCGGAAAATCTTCACCCCAAAGACTAATCTGCATGTCCACAATGTCATACAGTTTATCCGGAATGCCGAGCATTCTCAGCAATCGGTAGATTCTGCGGAACATGAGCCTCGCCAGATACCCCTCTTGAATGTTAGACGGAACAACACCCTCGGCGAGCAGGAAGCTCAAACACTTGGTGTGGTCAACGACTGCAAAGGCGTTCTCAATGGGAACCAGAAACTCGTCAAGCTCCTCCACGCTTAAACCAACCAGCGCCGCCTCTTGTCTTCTGGTTCTGAGTCTACTCGCAGTCTTATCCAGATTAACCAAGCCAGAAACCCGCGCGACCCTATTCAACAGCTTACTGTCAATTCGGGTTATGCCCGCCATCCTGAAGACCCTGTCAAGCAGACCGCCGTAAACCGCGTGAAAACCGCTCGGAACACCCTGCGAGAGCCAAGCATAACGCTCCATACCGTAGCCAGGGTCAACCGTCCGTATGGGCAACTTAACAAACTCGTCGTTAACAACCTTGTACTGCATGAAAACAAGCGTCGCAACCTCTAAACCTCGAATAATGGACTCCAAACATGGTCCGGCGTTTCCGCCGCCACACCAGACCTCTTCCTTATAAACAACCTCGTCAGACCTTACGCCCAAAACCTCTGTAACCCACTGATGATGGTACCTGACGGTCTGATCTTTCCAGTAAACCTCCTTGTCCGGATAGTTAAACGCGTGCGCCCCGCCCATCTCAAAAATCGTCATGTGCCTGCCGAAAGTTGGACCCGTGTTCGCTATGTCCACCAACCGTATGCACGGCTGCGAAACCACAAGCGGATTCGCCGGCGGCGGCGCGATTCCGTTCGTCACGTAAGGCTGAAAGTCGATTATGCTCGCATGCGTTAGGTAAATGTCGTCTCGCCACCTCGCCACGACAGGATAGGGCTTTATGCGTGTGTGTCCGTTCTTCTCAAAAAAGGACAGGAAAGCCTCGCGCATCTCACGCAATCCGTAGCGCTTCTTGGTTGGCGGGTCATCTATGAAAGTGTAAAATGCACACTCGTCAGACGTCGCCTCACCACAAGTTTTCTGGTCCGGATTCTGGGTCCAAAAATACTTACCACAATTTGGGCACAGTTTCCTAACGTAACCCGTCTCCTTAAAGAACGGAACACTGTACTCCTCTTTAGGAAACCTGTCCAATACCCAGACACTCCGATAAGCTGTGCAGCGCCATGTTTTTCAAAGGATTATCGAGCCACACGCATTTAAACTATTTCGCCAACCTCTTCAGACTCTTCTGACTCCTCAGCAGTCCAGCCTGTTGCTATACTCATGGCCAAGAAACCATCGATGAAACAGTAGATAACGAACACCGCTATTGTGATGAACACGTCTGGCATGATTACGTTTATGACAATTGCTGGAAGGTTCGCTATGAGCAAGCCTAGAAACAACACGATTCCATGACCTAAGAGACTCGTTGGATTCGCCTTTATTGAAATGGACCATACGAGCTCCGTTAGAGCAGCATTAACGAAGGCTAAGGCGAAGATAAGAATTGCCAGACCCAATATTAAACCAATCAGTATCCCAATCGAGCCAGTGATCGACCCAACCACCATGAGACTCGCAATAAAAGGCACCATTAGAAATGTTAGGATAAGGTACGCGATGGAAAATAGAATCCCGTGCAAAAAGTATTTGCCCAAGCGAGTCAACAACGGCTCTTCAGCTTCTCTCATCCACATTCTCGCTTCAAGCAATACTTTCCGCTGCAAATATTAAATTTTTGTAAAATAGAGCTCCAACTGTAAATGTCGGGCAATCAAACAAAAAGCGTAATGGAGTATTCCTTGCAATCGTTGACTATCCGAGTTTGAAGCCTATCAGGAAGCCGACTAAGAAGCTTCCGATAAAGGGTAGCACAGATATCAAACCGACAAGCCACCCCGCGGCTTGTTCTGCACTGCCGACCAAACCCTTCGCCGCATCCCAGAGCGCCTGGTAGTTTATGTTGATTATTCCCTGAGTGCTAAGGTAGACGAGCGCTATCAGAAACAGACCTATTAAGACGATTAAGAGCTTGCTCAGTATCTTGAAGATGTACCCGCAGATGAAGCCGCCTACAGCGCCTATGCCCAACTGATAGACGAGTGGAGTAACTATCTCGCTCATTCAGTTTCCTCTTTTTAGCGTGTTATCGCGGGTTTGATTTAAATGTGTTTTGCTATAAAGTACAGAGACACACGCGCAGCATGGAGGTGAAAAACCATGGACATACTATACATCTACATACTGAACCTGCTAGTCACGGTAGGCATGTTCGTTGTCCTAGTTTTCAGGGCGTGGATGGAGCAGAAGCATTACCGCATGATGTGGCAGGAGATGGAGTGGCGAAGAACATACCAAACCATGGGACGCATACTGAAAGCCGAAAAAGACCTGTTCTCAAAGGTGGAAGGCGGCGAAGAACTGTACCAGATGCTGTGTGAGATCTTCAAAGTCGCAGAGGAGAAGAAAGCCTAGGGAAAATGCCATCCTTCAATCAGCTCTATGGGTACTTTGTGATGCTTCTCCATTCCATAGCGTCTAAACGGCTTCGTCAAATGCCGCTGAGACCGTGTCGATGTCATATACAGACCTTTTCCAACCTCACGCTTCATCTGCGTCTTAACCTTTGCTAGATTTGCGTATCTTGAGCCGCATTTCTCGCATCTGAACCCCTGACCCTTCCCCATCGACTTCAGCCTCTTGCCACACTTTGGACAAACTGGGTTGTGGTAAACAATCTGGGGTGCAAGCCTCAACAGTCGAATCTTTTCAAGGTTTACAGTCAGAGGGCGACTCTTTGAAGGCGCGCGGACACCTCCGTAGACTTCCACGTAATCTCCGATTAGCAGTTTCCTCGCAACATGGCGAAGAGCACCAGTAGGCTCGTAGGCTGCACAGTCAACGCTTGCACGTTCTTCCTTTATGGAGAAAACCACGTGCCTCCTCGGGACCATTTTCGGGTTAGAGGCAACGGTTGCTCTGGCGACAACTGGATGATAAGGCCTGAGTAGGCTTAGGCTTTTAACTCGTTTCAGGTGCGCGTCCGTTCCATGGTTAGTGCGGAAGATGACCCATCTCTCCACAGGCTCAAGAGGCTTAACCATGGCGAACGCCTTTTTCACGATCTCTGGAGTTTCTCCCCTGATGCCAAACAGAATCGGGTCGGGTCCTCGAGGAGTGATGATAACTCTGCCCTTTTCAAGGTCAACATTGTTAAACGTGTATGGTGTTGTCGCCTTATCCATTTCAAAAATCGAAGCCTCGTCTACTTGCCTCTTCGAACCATAGTTTTCCGGAGTGCGATACGTGATGATTTCGTAGGTGTGATCCTTCAGGAGGGTTTCGCCGACGGCTGCCAAGCCGCCGATTATCCCTCTGCCCTTCTTGAAACCCACAGCTTCGGCTCCAAACTTTTTCACCAGTTTCATCGCATCCTTTAGGCTTACGATTCCGGTTATTGTGTTCTCAGCGAAGATTTTGACTTCTTTCGGAATTTTTCCTTTCTTGAAGAAGACTATTCCTGGGTCTGTGTCTCTGGATTCGAGGTCCGAGTGTTCCTCCACAGTGCTTACTACGGCTTCTTTGATCTCTTCTTCCACGTTTTCGTTGTACCGAATTCTTAGGCTCAGTGCTCCGTTTCCTCTGGTCTTCCACGGAACGTTGGGGTTTAGTCGTATCAGGTTCGGATAGTCGATGAAGATGACGTTCAATTTCTGCAGCTTTTCAACGAGAAGCGCGGCGACGTAGGTTGTGCATCCCTTTCGTGTTGAGTCCGTGTCGTCTAAGCCAATGTGCATTGTTTTCTTGGTCATTTGTGGCAGCCTGTCTTCTTTAATAGATTAGAGAATGGAGCTGGATGCTAAAAGGGATTTGGTGTGAATAAAAAAGAGGAAGAGCGAACTATTTTGTCTCTTCAACAACTATCATTGTTAACGTTGAACGAACCTTGTCGAGCCTTCTCACTCGCCATGTCACGATTTCTTTCAGCTTATCCATCGTGTCTGCCTTGACGCTCGCGATTATGTCGTAGACTCCGTAGACTGCGAAAGCTTCGTGGACGCCCTCAACTTTCTTCAGATCCTTCAGTACTTCTGCCTCAGAACCTATCTCGGTGTTGATTAGCACGAATGCTGTTGGCATTCTAAATCTCCTCACCTATTGTTTGCCTCTGTGCATTAAAATATTTTGCTATGGTATGCGGCTTGTGTGCGTGCAACACAGCTAGACCCCTCTATTTGGAGCCGAATAGAAGCTGATTCTTGGCGGGGGATGGTCTTGTCTTAAGGCTTGGCTTATGTATATATGATAAATCGTAACTTACTATTTTTGCAGAAGACTGATCAAAAATACTACAGTGGAGAGCCTCCGTGTGAAAGAAAAGGATTTAGACTTTCTTGGCATGAAAGCGGAAGAAGTAGTGAAAGCTCTACAATCAGATCTGAACATGGGATTAAGCTCGACTGAGGTTGAGGTCAGATTAAAACAGTATGGATATAACGAGGTTCTTGAGAAAAAAGTCAATCCTGCAGTTAGGTTCGCCAAAAAGTTTTGGGGGCTCACTGCATGGATGCTCGAGTTCATAATTATTCTGTCTTGGATCTTGCAGAGATACGCAGATCTTTACATCGTAACTGGGCTGCTTTTCTTTAACTCGGTATTGGGGTTTGTAGAGGAACAGAAAGCATCCAGCGCGGTAGAAGCCTTGAAGAAAAAATTGCAAGTGAACGCAAGAACATTCAGAGATGGTGTCTGGAAAACAGTGCCCTCGAGAGAGTTGGTGCCCGGGGACATTGTTAGAGTTAGACCCGGTGATTTCGTTCCTGCTGATGTCAAAATAGTGAGAGGCGAACTCGAAGTCGACCAGTCAGCGTTGACAGGAGAATCCATGGTCGCAGAGAAGAAATCTGATGGCGCACTCTATTCGGGTTCAATTGTGAAGAGAGGCGAAGCCGACGGCATCATTACCTCAACTGGAATCAAGACTTACTTCGGAAGAACAGCTCAGCTGGTTCAGATTGCTCATCCAAAACTACACATGGAAAAAGTCGTATCGAGCGTTGTGAAGTGGTTGTTAATCATAGTTGTCGCATTGGCAGGCCTTGCCCTCATCTTCGCGGTGTTTAGGGGGCTGGAATTGCTTGAAGTGTTACCTCTAATTCTGGTTCTCTTATTATCAGCCATACCCGTTGCTTTGCCTGCAATGTTCACGGTCAGCATGGCGATAGGGTCAATGGAACTGGTCAAGAAGGGCGTTTTGGTGACTAGATTAAGTGCCTCTGAAGACGCAGCTACTATGGACATTCTCTGTGCTGATAAGACTGGCACAATAACGATGAATAAACTCTCAATAACGGACGTAATACCACTGAATAAATTCACTGAAGAAGAAGTGATATTCTATGGTACTCTGGCTTCGCAAGAAGCCAACCAAGACCCCATCGACCTTGCCTTCATAGCTAGGGCTAAAGAGAAGAATCTGGTGGACAGTTCGTTTGTCCAGAAAAGTTTTATTCCGTTCGACTCGAAGACGCGAAGAACCGAAGCTCTAGTGCAGAAAGACAGTCACAAGTTCCGAGTGATGAAGGGAGCTGTCAATGCCATAGCTCAAGCATGCGGACTCAATCAAAACGCAGTGAAGGAGTTGGAGACAAGGATAGACGCGTTCGCCACGAAGGGATACAGAACCCTGGCAGTCGCTAAGGCTGATGATCAGAGCCAACCCAAACTCGTAGGCTTAGTAGCGCTACATGACATGCCCAGACCCGACTCAAAGCAATTGATCGAGGAACTGAGGGATTTAGGTATTTCAGTTAAGATGTTGACTGGAGATGCGCTTCCAATAGCCAGAGAGATAGCTAAAGATGTGGGGCTGGGAGAAAATATAACCAAAGTATCAGACCTGAAGGAATTCATCAAAGAAAACCCGATGAAAGCTGTGGAAGTGGCTGAAAAGAGTGACGGGTTTGCCGAGATATATCCTGAAGACAAATACACCATTGTAAAAAGCCTTCAAGCTATGAAGCATGTCGCAGGCATGACTGGTGACGGCGTCAACGACGCGCCAGCATTGAGGCAAGCAGAGGTCGGAATAGCGGTAAACAACGCTACGGACGTGGCAAAAGGCGCCGCTAGCGTCGTCTTGACCAAAGAAGGATTAACCAGCATTGTAGACCTGGTTAAGAATGGAAGAGTAATATATGAGAGAATAACCGCATGGATACTCAGCAAAATAATCAGAACTCTCCAGATCGCCACATTTGTTGTTCTATCGTTCCTTTTCACCGGCAGTTATGTTGTGTCAGCCTTCGCTATGATCTTGTATTTTTTCATGACAGATTTTGTAAAGATATCTTTATCTACAGACAATCTGAAATGGTCCAGAAAGCCCGATACATGGAACATAACTGGTTTGGTGAAGGCATCCGTGATACTTAGCTTACTCGTCATTGTAGAATCTTTCGGGCTGCTATATATCGCGTTTAACTATTTCCATCTGACCGCAGACGACCAGGCACTTTACACGTTTACTTTCGAGATACTATTCTACTCTGCCATGTTCTTGATATTCAACGTAAGGGAGAGAGGACATTTCTGGGATTCCAGACCCAGCAAGATTCTGTTAGTGGCAATAATGCTCAGTATGATATCCGCAGTTGTAGTAACGACCATCGGAACCCCGGGTCTAAAGCCCATACCTTTGAACGAAACTCTTTTCGTGATATCTTATTCTGCCGCATCTTCGCTAGTACTCAATGACCTGGTCAAGTTCATCTTAGTGAAGAAAGCTGAAGTGAGATGGTAACAGTCCAAAGCATAGCTTCGTCTGGCGACAGACGTAACCTTGAATTTTGGAAGGATACTCTTATCTTCTGTTTAAGAGATAGTATCTGGCTAGGTTTGCGCATGTCCGAAGTTGTCACAAGCCGTGAGATGCGCGCTTTAGAGGTTAACGCAGAGTACTTCGGAGTTTCACAGCTCCAGCTCATGGAGAACGCCGGGCACCACGTAGCCCTCGAAATCGCATCAAGGTTCAGACCAGACAAATCCATAGTCATCTTCTGCGGACTAGGCGGAAACGGCGGCGACGGTTTCGTCGCTGCAAGACACCTTTCGGCGATGGGTTACAAAGTCATGGTCATCCTCGCAGGCAGAGCCAAGGAAATCTCTCACAAGGCAGCATCGGAAAATTGGAACGCTCTACAGTTTCTAAAAGAGAGCGTGCCAATCCATGAGGTCTACGATAGCTCAGTCGTTCCCGAATTGAACGCGGACGTGGTTGTTGACGCTCTGCTGGGCACGGGAACGAAGGGAAAACTGAAGCCTCCAATCCTGCAGTTGGTTGAGAAAATAAACAGGTCGAACGCTTTTCGCGTGGCAGTGGATGTGCCAACAGGAATCGACAGCGACACCAGAGAAGTTTTGGGCGCAGCCGTCAGAGCCAACCTAACAATAACATTTCACAAGACGAAAAAAGGACTTGAAAACGCGAGAGAATACCTTGGCGAACTAATTGTAAAAGACATAGGCTTGCCGAAAGAGTTTGAGAACTTCGCCGGACCCGGAGATGTTCTACTCGTCACAAAGCCCCGTCCATCAGAATCTCACAAGGGTGATTTTGGACGATTGCTGGTCATCGGGGGAAGCGAAACCTTCTCCGGCGCACCAGCGTTCGTCGCCTTAGCGGCTCTGCGAACCGGTGTTGACTTGGCTTATGTAGCAACTCCAAAGGAAACCGCCTACGCCGTATCCTCAATGTCGCCAGATTTGATAACCATAAAACTTGACGGAACGCACCTAAACTCAGCAAACATACCCACCCTAAAAACCTACGTTGAAACGGTCAACGCGGTTGCTCTGGGGCCAGGTCTTGGGCTGCACGTGGAGACGAGAGAAGCAGTAAGAACCATAATCGAAGTCGTTGAAAACTCTGGAAAACCGCTGCTCTTGGATGCAGACGGTTTAAAGGCTTTCGCAGAGTTCAAGAGGAGACTGAAAGTGCCTCTGGTTTTGACGCCCCACGCTGGAGAATACGCAGTACTGACTGGTAAAAGACTGCCAGAAGACTTGAAGGAAAGAGTTTCAGAAGTGCGGAAAACCGCTGCAGAGTTAGGTGCAGTGGTGCTGCTGAAGGGAGCGGTGGACATAGTCGCAGACGAGAGAAAGTACAAACTCAATTTCACAGGAAACCCAGGCATGACTGTGGGCGGCACCGGAGACGTGCTCTCGGGAATCGTCGGAGCCCTTCTGGCCCAACACGTTGACCCGTTCGAAGCCGCTGTTGCCGGAGCGTTTGTCAACGGAGCCGCCGGAGACTTTGTTTACGAAGAGAAAGGCTATCACATGGTCTCATCAGACCTGCTCCACTGGATTCCCTGCGTCCTAAACGACCCAATGAGCCACTCGAAGGTGCGCAAAGCGGGTGCAGGAACAGGTTAGAATCGTCGTTTACCATGCCGGACAGTGTGACCCCAAAAAGTGCACAGCCTTAAAGCTCAAACGTCACGGACTCGTTCGTCTAGTGCACCAGATGAAACTCTTGCCGAAGAGAGCAGTTGTCCTTAATCCCCTGTCTGAAATTGCCTTTTCTCCAGCCGACCGAGAGCGCATGGAAAATTTCGGGTTAGCGGCTCTGGATTTTAGTTGGGAGCACGCTGAAAAGGCTCTGTTAAAAAGCGTTAGAGGAACGTCCCGTTGTTTACCCTACTTGATAGCCGGAAACCCCGTGAACTTTGGAAAGCCAACGAAGCTCAGCACTGTTGAAGCCTTAGCCGCAGCCCTATACATTGCTGGACTCAGAGAAGAAGCCGAAAGACTGCTTTCCATCTTCAAGTGGGGACACACTTTTCTGGAATTGAACAAAGAAAGACTAGAAAAGTACGCGAACGCCAAAGACAGCATGGAAGTAGTGAGGATGCAGAGCCACTTCATGAAACAGGAAGAATGAGCATCAAAACATGAGGCTGTAGCAACAAGCTTTAAAATTACCGATTGTAAGAATTATTACAAGGGCGCATCAGAATAATGTACGAGAACATCGCTAGCTTCATAGTCGCAGTCTCAGCAACAGTGAACGTTTTTGCATTCGTCTTAAGGTGGAAGAAACTCTCTCTGGTGCACAAGAAGACCCCCTTCACCATAGACACAACAAGAACCTTCTTCGTCTGGGACCCCTACGGAAAACCGAGAAAAATATTCAACGCCTTGATGCTCTTAGCGATGGTGGCTTTTGCTCCACCCATCTTTATAACATGGCTTTTCGTGTTTCTGTTTTCAATCATTTCTGCGTATCCATTCATGATTGGAATAACGGGGCTTTACATCCTGTTTTTGGCGAGCGACTACGACCTGCTGGATTTCGCAAAAGACTTCATCAAACGTAAACCCACAAAAGTTGGCGAAGGCGACCTAGACCTTCTGAAGACCACGCAGAAAGTTCTGTACCGCTCAGCAATATTGTCGCTCGTCATCGCATTGGCTTTCATAATCTTGACCGTCGCCCTAACATTCCTGATAGCCTAGTTCTGGCCCTTTGGGATTTATATTCCCCGACTTTTGGAGAATCAGCTTCACGTATTGATTAGGTCAAGACTTAAGTGTGATAATGCGGTTTATTGAAGTGAAGAGAGATGGATATTGTAATTGACTTTTTGCTTTTCCTACTATCAGTTGTCTTCATATCGCTGTCAGGGGTCATGATGCCGGGACCAGTGTTTGCCGTGACGGTTGCGAATGGATACAAAGACAAAGCTGCCGGAGCCTTAATCGCTTTGGGACACGGCGTTGTAGAATTTCCGCTGATATTTCTCATCTATTTTGGCTTTACATGGTTCTTTGCTTCGACCACGGTTCAGAAGATAATTGGCTTCGTGGGCGGTCTAATCCTAGTCTTCATGGGCGTTCAGACATTGAAAAACCGAAATGAGGCGTTTGATGAACACGAGGGCTCAAAGCACGGCTCTTTCATCGCTGGCGTTCTCACGACCAGCGTAAATCCCTACTTCTTCCTGTGGTGGGCGACCATAGGCGCGGCGCTCATAACAGGCGCGTCCGCTTTTGGCTCTACTGGCTTCTTGATTTTTTCTCTAACACACTGGTCATGTGACCTTCTGTGGGACACTCTCGTTTCGGTGACCGTTTTTAGGTCTAGACGATTTTGGACACGGAAGGTGCAGACCGTAGTGTTCGGCTTTTGCTTCATAATCTTGATAGGGTACGGAGCATGGTTTATTGCTTCATCAATGCTCTGACTAGAGAAGAGGCTGATGAGAATTGGCTGGTAGCGAATTTCACGTTGGCAGGACGAAAGTCTGTCTTGTTCAAGGAGACATAACCGACATGGACACGGACGCGATAGTGAACGCCGCAAACTCAACCCTTATGGGAGGCGGAGGCGTAGACGGGGCAATCCACCGCAGAGCCGGACCAAGAATCCTTGAAGAGTGCAGACGCATAAGAGCCGAAGAATGGCCGGAAGGACTCCCGACCGGAAAAGCTGTCATAACTTCCGGAGGAAATTTGAAGGCTAAGCGTGTCATCCACAGTGTAGGACCGGTTTGGCGTGGAGGCAGCCAAGATGAGCCGAAACTCTTGGCAGACGCGTATCGCAACTCGTTGAGATTGGCGGTTTCCAATGGACTGAAAAGCGTAGCGTTTCCATCGATAAGCACAGGCGCGTATGGATACCCGATAGAACAGGCAAGTCGCGTGGCTTTGAACGTGATTAGGGAGTTTTTGGAGAGGGAAGACAAACTCGAGAGAGTAGTATTTGTTCTGTTTACGAAAGAAGACTTGGAAATCTATGAGAAAGCAGCGAAACATCTCTGCCCCTCTGAAAGACAACCTTAAGTAATTCTTGCGGTATTCTTTATAACGGGAAAACTTTGTGATTGACAAGATTGAAGTGTATGTTTGTCATAGGGAAGTGGTGACTGGCGAAGCGGTAGGCGGGCAAGTAATCGGAGAACACGGGTGCACCGTCATAAGAGGCGTGAAAACCGAGAAAGTCATGTCCGACGCGGATAGGACGGCGTTAGAAGTTGTGAGAGAGTTTGCAAGCGAGAAGGGGTTGAGCGTTGAGGTCTATGACACTTCTACTTTTAAGGGAAGGTTGAAGGCGGGTGCAAAAAGAATCAGGACAACGCCCACAATAGTGATTGGCGAAGCAAAGATTGAGGGGGAGCACGCTCCGGAGCTTTTGAGAAGCAAACTAGCGTCATACTGTAATATGTAGACCGTAAACCATCTGCAAATGTAGAGAGAGATTCTGTGCTAGCTTTCGGATTGTCTGTCGTAGATTATGTGAAGGACTTCCAACAGAAGCACGGATACGGCGACCAAATAAACCAGAAACCCCAAGAAAGTGAAGCTTCCCCAGATCAGAAGACCAAGCGTTCCGAAGATTGCTGGAAGAAAGCAGACGGTGATGCAGTCCAGAATGGTGAGGTCGTACTTGACCTTGTGGACTGGATAGTCCTCGCTGAGCAACAGAAATTTCACCATTCTCATGCTCTTGGAGTCTTGTGTCAAGTCTTTTAAAATCTCTTCTAGCTTTTTGTTAGTATCCTTGCGCATTCTAGCATTCTCCATCGTCTGAAGTGTTGAGAGTGCTACTTGGTTTCGGTTAGGCTGCCGTATAGTTGAGCCAAATGTTTCTGGATTTCTTCTATTCCTTCACACTTTTTTCCAGCAACCAGCATTGCCGGAGTTTTTAGGATGCCGTGCTTTACCGCCCTGACTTTGTCAACCGTGCGTGACGCATCGTAAACTCTGACCTTATCGTTTGTTTTTTCCGCCAGCTGCAACGCCTGCACTAGGGCTGTCACGTCGTCGTCGGGGACTATGCGTCCTCTGAATTTGGAGAAAGCCTCGTTTGTTGCCCATCTTGCCAAGTCGGGAGCGCACATGATGTGTGTTGAGGCTTCTCTGTAGAAGCCGATGTCTATGTCTTGAGTGTAAGAGTGAACAAAAACTTCTATCATTTATTTCCCTAATAGGATATTCTTCGGAAAAACTTATATTTCTGTCGATTTCTGATAGCGGCGTTTTCTTGTGAAACAATTATGTCTAGATTCAGTTTCAAAATACTGATTCTGATTTCTGAAATCAAATATGTAACCGTTGACTGTTTTGAGAATGGGCGTTGATGTTGAGTACAGGGCGCAAACAAGCAGCAAAAGCTAGAGAAGGCAACTCGTTAGGAAGTGTCCCTCGAAGGGTGAGGAAGAAGGAAGCAAGCAGACCCCTGTACCTAACTCGATACGAGTAAACACGCTTTTCTATGCGTTAGAATAGTCAGACCAACTATACAAGTGGCAACAATTAGCGAACTTGTGTTAGTTCTCTTTTACCAAATCCGCCGAAGATGCCTTTGATTTCGCGCCATATTAGAGCAACCAATTCTCTTGCCTCTGCATCTATCGCTAACAACAACACAGCGTAGGTTGCTAAGCCACCCGCCACCTTGCCGAGAGTCAAAAGTATGGTGGTTGGTTGTGGAAGGAGTAAGAGCACAGCCGCGGTGGCTGCCGCAGCGAAGAGGTATTTTCCTATGCTTCTCCAAGCAACAGCCATTCTGACCGACTTACGCATTATTGCGTACATTCCCAAGAAAGTGGCTGTGTGGACACATATATTGATAGTTGTCACGTATAAAACCGCTTGCACCGAATCGTTTGATACTAAGTGCGTCAGAACGTAGTACGCCGTCGGCAGGGCGATAGCCGCCTGAATGTAGGGCAACGTGAACACCTTGAAGATTTTGCTCCTAACAAGCTTGTTGAGCGATATCTTTCCTTCCTCGTCTAGCCTCTCAACTCCCAAGAGTAGCGAGCTGTAGAACTGAGATATCAGAAGCACAAACGTGTCTAGAGTAAGTAGAATCAGTACGGACGAGACTGAGCTATAATCCACCTTTAGGATAGTTAGAAGCGATTGGGGCATGGTTATGGTGATAGTCCCCATCGGAATCGCAAACATTAACACCGTCTTGAACGACGAGGCTACATCCTCAAGGCTGTTTTTAGCCAGCAGTTTTGGGTACAATGCGAATGCCAAAAACGATGAATACCCAACAATGTTTGAAAATGTTGCCGCCGCCTGATACTCTCCTCTAGCCGCTTGACCGCCATAAAGGAAAAGCAAGATGAAAATGAAAGCGACCAATTGGTTGCCGACAGCATTATAGAAAATTGCTGTCGAACCTTTCAACCACTCATTTAAGTAATTCCGCTGAATTCTCTGCCTTAGACCTTTAGCCAGAAGTCGTATGTAGTACAATGCCTGGATTGATGCGGCTACTATGATACTGAGCATTGCTCCCAAGAACAGTTGATGCAGCCCTACAATCAGTATGCAGGCCAAAGAAACCTTACACACTTCCTCTATCAACAAGCCGTATCCGATCACTTGAGGTTTTACCGCGCGCAGACAGCCTTCCAGAATGCTAATCATGTAGATGTTGATTATCTGAAGAGATGCAACGAGGTACAGGATTACATAAGCTCCACCGATGTTGAATGCGCCTGTAACTAGGGAGATTAGGGAAAGATAAACTGCCGTGGAAGCCGTAGCCAAAACCAAGTTAGCAAATAGACCTGTTTTGATGACTCCTTCTTTTCCACGGGCAACGAAACGTGTAGCCCAAAATGGAAGTAACCCGCTAAGAATCGTGAAGTACCCCATCAAGTCGAAAATGTTCGACCATATGCCGTACTGCTGTTTTGTCATGTTTCTCGTGAGTAGAAGCGTAAAAACGATGCCCGTTACCACGCTGAGTATCTGAGCTGAAAATACAATGAAACCAGAGTACTGGACTCTTATCTCGTCTTTGGACAAGTGACATCACTTTCAAGGTTCACGAATCGCGAAGAGCCTTAACGCGCGTTACTTCTGTAAAGGCTGAAGCGTCGTTCCCAGCTTCTATTGACCGGTCAGCTTCCATCAGCCGAGCATGTTGGATTTACAGTCTTGTCTCTTGCGGGCTTAAGGCAATTTTTTTAAAGCGTTAATGATCTCTTGAATATCCGGCAGCTGCCCTAGCTTATAGATTTTGAAGAAGGCTATCCTCTGCTCTTTGTCAACGATTATGTTTGCCCGCTCTGAGAACCCGTCTTTTGTTCTGAATATTCCATACAGTTTTGCGACCTTACCGTGCGGCCAGAAGTCAGAGAGGAGCCTCGTGCTCTTGATGCCTAGGCTTTGCGCCCAGGCCTTTTTTGAGGGCACGGTGTCCACGCTCAGTCCAACGGCTACAGTGTTGAGAGAATCAAAGATGCTCTTGTTGCTCTCTAGAGATTTCATTTGCTCTGCACAGACGGAAGTCCAGGCCAGTGGATGAAAAGAAAGCAGAACTCTCTTTCCTTTGAAGTCTGAGAGTGTGAACTCTTGTTCGTCTTGGTCTTCTAGGCTGAAGTCCCTTGCTTTATCCCCTATTTTCAGTTTTCTCTCCACATTTCTTTCATCCTTGATGTTGACTGCAATTAGGGCTTTAGCCTTTTTTAACTCTTTTTGCCAGTCAACTGGCGGGTGCAATCGCGTAATCACCTTTTTCGCTGTACTCAGACTAAGCAGAAGAGTTTCCTTGCAACTCGCTTTTAGCTAGTCTCAAGACGTTTCTATTGTGATGTGGTTAGAGTTTTAGGTGGAAGAGCTTGACGGCGTTCTCGCTGAATATTCTGTCCTTCTTCTGCTTGCTTATTTCCAGTGACTCCACAAGCTCTATGTGCGCTCTTATACTGCACATGGCGTAGTCCGTTCCAAAAACAACATTGCTCGGGCGTTCGTTTGTCGTTAAAGCCAGAATCTTCTTTATCCTGTCGAGTCCCGTTTCGGCAATCACTTCCTCATCGGCTAAAGCTGAGGTGTCGAAGTAGATGTTTTTATAGGGCTTTGTCAATTCGTGACAGTACTCAATCCGTGGCCAGAAGTAATGTGCGATAACTATCTTAAGCGAAGGAAATCGTTCTGCGATCTTGATTATGTGTCTCGGGTCGTTGTATTTGGTTGGTTCTGGGCGTTTTGAGACTGCCCCGGTGTGGATAACTACTGGCGAGTCATGTTTAACGCACAACTCGTAAACCGGCAGAAGTCTCTTGTCCGTGGGATAGATCGCGTCGTGTCCCGGGAAGATTTTTACTGCAACGATTCCTCTAGCCTGAAATAGTTGAGCGAGTTTCCGTGTTTGAGACATATAGTTTTGCTTCTGAATGTCTATGGTTCCCATCACGAACAAGCGCTTGTCGTCTTTAACGAGTTTCAGAACCTCGTCCAGGCTACCTATTTCTGATTGGGCAGTGTTGTCCGGTATCAAGATGGCATAGTCTACGTGGTTTTCGGCGAGTTCCTTGAGTAACTTTGCTTTCGACTTCTCAAGGGTTTTCAAGTCTTTTAACGAAGGCAAATGTTGGTGACAATCAACTATCATGACACACTATCTACACGAGAAGAATAATCAGATTTTCGCTAGTACAAGCATCGATGTGTAGGCTCGTGTTGTCGTGACTCTGCCAGAGATGGTGCTGTCTTACCGCAAAACCTTTTTTCTGCTCCAAACCATCAACAATTATTTCTTCATACACCCTTCCAAGCGAATACGCTCTACAATGTATGCACTTCTTCAAGTTTGGACAAAATTCCCATGTTACGGAGAATTCCTTTCTTTCCAATTCTCAGTTGCCTCTCGCCTCTGAACATTGATGTGCTTGCATTCTCAATCTGAACGGTGTCTCCTATAGATACGGAGTCTATCTGTTCGTTCCACAGGCACAGCTTAATCGTTCCGGTATCATCCGCTATCAAAGCATTCGCCACGCAAGCGTAGTTTCCAAACCTTGTGAAAACAAGCGTTGGTTTCGCGATCTCGAGAACCTTGGCCTTCAGATTAACTCTTTTCATTCCTTTCCGCAGGTCTCCTATCTGAAAGGAGTGTGGCCCGCTGTCTTTGGTGATAGGGTGTCTGCGAAACACGTTCGTTTTTCTGAGCTCTTTTATTGGGTTGTTTTGCTCTGATAGAAATTCTTCAGGTATCGGGAACTGGGCAACGACTTTCGTGTCTTTTGTTATCAGAAGAACAACCTTGTTTCTTTGTTTGCCGCGACATTCAATTGAGAGGCTTTCACACGTGGATTTTTGGTTTTCGCTCGCTGATATTAGCGCATAGAAAAGTCTGTCAGGGTCAACTTCATACTTTAGAGAAAGAAAAGCGAGGTATTCGGCGGGTGATGCTTTGTTTCGCATTGTTTTCCTACTCTTTTGTGAGCGTTATTTCCATTGTCGAAACCATCCTTGCCCTGTTTTCACCCTCTCTCGGTGGCATTTCGGCAGTGCCTATGGATACTTTGCTTATCTGCAGGTCTTTTAGGAAGCGTCTTCTGGTTATTTCGGCTACGTCAACTGCTGTTGTAATCGCCTGTCCGCGTGCTTTCAGCGTTATTTCCTTAGAGTTGCTTGCAGAGAGACTTGTGATAATCGCTAGGACATAGGCCATGGGTGGTTTGTTTCCAACGAAGATAACGTCTTTATTTTCTGTCATATTTCTCACTCCTTTTATGTTGGTTGTTGTGTGTAACGTTGCCGTGTTTATGCGTCTGTCAGCGATGGAACGTTACTGATAAATAATCTTCAACCTTGCTTATAAGGACAGTTGAAAATCAGTCTGGGCTAACATTCGCAATTCGTTTTTCAGGGAATCGAATCTGCACATTTGGTTCACACGTGATGTTCTGACAGAAGTCCACATAGACAGTTATGTTACTTAACAAACTTCATTGGGTGTCTCTTGAATTTCTTCTTGCAGGTCAAGCTGCAAAAATGATAGGTTTCGCCATCGTAAGTGATTTTGAACTTAGCTGTCTTTTCGTCGAGAATTATGCCGCAAACCGGGTCTTTAGGCATTATTTTAGTCTTAACCTCATGCAAGAGTGTACGTTCTGCTTATTATGGTTATGGGAAAGAAAGAGGACTATGGAACGAAGTAAAGACACTGGTTTACAAGCCTAGTATCTTCTCGGCGGTCTTCGTTTGGAATAACATTCTCGGCAGTACACTGGTCTGCTTCCGTCGGGTTTGAAGGGAACTTCGCACTCCTTTCCGCACTCAGCACAAACTGCCTTATGCATTTCTTTTCCAGACATCTTGCTGTTTCAACTCCTTATGCTGTTCAGCGCAAAAAACTGCTTTTTTGCACGCCTTCTCTATCTAGCAATCCTTTTTAAACCTATCCATTTGCAACAGTGAGTTTCGATGTCGTTCTTGGCATGGTGATGGAAGGCATTGCGATTGAATGTCATGGTGAAAGTCGAGATGTTACGTTATTTCTTCTATTGTTGTTTTGGTCAGGGTTTTTATATTGTTGAAGTCGGTCAGTTCTCCATAGCTTACAAGCGTTATGGCTGTTCCTCCCTGTCCCTTCCTGGCGGTTCGACCGATTCTGTGGAAATAGACTAAGGCGTCTAGGGGGACGTCATAGTTTATTATGTGAGTTATTCCTTGGATGTCCAAACCTCTCGCGGCGACGTCTGTCGCAACAAGCAGCTTCAGTCTTCCTTGTCTGAAAGAGTTGATGACGAAGTCTCTTTGTGGTTGGGTGAAGCCGGCGTGCAGTGGTTTTGCGTCGTGTCCTCTTGTTCTCAATTTGTCTGCGAGGACGCTTGTCTCTGTGCGGGTCTTGCAGAATATTATGGCTCGTCCTATATGGTTCTCGTCCAAAATGTTGCATAGGGTTTCAAATTTGTTGGGAGCGTTAACGACCATGTAGTACTGGTTCATCTGTGTGAGGGCTATTTCGTCTTTGCTTACTAGTATCTTCTCGGGGTTCTTCATGTATCTGCTGCATATTTTCATTACCGACTGGTCTATTGTTGCTGAGAAAAGGCTGGTCTGCCTGTTCGACGGCACCCTTGAAAGTATGTATTCAATGTCCTCTATGAATCCCATGTCAAGCATTCTGTCCGCTTCGTCGAGAACGACAACCTTTACCGATGCCAGATTCAGAATGCGCCTCTCAAGCAGGTCGATTATGCGGCCTGGTGTGCCAACGACAATCTGGACGCCACTTTGAAGCGCACGTATTTGTCTTCCGATGGGTTCTCCTCCGTAGACTGGTAAGACTTTCAGCTGTGCGTACTTTGCGAATCGACTGATGTGCTCCGCAACTTGAACGGCAAGCTCTCGAGTTGGCACCAAGACTAAACCTTGAACATTCTTGATTTCCGGGCTTAGTCGTTCGATCATCGGGATTCCAAAGGCGGCAGTTTTTCCCGTTCCGGTTTGCGCCTGCCCGATGACGTCTTTGCCTTCAAGTAGTGGGGTTATGGCTTGAGCTTGAATTGGAAAAAGGTTGCTGAATCCAAACTCTTCGATGCCTTTCATGACTTCCATACTTAATGGTAAGTCTTTAAAGTATTGTATTTCCATTTGTTCATTTCTCCTGCCACAAAATTTTTCATGCATTTCCAAAAGCTTTCAGAAGCCTCGTTAATTACATGAGTTAATGTGACGACAACATCAAACACGATTCTCTTATAAAAAGGTTTAGCACGCAACAGAAAGAAAGAATCAAACTACAATGGGGCTGACATGACGCACGCCACTGTTTGCCTTGCTCAGATAATAGACGAAATGATTAATAGATGAGTCAAACATTTTTCTTTAAACACGCGCTTGCGTGATGGTGATGTTTGTGGTTGATGTTATGCAACTTCTGGAATACAATGAGAAAGTGAGACACAGATATTTTGAAGCCCTTGCCAGACTTCCTTGGGACGAGTTTGTTAAGAATCGCGAAGCGAGCTTCCACTCTCTTAGGAACATATTCATCCACACCTTAGGAGCAGTAGATTATTGGCTGGACTTTTTGCAGAACGAAAAATCGTCTTACAAGAAATTCGGCGAATACCAAACCTTTCAGGATGTTAGAGACCGCATGGAATACATAGAAAAAAGGACGCGAGATTACCTAGATTCATTGCCTATTGACGGACTCAAGAAAAAGTATACCGTCACGAATGATGCGAACCAAACGATTGAAGTCACAGCAGAAGACGTTCTGATACACGTGTTCGAAGAGGAAGTGCATCACAGAGGCGAGTTGATAGCACTTCTTTGGCAGATGGGCATCGAGCCGCCGCTGATGGGATGGAAGGAGCTTTAAAGAGAGCTGAAGCTTATCATATAAGGCTAGATTCAGACTTTTCCTCTTTCTGTGCGGTTTTGCATCGTATCGATTATGCGGAATGTGGGCAATGGGAGGCGAAAAGCCTCACCTTTCTATTTTGTTTGTTTGATGAAAAAAGGAGGGTGTTATTTGCGTTTTCTGAAGATTTTGATGCTGTCCATTTCTGTGATGTATTCAAAACCGTTTTCTATTAGTTGTGTAGCCTCTTGGATGTTGGCGGTGGTGGCGGTACTGGAGGAGTTTTGGGCGTTTCAGGTATTTTCTTTTTTCTTCTAGAAGTGTATATTATGATTGCGACGATGGCTATTATTACAGCTATTATCACTGCTATCAAGGGACCCAAGGAGCCTAATGGTGTCTGCTGTCCTGCTTCTTCTCCTACGACGAATTCCTCACTGAAGAGTAGGGCGTTGTCCTTATACCAGTTTAGTTTCCATCTACCATTTTTTGTGGCGCTGGTGATGTTTAGGACTTCAAAGAATGCAGATGTTACGAATGCAGATTCATTTAGGGATGCAGAGTAATAATACATTGGAGTTGCCTGTATGACTGCAGCGTTATAGGCTATTATTGTGGTGAATGTTTTCACTTCTGCTCCACTTGGATCGATGAGCGATATTTTGAAGTTTTCCCATGTTTGTTCGAATTCGTCAAAGTTTGCCCAGTTGATCTTGAAGTAGAAGTAGACCGTTTGGGCTGTTAGCTCGAATTTGTCTGCTGCGATAGGTTCTTTTTGTGTTGTCCAGCCTTTGCAGATTTGGTGATTGTCGAAGTTAAAGCCGTATACTTGGGGAATTAAACTGCCTGCGATAATTACTATTAACATGGACATGACAAATGCAAGGGAAGAGGGAAGCAGTCTAAATTTGCATAGGTTAACTCGGAGCCTCACGTATTTTCCCTACTATGTAATTCTCGATAGCCCTTATAATATTTTCAGAAAGAATCAAGTTGCATTATTTGGGTGTCAAGCGTATTGTGAAGTGGTTGCGTCGCTGAATCCTTCTTTCTGTGAGTAGAACATGAAGTTTATGAGAGTTCCATCTTGTATGCTGGTGGGTTGTTAATCTAAAAGGGCTGGTGTGTTGGTTGTAACCCGCCTTCTGTTCAGCTGTGGCATTCGACTAATCGGGCTACCCGCGCCTCAGGCAGACTCCTCACAGGCGTCTGTTTGCCCTTTCCACCTGCAGGACGGCCGTTTCACCGCTTCCAGCCCAGCATTCTCAACAACTTAGCATGCATCATCGGCGCCTGCTGGACGGACGTTTCGTTTCTGCTCCGTAGCCAAGGCTCTCGCCCTACGCCCTTGCGGACGCTGCAACTCTGCTTGTGGGCGGAGTTTCCTCAAGTCCCTTTACGGGGACTCGAAAGCCACACACCAACTCGCCAGCCCAAGACAGAATAGGCAAACACTGTGCAATAAGAATTTTGGAAACCTTATCTTACCGAACGGACTTTTATGGATGTCGAGGAAAGTTCGAAGCATGCCCAAACGCGTGATTCTGGTGACTGGAACGCCCTGCGTTGGAAAAACCTCGGCAGCGCAGCTATTGGCTTCAAAACTTGACGCCCTCTACGCGAACCTAACCGAGTTGGCCACACGCAAGAACCTAATCCTCGGCAGAGACGAAGAGCGAAACTCCATAATCGTTGATGAAAACCGGACGCGGCGAGAAATCAAAAAGATAATCGAAGAGTGTGACAAAGAGGATATCATTGTTGATGGACACTACGCCGTCAACGTCGTTCCAGAGAAACTCGTGACCCAAGCTTTTGTTCTGAGACGCAACCCAGTAGAACTGCGAAGGCTCATGGAAAAATGCGGGTTCTCCGAACGCAAGCTATGGGAAAACCTGGCTGCAGAAATCTTGGACGTTTGCCTGTTCGACGCCCTAAACACTCTTGAAAAATGTAAAGTCTGCGAAGTGAACGCCTCGGGCAAGAACGCGGAGGAAGTCGTTGCCGAAATCTTGGAAGTCCTTAGCAACCGTAAGAAATGCCGCGTCGGTGTTGTGGACTGGCTAACCATGTTAGAAAACGAAGGCTCACTTGATGATTACCTAAAAATCTGACCGTTTCACCTTAAACTGAGAGTCATCTGCTGCCTTGTTAACAACGTTATTTTTCTTCTGTTTGCGTACGCCTTTGCGTGGTCGCTGAAATTTTCCCCAACCAGAATAGGGGTTGAAAGACCCGCATCCTCAGAAGCCTTGTCAAGATTAATCACGACGTTTATGCCTACGGTCCTATTCCAGTCCCTTATCCAAACTCCTTGGGCCGCGCGCCCCTTCTGAACTATCAGGTCGAACTTTCTTGAAACTCCGGTGTAGCCCTCAAGAGCTGTCGTTTCCTGCCTAACCTTGTAACCTGCCTTAGCGAAATACCGCACAGCCATCTCTGCTAAATCTGCCGAAGACTTTGTTTTCACTTTTTCTTCGCCGCTCATCTGTTCTCCTCGAGGACGCTAACCGTTATCTAGTCGGATGTGGAAAAGGTTTTCGGAGTGCCCAAACATGACAATGTTCCTGATAGTTGTCTGCAGCAGATGTGGAGGGCTCTTGCTAGCAAAGACCGAACAAAAAACAAGAACCTGCCCATACTGCGGCTTTAAAGTTCTCACATACGAAGCCAGAAAGGTTGCATCAGCCGAAAACGCCTACGAAGCATCAGAAATCTTGCGCAAGCTAAAAAAGGACACTATTCAGAGAAAGAAAAATGCTTAACCGCCTACATCCAGCCCAGTTGTTGTGCTCTATTTTGCTTTCCATTTTGCAAAAACGGTCACTAAGAAGATTGTTATTCCTGAAAAAACCACCAAGGGTCCAGTTGATAAGTTCAAATAATTTGAGAAGAGAATTCCAGAAACGATGCTGATCGTCCCGAAAGAAGCACTCAGCACCGCATATCTGAACAGGTCAGCGCTAACGTTCTTTGCTGCAGCTGCCGGAACGATCACTAAGAAGCCGACCAAAAGCGTCCCCACAATCTTGATGCCTACAGCCACAACAAGAGACACTAACAAAAGGTAGAGTAGATTTATCTTACTAACGTCAATGCCCTTGGAGACAGCAAGCTCTTCCGAGATCATACCCAGTACGAGCTTTCTGTAGATCATCCTCGTCAAGAGCACCGCTACCACAGAGATTACTACAGCAGCCATCGTTTCTAGAATTGTTACTTTGGTTATATCGCCAAACAACGCCTCAAGGAGGTCAGGCTCCGGTATGATTAATATGCCAATTGCAAGGGCAAGAGTGAACATTGCGCCAACAATTGTTTCGAAAGACAACTTGGTGACCCTTCCAAGATACCAGATGATCACGGCTGAGACAAACAAAAAGGCAAAAGCTCCAAAAAACGGGTTGAAGTGGAACAATATTCCCAGCGCAAGCCCCGGCAGCGCCACGTGCGAAAGAGCATCACCAACAAGCGCCATCTTTTCTAGAATCATGAGAGAACCCAAGTAGCCCGCTGAAACACCCACAGAGATTCCTATCAAGAGACTAAGCGCCAAAGCCTCTGCCAAACAGGATCACCTGTTTTCGTTCGGTGTTCCCGAACACACTGTTTCGCCGTAGATTATTCTCTGCACTGATGGGTTCATTATTTCTTTTGATTCGCCAAAGAACTTAGCACACCTATCCAACGCCAGTAAGTAGTCTGAATATTCTCTGACGATATGCACATCATGAGTGATCAAAAGTATGGTTATCTTGTTTTTCTGTTTCAACTCACACAGCGTCGCGAATATGGGTTCTTCGGTATCATGATCAACGCCTGTTGTCGGCTCGTCAAACAGCAAGACGTCTGGGTTATCATTCAAAGCCCATGCAATCAAAACCCTCCGAAGCTGTCCTCCAGACAGAACCCCAAGAGTTTTACCCGTCACATTTTTGCCATCGAGCCTCACAGGACTAAGGGAACTTTCCACATTCACATGATTTTTGTAGGACAGGAACTCCTTCACAGAGATGGGAATGTCATCTACTGCAATGTTCTGTGGAACATAACCTATCTTCACTCTTTCTGCCCACTCGATTTTCCCTGTGTATGGCACCAGGTTCAATAGGGCTTTGAAAAGTATGGTCTTTCCAGCGCCGTTAGGTCCAAGAACAGCTAAGGTGGTTCCTCTCTTCAGCCTGAAACTTATGTTGTCTAAAATTGTCTGATTCTGAAGTTTCACGCTTAGATTTGATACTTTTAACAAATAATCGTCGTTATTTTCCATTAGTCATGTGCACATTTCATCCTTAATTTGTCTGTTAATATATGTTTTGCTGAAAGGCAATGATTCAGTTTATGATGGGTGGCCATCACAACATTTTTAGCGATTTTTCCTTAGACTATTTGTTTAAGCATTTGACAAGCCCTACATATCCTTTCAGTAGTTGGCTCACCGCACACATCGCATTCCCTCAACCCTTCTTTCTTTGCAATTTCTTCTAATGCGGGCCTTATCTTCTCAATCGACTGAAAAACTGTGAATTTTATTCCAGCATGCCTTTCTTCCGCTGCGTTAAGCATTACACGAATGTCGTTTCTTAGAGCTTCAGAGGCGTATGGGCACGGCGTGTCCTGAAACGTTATCTTCTTAACGTAAGCGTAAAGAGCGGTTTCCTTCTCTGGAACCTCGCAGAAGGGCTTCACCCTCTGCAAAAGTTTCGGATGCGCCTCATCAGTGACCGGTTTCTCTCTGGCTATGCGCAGAACATCGCCGTGAAAAATGTTCAAAAGAATTGTTTGTACCTCATCATCCAGCGTGTGAGCCGTCGCAAGCTTGTCCGCCTCGGCTTTTCTTGCTATCACGTTTAACGCTCTTCTGCGTAGGACACCGCAATAAGCGCACGGTGAGAGCCGACTTTCGCCTTTCTGTTTTATGCGCTTAACAATTTCGTCGAGTGTGTAGCCGTAAAGTTCTGTGAAAGAAATCACATGGTGTGAGATGCCGAGTTTTTTGCAGTTTTCAGCGGCTATCTCTAGGGCTTCATCGCGGTATCCTCTTATTCCCTCGTCCACCGTGACCGCAACAAGCGAGGCTTTCGGATATCGCCATTCTATCTTAGCCAAAACATGAAGAAGGCTCACGCTGTCCTTTCCGCCGGAAACAGCAACGGCTATTCTGTCATCGAAATCAAACATCTGGTACTTGGCGATGGTTGCCCTAACCTTCGACTCAATAGACTCGGTAAAGCATCTTCTGCAGAGGCGCTCCCCAGAGTAGGGTCTGAAGAAAAAGGCTTCTCTTCGCTTGCAAACGGTGCAGAGCCTAACATCAGCGCTCATGGGAGTCTCCATCATTATGAAAGCAAAACTTCCGTATATCTCTGATGTTATGTCACTAGAGTTGATGTCTGAAGAATTCTCTAACGATTTCTTTAGATACGTAAAGGTAAGGTTTCATGCACTCATATTCTTGTGGCACTCTGGTTTCTTGCAGAAGGCTGTCGCACTCGCTCTTCCTCCAAAGGAATATCTTGCGTTTCGGGGCGTACTCCGCCTTAAATTGTCCTCCAGCAAAGGTTGCATAGACTACTATGAAAGGATGAATCTTAAGCTGTTCTTCTGTCTTCCGCGTGATGAGGGTTACGTGAAATGTTCCGATTATCCGATTGATTATTATTCTCATACCAAGCTCCTCAGCAGCCTCTCTTTTCGCGGCTTCTTCTATCGATTCATTCTGCTCCACTCCTCCTCCTGGCAGAAACCAGAAACCGTTGTAAGGGTCCATAACAACCGCAAACTGGTCGCCATTATCCACCAGAAGAGTCACTCGTGCAGGTCTTTGTGCCCAAGGTTCTTTCCATAAAGAAATGCAGCGCGCTTCTACTTTAATGCTTAACTCATGATGTAGCATTACCCAATGGTTATGTGCTTTGACCGTTTATAATATTCGCATGAAAATCTCTGAAGAGGCGCAGCGATGGCTACCAAGCCAGAAAGACGCGTAGAATACAGAGAAGTCACTTATGACGCCGAACAGTGGAAGCTACTAAAGGAATTTAGGCAAAAAGCCTTGCGAATAATGGAGGCTTTGGAAGCTTTCAATTTGGAATCGACAGTGCACGGGAGCATCGCTAGGGGGGACGTGAACAAAAGAAGCGACGTAGATGTCTTCATCCCGTTCCAAGCCTCTTCTTTCGTTGTGGAAACTGCCCTGGAAAAGATGGGCATTTCAATTAACAGACGCCTGATTGTCCAAGCCACGCCAACGTACGCCATGAAAGCGTACATAGAAGTAGACGAAAACACGAGCGTCTCGTTCCCGTTGATGAAGATGCGCAAAGTGGAAAGAGAATTCTACAGATTCGGCGGCGAAACCACACTAAAAGATTTGAGAGACGAGGTGCGCATTTGCGGAGTGGACAAGCGACTAATGCTCATCGAACCGACAAAAGAAGGGCATAGAGAGAGCACGATTGTTGGACGTGAGGAGCAAATCGCCAAACTGCTGGGGATATCCGTTGAAACCGTTTTGGACCGTGTCCACGCCCTCTTAAGAAGAGATGAGATAGGTAGAACAGGAGTTTTTATAAAAAGGGAACTCTCAAGTGACGAAACCTTCGAGCTGGCTTTGAAGAGGCTTGCGGACCAGAACCCCGCGGTTCGTAGACGACTGAAAACCGTTTAAACCTAATGCAACGCGAAGCGTAGTAAGGCGGCTATTCCTCCCAAAGCCACGAGTTTTGCGCCGGCTTCGTGTTCCGTGCTCACCACAATCACGCTTCCGCCTTTCCGCTCTACACTTTTCATCAAATCTTCAATGTCTAATCGACTTTCATCTGAGGCTTCACGCAGCGCTGTATCCGCTATGGCTAGCGTTTCGATAGCGCCCATCTCCGCCGCTTTCTCAATCTCTTCAAGCCCGTAAGTAACGTTTGATTCACCCTTCCCGAGTCTTTTCAGAATCTCTTCAATGAGCTCTGTCTCCTCGGCGATTCGCAACTGCTTCATGGTCTTCAACAGTATGCCGGAGCGCAACGCCTCGTATATCCCAGCGACGCCTCCGTTGTTCACGCTCTTCACGTCTATGACTGATCTGGCGATGTCTGAGGCTTCGTTTTCTACGAATTTTGCAAAGTCGTTTTTCACGAAGCCCACGCCGATCACTGCTATCGGACTGTGCGTTTCATTCCAGATTTGGCGCAAGCTGTCTATTGCCTTTTTGAAGTAGTCTCTTGTGGCGCTGTTTCTCTTTTCAGCTTCGCGCTTTCCGGGAAGCTTTACGTTCTCTTCCAGCTTCACCTCAACGCCATACTGGGCTGTTGTGGCGATTGCGTAGCCTTCGTCGTCGATGGAAACTATTATTATCGGTTTCTCGGACGTTCTGCTTGCTCTCTCCAACCGTTCGATGTGATGCCTTGCCCATTCCTTTTTCACCACCGTTAGTGGCGTGTTTAGGGCGATGTGGAGCGTGTGATGCGCGCCGGTTGGAACGATTTCTGGCGCCTCGCAAATGGTGCCATGAACTCTGAGCTTGCCCAGCAGCTTGTCCCACGTCACACTCTCAACTTTGACACCCAAAAACACCGAGACTCTTTCTCCGCGTTTGGGTCTGGCGTAGCCGCCTTCATCTGGCTTTATTTCTCGAGACGTGTAAGCGTAAACCTCATCATTCTTGTAAATGATGTTGTATAAGTGCCAAAAATCGTCAAAAGTCTCAGGAATAACTTTAACAAAGCCTTTCTTTATGCTCTTCTCCAATATTCTCAAAATTTTTAGCCTCTCTGTTTACATTTATTTTCTTCAATAATCACATTCTGCCTATTAAAAAGTGTTAAAGACTCTATGGTATAGACGCTTCGTAAGCCACCTCTATTTTAATTTTAAGTTATTTTGCTTCTTTTGTTTCTCTGTATTTCCCAAATGATAGACAATCTTTAATATTAGTTATACCAATAGTTATATTGCGCGGGGTCAGGTTTATTATGGCAGATTTCTGGCAGTTCGACACGTCACTTCTTTCTGGCGCAGTTGTTCTTCTTACAATGGGTTTTACGTCGTTGACGTTAGCGGTTATGCTACGTCTGCAATCGCGCAGATTGGACAAGGTTAGAAAAAAGTTGATTGCAACCGTGTTTGACCGGACTTTCAGCGTGTTCAATCCTTATCCTCCGAAGAGGACAATTCTTCACAGCTACTTCGCTTCATACGGTGTGCTGGCCGTTTTTGCAAGTTTGCTCTTCACCACGTTCATGTTTACAGTAGTTGCTGGAAGCGGCGTTCTTCTAGGAATCCTTACTTTCTTTTTCTGCGCTAGCTTGATGATGTTTAGCGATACTTCGGAAGTTGGCAGGAACGCGAAGGCACTGGTGTACGCCGCTCAAACAGGTGGCAGTCTTGGCGAAGGTGATGTAGGCGTGTTTTATGCTATCAGGTTCGTCATCCCTAAACTGCAAAAATACTATGTGCTGCTGACAACAGCGTTTATCGCCTTGGCGCTTACCCTGCCTCTTCTGGCTTCTGCGATAGCATCCGTATTTCATTCTTTCGTCGTGGCTGAGGTTTCGGCGTTTCCGCACTCCATGACTTTGACTTTGCTGTTTCTTTTTGCAGCTGTGCCGCCCATAGTTAGTGTGTGTGCGAAGCGGCTAAAGAACCGTCTTTTCGCTGTTCCGCCTTCAGAGGAGTTGCCGTGGGTCGTCGGAATCGAGGATCAACTGCCCAAGCGCTCGCACTTGGTGTTCCTACGCATGCACACGTAGTCTCGTAGAGAAGCTCAACAAAACTGTTCAGAAACGAAGATGAAAACCGCTATTGACAATGAGAATGACCATTAAAAAGTGTTAAAAGCGGCTTGTTCTTCACTATTCATTGTTTGAAAGGGAGTACGTAATGAAGGTTACGTTTTGGCTTCTGGATGTGAACTATGATGTCAAGAATGGTGTGCCTGAGGTTTGGCTCTGGAGTGTTGACGGCTCTGGGAAGCGCGTGCTTGTTATTGACAGGAATTTTGTTGATTATTTTTATGCAGTGATTGAAGAAGACGCAAGCCCAAAGAAGGTTGCTGAAGAAATCAAGAACGGAAGCTACCCTTCAGTTGTGGAGCTGGAAGTTGTTGACCGCAAGTTTTTTGGCAAGCCTGTCAAAGCCGTGAAAGTCTACTGCAAGGACCCCGAGGCTGTGCCGAAAAACGCTAAGGCTTTTCGAAAGCTCGAAGGCGTAAAAGACTGCCTCGAAGACGACATTCGATACTCGATGCGCTACCTAATCGACAACGGTGTTGTTCCGTGCGGATGGCACGAAGTTGAAGTCGAGACAGAAGAAAACACGCACGGTGTTCAAGTTGACAAGGTCTACGCAGCAAAAACATTCCCAAAGCTTATGGAGAAAACTGAAGCTCCGCAATTGAGGATTTTAGGCTTTTCAACAATATGTTACAGTCGCGAAGGCTCGCCCAAGCCCGACAGAAACCCGGTAATCATAATCTCAACCGCAACAAACCAGGGTGAAGAAAAGCAGTTCTTAGCGAGCGAGAACAAGAACGACAAGACCGTTTTAGAAGCCTTCGTAGATTATGTGAAAAACTTTGACCCAGATATCATCGTTGGTTACGGTGTGAACGGACAGGACTGGACGTATCTTGGCGAGCGATGCAAGAAGCTTGGATTACGGTTAACCGTTGACAGAGCAGGGACAGATCCCCACACAAGTGTTTATGGACATGTTTCGTTGACTGGAAGAACAAACATAGACCTGGCGGATTATGTGGAGGAGTTTTCGGAAGTCAAGATTAAAACTTTGGAGAATCTGGCGGATTATTTAGGCGTTTTAAAAATTGAGAACCGCACACTAGTTGAAGACATTGACGTCGCGGATTATTGGGACGACAAGAACAAACGCGAAGCCTTGAAGAAGTTTTCCACGGAAAACACTCGCAGTGTCATAGGAATAACCGAGGCTATTCTGGACTTTGCCATGCAGCTCTCAAACCTCGTAGGCTTACCGCTCGACCATGTTGGAACCGCAGCAGTAGGCTTCAGAGTCGAATGGTTCCTGATAAAACACGCCCAGAAAATAGGCGAGCTCATACCTAAGAGAATCGAACAGCCCTACAGACCCTACGCAGGCGCCGTAGTGCTCAAGCCAGAGCCGGGACTGCACGAGAACATCGCGGTTCTGGACTTCAAGGCTATGTATCCAAGCCTAATGATTACTTACAACCTATCTCCGGATACCTATGTGCCGCCGAAAGACCCCGTTCCGAAAGGCGGAGTTTACGAAGCTCCCGAGGTTAGGCACAGATTTAGAAAAGAACCTGCAGGTTTTTACAAAGAAGTCCTGTCTCACCTAATTGGAGTGCGGGATGAAATTCGCAAAAAAATGAAGACACTAAGCCCAAAGAGCGTCGAGTACCGTGTCTTGGACGCTCGCCAGAAGGCTGTGAAGGTGATAACCAACGCTTCTTACGGTTATGCTGGTTGGATAGGTGCAAGATGGTACGTCAAGCCCGTGGCCGAAGCCGCCTCAGCGTGGGGGAGGCATACGATAATGAACGCGATAGACATGGCAAAAAAGAATGGACTGAAAGTGGTTTATGGTGACACCGACAGCATATTCATAAAGCACGAACCGGAAAAAATCGAAAAACTCTGCGGTAAAATCGAGGAGGAACTGGGCTTGGAAATCAAACCAGACAAGGTTTACACGCGAATCTTCTTCACAGAAGCCAAAAAACGATATGCGGGGCTGCTGCCAGACGGACGTCTCGACATCGTAGGCTTGGAGGTCATTCGTGGAGATTGGGCAGCCATAGCGAAAGAAGTTCAGGAGAAAGTCTTGGAGATTGTCCTGAAAGAGCAGTCGCCAAAGAAGGCTGCCAAGTATGTGCAACAGTTCATTTACGAGCTTCGACAGAAACGCGTTCCGTACCGCGACCTCATTATCTGGAAAACGCTCACAAAACCCGCCGAGGAGTACGAGGTCAAGGCTTCGCATGTGGAAGCCGCGAAAATGTTGAGAGAAAAGGGCTGGAAGCTTGCCGTAGGCGACAAGATAGGCTACGTGGTCGTGGTTGGCGTTGGTCGCCTGTACGAGAGAGTCAAGCCCTACGTGTTGGCTTCCTACGACGAGGTGGACATGGACTATTACGTGTCCAAGCAGGTTGTGCCAGCCGCAGCCAGAGTTCTCGAAAGCTTCGGCATAACCGAAGAACAGCTGCTAGCACCTAGCGTGGAGGGAAAGGAAACTAAGAAGCTCACTGAGTTTTTCGGGTGTTAACCCTCTTTGAGTTCGGAGAATGTCATCAGTTGAACGTTTAATGGAGATTTGACGGCTTCCGAGACGCGAGAGGCAATGATGTTCTTCACGTTCTTCTCGCTCGCCATGTCAACGATTCTCTGAGTTATTATGCCATCAAAGACGACGGTGTCTACTCCCTCGATTTGCTGAAGCCTTTCGGCGAGCTGGTTTACTGGCAAACGCTCTATCTGCTCCAGCTTTTCGTTGAGAAGCACAGCCTCCAAAGTGCCTTCTAACTCCTTCGCGATTTTGACTATCTCCTTCGGAGCCTCCACCTTCGGTTTTTCCCTTCTCGGGGGCTTGGACAAATCTTCCATCGGAACCTTCGCTTCTAGAGCGTCGAATATTTCCTTGCAGTTTAGTTCTTCAACTTCTTTGCCTCTCGGCGCCCTGGCGACGTATTTTACGTTTGCAACTTGTATTAGCTCTTTCAGAATTAGGTCTCCGCCCCTGTCTCCATCGAGAAAGGCTGTTGACTCTTTTTCTCTGGTGAGTTTCTTGATTGTTTCTGGAACCTTTGCTCCTTCCAGGGCGACGACGTTGAGCATGCCGCAGCGCATGAGGTTTATTACGTCTGCTCTTCCCTCAACAACGAATATTTCCTTAGAACTGTCGACCTCTGGTCCTGCGGACAGCTCGTCGGATCCGTACTTCTCGACTTTAGCTATCTTCAGCGTTTCTGCAATCTCTTTGAAAACTTCATCCACCGAGGGCATGGATTCGATTGTCCATTTGTGGAGAATTTCTTTAGCTCTGTCGATTATCACTTTTCTTCGGGCTTCTCTGACATCTTCGATTTTTTCGAGTGTCACTTTTGCGGCGCATGGTCCGACTCTGTTTATGCTCTCTATGCTCGCAGCGATTAGAGCTGTGGAGACTCTGTCCATGCTTGTCGGAATCGTTATCGTGCCAGAGGTCTTGTCGTTTTTTGAGTGCAGGTCAAGCTCTATCCTGCCGATTCTGCCTGATTTCTGCAGTTCTCGCAGGTCGAGTTCTGGTCCGAAAAGTCCTTCGGTCTGACCGAAAACTGCTCCTATAACATCTGGTTTTTCAACTACTCCTTCTATCTCGAATTTCGCGTGTATAACATACTTTATGGTAAACGTTTGGGATGAACCCGTAAACGTGCACCTCCAAGTTATTTAGGTAATAGTTAGTTTTATCGTGTGACGAGAGAATCGCGCTCTCAGACACGAGATTATTATTCTAACTCTTTATTAGCTTTATGAATTACGAATCTTCCTCTTTAACGTTTCCGTAACCGTTGAGCGTTTCTATACAAAATTTTTATTTAAAAGGCACAATGAGGTATGTGAGGCTTCAGCTAATGAGCGAGTACACGGAACTCGTGCACCAAATAGTTTCCGTATGCCTAAACGTGAAGGTTGGAGAGAATGTTTGGGTTCAGAGCTGGGACCACACGATTGACCTTGCTTCTGAAGTAGCTTTTGCCTGTCGACAACTTGGAGCGCACCCTTTCATCACTTTCGCTACCGAAGACTATTGGATGCGTTCGCTTATCGAGACTCCAAAAAGACTCTTGGAGACTCTTCCTTCTAACCAAGCTGCAGCGTTAGAGCGAACAGACGCGTTTGTGTTTATGCTTGGTCCACGGAATCCTATTGATTGGGACAGAATCCCGCAAGAAAAACGAGAGCTCGCTAATGTCTGGTATTTTGACTCTAACAAGTATTTAGAAAGCTGGTGTAAAATTGCCGAAGAGCACTCTGTACGCATGCTAGGCATCGAATATTGCTTAGCGACAGAAGAGTGGGCACAAGCTTGGGGCTTGGAACACGACCAGTGGAGAAGAGTGATGCTTGCTGGCTGCTTGGCTAATCAACGGGAAATAACCAAAAAGGCGCTTAAGGTAGCCAGTGCAATCAGAACGGGTCGCAAGGTACAGGTTCAAACGCAATTCGGCACAAACCTCAAGTTCGAGTTGGCTGAGCGCGAACCGATTGTAGGGGATAGCATAGTCAGTAAGAATAACGCTAAGAAGGGGGCCGTAAAATTTTTGCCTTCGGGCTTTGTGGAGGTTGCAACAGACGAGGATAGCGCTTACGGAACTGTTGTTTACGATTCACCGATTCTGGTTAGGGGAGCCAAGAGAATCAGAGGATTGACCTTGCTGTTTGAGCGTGGAAAAATTGTGAAGTACTCTGCACAATACGGAATTGACGCATTCGAAAATTACATAAAGTCTGGCCAAGGTGACATAGACAGATTCGGATTCTTTGGGTTAGGTCTCAATCCTGGCATAAGGCATGGGTTCACCCAGGATGACAAGGCACTAGGCGGGGTTACTATCGGGATTGGTGGCAATAAGGATAAGGGAGGAAGGAATCGAACTCTTGGAAATCGACATTGGTGGGCGTCGATGGCCGGGGCTACTGTCAAGATTGACGGAAAAACTGTGCTTAAGAATGGCGCAGAATTCTGTTTGAGACGTAAATAATGAGGTTGAAACTTGCAGTTAGACAGAATGTTTTCACGTAAAATCGGCAGATTTTCTCTTTAAGGTTTCCATGTAAGTTGTCAAGCTTTCAACATCTTTAATGTCTTTGCCTACGAGGTTTAGGAGCTCGTGCCAGAAAACGGTGTTAGGTTTTACCCCAGACCTTTCCAGATGTTGTTTTAGGCGTTTGGTCCATTCTTCTCCACGTCTGTCAAAGTCTAACAAGAGAATTACTTCCTGTGCCCCGCATTCCTCTATCTCAGAAACTACGTCTATTAGCGCCCTTCCTCCGGTTTTCGCTGAGATTATTTTTCCGTCAACGCCAACAGTTCTTAATGCTTCGATGTCTTTCTTTCCTTCAACAATTATGAGTGTTCCTTTAGCCGACTCTTCAGCCAGGTATGTTAAAACTTGCAGAATTTTTTCTTCTCTCTCTTTGAGGCGTGTAGACAACGCATCTACCTTGTGACTTGGGCTTGCTTTAGTGTTTCTAGGTGTTCTTTTGCCTGTTTGTTGGTCTCAAAGTATCTGCGGATTGGTGCGATGATTTTCGAGATTTCTTCTGCCACGGCGTTTTTGAGGTCTTGCGGGTGCAAACTGCCATGCGCATAAGTCTTCTCCAGTTCTTGGAGACTTTCAAACTCAACAGCGCCGCCGAATTTTGCTGGTCGTTCTATTTTAAAGGTCTTGTTTTCGTGGAAGACTACGTGCTTGGCTATGTCCAGTACTGGGTTCATGTCCACTTGTTTCTCTGGGCACCATGCCTTGCACAGTTTTTCGTTTATCTGCTTGTCTGTGTCGTGGATGAATATCGCGGTCCATGGTTTGGACTTGCTCATTTTGCTTGCGATGACCTGTTCTAGCTTGTCTTTGGTTTCGAGTTTGACCGGTTCGGCGATGCCCATCAAAACGTGGTGGTGGACCGCGACGGGTTTTGTCCAGCCCATTTTTGGAAAAATCTCTCTAGCCAGCACGTGAGCTTTTCTCTGATCCATTCCACCGTGTGGTATGTCTGCGCCTATCTCTTTTACATCGACCGCTTGCATGGGAGCGTAGAAGTACTGCGAAAGGTCGAGTTTCTCGTTTTCGTCTCTGCCCATTATCGTCATGCAGCGTAGGCTTCTGCTGAGGGTCATGTGCTTAGAAAACCTTAGAAGAGTACGCCAGTAGTCGTCGTTGTTGTGGTAGAGCTCGGAGCCTACGACGATTTTTACTCCTGGACAGAAGAATCTAAAGGCTTCCGCGTAGTATTTTGATGCTGAGAGGATTTTGTTCCAGTCGCCGCCGAACTTGTTGTTGATGAAGCTGTGCCAAGCCTA
>Ga0315268_10000310_pt1 | contig 56717 bp, 58 predicted proteins | sample C1_top_MG_FD_204535 | JGI IMG/M metagenome (GOLD analysis project Ga0315268, IMG submission 204535) | Sediment microbial communities from Yellowstone Lake, YNP, Wyoming, USA - C1_top | ecosystem: Environmental > Aquatic > Freshwater > Lake > Sediment | place: USA: Wyoming | collected 2017-08-01 | reverse complement strand
TTGGTGGAGGCGGCGGGAGTCGAACCCGCGTCCGCAAACTATCCAGATAAGCGTCTACATGCTTAGCCGGTGTTTTAATTTCACCCCTGAGGGCTTCCGCCGGCAGAATCCCCTGAGGTTATCCCGCATTTAAATTTTCGTCCGCTGCCCCGCGGGCGAGACCAGCGGCTTTGCCGGGGTGCGTCACCCGGAGCTCCGACCCGGCGTAGAGCCCCAGGCGCTGGCCTTAGGCGGCCAGAGCGTAGCCGTAGTTGTCGGCAGTTGTGGTTTTCCTACCCGTTTTACGAGCGGACAGGACCTCGGCATGCAACTTATCCTTCAATATTCACGTCGAAGCCGTTTCGCCCCCTGAATTAATTATAAGGATTTTTTCCGAAGTTGCAAGCCTGCCCCGGGACCGGCGTCCCGGAAATGGGGGTTCAGCCCCGGCGCAGCTTGAAGGCCGCGGCCATGAGGCGGTAAACCGAGGCCCCGGCCAGGGCGGCGATGTCCTCCGTGGGCAGGTGCTGGGAAATAGTCTCGTCGAAGAGGATGTTGGCGTCCGGGGGGAATTCCTCGTCCCCCCGCCAGAGCACGTGGGTGACTGGCGCCAGGGGGAAGGCGGCAAAGCGGGCCGACGCGTCCCCCAGCTCCTGGGGCACCCCGCCCAGGGCCTCGGCCACTTTCCGGTACAGGTCCAGGTCCCGGCCGAAGGTCTCCAGCAGGGGTTTCTTGGCCCGGGAGACAAACGCGGACCAGTAGAAGGGGCCTTCCGGCACCTGGCGGAAGTCGATGCTGCGGCCGCTCAGAGACTCCCCGGTGGCGCCACCCAGGTAATGGAGGATGAGAATCTGCTCCGTCAGGGGAATCTCCCCGGGGCCGTCCTCCAAGGTGACTGCGACCTCGGGCCAGCTTACCCGGCGGAGCTGGCCGAAGTAGGGGACCAGCAGGCCTTCCCGGCCGCCTTCATAAAAATATTGGCATTTGGTGCGGTTCTCCAGCCGCTTGGGGTTGATTTTTTGCAGTTCGCCCACAGCCAGGGCGATGGCCGCCTTGTAGTCGTCGATGCGGGGCATGGCGTCTCCTTGGCCTCTCTGCCGGCCTCCCAGATTATATCCCAAAATATTTTCCTTGACAGGGGTCCGGGAAGTATTTTAAATTATTGGCAGTCGAGGAAAACATCCGTGCAGTCCAGCTGGCGCCGCTATTACTACTTTAGCTATTATTACTTTCCGGGCCCGGACTGCGCCTCGACTTTTTAAAGAACCCAGGAACAGCAAGCAAATCTTAAAAAGCCGTGGCGCAGCAAAGGCGACCACGGCTTTTTTGTTGGCCGGGGAAGCGCCGCGGGAAGGAGGAAAAAGTGGTAGGCAAACTGATCCGCATGGAACGCATCATGAACCGGGACACGGGGCGCACCGTCATCGTCCCCATGGACCACGGGGTCACCGTGGGGCCCATCCCGGGCCTCATCGACATGAAGACCACCGTAAACCAGGTGGCCTCGGGCGGCGCCAACGCCATCGTCATCCACAAGGGCCTGGTGGAAGGGGGGCACCGCCGCCGGGGCAAGGACGTGGGCCTCATCATCCACCTGTCGGGCTCCACTGCCTTGTCCCCCTACCCCAACGCCAAGTGCCTGGTGTGCACCGTGGAGGAGGCCATCAAGCTGGGCGCGGACGCGGTGTCCATCCACATCAACGTGGGGAACGGCTCCGAGAAGGAGATGCTGGCGGACCTGGGAACAGTGGCCCGGGACGCGGTGGAATGGGGCATGCCGCTCCTGGCCATGATGTATCCCCGGGGGGAGAAGATCAAGGACGAATACGACCCCCAGGTCATCGCCCACGTGGCCCGGCTGGGCGCCGAGCTGGGCGCGGACCTCATCAAGGTGTCTTACACCGGCTCGGTGGAGTCCTTCCGCCGGGTGGTGTCCGGGTGCCCGGTGCCGGTGGTCATTGCCGGCGGCCCCAAGATGAGCTCGGACAAGGACATCCTGGAGATGGTGAAGGGCGCGGTGGAAGCCGGCGGCGCCGGGGTCTCCATCGGCCGCAACGTCTTCCAGCACCGGGACCCCAGCCGCATGGTGGGGGCCATCAGCCTCCTGGTGCACGAAAACGCCAGCGTGGAGGAGGCCCTATCCTTCCTCCAGGCGGTTTAAAGCTGAGAGCTGAGAGCTTTAAAGGAATTGCGATGAAAAAGTTCTGGGTCAAGATCGACCCCTGGGACAAGAAGCTGGTAACTGCCGCGCTGGAGTCCGGGGCCGACGCGGTGTGGGTCCCCCCGGGCCGGGGGCCGGACGTCAAGGCCCTGGGCGTGATTACCGTCATCGCCCCGGACGGCGACCTCATACCCGGCAAGGACCTGGCCGAGGTCACCATCACCGCCGCGGCCCAGGAGGAAGAGGTCGTCAAGCTGGCCCTGAAGGGGCCGGTGGTGGTGAAAACGCCGGACTGGACCGTCATCCCCCTGGAAAATCTGGTAGCCCAAAGCAGCAACATCTTCGTGGAAGTGGGGGACGCGGAGGCCGCCCGCACCGCGCTGGGAGTGCTGGAGCGGGGCGTGGACGGCCTGGTGGTGGCCACCCGCAGCCCCGGGGTCATCAAGGCCATCGCCCGCCTAGTGAAGGAGGCCTCGCCGCCCGTGGCCCTGACCGTGGCCCGCATCAGCCGGGTCCAGGCCTTAGGGATGGGCGACCGGGTCTGCGTGGACACCTGCAGCAACCTGGGGCCCGGGGAAGGCATGCTGGTGGGCAATTCCTCCGGCGGCCTTTTCCTGGTGCACGCCGAGTCCCTGGAGAACCCCTACGTGGCGCCCCGCCCCTTCCGGGTCAACGCCGGGCCGGTGCACGCCTACATCCGGGTCCCCGGGGGCAAGACCAGGTACCTGGGGGAGCTCAAGGCCGGGGACGAAGTGCTGGTGGTGAACCACGAAGGCCGCTCTTGGCCCGCGGTGGTGGGGCGGGCCAAGGTGGAGCGCCGCCCCCTGATGCTGGTGGCCGCGGAGGCCGGGGGCCAGGAAATCGCCACCATCCTGCAGAATGCCGAAACCATCCGGCTGACCCGTCCTTCCGGCGAAGCCGTGTCCATCGTCACCCTGAAGCCCGGGGACGAAGTCCTGGCGGCCCTGGAGGAAGCCGGCCGCCACTTCGGCCACAAAGTCCAGGAAACCATCCTGGAGAAATGACCATGAACGAAAAAGAACGCATCCGGCAAGAGATCGACGCCCTGGACCGGGAGCTCCTGGCCCTGCTGAACCGCCGCCAGGGGCTGGCCCAGACCATCGGCCGCATCAAGAACCGGGAAGGGCAGGGGACCCTGGACTTCCAGCGGGAAGAGGAAGTGCTGGCCCACCTCATGCACCTCAACCCCGGACCTATGAGCCAGGCAGCCCTGAGAAACATCTTCCGGGAGATCATCTCTGCCGCCCGGGAGGTCCAGATTCCCTTCGGGGTGGCCTTCCTGGGGCCCGAAGCCACTTTCTCCCACCTGGCGGCCTTGAAGAAATTCGGCCGGGCCACCCGCTTCGGCCCCCTGACCACCATCCAGGAGGTCTTCGAAGAGGTGGAGAAGGGCAAATTCCAGTATGGCGTGGTGCCCATCGAGAACTCCACCGAGGGGGTGGTCAACGTCTCCCTGGACCTGTTCGCGGAGACGGAACTCCGGATCTGCGGGGAGATTTTTCTGGAAGTGTCCCACGACCTGCTGTCCAAATCCGGGCAGCGGGCCGACATCGAGGTGATCTACACCCACCCCCAGGCCTACGCCCAATGCCGGCGCTGGCTGAGCACCCATCTGGGGGACATCCCCATCCTGGAGCTGGCCTCCACCGGGGCCGCGGCCCAGAAGGCGGCCAAGAACCCCAACGCCGCGGCCATCGCCAGCGCCTTTGCCGCGCCCCTGTATGACCTCAGGGTGGTGGAGCCCCGCATCGAAGACCAGCCGGGGAACGTGACCCATTTTTTTGTCATCGGCCCCGACTCCCCCGGCCCCACCGGCTGCGACCGCACCTCCATCATCTTTGCGGTGGACAACATTCCCGGGGCCTTGTATAAGACCCTGCGCCCCCTGGCGGAGCGGGGCATCAACATGACCCGCATCGTCTCCCGGCCCGCCAAAAACGAGGCCTGGCGCTACCTCTTCTTCGTGGACCTGGACGGACACCGGGAGGACCTCCAGGTGAACCAGGCCCTGGAGGAAATCAAGGCCATCAGCGCCCACTTCAAGCTCCTGGGCTCCTACCCCCGGGCCGCGGGCGTGGAGAGCCTGAGTTAAAAACGGTTCCTGGTTTTCGATTTTCAGTTTTCAGTAGAAAAGGAAAATCTGAGAGAAAATGGCCTTGATTACCGAACACCGAACACCGAAAACCGAAAACCGGAAACTGCAACTCTGCGTGCCGGTGGTGGAGGCGCAGGCGAGCCGGGCCCGGCGGCTGTATCTCCGGGCGGCCCGCAAGGGTTTGTGGACCGAGCTGCGCCTTGACTACCTGGAGAAACCAGATCTTAAAAGGCTGCTGCGCACCCGTCCCGGACCGGTCATTGCCACCAACCGCCGGGCGGAGGAGGGAGGGCGCTGGCAGGGGGGGGAGGCCGGCCGCCTAAGCCTGCTTAAGGAGGCGCTGGCCCTGGGGGTGAACTGTCTGGACGTGGAGCTGGCCGCGGCCGCGGCCTGGCGGCAAGAGCTCTGGGAGCGCCGGGGGGACGCCCGCCTCATCCTCTCCTGGCACGATTTCTCCGGTACCCCGGCGCCGGAGCAGTTGCAGGCCACCCTGGAGGAGATGCTGGCGGCCGACGCGGACATTATCAAAATAGTGACCCTGGCCCGGGAGCCCGGGGACAACCTGCGGCTCCTCTCGCTAATCCCTCGCGTCCGGGCCGCGGGGAAGGAAATCATCGCGTTCTGCATGGGGCCGTTGGGGAAGTGGTCCCGCATCGCCGCGCCCCTGTTAGGGAGTTACCTGACTTATGCCCCCTTCAGCCGGAGAGGGGCCTCCGCGCCGGGGCAGTTGACGGTAAACGAAGTGAAGCGTCTCTGGAGGATGCTTAAAAGGTAAAAATACCTAGTGGAGCCGGGCATTGGCTTCTCTATTCTGGCCACTGGCTGCTAATTGCTCGCTATGATCGACGCCCGCACCAAAATCTACGGCCTCCTGGGCCGGCCCGTGGGCCATAGCTTAAGCCCGGCCATGCACAACGCCGCGTTCCGGGAGTTGGAGATAAACGCGGTCTATGTGGCCTTCCCGGTGGCGGACCTGGGGCAGGCGGTGGCCGGCCTGAGGGGCCTGAACATCGCCGGGGTCAGCGTCACCATCCCTTACAAAGAAGAAATCATCCCCCTGCTGGATGAGCTGGACCCCCAGGCGGCCCGCATGGCCGCGGTGAACACCGTGGTGAACCGGGAGGGCCGTCTCACCGGCCATAACACCGACTGGCTGGGCGCGGTGGCGGCCCTGAAAGATAAGACCGCCATCGCCGGGGAGAATTTCCTGGTCCTGGGGGCCGGCGGCGCGTCCCGGGCCATCGTCTTCGGCCTCCTTCAGGAGGGAGGGAACGTCACCGTCACAGATATTGACGCGGACCGGGTAAAAACCCTGGCTACCCAATTCCGGGTGGAAGCCCTGCCCCCGGCCGAACTGGAGCGCCACCCCGGCGGCGTCTTGATAAACGCCACCCCGGTGGGCATGGAGCCCTGCGCCGGGGCCCTGCCCATCGAGGCCGACCTGTTGGGGCGCTTCCGCCTGGTCATGGACATCGTTTACCGCCCCCTGGAAACCAGGCTTCTTAAGGAAGCCCGGGCCCGGGGCCTGGCCACCATTGATGGCTTGCAGATGCTCATCCACCAGGGCGCGGCCCAGTTCGAGCTCTGGACCGGCCAGCCTGCGCCCATCGAGGTTATGTCCCGAGCGGCATATGAGGCTTTGTCGCGAAAATAAGGGTCTGATATTTGTCATTCTGAGCGGAGCGAAGAATCTCTAAAGATATTGAGACCCTTCGCCTGCGGCTCAGGGTGACAGGGGAGAGTCCCGCTGTTTCAGAGAACCGATATGAGTAGAGAAATCAGACCTCGGGAGCGTGTCTCCGCCACTCTCACTCTTCCCGGCTCCAAGAGTTTTACCCACCGGGCCCTCATCGCCGCGGCCCTGGCTGAGGGGGAAAGCCGTCTCACCAACGCCCTGAAGGCCGAGGACACGGAGCTTACCGCCCAGGCCCTGGGCCGGCTGGGGGCCGGCATCGAGTGGCAAGGGGCCACCGTCCGGGTCATGGGCAGCGGCGGCCGCCTGAAGCCGGTGGCCGAGCCCCTCCATCTCGGCAACTCCGGCACCTCCATGCGCTTCCTCACCGCCTTAGCGGCCTTAGGAACGGGCCAGTACGTCCTCACCGGCAGCCCCCGTCTCTGTGAACGCCCCATGGGGGAGCTCTTGGAAGCTTTGCAACAATTGGGGGTCAAGGCCGTCTCCCAAAGGGGCGACGGCTGCCCCCCGGTAGTGGTGCAGGGGGGCCTCGCCGGCGGCCGCGCCAGTCTTTCCGGGGCCGTCAGCAGCCAGTACCTCTCCGCCCTCCTCTTCATCGGTCCCCTAGCCCCCCGGGGGGTGGAAATCGAGGTTACCGGCGAGCTGGTCTCCCGCCCTTACGTCAACATGACCCTGGAGGTCCTGGCCGGGTTCGGCATCTCCCACTACCGGGAGGGGTACCGCTATTTCCGGGTGCCGGGGGGGCAGGAGTATGCGCCCCAGGACTACGCCATCGAGGGGGATGCGTCCAGCGCCTCCTACTTCTGGGCCGCGGCCGCGCTCACCGGGGGCCGGGTGACCATCACCAACCTCAGCCTGGAGTCCTGCCAGGGGGACATAGACTTCCTTTCCGTGCTGGCCCGCCTGGGCTGCCGCATCGACTCCTCGCCAACCGGTCTGACGGTGGCGGGCGGGCCGCTTCAGGGCATCCAGGTGAACATGGCCAACATGCCGGATTTGGTGCCCACCCTGGCGGTCTTGGCGGCCTTCGCCCGGGGGGACACGGTCATCACCGGCGCGGCCCACCTGCGCCACAAGGAGTCGGACCGCCTGGCTGCGGTGGCCGCGGAATTGGGGAAAATGGGGATTGAGGTCCAGGAGACTGAAGACGGCCTCATCATCCATGGCGGCCAGCCCCGGGGGGCTGAGATCGAGACCTACCAGGACCACCGCATCGCCATGGCCTTTGCCGTGGCCGGACTTCGGGTCCCGGGGGTGGTGATCAAGGACCCGGGCTGTGTGGCCAAGTCCTTCCCGGACTTCTGGGAATTTCTGGATAGGCTTTGAAAACCGAAAACCATCCCCATGCCCCGCATTGAGACCCGGGCCCTTCTCATCCTGTCCTGTCTGAACCTCCTGGACTACCTGGACCGCTACCTCATCGCCGCCCTGGCCAGCCTGGTGAAGGCGGACCTGGTCCTGACGGACAAGGCCTTCGGCTTCCTGGGCACCGCGTTTTTCCTGGTTTATCTCCTGTCCTCGCCCGTGTTCGGATACCTGGGGGACCGCCTGGGGAGGCTGCGCCTCATGGCCGGGGGCGCGGTGCTGTGGAGTCTGGCCACCAGCCTCACCTTTTGGGTGGGGTCCTATCCGGCCCTGGTGGCGGCCCGGGGGCTGGTGGGGGTGGGGGAGGCCTCCTTCGGCACCCTGGCTCCCGCCTACCTGGCGGACCTCCTGACCCTGGCGCGGCGGGCCCGGGCCCTGGGCCTGTTCTACCTGGCCCTGCCCGTGGGCTCGGCCCTGGCTTACTTGACGGGGGGCCTGCTGGGGGACGCCTGGGGCTGGCGCCCCGTCTTTCTGCTGGCGGGCCTGCCCGGCCTGGCCCTGGCTGCCCTGATTCTGAGCCTGCCCGCGGCGCCGGCCCCCACCGCGGCTCTCCCCGCTCCCGGGCCCGCGGCTGATTCCCGGCCCCTGTGGCGCATTCCCACCCTGCGCCGGGTGACCCTGGGCTACGGCATGGTGACCTTTGCCCTGGGGGGGCTGGCCTTCTGGATGCCCCGCTACCTGGAAGTCGCCAAGGGGCTGTCTCTGCCCCAGGCCAACCTGCTCCTCTTTGCCGCGGTGGCCCTGGCCGGGGGCCTGGGCACGGTGGCGGGGGGGGTCCTGGGAGACCGCCTGTGGCGCTACACCCTGGGCGCGCCCCTGTGGGTGAGCGGCCTGGGGGTGTCCCTAGCCCTGCCCCTGGCCGCGGCGGTGATTTTTTCCCCTGCGCCGGCCCTTTATGGCCCGGCCCTGGTGCTGGCGGTCTTTCTCTTGTTTTTGAATCCCGGGGTGCTCACCGCGGTGGTGGTGAGCGTGGCGGGGCCGAAGCGGCGGGCCCGGGCCGTGGCCCTGAATATCGTGGTCATCCACCTGGTGGGGGACGTGCCTTCCCCCTTCCTCATCGGCTGGGTCTCGGACCTCTGGAGCCTCAAGTGGGGGGTCTCCCTCACCCTGGCGGCCCTGGCCCTGGGCGCGGCCCTGCTCCTGGGGACCCTGCCGCACCTGCCCCGGGACCTGGCGGCCGCGGGGGAGCTGGGGGAAGGGCCTGGGACTTGAGGTCCGGGAGGAGCAGACAAAAATTTGCCATTGACTAATAGCGGGGAATTTTATAAACATAAAAAGCCGTCAATGACGCGGGGTGGAGCAGCCTGGAAGCTCGTCGGGCTCATAACCCGAAGGTCGCTGGTTCAAATCCAGCCCCCGCTACCAAATAAAATCAAGGGGTTAGCTTAGAGGCTGACCCCTTTTCTTTGGGCATTAGATTGATTTCCAACCCCATTTCCAACCCCATTTCCAACCCAGGCCGCAAATATGGGGGTGAAAGGGGTGAGGTTGTGTCCTTGTGCCGGGGAAAGGTCTGGGCCTGTTGGGATTGCTTGGGGTGATACCCGGACCCGGGCCTGGATTGCCGAAGGAAGGGAAATGACTCCTATCTAACCCATGGGGGAAATAAGGAAACCATTTTGATGGGTTGTACAAAGAAAAAAGAAATATATATACCGAAATCGTCCTCAAAGAGGAGACGCAGCTTAATTGCGATGGTTTTTCAACAGCTAGGCGTGGAGCTCCACCACATCCCCTTCCTGAAGCAAATAGTCCCGCTGCACCCGTTGCCCCTCAAAGGTCTCCCTGCCCCAAACCCGGGCGTACTTGAAGTTCCGGGCCAGGTCCTGGTGGATGCGACCCGCCAGTTCCAGGATGGTGGTGCGGGCGGGAATGACAAAGGGGGAGTTGAAGTTGGCCGCCTTGCCCGGAGCCCGGGTATAGACCCGCACCAGGTTCAGGAGCTTAAAGAGCTCGGCCCGCAGCGCGGCCAGACCCTGGCCGGTGAGGGCCGAGACCGCGCAGGTCCGACCGTCCTCCCCCAGCGCCTCCAGGTAGAGCTCCAGTTCCTCGGGTTCGCTCAAGAGGTCGGCCTTGTTGAGGATGATGAGCGCCGCCTTGGCCGTGAGGGGCGGGGCCGGCGGCGGGGCGCCGGGGTCCCGGGGGGCCAGCTGCAGGCCGGCCAGGGTGCGCGTGAGGGCCTGCCACTGGTCCAGGGGGTCGGCGGGGGGGGCCAGCACCACCGCCCAGGCGTCGGCCCGGCGCAGCAGGTCCGGAAACCAGGGCTCCAGGGCCTCCTCCCCCAGGGGCGGGGTGTCCAGGAGCTGCACCTGGACGTTTTCGTAGCGCATCATGCCCGCCAGGGGGATGCGGGTGCTGTAGGGATAAGCAGCGATGAGGGGCTGGGCCTTGGTGAGCGCCGCCAACAGAGAGGATTTGCCGGTGTTGGGGGGGCCGATGAGAGCCACCTGCCCCACCCCTTCCCGCTCCACCAGGTAAAGGGGGGCGCGGCGGCCGGGGCCTTTGCCGCCCCGGCTCAGGTCCTTGAGCTGGGAGATGCGCCGCCTTAAATCCGCCTTGAGCTTGTCCGTGCCCTTGTGCTTGGGCATGATGGCCAACATCTCTTCCAGGTAGCGGAGCTTTTCCCCCACAGACCTGGCCTCCCGGTACTTTTTTTCCACCTCAAAGTACTGGGGCGGGAGATTGGCCGGCATCTCTCCCCCGGCGGGTTATTCTTCCGGTTCGGGTTGTTCCGGCAGGGCCAGAAAGGGTTTGGCCGGTACGATCTTGCCCGCGGCGATTTCCCGCAAGGCCATGACGATTTCCTTGTTGTCCCCTTTCACCAGCACCGGGGCGCCGCGGTTGAGCTGGCGCACCCGTTTGGCGGCCAGGTGCACCAGCCCGAAGCGGGAGGGCACCTGCTGCAGACAGTCTTCAATAGTGACCCGGGCCATGTATCTGCCTCCAATAAACCGAATATTTCCGGGGCGCGGCCTCCCCGGGCCGGCCCCCGCGCCTCAGCCTGCGTCAGCCCGGTTTGCGGGGCGTGAGCAGGTTTTCAAACTCCGCCAGGAGCTGGCTCACCTGCACCGCCAAATCCACGCACTTCCGGCCGTCCATACAGGCGTCCGCGTCCTTTTTCTCCAGGTATGCGCCCAGCTCATGACCGCCTTTGCTGAGCCTCAGAACAAAGCGGTTGGCGGCCTCGTCAAAGGTGACGTTGAGATTCACCCCCTGCCGGGCGATCTCGGGATGGAACTCATGAATCTTGTCTCTTAAGCCGGCGATAGTATAACCCATATCCGCCTCCCTTGGAAATTTATTGTCTGCCCGCGGCGCCGGGGCGCCCGGTGTCGCCCCGGCTTGAAGATAGACACTGGCTTGCATAGGTGCAAGGGGTGAGCGCCGGTGCGGGGTTCCGGGCTCAAGGGGAGGCGGGGCCGCGGCGCCCCCGGCGGGCCTGAACCAGCTCCAGGACCTCCTCGGGGGCAAAGATGCGGCCGCAACCCGGGCAGCCCACCTCCACCCCGGTTCAGGTGGGGCGCAGCGCCAGCTTATGCCCGCAGTGGGGACAGGTCATTGACGGGCCTCTAAAAATAGCGGGACAACCGGGGCAGCGAGGGGTCCACCCGGCGGCCCTCCCTCAGCAGGGCATTGGCGTAGAGCCAGGCAAAGCTCAGAAGGAACTCCGGGGGGTACTTCCGGGCCCCATGGCTGTCAAAGGCCGCTTCCACTTCCTGGGAGCTGCCCCGGAGCCGCAGGGAAAGGTCCCCCAGGACCGGCCAGGCGGCCTCCCAGCCGTGGTCCCACCGGGCAAACGCGCCCGCGTCCAGACGGCGCAGGGCCACCTCCACCACTTCCGGCTTAAGCAGCCGGAGGGCTTCTTCCCGGGGCCCCAGCGCGGCGTCCTTAATGGGGCCGGCCCCGGGGGAGGCAAACTGGGAAAAGGCTAGCCAGTCCGGGCCGGGGCCCGCCACCTCGAGGTCGTACTCCCCCCGGCCGTAGCGGGCCAGCAGGGCCACGTAGTCCCAGGCAAAGACGTAGGCATCCTCGGTGGGCACGGTGAGACTCTTGCGGGCATAGAAGAGACGCAGGTCCGAGCCGAATTCCGGGTCCAGGTCGAAGAGGAAGTAAACCTCCAGGGGGCGGAAGGGGACCTTGCGCAGGACCCACTGGATGCTGGCGTAGGGGCGGCCGGGCAAAAGCTCGGCTCCGAGGGCCCGGGCCAGACCCCCAGGGTCCAGAGATTTAAGGCCGTCCAGATCCTGGCGGTATTTTTTCCGCACGTATTGGCGCACCTGGGCTTCCCAGCCCCCCCCGGCTTCGAACGCGCCCAGGGTCACCAGGTCGTAGGGGAAATCCAGGGAGCCCGCCGGCTGTTTCAGCCTTTTTTCGCCTCCACCCGCTGGTTGAACTTCTCGGCATTGATTATAAACCGCTCGTGCACGGCCTCGCCAATCTTTTCCTTGTCGTCGAAGGCCTCCAGCTCGAAGGTGACCTTGCGGCCATCCACGGCCACCACCTTGGTGACAGCCCGCACTTCCATCCCCAGCGGCGTGGGCGCGGTGTGCTTCAGGTTCATGGAGATGCCCACGGACTGCTCCCCGGGAGCGAGATGGGGGGCCATGAGGTCGGCGCTGACCCCTTCAAAGAGGCCGCCCAGAAAGGGGGTGCCGAAGACGTCGGGCACACCGTGGTAGAACTTGCGGGCTGAATGCTCCGGGCCGGTCTTGAGCCGCATTTCGTGAATCATGCCAACCGTGATCGCCATAAGGCCTCCTTTAGTTAGTCCGGGGGCTCGAGTCCCCAGTCAGATAAGCTGTTCTTGACCCGGGACTCGGGACCCGGGGGACTTGAGACTCTCTCACACCGCCAGGGGGGAGAGTTTGATGGGTTCGGGTTGTTCGCCCTGGGCCAGGCGGCGGCCCAAGTCCCGGGCCGCGGCCAGGACTTCCGGCTTTTCCAGGATGGCGCCCTTTTCATCCACGCCCCGCACCAGGATTTCCGCGGCATAGGTGACGTTGATGGCGTCGAAGAAGTACTTGGCGGTGAGGCGGGCGCCCACAAAGACCAGTTTCCCTTTGGTGGCGCCCACGCACAAAAGCACCCCCAGGCGCGGGGGTCCGGGGAAGTCCTGCTTAAGCGCGTAGCGTTTGGCCCAATGGGCCTGGGTGCGGTCGATCATGACCTTGGCCTGGGCCGAGAGGGCGTAGAAAAAGATGGGAGAGGCCAGGGCCACCACGTCGGCTTCCAGGAGCTTGGGATACAGGGCCTGCATGTCGTCCTTGATGGGGCAGGTGCCGTCCTTAAAGCAGTGGTAGATCTCCTGGCAGGGGGAAATCTTCAGCTCCCGGAGGGCCACTTTTTCCACCGCCGCGCCGCCCTGGAGCGCGCCTTTAAGAAAGGCGTCCAGCAGAAGTTCCGTGTTGCCGCCCCGACGAGGGCTGCCCCAGATGCCCAAAACTTTCATGTTGTCTCCTTGGCAGGATTTATAACAATATGGAAAACTAGGTGAGGATGTCAAGGAGAAGGCAAGGGGCGCGGTGGAACTGGTGCTAAAAGTGGCGGCGGCCGAGGCCCTGGCCGCGGCGCTGGACCTGGCGGTGGACGCGGTGGCGGTGCGTCTGCCCCCGGCTCCCCCCCGGGGGTGGTGGGCCGAAGCCGCGTCCTGGCGGGGCCGGGCCCGGGAGCGGGGAGTGAAATTTTACCTCGTCTGGGACCGGCTGGTGAGGCAGGCGAAATGGCCCCAGGCTATGGAACTGCTCACTGCCGCGGCCCGGTTGGCGCCCGACGCCCTGGTGCTCCGGGACCTGGGGCTGGCCCGGGAGGCCCAGCGGCTCTATCCGAACCTGGCTCGGCACGGGGCCGGGAACCTGGGCCTGCACAATTCCCCGGGGCTGGAGTCGGCCGCGGCCCTGGGCTTTTCCCGGGTGCGGCTGGAAGTTCCGGTCCCCCTGAAGGACTTGGCGCTGGTGCGGCGGGAGACCGCCATGCCCCTGGAGGTGGCGCTGCCGCCGGTCTGCCTGGGGGGGCCCGGCTTCAGCTTTGAGGAGGATTCTCGGGACCCTGGCGCCCTCTTCCCGGAACCGGGGAGAATTGATGCGGACTGGCTCTCCGGGGCCCTGGAAATGCTGCCGGCCCTGGCCCAGTTGGGGGTGGAGGCGGTGCAGGTGGGGCCGGAATTTACCCAAGCCCACCCTCTGAAGCAGGTGGCGCCCCTCTTTCAGGCCGTGCTGGCAGCCTCCCCCGGGGAGCGGTCCGGGGTCCTGGCCGCGGCCCGGGAGGTCTGGGCCGCCCTGGGTCCGGGCCCCGGGGAGGGGGCGCTGGCGCCGGAGGCGGCCAGGCTGGAAAGATCTTTTCGCAGCAAGGGCATTGAGCCCCCGGCTCTCTGGGCCTGGCTCCGGGACCTTAAGGACTGGGGCCGTGTCTGGCTGGAAGCCCGGGGGTACGGGGAGGCCGCGGCCCTGGCCCGGGAATGGCGGGGCCCCCTGGTGGTTCTCTTAACGCCTGAGGATTATGCGGCTTTTTTGCCGGAGCACCGGCGGTGGCAGCCCCGGCGCCTGGTGTGGCGGCTCCCGGTCCTGATACCGGAGACCTCCCTCACTTTTTACCGCCAGGCCATCAGGACCCTGACCCAGGGAGGCTTTGGGCGCTTTGTGGCCGGAGACTGGGGCGGCGCAGCCCTGGTCCGGGCCGCGGGGGGTGCGGTTTACGCCGACCAGACCCTGGGGCTCTTGAACTCCGGGGCCCTGGATGCAGCCCGGGCGGCGGGGGTGGCCAGGTTTTGCCTGCCGCCGGGGGCCAGGGCGCCGGAAGCCCTGGAGCTTATCCGCCTCTCCCCGCCGGGGAGCTTCTGGGGCTACCTCTACCAGGTTCCGGCGCTGGCGGTATGGTTCCGGGAAGGGGAGGCGGCCCGCCGGCCGAAGGTCCCGGCGGGCCGGGGGCTCAGGTGGGCCCGGGAAGGGAACCTGGCTGTCCTCTGTCCGGCAGCCCCGGTCCTGCTGACGGACCCCCAACTGCTCCAGAGGCTGTCTTCCCTGGTCATTTCCCTGCCCCGGAGCGGCCTGCCCTGGGGGCGGGCGCCTTTCCGGGCCGCCATCCGGGAGCCGCGGCGCCCCCGGGGATAAATCAATTTGCAGGGGGGCCGGCCTTTTGATATAGTGGCCTAAAGAAATCACAGCAATCTACCCAGAGCAAAGGAGAAGATTGATGATGTGGCATTTGGGCAGTCTCCGCATGGTCCTGGTCCTCATGGCGGCGCTCAGCCTCCTGACAGCCCCGGCGCCGGGCCTGGCCGCGGGCAAGGCCGCGGATTTCACGCTGAAGGACGTCCTGGTGGGCCAGGATTACACCCTGAGCCAGTTTAAGGGCAAGGTGGTGATGATCAACTTTTTCACCTTTTTCTGCGCCCCCTGCCGGGAGGAGATGCCGGACCTGAACAAGATTTACAACGAATACAAGGACAAGGGCCTGCAAACCCTGGGGATCGCCTTGAGCTCCGACCCCACCCAGATCCGCTTCCTGGTGAAGCAGATGGGCCTCAACTACCCGGTGCTCATGGGCGACGACAAGGTGAGCAAGGCTTACGGGGACGTGGCGGTGGTGCCCACCACCTTCATCATCGACAAGCAGGGGAACATCGCCCATTCCATCGCCGGGACCCGCAGCAAGGCCGAATTCGAGAAGATGATCAGGGCGCTGCTTTAATCTTACCGGCTGCCGCCTGCAGATAACCAAGCCCCCCCAGGGGGGCTTTTTTTTCCGGAGAGGCGGAGATAGTCAGCGCAGCGAGAGGGCCAGGACCAGCGCGGCCACAGCCAGGCGGTACACCGCGAAGGGGATGAAGGTGTGGTGCTGGAGGAAGCTCAGCAGGAAGCGGATGGCCAGGTAGCTGGCCAGAAAGGCCCCCAGGAAACCCAGGGCCGCGGCAGTATAGGACAGGTTCTCCGGCGGGCTGGCCAGCCACTTGGGAAGGTGGTGCAGCCCGGCCCCGGCGATGATGGGAGTGGCCAGGAGAAAGGAGAAATGGGCCGAGGAGCGCCGGTTGAAGCCCAGGAACAGGGCGCAGGTCATGGTGATGCCGCTTCTCGAGACCCCGGGCATGATGGCCAGAGCCTGGGACAGCCCGATGAGGATGGCGTCCGGGAGCTGCAGCCGGTCCAGGGAACGGTGGTGCCGGGCGATGCGCTCCGCCAGGAGCAGGAGCAGCCCGATGCCGGCCATGAGGAGGGCGATGCGGGCCGGCTGGCGGAACAGGGTCTCCGCCTTTTTCTCCCACAGGACCCCGGCCAGGGCCCCGGGGATGGTGGCCACGATGAGGTAGAGCAGCAGCCGGCGCTCCGGGCGGTTATAGCGGCTGGGGCGCAGCAGGGCCTGTCCCAGGTCCAGCCAGTCCCGGGAAAAGTAGGCCAGCAGCGCCGCCAGGGTGCCCACGTGCAGCAGGATGTCAAAGGACAGGCCGCCGCCGGCCACGTGGAAGTAGTGCTCCAGCAGGGCCAGGTGCCCGGAGCTGGAGATGGGCAAGAACTCGGTGACCCCCTGGACCACGCCCAGCAGGAGTGCCGTTACCGGCTGCATGGGGGCAAAATACCAGAGAAGCGGGCGGCAGGCAAGGAAAATGGCCTTCTCAGGGAGACTTCCCTACCCAGGCGTTGACCGCCTCAGGTTGCACCTTGACCAGCCCCAACTGGGGCGGCAGTTCCACCGACACCTTCAGGCGGTGGCGCCCGGGGGGAAGGTTCTGGGTATCCACCACGGCCTTCACCTCTCCGGCCTGGAGGTCATTCAGCGCCGGCGCCGGGCCCCGGAGGGTGACAGTGACCTGGGGAGGAAGAAGCCGGGCGGGGCGGGGCGCGGCCTTGAGAATCACCCCGCTGAGGGTGCGCGTGGCCTGCCGGGGTTCTATCACCAGGTCCGCCAGGATGGGCCCCGGCTCCTTCGAGGTCAAATGCAGGTTTTTGATGTCCAGGTCCGTGGCCACGGTGGTGGACTTAGTGAGTTGGCTGACGTCCAGGGGCAGGGTGGAAAGGAACTTCAAGTCGGCGATTTCGTTGTAAGGCGCCTCCACCGTGACCTGGGGGGGGCGGATCTTGACGTCCAGGACCTCATAACCCTCGGGAGGTCGGCCCTCCAGGAGCGGCTGGATGGGTATGCTGCGGACGATGGTGGGGGTCAGGACCAGGGGCAGGGGGTTGGGGGTCACCCGGGTAACCGCCACCCCCCGGGGGAAGTTGAAGCTTTTGGGGCCCAAGGCCAGCACGTGCCGGCCGGGCTTGTAGCCGGAGAGGTCCACGGTGAAGGCAGGGCGGGTCTGGCTGAGTTTGCGCACCAGGCTCCCGGGGCCGGTAATCCTGACCTGCAGGGTGGGGGGAATCTCGCTGGTGACCATCATCTTGGGAGGCAGGTTGGCCAGTTCCACGGGCATGCTCAGGGTGGTCTCGGTGCGCTCTTCACCGCCCACCGCGAACCACAGGGCCACGGCCAGCAGCAGGCTCAGGAGCTTGAAGCCCTTATGGCGCCCCAAAGAAGCGAGCCAGTCTCTCAACTAAGCTTCCTTTCCGGTTCTGCGCGGCTTCCAGGATGTTGCGCAGGGCCTGGCGCAGTTGCAGCCGGGAGAGGTTGCGCAGCAAACGGCCCCCCTGGGCCAGGGAGATCTGCCCGGTGGTTTCCGAGACCACCAGGACCAGGGCGTCGGAGTGCTCCGTCAGGCCCACTGCGGCCCGGTGGCGGGTGCCCAGGTCCGCGTCCAGGTTGGGATTGGTGGACAGGGGCAGCAGGCAACCGGCCGCCACCACCCGATCCCCCTGGATGATGGCCGCGCCGTCATGGGTGGGGGTGTGGGGCCAGAACAGGGACAGGAGCAGCTCCTTGGTGACCAGGGCGTCCAGGCGCAACGCGCCTTCCAGGTAGTCGGAAAGGCCCACCTGGCGTTCCAGGGCGATGATGGCGCCCATGCGCTGGGCCGCCATGGTCTCCACGGCTTCGGATATCTCCTCCAAGATCACCGGCTCGGCCACCTCGGTGGTGATGAAGGCCTTGCGCCCCACCCGGCTCAAGGCCCGGCGGATCTCCGCCTGGAAGAGGACGATGACGATAAGGATGAAGCTCTTCACCACCAGGTCCAGGAGCCACTCCAGGGTGAAGAACCCCAGCCACTTGGAAACCACGTAAGCCAGGAACAGGATGCAAAGGCCGGCCAGCACCTGGATGGCCTGGGTGCCCCGGAGCAGCAGGAACAGCTGGTAGAAGATCACCGCCACCAGGATGATGTCCACCGCGTCCTGCCAGCGCAACTGGGAGAGGAATTGCCACATAACGTTTAGCCATGAGCCCCGGGTCCCGGGTCCCGGGTCAAATAATTAAGTTTAGCATGGCTCGGGACCGGGACCCGGGACTTGAAACTCAAGGGGCTCCTGCCCCGATAATCGCCTCCATCACCGCCAGCAGCTGGCGGGTATAGCTGACGTTGTGGGTGCGGATGATGCTCGCGCCCCGCATAGCCGCCACGGCCACCGCGCCCAGGGTGCCCACATCCCGCACTTCGCCGTTGGGCAGGTTAAGCAAGTGGCCGATGAAGGCCTTGCGGGAGGGCCCCACCATGAGGGGGCAGCCCAGGTCCAGGAACTCGTCCAGGCGGTTCAGAAGCTCCAGGTTGTGCTGAAAGGTCTTGCCGAAACCGATACCTGGGTCCAGGATGACGAGCTCCTTGGGGATGCCCTGGGAAACGGCGAACTCCAGGCGTTCCTGGAAAAAACTTTTGACTTCCCCGATGAGGTCGTCGTAATGGGGGTGGCGCTGCATGTCCCGGGGGGTGCCCTGCATGTGCATGAGGACCACGGGCACCTGGAATTCGACGGCCAACGGAGCCATGTCCGGGTCAAAGCGCAGGGCGCTGATGTCATTGATGAGGCTGGCGCCCGCGTTAAGGGCGGCCCGGGCCACGGGCGCCTTGTAGGTGTCGATGGACAGCGGCAGGTGAACTTCCCCGGCCAGGGCCTTGATTAAGGGGATGACCCGGCGCAGTTCCTCCTCCAAGGGGACAGGATCGGCATAAGGTCGGGTGGACTCGCCGCCCAGGTCGAGAATATCCGCCCCGGCCGCGGCCAGGGCCCGGGCCTGAGTCAGCGCCTCCTCAAAGGCGAAGAAGCGGCCGCCGTCGGAGAAGGAGTCGGGGGTGACATTTACCACCCCCATGACCAGGGGGCGGCGGGCCGCCAGCCCGGACAGCCAGGCATGCCGGTGGCTGGCGCCCTCGGAAAGGCCGGGAACAGAGGGGCCGCCCATCCTTTAGGCCTGCTGGACGCTGAGCTTGAGGGAAGGGGCCGTGTCCGGGGAGGTTTCTTCCGGTCCCGGGACCCCGAGGATGTTGTCGATTTCCCGGGCGTCCAGGGTTTCCTTCTCCAGGAGGGCCTGGGCCAGGGCCTGGAGCTGGTCCCGGCGCCGGGTCAGCACGCCCTTGGCTTGTTCGTAGGCGCTGACCACCAGGTTCTTGATGGCCGCGTCGATGAGGCGGGCGGTCTCTTCGCTGAAGTCCTTGGACTGGGCGAACTCCCGGCCCAGGAAGATGTGCTCTTCGCGTTTGCCGAAGGTGACCGGGCCCAGCTCCTCGCTCATGCCCCAGTTGCACACCATCTTCCGGGCCAGTTCCGTGGCCCTTTCCAGGTCGTTGCCGGCGCCGGTGGTGAAGTGGTTGAAGATCAGCTCCTCCGCGGCCCGCCCCCCCAGGAGCACGCAGAGGGTGGCGGTGAGGTATTCCTTGGGATAGGTGTGGCGCTCGTCCAGGGGTAGCTGCTGGGTGAGGCCCAGGGCCCGGCCCCGGGGGATGATGGTCACCTTGTGGATGGGGTCGGTGCCGGGGAGCGACCGGGCCACCAGGGTGTGGCCGGCTTCGTGGAACGCGGTGTTGGCGCGTTCCCGTTCACTCAGGATCAGGCTCTTGCGCTCCGCGCCCATGAGGACCTTGTCTTTGGACTGCTCGAAATCCTGCATGGTCACCAGTTCATTGCCGGAGCGGGCGGCAAAGAGCGCGGCTTCGTTCACCAGGTTTTCCAGGTCCGCGCCGGAAAACCCCGGGGTGCTGCGGGCCAGCACCGAGAGGTCCACGGTGTCCGCCAGGGGCGTGCGGCGGGTGTGCACCTTAAGGATGGCCTCCCGGCCCTTGAGGTCCGGGATGGGCACCACCACCTGGCGGTCGAAGCGGCCCGGGCGCAGCAGGGCCGGGTCCAGGACGTCAGGGCGGTTGGTGGCGGCGATGAGGATAACGCCTTCGTTGGCCTCGAACCCGTCCATCTCCACCAGGAGCTGGTTCAGGGTCTGCTCCCGCTCATCATGGCCGCCGCCCAGGCCGGCGCCGCGGTGGCGGCCCACCGCGTCGATTTCGTCAATGAAGATGATGCAGGGTGCGCTTTTCTTGCCCTGGATGAAGAGGTCCCGCACCCGGGCCGCGCCCACCCCCACAAACATCTCCACAAAGTCGGAGCCGCTGATGCTGAAGAAGGGGACGCCGGCCTCCCCGGCGATGGCCCGGGCCAGCAGGGTCTTGCCGGTTCCGGGTGCGCCCACCAGGAGCACGCCTTTGGGGATGCGGCCGCCCAGGCGGGTGAACTTCTTGGGGTCCTTCAGGAACTCGATGATTTCCGCCACCTCTTCCTTGGCTTCCTCAATGCCGGCCACGTCGCTGAAGGTCACCTTGACGGTGTTTTCCGTGAGCAGGCGGGCCCGGCTCTTACCGAAGGACATGGCCTTGCCGCCGCCGGCCTGCATCTGGCGCATGAAGAAGATCCAGATGCCCACCAACACCAGCATGGGCAGCCAGGACACCAGGAAGGTGGTGTACCAGGGGGAGTCGTCCTTGGGCTTGGCGGTGATCTCCACCTTTTTGGACTGGAGCAGCTTCACCAGGTCCGGGTCGGCGGGAGCGTAGCTCTTGAAGGCCTTGTTGTCCGTGAAGACGCCGGTGATTTCGTCCCCCTGGAGGGTGACCCGGGACACCTTGTCGGCCTTCACCAGCTCCAGGAACCTGCTGTAGCTGAGGACGGTCTTCCCCCGGGTGTTCTCCACGCTGTAGAAATAGTTAAAAAGGAAGATCATCACCAGCGTGATGAGCAGCCACAGGGCGATATTCTTATAGAAAGGGCTCAGGCGGTTATTCATGGCAACCTGTCGGGGCCGGGGCTCCCGGCATTTATCTCAATTACACATTTTAGATTTTTTCAGGGAAAATGCAAGGTTTCTTCCCTTGGCCGGGGAAGGCGGGACCGCCGCGGGTCCCCCCAGCCTGCCTAAGCCGGGAAGTGGTCCAGACCGGTCAGCAGGGCCGCCAGGCTTTCCCGGGGGATGCGCCAGGGGCCGGGACCCAGCTTCACCCCGGGCAGGCGTCCGTCCCGGATCATGCGGTACACGGTGCGGCGGGACAGGGCCAGGAGTTCGGCCACCTCGTCGGGCCTGAAGAAGCGCTTGCTCAGCGGGGACAACATCTTCCTTTTCCTCCTTCACAAGTTTTCGCCGTCTCTCCGGTGCAAAGTCAGGGCCAACAGAAACCTCGGGGTTTTCAGGAAAGGACCCCTGAATTTGAGGGGCGTCCGGGCTCAGGCCCTAGGGTTTGGGGTCGGCCCTAGGGCTTTGGGGCCGCTGGAGAGCACCGGCTGGAAGCCTGTGCCACCGGATAAGTTCCGCCCAGCGGCGCCCCAGCCGCAGGATGGAGGTTCCGGGACAGCCGCAGACAACCATGCCGGACGGTGCCACGAATCTTGAAGGCCCATGGAAACTAAAAGGGCGCCGGCGGGGGAACCGGTCCAGGGGGCGGGCACGGAGGCCCGCCCCACCAAAGGTGCCCAGGAAAGGAAGGCAGATGACCCAGGCGGACAGGCTGCTGAAGCCCCGGGAGGTGGCCCGGACGCTGGGCGTGTCCCGGTCCACCGTGTACCGCTGGTTCTGGGAAGGCAGGCTCAAGGGCTTGAAAATGGGGGGCGGCACGGTGCGCATCCTGGAGAGCGCGGTCAAGGAGCAGTTGGCACTGGCGGATTGACGCCGCCAGCTTAGTGGGACAGCCGTCCCAGGCGTGCTGGAGGATTCCCAGGTTTTGTCATATATCCAGGCGACCATGACGGCGGCCCGGAAGCAAGCCAAGCGGCCCGACAAGCGCGACCTCTACTTCGAAGAGGCGCAATCCCTGTTCCTGGCCGGCAAGGACCTGGAGGAGATCGCCGAGTTTTTCCCGGTGGCCCTGAAGACTCTGAGGGCCTGGCAGGAAGAGGGCCAATGGGAGGAGAAGCGGCGCCAGGTGCCGGTCTCCCCCCGGTGGCTGGGGGAGGCCCTGAAGGGGCTGCTGCGGGAGAAGGCGGGGAAGCTTCTGGTCAAAGGGGACCTGAGGCCCCAGGAACTGGAAGAGATCACCCGCATCATCACGGTAATGGACCGGCTGTGCAGCCAGGGCTGGGACCTCAGGGCCGCGGCCCTGGAGGTGATGGACCGCTTCGGGGAGTTCCTGCGGGGGTGGGTCACGGACCCGGAGGAGCTGAAGCGCATCTCCCAGCGCATGCAGGAGTTCTTCCGGCGCCTGGAAGAGGAAGGGGAGCCGGGGAGGTAGGCCAAAAGCCATGACCCTGAAAAAGAAGCTCACCAAGGCGGAGTTCCGGCAGCGGGCCGACGCCATCCTGCTGAAGCTGTCCCTGGAGGTGGCGCCCTTCTGGGAAGACACCGAGGCCCGGCGGGAGAAGCGCCTGGCCCGGGCCCAGGAGGATCCCCTTTATTTCTGCCGCACTTACCTGCCCCACTACTTCACCCATGCGCCCGCGCCTTTTCATTATGAGCTGGTGGCCCTCCTGGATAAAAAGCCAGTTCAAAGTTCCAAGTTCAAAGTTCAAAGTTCCAACCTTGAACCTGGAACCTTGAACCCGGAACTTGAGGTCGCGGTGCCCGCGGTGGTGGCCGCGCCCCGGGAGTTCGCCAAGACCACGGTGGCGGCTTTCGGGTACGTCCTGCACCAGATCTGCTTCGCCCGGCGCCGCTTCATCGTCATCGGCTCCGACACCGAGGACCTGGCCTCGGACCTCACCGGCTACCTCTACCTGGAGCTCCTCTACAACGAGCGCCTGCACCACGACTTCGGCCAGCTGGTGAAGGCCCACAAGGGGGTGGAGGATTTCGTCACCATCAATGACATCCGGGTCAAGGCCCGGGGGCGGGGCCAGCGCCTCCGGGGCCTGAAGCACAAGCAGCACCGCCCGGACCTCGTCATCCTGGACGACCTGGAAAACGATGTCAACGTGCGCAACCCCGAAATCGTCAAGGACATCCTGGAGTGGGTCAAGGCCGCGGTCTACCCGGCCCTGGACCCGGGCGGCACTCTCCTTGTCATCGGCACCATCCTCCGTTGGGGGAGCGCCCTGCACCTGATGCTCACCAGCCCGGAGGATCCCTATTGCCACTTCCAGCGCCGCCTCTACCGGGCCCTTAAGGAGGACGGCAGCTCCCTGTGGGAGGCCCGGCATCCCGCCGCCAAGCTCCTGCAGCAGAAACAGATGATGGGCTCCCTGGCCTTCAACCGGGAAAAGATGAACGAGCCGGTGCCGGAAAAGGGGCTTTTCCAGGAGGAGTGGATTCATTACTACCACCCTGACAGTCTCAAGGACCGGGACCTCATCGTGGTGGGCTATTTCGACCCCTCCCTGGAAACCGGCGCCGCAGGCGACTACAAGGCCCTGGTAACGGTGGGGCTGGACCGCAGCCAGATGGTGTTCTACGTCATGGACGCCTTCATCCAGAAGACCCCCCTGGAGCAGACCCTCAGGGCCGTCATCAACCGCCACCGGCAATACGGCTACCATATCCTGGGGGTGGAGGACAACCTGTTCCAGCGGCTGCTGCTCAAGGAATTTGACCGCCTGGCCGCGGAACTGGGGATGTCTCTGCCCCTCAAGGGCGTCACCGTGCGGGTGGCCAAGGAGACCCGGGTGGCGGCGCTCTCCCCGCTCCTGGAGCGGGGCAAGATCCGCTTCATCCGGGGCCACTCGGACCAGGAGCGGCTTATTGAGCAACTGCTCTACTTCCCCTCCCGCACCCAGCACGACGACGGCCCCGACGCCCTGGCGGGCGCGGTGCAACTGGCCGAGGGGGTGCGGGCCGGGGAGCAGGTCCCTTACCTGTCGCTGCGGCCCCGGCTCTTCGCGGGGCGGGGAGCATTTTAACAGTGAGCAGTTAGGTTTTACTGCTCAGTGCCTATTGTTTGGAGCAATGATGGGACTTAAGGACTTCTTCGGCAGGCGCTTCCAGGACACGGCCCGGCCCGAGACCCGGGAACTGGCCGCGGTGAGCGTGGCCGACCGCTGGAGCAGCTATCCCAGCGTGGGGCTCACCCCCTCCCGGCTGGCGGAGATCTTCCGCCAGGCGGATGGCGGCGACGTCTACTGCCAGATGGAGCTGTTCGAGGAGATGGAGGAAAAGGACGCCCATCTGGCGTCCCTCCTCCAGACCCGGAAGCTGGCGGTGCTGGGCAAGGATTTCGAGGTGCTGCCCTACTCCAAGAGTCCGGAGGACCTGGAGATCAGCCGGGCCGTGGGGGAGATGGTCTATAGCCTCCCCCGCCTGGAGGAAGCCTTCCTGGACCTGCTGGACGCAGTGGGCAAGGGCTTCGCCCTGATGGAGGCCATGTGGGAGGTGACCGGCGGCCAGGCCCTGGTGACGGAGTTGCGCTGGCTCCCCCAGAAGAAGGTGGTCTTCGGGGAGGACATGCAGCCCCGGCTGCTCACCGCCGAGGCCGGCTGGCAGGGGGTGGAGCCTCCTCCCTGGAAAGTCCTCTACCACCGCTACAAGGCCCGCAGCGGCTACCCCACCCGGGCCGGGGTGCTCCGGGTGGTGGGCTGGATGTACCTCCTGAAGAACTATGCCCTGAAGGACTGGGCCGCGTTCAACGAAGTCTTCGGCATGCCCCTGCGCCTGGGGAAATACGACCCTGCGGCCACGGCCGCGGACCGGGAGGCCCTGGTGACGGCCATCCGCAACCTGGGCGCCGACGCCGCGGGGGTCATCAGCAAGACTACGGAGATCGAGTTCGTGGAGGCCGCCCGGTCCGGGGCCGGGGCCAACCCCTACCAGCGCCTGGCGGAATTTTGCAACCGGGAGATGTCCAAGGCGGTGCTGGGGCAGACCCTGACCACGGACACCGCCGGGGCTACGGGGACCTACGCCGCGGCCCGGGTGCAGGAGGAGGTGCGCCGGGACCTGGTGGACGCGGATGCCCAGGCCCTGGCCGCCACCCTCCGGGAGCAGCTGCTCAGGCCCCTGGTGGGCTTCAATTTCGGCTGGGACAAGCCGGTGCCCTGGTTCCGCTTCCGCTTTGAAGAAGGGGCGGACCTGAAGACCCTGAGCGAGGTTTACCGCAACCTGGCGGCCCTGGGCTTCCCCCTGAGCTGGGAGCACGTCTCGGAGCGCTTCGGCATCCCCCTGCCGGGAAAAGAGGAGGGCTCCCCGGAGTCAGGCGAGGCTGGCGGCCCTTCGCAGACGAAAACCGAAGAGGGAGGAGAACCAGATGGGAAAGGGTAAGAGGGGCTGGCTGCTGGCCCTGGCCTGGCTGGCCGCGGGCTGCTGCAGCCACCCGGGAGTTTTCGGGAAGATGGAAGCGGGCCTGAGGACCGTGCAGGCGGTCTATGACCCGCTGTTGGGAAAATACCTGGAAGAGCCCACCAACGACAAGGTGTCCCTGGCCCTGGTCTCCGCGGACAGCGCCCTGACGATTTTTGACCAGCTGCAGCGGCAGTGGTGCCCTGACCCCAAGGTTGCGGCGCAACTGGAAAACCAGGTCCAGGTGGCCCAGAAGCTGGCCCAGGAAGCCGGGGTGGCGCCAGCCGGGAGCCCCGCCAAGTAAGGAAGATGACCATGGCCACGGCAGAGATGGCAAGCGCAGCCCTGCCCCAATGGATTTTGCTGCTGCCCCGGGGCCGGGTGGACCTGGTGGACAGCCGGGAGCCCCTGGAGGTTGACCAGGAGTCCCTGGAGACGCTGGTCAAGGACTTCCGCTCCCGGGGGGTGGACCTGGTGATTGACTATGAGCACCAGACGCTCCTGGGGGAGCGGGCGCCCGCGGCGGGCTGGATCAAGGAGCTGGAGGCCCGGGGCGACGGCCTCTGGGCCCGGGTGGAGTGGACGCCCCAGGCCCAGGAATACCTAAGGGCCCGGGAATACCGCTATTTTTCGCCGGTGCTGCGCCTGGACCCGCAAAGCCGCCGGCCCCAGGTGCTGATGCACGTGGGGTTGACCAACGTGCCGGCCATCAGGGGCCTTACCCCCCTGGTGGCCAAAATGGGGGCCCGGGACGGCGCCGACCTGACGGAGGAGACCGGGAAGATGAGGGAACAACTGCAACGCGTTTTCGGGCTGAGCCCGGAGGCGGGGGAGGAGGGGCTGTGGCCCCGGGTGCTGGAGGTCTTTCAGGACCTGGCCCTGGCGCTAAAGCTGCCCGAGGAGGCGTCGGCGTCCCAGGTAAAGGGGGCGGTTGCTGCGCTGAAGGCGGGGGCGGCCCGGCTGGGGGAAGTGGAGCAGGAAGTCATGCAGCTCAAGGCCCGCCTGGCGGAGGCCGACGCGGCCCAGGCGGTCACCGAGGCCCTGCAGGCGGGGAAAATCAGCCCGGCACAAAAAGGCTGGGCCCTGGAATATTTCCGCCAGGACCCGGAAGGCTTCAAGACCTTTGTGGCCCGGGCCCCCAAGGTGGTCCCCGCGGGGGAGGGGCTGCCCCGGCTTCAACCGGACCAGGGGAGAGGGATGCTCCTGCCCGAGGAGGTGGCCCTGTGCCGCTCCTTGAACGTGCCCCCGAAAGAGTATCTCAAGGCCAAGGCCCGGGCCTCCGGGCCGACTAACTCGGGAGGTGAAGAAAGATGGCAGCATTAACCCAGGACCGGCCCACGCCCTACCGGGAAGGAGTGGAAGTGGAATTCCCGGTGGCCGCGGGCGCCAAGATCTATGCCGGCTCACTGACCTGCGTCAACGCCCAGGGCTTTGCCGCGCCGGCCGCGGACGGCAGCGGCCTGACCTTCATGGGGGTGGCCATGGAACAGGTGGACAACTCCGGCGGGGCCGACGGCGCCAAGGTGGTGCGTCTCAGGCGCACCGGCGCCTTCGAGTTTGACGCCGGCTCCATCACCCAGGCCATGGTGGGCGCGGCCGTGTACGCGGTGGACGACCACACCTTTGACGACACCGCCGGGGTCACCAACCACGTGCGGGTGGGGGTGCTGGTCAAGTTCGAGTCCGCCACCCGGGGCTGGGTGGACATCGCCAGGTAAGGGGAGGAGCCATGATCATCAACGCGGAAGGATTAGCCAGACTGTACACGGGCTTCAGCGCGGTCTTCAACGCCGCGTTCCAGGAAACCCAGACCTGGTATGAGCGGGTGGCCATGACGGTGCCGGCCAACACCCGCATCATGGACTACAAGTTCCTCCTGGACTTCCCCATGGTCCGGGAATGGCTCGGGGACCGGCAGATCAGCTCCCTGGAGCCCAAGGCCTACCAGGTGGAAAGCAAGGATTGGGAAGCCACCATCGAAGTGGACCGCAACGACATCGAGGACGACCAACTGGGGTTTTACAACCCCATCATCGCGGCCCTGGCCCAGGAGGCCCGGAAGCACCCGGAGAAGCTGCTGGCGGACCTGATGACGGCGGGCTTTGCGACGGCCTGCTACGACGGGCAACCCTTTTTTGACGCCGGCCACCCCGTGGGCCCGGACACAGCCAGCAATTTCGGCGGGGGCACGGGCACGGCCTGGTTTCTCTTTGACACCGGCCGGGCCATCAAGCCTTTCATCTTCCAGTCCCGGCGGGGGGTGCAGCTGGTGCGCATGGACCGGGCCGACGACGAACACGCGTTCATGCGCAAAAAGTTCCGTTACGGGGTGGACTACCGTGGGGCTGCGGCCTACGGGCTGTGGCAGCTGGCCTACGCCAGCAGGGAACCCTTGAGCCCCACCACCTACGCGGCGGCCCGCACGGCCATGATGTCCTTGCGCAATGCCGAAGGCCGGCCCCTGGGGATCAAGCCCAGCCTCATGGTGGTGCCCCCCTCCCTGGAGGCCCAGGCCCGGGAGATCCTCCAGGCCCAGTTCATTATCGGCGACCCGGCCAGCGGCGGCAGCAAGACCAACATTTGGCAGGGCACCGCGGACCTGCTGGTGGTGCCGGAGCTGGCGTAACTTTGCGTTCTTGGCGCCCTTGGCGTGAGGTTGCCGCCACAATAGGGCGCCAAGACGCCAGGAAACGCAAGGGAGGGGGAAAATGGGATGGTTCGGCGGGTTCACCCTGGAGACATACAACCGCCTCCCCGGAGGTTATGAAGAGGTGACGGTGGGGGCCCAGGCGGCCGGACTGTCGGCTGGCAAAATCAAGCCCGGGAGCGGGCCCTACGCCCACCTCTCGGCCCGGGCGGCCCTTATCTCCCTGGAGAACGGGGACGTGCGGTTCCGCCTGGACGGAGGCGCGCCCACCGCTGGCGGCGGCCATTACTTCACCAGCGGCGACACCCTGGTGCTCTCCGGCACCCAGGCCTTGAAGCAATTTCAGGCCATTCGCGTGGGAGATGTCAGCGGCACCCTGCGGGTAACTTATTTTTATTAATCCACCCGACAGAGCCCCGCACGGGCGGGGAAACCCGCCCCTAGGGCTGGAAACCTCTAATTTCGGGGGGGTAAGAATGAGCACCCTGGACCGGCCTTCCTGGTGTCCTGACCAAGGCTGCCGGTGCCTGACGGGTTATGCCTCCAGGATATGCGCCGGGCGGCTTAAGAATATGCTCCCCCACGGCGACATGGTCAACACCCACAGCCTGTGCCTGGAGGACAGCCGGTTCCACCTTAACGACGCCGACGCCTATTATCTGATGCGGTGCCTTAAGGCGGTGCGGGAGGATGTCAGCCGGAACCGTCTGTGGTGCGAAGGGAAGGGGACGATTTACGATTTTACTGCCCGGGGATGAGGTCACTCTTAACCAGCCCGGCTGAGGGGCGGGCAGGGACGGCCGCCCCCCAATGACGCCCGCGCCGCCGGGGCAAAGGGATGGCCGCCGAGGGTGGCGGCCCTGCTGAGGAAGACATGGCTTACTGTGAGTTGGAAGATATCCTGCAGATGGTGCCCCCGGAGGATCTGGCGGACCTGACCACGGAGGCGGGGGAGGCGCCGGACCTGGAGGTGGTGGCCCAGGCCATCGGCCGGGCGGACGCCGAGATTGACTCCTATCTGGCGGTGCGCTACGCCCTGCCCCTGTCCCCGGCGCCGGCGCGGGTCCAGGGCCTGTCCCAGGACCTGGCCCTCTACCACCTCTACTCCCGGCGGTCCGTAATGCCGGAGGTGCACCGGGAACGGTACCGGGAGGCCCTGGCCTTCCTTAAGGACGTGGCCGGGGGACGGGCCCGGCTGGAAGGTGGGGCGGCAGAGCCTGCCCCCGCCCTGGGGGAGGCGGCCCAGATTAGGAGTGACCCCCGCACTTTCACCCGGAGCCGCCAGGAAGACTGGTAGAGGGAGCCGTGAGCGCCTTGACCGCCCTTAAAGAGTCGGTGCTGGCCGCCCTGGCCGCGGAATTGGGAGACCGGGCCAAGACCCTGGAGACTTACCAGGGCGACTGGCGGGCGGGACTCCGGCGGGAGGGGCGGCGGCTGCCCGCGGTCCTGTTGATGTTCCGGGAAAGCCGGGCGGAGCAGGTGGGGCCCAGCTCCTATGACCTGACCCAGGAATTTACCGTGCTGGTGGTGCTCAGAAAGCTCCGGGGAGGAGCTTCCGGCCCCGGCGAAGAACAGGAGGCCTGGGAGCTGCTGGCCGGCATACGCCGGGCCCTGTGGCACCAGGATCTGGGGCTGAACCTCCTGCCCCTGGCCCTGGTGAAGGAGGAGCCCCTCCTCCAGACCCGGGAGTTCGCGGTCTACGGGGCCCGCTACCGCACCGGCGAGGTCCAGGATTTCTAAGCTTCAAGGTCCGTTAACGGCCCGAAGCAAGGAGAAGAAGTTATGGCCCGGTCCATCCGGAATTTTCTAGCCACCCACAATCTCCTGGCGGTGTCGGCCCAGAACCGGGAGAGCGCCATTAACGTGGAGCAGGAGCTGGATACCACCCTGTTGGCGGACCTGAGCAGCGTGCTGCAGTACCAGGCCGTGAAGTTCCCCAACCGGGAGGAGTTCACCGGCAGGGAGGAGGCGGACCGGGTCCACGACCTGGGGGGGAAGGTCCTGGGGAGTCTTTCCTTTTCCCGGGCCCAGCCCCAGCACTTCGCCTTTCTCCTGGCCTACGGCCTGGGCGCGGTGAACACCATTCCGGTGGGGAGCAGCGGCTTTCGCCACCGCATCTTTCCCCTCTCCGGGGAGGTGGACAGCGCCCGCTCCAACCCCTCCTTCACCGCGGCCATACGCTTCGGGCGCCAGGTGCTGAGCCGCCGCTTTGCCTCCTGCTTCCTGGATCAGGTGCGGCTGGAATTCCCCAAAGACGGCTGGGCCAGGCTTCACGGAACGGTAAAGGGTAGCGGCAAGGTCGCAGACAACACCCAGGTGGAGGAGGTCAGCGCCGCCTACAACGCCGCCGCCCTCACCCTGGCGGTCAACGGGGTGGCGGGGGAGACGGCAGCGGAGCGGCTGAGCAACGTCCAGGCCGTCCAGGTGCTGAGCCCGGCCACCGGCGCCTGGGAGGAAGTGGACTACCTGGCGGTGGGCGGGGAGGCGCCGGCGGTGGTCACCATCACCCCCCCGGGCGGCAGCAGCGAGGTCACCGCCTACCGGGTTTATTACCTGCCCCGGGACCCGGACTGGACCTTCCCCCCCCGGGTGGAGGAGCCGCCCCTGAAGGTGAGTCAGCTCACCGTGACCCTGGGTGGACTCTGGGACGGGCAATCCCTCTCCGGCGGCCAGCGCCTGGGCGCGGAACTCCGCAGCCTGAGTTGGACCCTGAAGAACAACCTGACGCCGGAATCCACCCCGGGGAGCGGCGGGGCCTACGCCAACCGCGCCTTTCGCGCCGGCCGGGAGCAGAGCCTGAAATTCGACCGGGATTTCCGGGACTTCCTCTTGCACCAGCACCTGCGGGACAACGATACCCTGAGCGTTTATCTCCAGGCGGTGGGACCGGAATTCGAGGCGGGACTCCCTTACCAGGTGGAGGTGCTCTTTCCCCGGGTGGCCGTGGTGGCCGCACCGGTAAAGGTGAGCCAGCGCCGCCTGGCGGAAGAGGTGGAATTCGCGGTGCTGGAGGATGACACTTACGGCTCCGTCATCGTTTGGGTGCAAAACCGGGTAAGCGGCTACGCCGCCTAAAAGATACAGGAAATCCTCAGACAGACAATGACTACCCGCATTTTTCTGCCTGCCAGCGGCGCGGCGGCGGTAAACCCGGCCTTTGACGGAGCCTGGGAAAAAACCGCCGACGCGGACCGGCTGGAGTGCGTCACCGTCCGGATTAATTCCGGCTTTGCCAGCAAAACCAGCAGCGAGAATGCCGCAGCCTCTCCTTATGATTTCCTGACCAGACAGTATGTATCCAAGCCCCTGGCGGCCCAGGATATCAGCGGCACCGTCAAAGGCCAGGTGAAGTGCCTGGAGAGCTCCTCGCAGGCGGATTTCTGCCGGGCCCTGGTGGTCAAGGTGGTCTCTCCTGACGGGCAAACGTTGCGGGGCACGCTTGTTTCCCATTTTCCCGGCGCCCTGGCCAGCGAATACAGCTCCACGGGTCTGACCAACCGCTATTTTCCTCCCGCGGGCACGCCGCTGACGCCGGTCACCGTGCAAGCCGGCGACCGGCTGGTTATCGAGGTCGGCACCAGGTCTTTCAATACCAGCAGCACCAACCGCACCGCCACCCACCGGTTCGGGGACGCCTCCGTCACGGATCTGCCGGAGAATGAATCGGAGACCCAGGATTACAATCCCTGGCTGGAATTTTCCCAAACCCTGACCTTCTTAAGTTTCACCGGCGCCGGGGCGGGCGCGGCGGCCCCGGCGGGGGCCACGGCCCTGGGGCGGCACGGAGTCCAGGGCCCCGGCGGGGGCCTGGTTTCTTCCCCTGCGCCCGAAGCCGCGGCAGGGCACGGAGTGGCAGGGACCGCAGGCGCGGACGCCCCGGGCGGGAGCGCCACCGCCAGCGGCTGGGCGGCGGTCACCGGTTCCGGGGCGGCCGGGCCGCCATCCTGCCTCATGGAGGCCCCCGGCAAACATGGTGCAACCGGGACAGGCGCGGCAACCCCTGACCCGCCCGGAGGGGTGGTGGGGGGCAGCCACGGCGTGGCCGGAGCAGCGTGGTTGCAGGCCGCGGACCTCTGGGCTGCGGCCGCGGGCGTCTACTCCCTCCCGGGGAGCACGGGGACAGGGGCGGCAGAGCCCTTGGGTCCCGCGGCTTCGGCCGGGGGCAACTTCAGCATATGTTGGTTCGGCCTGGGCGCGGCCGCGGGGCCGGCAATGGCGGCAGGGGGCCTTGGCCTCACCGGCTCGGGGCAGCCCGGGAGCATGAGGTTGCGGGTGGTCAGGGAACTCCGGGAGCTGCGGCGGCCCGGGGAAACACGGACCTTGACCAGACCCGGGGAGAGCCGGGTGCTCAAGGCGCGGGGGCAGGTCCGGACGCTCGCGGTGGCCGCAGAGGAGCGCATCCTGCGCAGGGTGGCATAATGATGCAGACTTTCGGCTTGAGAAGCGACGGTTACTGGGCCCCGGACAAGGACCCGGACGCGGTCCTGGACTACACCATTGACTGGGGAGAATGGCTGGGAACCGATACCATCACCGCCAGCGAATGGACCGTCCCGGACGGTCTCACCGGCGGAGCCACGTCCAAAACCTCGACCACCGTGACCATCTGGCTCTCCGGGGGCCAGGCGGGCCGGACCTATACCATCCACAACCGCATTACCACCGCCGCGGGCCGGGTGAATGACCAGAGCTTCAAGATTGCCTGCGTCGAAAAATAGGGAGGGCCGCAAATGGCAAACATGAGATTGGCCACAATTACCAGAAACGCCCTGGCCCAGCGGTTCCAGGTCCTGCTGGACGCGGGCGCGGGGAACGGCACCATCAAATTTTACACGGGCGCTCAGCCCACGTCCGCGGACGATCCCCCCACGGGGGCCACGCTCCTGGGAACTCTGGCCTTTGCCAAGCCTTCCGCTCCCGCGGCCTCAGGCGGGGTGCTGACCTTCAACGCCATCACCCAGGACGATTCCGCGGACGCCACGGGCACCGCCACCTGGGCCCGCGTGGCCGACTCCGCCGGCAACACCGTCTTTGACTGCGATGTCACGGCCGCCGGCGGCGGGGGCACCATCCAGTTGAACACCGTGAACATCGTGGCCGGCGGGCCCATCAGCATCACCAGCTTCACCATTACGGTGCCCGCGGGTTAAAGGGGGTCCGGCCGTGGCCCGCATCCTGGGAGAAGAGCGCCACACCCTGGCCCTGAAGGACCCCGTCTCCGGGTCGGTGGTCACTTTTTACTACCGCCGGCCCACCTCGGAGGAGCGGGTGGCCTACCAGATGTCGGCCTTCCGCCTGGAGGGCGGCGAGCGGCGCTTCTGCCTGGGGGAGACCCGGCTCCGGTTCGGGCTGGAGATCCTGGAGGGTTTCGGGGCCGGGGATTTTCAGGTGCTGGAGGAAGGGGTGCCGGTGCCCCTTAACCCGGAGCGCCACCCGGACTGGAAGGAAAGGCTGGGGGCCCATGCCCCGGACTTGGTGTCTTACCTGGCCCAACAGGTTTTTGAAGGTCTCAGGCCCGCGGCCCGGGAGGATCGGGAATGGGGGTGAAGGGTGCGGACGCGCCGCCGGCAGACTGGCCCCTGCTCCAGGAACTCCAGTTCCTGGCCGGGGGCCGGGTCTGCGGCCCGGAGCAGCGCCGCCGCTGCCGGGCGGAGTCTGGCTCCTTCGCGGCCTGGGCCTGCGGCGTCTGCACCGAGTTCATCCGACCGGAAGCCCTCTCCCCCTGGACCTGGCACCTGGTCTGGCTCTACCGGCTGAGCCGGGCGGGCTATCCCTTCAAGGCCGACGACCTGTCCCTGGAAACCTGGCTGCTGCTGGGGGTGGTGCAACGGGTGTTGGAGGGAGGCCGGAGAGGAAAGGATGCCCCAGGACTATAAGAGCGACTTGGAAGACTTTCGGGCCCTGCAAGAGGATCTGCTGAGCTTGACGCGGGACTTCGGCCGGGCCCGGCTGGCTGCCTGGGCTGAGGAAGTCCGCGCCATGAGCGATTACTGGACGGCCTTTTCCCGGCAATGGGAGGGGTCCCTGGAGGAGATGGCGGCCCTGGCCGCGGTGAAGTTCCAGGAACTCGGCGCCCAGGGCCAGGCCGCGGGGAGCCAGGTGAGTCAGGCCTGGCAGCGGACTTTCATGGACCTCACCGGGGCCGTGGACGACTGGAGCCAGCACCTCCTGGAAGTGCTGGCCCGGGTGGCCGCGGCCTGGGGGGAGGTCCCGGGCGGCGGCGGCGACTGGCCCGGCTGGCTGGGCGGCCTCCTGGGGGGGTGGTTCCACCAGGGGGGCATCGTGGCCGGGCACCAGGGACTGGCCCTCAGCGGCGACGAGCAACTGGTGCTGGCCCAGGCCGGGGAGGGCATACTCCCCCGGGAGAGCATGACCCGGCTGGGGGAGAAGAATTTCGAGGCCCTGCGCACCGGGCAGTTCGAGGTGGCCCCGGCCCCCGGCCCGGCTTCCTACGCGATCACCATCCAGGTGCAGAGCCTGGATGCCCAAGGGGTGGCGGGTCTCGACTGGGACCGGGTGGTCAAGCGCCACCTGCTGCCGGCCCTGGACCGGGAATTGGGCCGGCGCTGGTAGGGAGGAGTTGATGGCCAACGCCAAGCTGGAATGGACCCTGCCGGAGGGCGGGCTCCAGAGCTACACCCTGCCCGTCAACTTCACCTGGGACTACCAGGAGCTCCTCACCGACGATACAGACCGGGAGCGGGCCCTGGACGGCACCCTGCGCACCTACGCCCGGGGGCTCAAGGCCAGGTGGGTCCTGAAATTCCGCTATATCTCCGGGGCCCAGAAGGACGTCCTTGCCGCCATCAAGCAGGCCCAGACGGAAATCAGCTTTTACCGGGAGGCCGGAGGGGGCAAGACCTTTACCGGCCTCTGGACCAATGACCTGGACTTCCGGGAGGTGGCCCCCGGGGCCTGGTCCGGGAGCATGATCCTGGAAGAAGTGTAGCCATGCGGGCCGCGGGGACGGAATACCTGCAAGAGGAAGCCCGGCTCCGGGGCGCCCGGCCCCGGGTCAAGGCGGTGCTGGGCCCCTTTGAGTTGGACTGCGGCCTGGCCCTGGGCTCCGGAGAGTTTGTCTGCACCGCCTACGGCGGCGAGCCGGGCAAGATCGTCATGGCCGAGGGCTGCCGGACCTCCGGGTCCTGGACCTCGCCGGTGATGCAGACCTTTTCCCCCTACCTTCAGGAGGTGGCCGCCTCCTGGGAGGACCAGGCCCCTTATCTGAACCCGCGGGTCTATCTGCGCAGCGCCACCGCTCCCGGGGAGGTGGCCCAGGCGGCTTACAAGCTCCTGGCGGCGGGGGAGGAAGCCGCTTTATCCCCCTATTTTCAACTGCGGGTGGAGTTTCAGGCTACGGACCGGGGCTGGGCCCCGGACCAGCCGGGGGAGGCCGACACCCTCACTGCCTATGGCACGGAAGCCCCCCCGGACGGCGGCTACGAGAGCTATGCCACCGACGGCGAGGCCGGCGGCGGCTTGGCGGACCTTAAGCTGGAGGGCCGCCTCACCCTGCCGGAGGCGGACATCCTGGACCCGGGCGCAGTGCAGGTGGAACTGGCCCGGGACTTCGGCGAGCTCAAGGCCGCGGACCACCGTCTGCTCCTGGACAACCGCCGGGGGCAGTGGCTGGCCAGCGGGGTTGCCGGCTTCTACCTTCAGGGCCTGGACTGGCAGCATAAGGAGCTGGCCCTGTATCACGGCTTCGAACTGGCCGGCGGCGGGGTGGCGTGGCAGCTCCTGTACCGGGGAGCGCTGGAGCGCCTGAGGGGCATGGCCCACGGCTGGCAGGAGCGGCACCGGGCCCGCCTGGAGTCCCGGGACCGGGTGGCCGCCGGGCTCAGCCGGCGCCTGGGGGTCCCCTCCCCCCAAGGCGAGAGGCGGCCCTTCATGCGGGGCCCCTGCCGGGCCCGGGGGGAGCTGGCCCAGATGCTGGCCGCGACGGTGAGCGAGCCGGTGAAGAGCGGCAGCGGCAGCGCCGCGCTGCGCCTCCTGGGGGAGTACCGGGAAGACTACCAGAAGGACTACCTCCTGGAGGTGGAGACCGGGGGCGAGGTGCACAGCGCCACCTTCCGCTGGTCCGGCAACGCCGGGCAGAGCTGGCAGGAGCAGGGCCTGCTCACCGCCGGGGCCGAGGCGCCGGTGGGGCTGGACTCCGGTCTGGCGGCTTACTGGGAGCCGGCCCCGGGCCCGGACCTGGCAGCGGGGGACCGCTGGACCTTCACGGCCCAGCCGGCCTGCTATGAATACCGGATTCCGGGCGCGCCCTTTGAGGCCATCACCGCGGTGTACCTGAACGGCGCCCCGGCCGGGGCGGAAGTGAGCGCGGACTCCGCCCAGGGGTTAATTATGGTCCCGGGCCGCAGCGCCCAGGTGGAGGCCCGGGTGGTGAAGGACGCCACCACCCACCCCGTGGACATCATTACCGACATCTTAACGGAAGTGGGGCTGGAGGACGCCATCCACCAGGAGTCTTTTGACCTGGCCCGGAGCCTGACGCCGGAGTACGCTGTGGGGGTGTGCTTCGAAAATATCCCCGCGGGCCAGGCGCTGCGTGAGGTGCTGAAGCGCTGCCTGTACGACCTGTGGGTGGACTTCGGTGAGATCAAGATGCTGGCTTACCTGGGAGAGGATTGAGGGTGGCGCGGATTCAGTGGGCCCGTCCGGCCCAGCTCAACTGGGCCTTCGATAACGTCGGCGGCGCCCCCCTGCAGGAGGCGGTGGCCGGTTCGTGGAGCAACGCCATGGCCCGGGTGGGGGAGGACGGCACGGTGGCCATTGCCGCGCCCAACCCGGGAGGCGGCCAGGTTTATTACCTCCGGGGGGTGTGGCGGGCTGAAACTGCGTTTCCCTGGGCCGGGTTCTGGGCCGACCCCCTGAGCGGGGACCTGACCAACTATTACCAGGGGGGCTCCTTCACCAACCAGGGCCCGGCCACCATCGTCACCCTGGGGACCCCCTTGCCTCCGGGGACGGAGGTGCAGCTTTACTACATCTACCTCACCGGGGAGAAGTCCGCCAAGTACGAGGCCCTCAACACCTACCCCTGCATCCGCCGGGCCTACCGCGGCCCCGGGGACTACACCTACGACTTCCCCGTGGACCGGCTGCTGGACCTGATGGTGGTGCTGCACTTCGCCGGCCAGGCCCGGGGCCGGGACTACGGCCCCATGCTGAAATTCCTCTGGGAGGCCTTCCGGCCCCGGGAGGAGAGCCGCACCCCGCCCCTGGTGCACGATTCCTTCGAGCGCAGCCAGTGGGACCGGGGCCCCCACCTGATGTACCGGGGGGCCACGGCAGGAAACGAGGTCTTCGAGGTCTTCCGGTGCGAGCCCGACACCGAGGCCGAAGGCCGGGTGCTGCACCTCAAGCTGGCCCTGCCTGGAGCTTGCGACACCGCCTGGTTCGGCTACGGCCTGGACTGGTCCCTGGCCGAGAGCCCCTTTGCGGAGATGGACCGGGTGCAGTTCAAGCTCCGGGGGCAGGCGGCATCCCGCCGGGTGCACAACCTCACCAAGGTGGGCTCCGGGAGCGCGGCCGTGATGCTCCTGGGGGATTGGACCGCCCAGGAGAAGCGCTTCTTCGTGGTGGAGGCGGAGGCCACCGGGGACGTGGGGCAGGCCACGGTGCGCTGGTCCCAGGATGGTGGAGCCACCTGGCAGGCCACGGGACTCACCACCGGCGGCCGCCAGCACCCCCTGGACCTCACCGGGGGTTTGCAGATTTGCTGGGAGGGAGGGGCCAGCCCGCACCTGGCCGCAGGGGATAAGTGGACCTTCTGGGCCGGGGACCCGGCGGAGCACCCCCGGCGGCTCCTGGTCAGCCTGAACGACTCCCAGGCCCAGGACTCCGACCCCTGGGGGCCAGCCCACACTTACGTGCATGCCCTGCCGGACCGCTTTGACACCTTCACCGACTTTGAGGTCCACTTCAGCCAATACTGGCGCACCGATAACGTCATCGACGACGGCGACCGGGTCCGGGCCGCGTGGGGGGCCTGGGTGGCCGCGCCCTCCGGCGACGCCAGCCAAATCACCGTGGGCGACCAGGAAGAAACCCTGGCCTTCGGGGGCGACACCTTCTACACCCAGCGCCGGGTCACCTGGAACCTTACCCCCTACGCCACCGCCTTCGGCGTCTGGGTGGGCCTGGACCCGGGGCGCTGCGACTCCACCGGCCGCAGCCAGGTGAATTTCCTGTTCAAGCCGGTGCTCTCCCTGGCCAATACCCTGACCATTCGGGTCAAGGTCAAGGACGCCCGGGGCAGCTACTTTTACCGGGACGTGATGGTGCAGGTGAACGCCTGGCAGCGGGTGGCCGTGGACCTCGCGGAGATGCTCCTGGAGTCCGGGAGCCTCCCCCTGACCCACCCCCTGCAGGCGGTGGACCTGGGCCTTCCCGGGTCCCCGCCCCTGAACGGCGCCTTTTACGTCACCGACCTGAAGTTCGACGAGCATCAAACCTTCTCCGGCGCCCACCGGCTCCGGCTTTTGGAATTCAAGGTGGAGAGCCAGGGCCTGGACGAGCACGAATGGTGGCTGGACGACCTCAGCCTGAACCTGGAGGCCCAAGACCCTTACCCTTTTGCCCCCCGGCTGGCCATTTCCCTGACGCCTTACGGCCAGAACCCCTGGCGGGGCCCCACCCCGGTGCATTACGCCCAGCCCCTGGCCCCCTGGCTGGCCGGGGCCCTGGACCTGGCCCAGAACTACCTCAACCTGCACCGGGACGCCCAGGACGAGTTCCAGCGGCGCTACGGGGGCCTCAAGGGTCCCATCGTGCCGGTGCACACCCGGAACGACGTGGAAAACATTGCCCTGTGCGGCGAGGAGAACTTCAGCCGCTTTTGCTGGTGGCCCCGGTACCGGGACTACGGCCTCCTGGCGGGGGCCTGGCACTTCAATGGCGGCCTCACCGACGCCTCCGGCCGGGGACACGACCTGTCCCTGAGCAATCCGGCGTACACCGAAGGCATCTGCCAGCCGGGGCACACCGCCCTGGTCTTTGACGGCACCGCACCCGCCTCCTGCCCCGGGGCCGCGTTCCAATTGGGGGCCGGGAACTTCACCCTGGAGGCGGTGGCCTCCTTCAGCCAGGTCCTGCCCGACCTCGCGGAGGTTCTCCTGAACCTGTACGCCCCGGGGCAGCACTCTTGGGCCCTGCACCGCCAGGGGACGCGCTTGGCCCTGACCTACTCCACCGACGGCGCCAGCGATTGTCTGCTCACCAGCCAGGACCAGGCCATCACTGCAGGCGGGACCTTTTATCACCTGGTGGTGACCAGGAGCGGGGGCACGCTTGCCTTTTACGTCAACGGCCAGCCCGCAGGCACGGCAGATATCGGCGGCGCCGCGTTGTTCGCCGGGGCCACGGACCTGCGCCTGGGTCGGACCGGCGGCGGCGGGCCCGCACCTCTTGTGGGCGCGGTGGACTATGCCGCGGTGCATCTCCGGGCTGTCGGCGCCCAGGAGGCCGCGGACCGCTGGCGCATTATCCAGGGCCAGCTCAACGGCTCGGCTTATCCCGAGGTGGGCAGCAGCCTGGGGCAATTCTGGGCCTTCCAGCGCCTGGCCCAATATTACTTCTTCACCAACGACCCCGCGGCCCGGGAAATCCTGGAAAACTGGCTCACCTGGATAGACGCTTTTGCCGCGGCGGACGGCCCCGGCTGGCGCCTACCGCAGCAGTTCTCGCAGTACGGCTTCACTTATGGGGGCTATGATCCCGGCGCCGCCGCGGCCGCGGCCCTGGGCTGCTTGTATATTTATTTCCGGGGGGGCCACGAACTGGCGGACCGTTGGGCCCGGAGGATCCTGGACGACCTCCGGGAAAACCGCCTGGACCCGGAATTGGGGGGATACCGGAGCGACTACCATTACGCCTGGCTGAACGCCCTGGTGCTCCAGGCCTTTGGCCTGGCGGTGAACGGGGTCCGGGGCCAGGCTTACGTCTTTGCCGCCACGGAGGCGGACCGGGACCATTTTGAGGCAGTCACTGCCTGGCTCTTCCGCCGGTCCGGGGACAGTAAGCCCAACCTCCTCAACGCCGACCTGATTCCCTTTTCTTACCACGAAGCCGCGGATGTCTGGGACTACGCCCCCCACTACCTGACCCTCAGCCAGATGGGCACCCTGGAGGGCGTGGTGATGATGCTGGCCGCGGCCCTGGAGTACGGCCAGGCCCGGGGGGACTGGGCCTGGTTTGAACGCCTGCTGGCCTTCGTCCTCCTGGACCAGCTGGTGGTGCTGGGGCCCTCACAAATCCGCTCCCTGACCCTGGCTTATGACCAGGCCGGGGTCAAGAACCTGGTGCGCGTCCGCTATGCCGACTATGACCAGGACCCGGGCAAATACATTGAGGTCCGGGACGAAGCGGCCCTGGCCGCCGGGGGCGAAGCGGCCGCGGACCTGGACTGCCGCTACGGCGCCCCGGTGGTGGTGGAGAACCCGGAGACGGCCCGGCTCCTGGCCACCCGCCTGCTGGCCCGCCTAGGCGCCCCTTACGAGATCGCCGAGGTGGAAACCTGGCTGGAAGGGGCGCGCCTGGAGTTGGGGGACACGGTGGCCCTGAATTCGGACTTCCACGGCCTGGCCCAGGCCGAATTCACCCTTTCCGGCAAAGAAGTGGACCTGGGAAAACCGGGCGTGCGCCTGAGCCTGCACCGCCCCCTGGACCTGGCCTGGTCCTGGGCCGTGGACGCGCCGGGCACCGCCTTCGACGCTTACGGCATCGACCAGAACAGCCCCTGCGACCCCCACTGGGCCTCCCGGGCCCGGGCGGGGTGAGAAGGGCACAGGAGGTAATTTATGGCGTTGATTCATCTGCCCCAGGCCAAGTGGGCCCCGGGCACCGGCCGCCAGGTGATCCTGAAGAGCGACTTTGACAAAGTGGAGCGGGCGGTGGTGGAAAGCTTCCAGGTGGCCGCGGCGCCGCGCCTGGAATACCTGGACAGCGCCCGGGTCCGGGTGCCGGCCAGCGCGGACTGCAAGGCCCGGGTGATGATGTGCGGCTTCCCTTCGCCCCTTAACCCCGGACAGTGGGTGGACGGGAGCCTGGCCGACGGGCGCTACCGGGAGAACGTGGCGGCCGCCACCCTGGATTTCGCCGCCTCGGGCAGCCTCTGGGGCACGGAGAAGCCGGACCAGTGGTACTGCGTTTACGCCCTGGCGGGGGACAGCGACACCAGTTTTTCTCTCAAGGCCATGCCGGTGATGCGGGTCTCCTCCCAGACCACCCAGGCCATCACCCTCAGGAACTGCGCCAACACCGGGGACATCGGCTACGGCTTCACCGCCAACGAGCTGGTGGGCGCGGCGCTCCTGGTCCTGAGCGGCGCCTCCCGGGGTCTGGCCCGGGCCGTCACCGCCAACAACAGCGACAACGGCACCGGCGGCACCGTCACCTATGGCGGGAGCGCCCTCACCCTGGCCCAGGGGGATTGGTTCATGGCGCTGCCCGACACCAACTTCCGCTACCTGGGCATGGTCTTCAATGATGCCGCCGGCGACCTGGTGCCCTTCTACCAGGACGGCGGCCACACGGCCTACTGGGTCCCCCGGGTGGGGGCCTCCGGGGCCCTGAACGGCTGGCAACTGGTGGACCTGGGCCTGGCGGTCCCGCCCACGGCCCGGGAGCTCACGGGTTTTGCCGCCGCGGCGGCCGGTTATGACCTGAAGCTGGCTGTGTCCTATGACGGGACCGGTGCCGCCCTGATCTTGCACGCTTCCCCGCCAGACCTGGTGTTTCAGGGGGTGCGGGGGGCCATGCCCTTCACCTGCCGGGTGCCGGAGGGCGGCCAAATCTACTTCACCAATGACAATACCCTGAACCAGACGGTCAAGGTCACGGGGTGGAGGGAATGATGGTTCTGGAAGGGAAGAAGACCTATCTCACCGCGCTGGCGCTGGCCCTGGCGGCCTTTGCCAGGGCCCTGGGATGGCTGGACCAGCATCAGTACGAACTGGTCCTGGGTCTGGCCGGCTCCCTGGGTCTGGCGGCCCTGAGGGCCGGAGTGGGCAAGGGCTAAAATGCACCTTTACCAGGACCTGGGCGAGCACGTGGGCGCCCTGGTGTCGCTCCTGGCCCTGTTCGCCGGGATAAGCGCGTTTTTGCTCTGGCGCCTGCTGGCCCGCCTGGAGAAGAAGCTGGAGGAGCTCAGCCGCCTGTGCTGCGACTGCCGGGAGGAGCTGGGGGAGCGCTTCGTCTCCCGCTTCGAGTTTGAGGTGCAGCACCAGGACCTGTGGGGCGCGCTGAACCGCCACGACCACGACTTCCGGGGCCGGGTGGTGCGCTGAGAGGCCGGTCAAAATGCTCTTAAAGCAGGGAGACCAGGGTCCGGGCGTGGCCCTGGTCCAGGACCGGCTCCGGGAGTTGGGCTGGCCTGCCGCCGCCGAGCCCGCCTTCGGAGAAGCGACCCGGCGGGCGGTCATGGCCTTTCAAAAGGGCCGGGGCCTGGCGTCTGACGGCGTGGTGGGACCCCGCACCTGGGCCCAACTTTTCCCGCCCCTGAAGCCCACCCGGGGGTACATTAACGATGTGCTTCACGGCGGCGAACCGGTCTTTGACCTCCTGGACGAGATCGTGGCCGCGGTGGCCGGGGGGGAAGGGGGCGCGTTCGACGCCCTGCAGCTCAACGCCGACGGCGACGGCCTCTCCTTCGGCCTCCTGCAGTGGGCCCAGAACCCGGGGAGTCTGGGGGAACTGCTGGCGGCCCTGCACCAGGCCCGGGCCGCCAAGTTCTTGGCCATCCTGGGGGACGGCGACCCCGACACGGCCCTGGAGCTTCTCAGCAACACCCGGGGCTGGGGCAAGCGGCTGGCCTTGTGGCAGGGGGAGTGGCCTCTGCGCTTCTGGCGGGCCGGGCGGGACCTGGACCTGCAAAAGGTCCAGCGCCTTGAGGCCCGGCGCCGGCTGGCGGCCCTGGTGGGGCAGGGCCTCCGCCTTTACCCGGAGCGCTTCCAGGCCGGGGGTAAAATCGCCCTCCGGGCCCTGGTGATGCTGGCGGACGTGGGCAACCAGGCGGGCCCGGGGGGCCTAAGGCGAGCCCTGGCTTTTGCCGCCCGGCGCTACCCCGGGGACGAAGCCCGGTTCATCCGGGGGCTGGGGGAGTACGTGGAGCGCCTGGTGGCCGCGGAATACGGCGACCCTAACTTCGGCAACACCCGGGGCCGGCACGAGGCCCTGTGCCGGCAGTATTCCCTTAAGAAAGTGGACTGCCCTGCAGGCGGGTTATCCAGCTAAGATTTCCTTATCCCTTTCCTTCCTAATTCTCCTTTCCCAGGCGGCAACCATAAAGCCACCCCTCCCCCTGCCCCCCACCCCTCAAAGGGGAGAGGGGTTTGGTAGTGCCGGCCTACGAACCACGCTCTTTTTTGCAGCGCGATCGCCCCCATTTACCTGGAACTTGGCTTCTCCTTGGTTGACGGGGGGGGCTTTTTCTGATAGGGCTGTGCCAGGCGAAAACGGGGGCGGCCATGAACCTGCTGGATCTGGGCATTGCAGTGCTGCTGGGGCTCATCACCCTCCGGGGGTACTACCGCGGGCTTTTCCAGGAGCTGGCGGTGCTGGCGGGGGTGGTGGGCGGGGTGGTGGCCGCGTCCCACACTTATGTGCGTTTGGCCCAGGGGCTGGAGCCTTACCTCAAGGAGCCCCTGTGGGCCAAGGTGGCGGCCTTCGCCTTGGTGCTGGTGGCGGTTTACTGGCTCACCCGCCTGGTGGCCCACCTGCTGCAGAGGCTGTTGTACCATCTCTACCTGGACCTCCTGGATAAGCTCCTGGGCGCGTTTTTCGCCTTCATCAAGGCCGCCCTGCTCCTGGGCTTTGCCCTGATGCTCCTGGGGCTGGTCCTGCCCCGGGATTCCCGCCTGCTCAAGGAATCCCGGGCCACGCCGCACCTCACCGCCTTCGCCCGCCAAGCCCTGGAGCTGCTGCCCCCGGAGCTGCAGAAGCAGTTGCAGGACCACCTGCGCCGCTGGCAGAAGCGGGACGAGCGGCAAAAGGCCGCGGGCCTCCTGGAGGATTGGGTCTGAGGGAGGTCGGTGCCGCCCCATGCTGCCTGAATCCATCTGGAGTGTCCCATGAGCGATAAAAGCGACCCGGGGCGCGCCCTGGCCGAGTTCGCGGCCATCGTGCGGAGACTCAGGGGGCCGGGCGGCTGTCCCTGGGACGCCCAGCAGACGCCGGAGACCCTGAAGACCTATGTCCTGGAAGAGGCCTACGAACTCATTGAGGCCCTGGACAAAGGCGACCCCGGGAAGATCCGGGAGGAGCTGGGGGACCTGCTGCTGCATCTCGTGTTTTTAAGCGACCTCTACCAGGAGCGGGGCGAGTTCACCCTGGCCGAGGTCATTTCCGGCATCACCGCTAAGATGGTGCGCCGCCACCCCCACGTCTTTGCCGGGGAGAAGTGGGAGACCCCAGAAGAGCTGCAGCGGCTCTGGCAGGAGGCCAAAACCCGGGAAGGGAAAGCCCGGGACCGGGGGCTTAAGCCGGTGTCGCCGGCCCTGCCGGCCCTGGCGCAGGCCCAGCGCCTGGGGGAGGCTGCGGCCCGCCGGGGCTTTGACTGGCCCAGCATCACCGGGGCCCTGGAGAAGGTGGAGGAGGAATGGCGGGAGTTCCGCCAGGCCCTTACGGGGCCCCCCCACGCCGCCCGGGAAGAAGAGCTAGGGGACCTCCTCTTCGCCCTGGTGAACGTGGCCCGCTTCCTCAACATCGACTCGGAAGGGGCCCTGCGAAACACGGTTTACAAATTTATCAAGCGGTTCCACGTGGTGGAACGCACCCTGGCCAAGGCCGGCAAGACCCCGGAGACCGCCACCCTGGAGGAGATGGACGCCATCTGGGAGGCCGCCAAGAAGCGGAAGCTCTAGGGCCGCCTTGTCAAGGGCCGGCCACAATGTTACAATTCTTTGGCTAAGAAAGGTGCTCGGCCGGCCATGTCATCAAACCGTACCTCCAGGTCCATTTCCCTGACCACGGTCCTCCCCATCATCCTGGCCGCCGCGGTGCTCCTGTCCCTGCTCTTTTTCTCCTACTGGAAGAAACTCAGCTACAAGGTGGAAGGCATCCTCCGCAGCCAATTCAACCAGCAGCAACTGGAGCTGGCCCGGAAGATCGCCGACAACGTGGAAGCCTACTTTGACTTCCTGGAAAATGCCCTGCTGGGCTATGCCGGTCTGTTCCAGACCCTCTCCCCCCAAGACCCGGGACTGGAGCCGGCGCTGAAGGAGCGCTTTGCGCGGCACGAACACTTTGGGGTTCTGGAACTGCGGCGCTACGACGCCTCTGGGGCTTTGGCCCGGGCCCTAAGCAGCTCCCCGCCGCCGCCCCGCCCGGGCGCCCTGACTCTGCCGGCCCCCTACTTGGAATGGGCCCGGGACCCGGCCCACCGGGGGCGCTTATTCTTGAGCGAGACCTTCAACTGCCCCGACCCGCCCTGGCAAGGCCGGCGGGTGATGCGCTTCCTCACCCCCTTGTACTGGTCCGGAGGGAGCTTCGCCGGGGTCCTGGAGATCCTCATCGACCCCTTCTTCATTGCCATGCGCACCATCAAAGACGTGCGCTCGGGCAAGACCGGCTATGCCTGGATCATCGACCAGGATGAAATCATGCTGGCCCATTACGAGAAGGATTTCGTGGGCCACAACGCCATAGAAGTCCGCATCGCCCGGAACCCCAAGATCGTCTTCCGGGGGCTGAGGGAGTTGCATGAGCAGTTGCTGGCGGGCAAGGAGGGCGTGACGGAATATGATTCCGGCTGGCACCGCCAGAAGCTGGGGCAGATGCCCAAGCTGGCGGCCTACACCCCCATCCGCTTCGACAAGGGCCTGATCCAGGGGGTGACGGACCTGGAGGATCCGGCCCGCAACCTCTGGGGCGTGTGCGTGGTGGCCCCCGTGGAGGAAGTCTCGGGACCGGTGGGGGAGGTGCTGTACCAGGCGCAGTTCCTGGTGGGCCTCTTTTTTCTGGTGGTGCTCCTGGCCGGCGCGGGTCTCACTGCCATGGTCCTGATGTTTAACCGCGCCCTCACCCGCCAGGTGGAGTTGAAGACCAAGGAACTCCTGGAGTCTCAGGAACGATTGCTGCACTCCGAGCGCTTCGCCGCGGTGGGTGAAGCCGCGGCCTACGTCAGCCACGAAATCAAAAACCCCCTCATGGTCATCGGCGGCCTGGCCCACCAGGTGGAAAAGCGCCTGGAGAACCACCCGGAAGCCCGGGAAAAGCTGCAAATTATTCAGGCCGAAGTCAAGCGCCTGGAGGGGTTCCTGTGGGACCTCCGGGATTTTCTCCGCCCTGTTAAGCCCTCTAAACAGGAAGTGGACCTGAATGGGCTCATCCGGGAGGTGGAGAACCTGATGCGGGAGGCAGCCCAGGAAAAGGGGGTAGCCATGGAAGACCGCCTCTCCTCCCTGCCGCCCATCCAGGCCGACCCCAACCAGCTCCGGCAGGTGCTGGTTAATCTCATCAAGAACGCCCTGGAAGCCACGGAGTGCGGGGGTAAGATCTTCCTGTCCACAGAGGCCAGGGATGGCTGGGTGAATTTCTCCGTCCGGGACACCGGCAAGGGCATGGCCGGGGAAGTGCTGGAGAAGATCTTCCACCCCTTCTTCACCACCAAGGATAAGGGCACGGGGTTGGGGCTGGCGGTGATCCACAAAATCATCACCGACCACCACGGGACCATCACGGTGGAGAGCGCCGCCAACCAGGGGAGCACCTTCACGGTGAAGCTCCCCTGCCAGGGCTGAACTGTTTATGGAACCCGCCCCCTCTGCCGAGACCCTATCCGAGTCCGCCAAGCGCCGCCGGGAGCGGGTCCTTATTGCCCTCACCCTGGTCCTGGTGGTGGCCATCACCGTCGCGGAGGTGCACCTGGTGCGCCAGGGGGGCCAGCCGGTGACGGGGAGCATCCTGGCCTTCGGCCTCCTGAACCTGAACACCGTCCTCTTGCTCCTCCTCACCTTCCTGATTTTCCGCAACCTCACCAAGCTGTTTCTGGAAAGGCGCCGCAAGGTCTTCGGCTCCCGGCTGCGCACCCGGCTGGTGCTGACCTTCATCAGCCTGACGCTGCTGCCCACGGTTTTCCTGTTTTTCCTGGCCTGGCAGCTCATCTCCAGCCTCCTGGACTATTCCTGGGACCGCCAGGTGGAGGAGTCCCTGAACAAGACCCTGGAGCTGAGCCGCACCGCGGGCCAGGAGATGGAGGAGAAACTCCGGGCCTGCGCCTCGCTTCTCAGCATGGAGCTGGCCCCCAAGGGAAATGCCGCCCTCAAGACCCAGGGCCTGGAGGTTTACCTCTCCCCCCGGCGCGCGGCCTTCGGCCTGTCGGCCCTGGAGGTGCTGGACCCCAGGGGGAGGCGGCTGGCGGTGAGCTTCGAGGCCGGGCCCCTCCCCAAGGTCCCCGTAGCCTTTACCGACCCGGAGCCGGTGCCGCTCCAGGAAATTATTCACCAAAACACCTCCCAGGGAGAGCTCCTGAGCCTGGTGGCGCCCCTGAAGGACTCCTCCGGAAGCCTTGTGGGCTACGTGGCCGTGCGGGACCTCCTCCCCAAGACCTATTTCCACCAGGTGGCCGAGGCCGCCCGCAACCTCCAGGACCTGCGCCAGCGGGCCCTGCTCTTCAGCCCCATCAAGGTAACCCATTACCTGACCCTGGTAATCGTGGCCCTCATCGCGGTGATGAGCGCCATCTGGCTGGGCTTCTACATGGCCCGGGAGCTCACCGTGCCCATCCGCCAACTGGCCGAGGGCACCCTGAAGGTGGCCGGGGGCGACTACGACTTTCGCATCGGCGGCGAGGGCCGGGATGAAATCGGCTTCCTGGTGCAGTCCTTCAACAAGATGACCCAGGACCTGCAACAGAGCCAGGCCCAGCTGGCCGCGGCTTACCGGCAGCTGAGCGACAGCCACGCCCTCATTTCCTCCCAAAAACGGGACATGGAGATCCTGCTCACCAATGTGGCCGCGGGGGTCATCGCCCTGGACCGGGAGGGGCGGGTCACCACCATCAACGATTCCGCCGCCCAGATGCTCAGGATGCGCCGGGAGGACGTGCTGGGCCAGGAGGCCCGGGTGCTGCTGCCCCCCGGGGAATACCAGCGCCTGGCGGAAGTGGTGGCCGCGGCCCGGCGCTCCCCCCGGGGCACGGTGGAAAAGCCCCTGCACCTGCTCCTGGCGGACCAGACCCTGTACTTGCTCATCAAACCCACGGTGCTCCGGGACGACTCCGGCGCCGACCTGGGGGTGGTCCTGGTCTTCGAGGACCTGACCGAATTGGAAAGGGCCCAGCGCCAGGCAGCCTGGCGGGAAGTGGCCCGGAGAATCGCCCACGAAGTGAAGAACCCTCTGACGCCCATCAAGCTGGCGGCCCAGCGCCTGCAGCGCCGCCTGCATGGGCGCCTGGGGGATGACAGCCAGCTCTTCGAGGAGTGCACCAGGATCATTGTCAACCAGGTGGACGAGCTCAAGAACCTGGTGAACGAGTTCTCCCGCTTCGCCCGGCTCCCACACCTGACCCTGGCCCCCCAGGACCTGAACCTGCTGGTGCAGGAGACCTTGCTCCTGTACCAGGAGGTCACCCCCCGCATCTCTTTGGAATTCAACCCGGACCCGGACCTGCCGCCCCTGCTGGTGGACCGGGAGCAGATGAAGCGCGTGCTCTTGAACCTCCTGGACAACGCCCTGGCCTCCATCCCCGGCAAGGGCGCCATCACCATTTCTCTGCATGGCGACCCCGAAGGAGGCCAGGTGGAGCTCACCGTGGCCGACACCGGCAGCGGCATCGCCGAGCGGGACAAGGGCCGCATTTTCGAGCCCTATTTCTCCACCAAGCGGGGCGGCACCGGCCTGGGCCTGTCCATCGTCCACTCCATCGTGGCGGAGCACCAGGGGCACATCCGGGTGGAAGACAACGCCCCCCAGGGGGCCAAGTTCATCATTGACCTCCCCATGCATCGGGCCCAATATGCCGGGAACTATTCTGGTAGTTGACGACGAGCCCCAGATCCTCCACGTGATCTCGGGCATTCTCCTGGACGAGGGCTTTGAGGTGCTCACCGCCCTGGACGGGGAGAGCGCCCTGAAGGTGGTGGCGGAGGAGGCCCCGGAACTGGCCCTGCTGGATATCGCCCTGCCCGGCATGGACGGCCTGGAGCTCCTGGAGGAGCTCAAGCGCAGCCACCCGGCCCTGCCGGTGATCATGATCTCCGCCTACGGCTCGGTGGAAAACGCGGTCCGGGCCACCCGCCTGGGGGCCTACGACTTCATCGAGAAGCCCCCCCACGCGGACAAGATCTTGCTGACGGTGCGCAACGCCCTGGAGATGGCCCGCCTCTCCGAGGAGAACCGGCGCCTCCGCCAGCAGACTGCGCCGGTAAAGGAGATTATCGGCGAGAGCGAGCCCATGCGGCGCCTCCGGGACCAGCTCCGCATCGTGGCCCCCACCAACGCGCCGGTGCTCATCACCGGGGAAAACGGCACCGGCAAGGAACTGGTGGCCCGGGCCCTGCACTTTTACAGCCGCCGCAGCCACCAGGCCTTTGTGGAGGTGAACTGCGCCGCCATCCCCGAGGACCTGATCGAAAGCGAGCTCTTCGGCCACGAGAAGGGTGCCTTCACCGGGGCCGCGGCCCGGCGCCGGGGCAAGTTCGACCTGGCCCACCAGGGCACCCTGTTCCTGGACGAAATCGGCGACATGAGCCTCAAGGTCCAGGCCAAGATCCTGCGCATCCTGGAAGAGCAGCGCTTCGAACGGGTGGGGGGCAGCCGCCCCATCCAGGTGGACGTCCGGGTGGTGGCGGCCACCAACAAAAACCTGCCGGAGGAGATCGAGCGGGGGGCCTTCCGGGAGGACCTCTACCACCGCATCAACGTCATTCCCCTGCACGTGCCCCCGCTCAGGGAGCGCCGGGAGGACGTGCCGCTGCTGGCCCACCACTTCCTCAAGGAGCTGGACGCCGGGGGCGGCGCCAAGAGCTTCACCCCCCGGGCCCTGGAGGCCCTGAGCCGGCAGCCCTGGCCGGGGAACATCCGGGAGCTGAAGAACCTGGTGTGGCGCGCGGCCATCCTGGCCCCGGGCCCGGACATTGACCTGGAGGACCTAAACCTGGCCCCCGCGGCCCGGAAGGCCGAGCCCGGCGACCCCGGTGGGATGCTACTCCTGGACGACTTCAAAGAGGCCCGGGCCGCGTTCGAGAAGGAATTCCTGCGCCGCAAACTGGCGGAATGCGGGGGCAGCGTCAGCCTGCTGGCGGAGCGTACCGGCTTGGAACGCTCCCACCTCTACCGCAAACTCCGCAGCTACGGCCTGGAGCCGGGCCGCGGCCAAGATAGCTGAGGGGCCGCTCAGCTTCTAATCAGAAATCGGGTTAAGGCCGGCCACGCCTTAACCCGATTCGCTTGCAGAGGGCTGGAAGGGGATTTTTACCTAAATGGGCACTTCCGCCAGGGTCTGGAAGTAGATGCGGCGGATGCGCTTCAGGCGTTTTTTGAAGCACAGGCCCAGTTCCATGCAGGCGTTGTAAAAGGACTCCCGGGAAAATTCCAGGGCCAGGAGCCGGGACACGGCTTCCCGGGCCAGGTCCTGACGCAGGTCCAGGGCCTTCTGGCGGGCCTCCTCCAGCCCCAGCCACAGAGGCAGGAGCACCAGGTCCGCCTTGTCCTGGAGGCGCCTCACCTCGTCTTTCACCGCCTGCAGGGCGTTCTCGGTCTTCTCGGCGAGGGCCTCCTGCACCACCTCCACTCCCAGGCGCTCCAGGAACTTGAGCAGGAATTCCCGGGGGCCGCGGTCCCAGGGGCCGAGGTTCCAGATGTCGGCGGGGATACCCACCCGCTGGACGCGCTTTTTCCCCAGCCACTCCTTGAGCTGTTCCACCCGGCCGGTGAGCTGGGCCTTGAGCTGCTGCACGTAGTTGCTCTTGTCCCAGTGGGACTGCCACATGAGAAAGCGGGCGTAGGCCTTAAGCTGGGCGTAAAACCAGTCCCGGGCGATGAGGCGCTTGATGACCGAGGGCCAGGAGTAGAATCTTTTCATGGCCCGGATGGTTTCGTGCTGGAGCTCGTAGGGGGTGAACTGCCTGGGCTGGAAGACGATGTGGTGGCCGTCGTAGTGGCTCCAGTCCCGGCAGATAATGCGGTTCTGGGCCTCCAGCTCCTGGTACACCGGGGTGCCGGGCACCGGGGTGAGGATGAGGTACTGCAGGGAGTCCAGGTCCAGTTGCCGGGAGAAGGTGACGGTGTCCCGGATCACCTGGTAGTGGTCCTCTTCGGCGCCGAAGACGAACATGCCGTGCACCGCGATGCCGTGCTTATGGAAGTTGATGACGGACTCCCGGATGCCCTCCACAGTCTGAGACTTGTTGTAGGCCTTGAGGGTCTCGGGGTTGATGGACTCCAGGCCGATGAAGACGGTGTAGCAGCCGCTCCGGGCCATGAGCTTGAGAAGCTCCGGGTCCTTGGCGGCCTCCACCCGCACCTGGGCGCTCCACTCCCTGACCAGGTTCTCCGACAACATGCGCTCGCACAACTGTTTGATGCGGTCCCGGTTGGCGGTGAAGTTGTCGTCGCAGAAAAAGAGATGGCCGTTGGGGATGCTGTTCCGGCGGATCTCCTCCATCACCCGGTCCACGGAGTTTTGCCGGTATTTGCGGCCAAAAAGGAGGATGACGGAGCAGAAGCGGCAGTTGAAGGGGCAGCCCCGGGAGGTGGCGATGGACACGAAGCGCCGGGATTTGGCCCCCCAGTCGTGGATCAGGCCGTAGTCCGGAATGGGCAGGGCGTCCAGGTCCTCCACAAAGGGGCGCCAGGGGTTCTGGCGCACTTCCTCCCCCTCCCGGCAGCAGAGGTTTTGGATGCCCGCCGGGTCGGCCCCGGCGTCCAGGGCCGCCACCAGCTCCGGCAGGGCCTCGTCCCCTTCGCCGCAAATGACGTAGTCTGCATGGTCCAGGCCCTCGCCGGGCAGGAAGCTGGGATGCGCGCCCCCCAGCACCACCGGCAGGCCCTGGGCCCGGTAAAAATCCGCCAGCTCATAGGCCCGGGGCGCGGTGGAGGAAATGCTGGAGATGCACACCAAGTCCGGCTTAAACGCGAAGGTGCGGTAGTCCGGGGTGGAGATCTCCTCGATGACCACCTTGACCTCCAGGCCCTGGCGCTGCAGGATGGTGCCCAGCAGCACCGAGCCCAGGCGGGGGATCACCACCCGGCTGAAGATATGGGGCCGGGGGGCGCGGGGTTCAATGAACAATATTTTCTGCAGAGGGCGGGACATGGGACGCTCCTTAAGCCCCGGGCCGGGGGCTTCTCACCCCGCTGGGCCAGCAGCCTTGCCTTGTAGGGGAAAGAAAGGTGCTCTATGTCTGACTGTAAAAAAGAGAGGCGAAATTGTCAAAGGAATTCTGCGCCGCGGCCGGTAGGAACACACTTGAAGCAGATTCCCCGGCCCCCCGGGGAATCTGCTTCACACAACCGCTCAGTCATATGCGGAAAGAGGTGCGGGGTTACACGCAGCCGGTGGGTTTCGCCAAACCCGCCATCTTGCAGGCGCCCTTGCCGGGCCCGGAGGGGAACAGTTCGTAAATATGCTTCAGCTTGAAACCCGTCACCTTGGACAGGATCCGCACCATGGGCGCGATGCCGTTCTTCTTGTAGTAGTCCTGAAGCATATGGATGACTTTCCAGTGCTCGTCGGTGAGCTCCTTGATGCCCTCCGAATCCTTCACGTAATCCACCCACTCCTGGCACCACTGGTCCAGGTTGGCGAGGAAGCCGTCTTCGTCTACCTCAAAGGTTTTGCCTTTATATTCCACCGTGGCCATCCGCAAGCTCCTCCTTAAAAATTTATCGCCGGGGTTTTTGGTTTTCCAACTTAAGGCATTGTGAAAATTTTGTCAAGCATTAAAAATCCTAGCATTAGAGCTTAGGATACCCAAAATTACCGCGCTGTCCGGTAGAAATTTGCCGATTTACAGCCAGAACCTGATTGGCTGTGCCCTGACCATCCCCGGTGTTTTCTGGGGACCTCAGGGGCGGCAAGTTATTTCTCCCTCTCTCCCAGTTTATGGGGGGAGAGGGAAGTCTTGGTGAACCCGGCGATCAGGCTGCCTCTTAATCCGGCGGCGAGATTTTTCAGCCGCCGCCCATGTCAAAACCCTACCGGACACCACTACCAAAATTATTTACGGGAAGAAAGCCGCGGCGTCAAGTCTTATCATTTTCCCTGTCGGCCTTTTCCGCCTCCGGAAAGATTTTTCCCGGGTTCATGATGCCCGAGGGGTCGAACGCGGCCTTGAGGCGGCGCTGCAAGGCTATGGACGCCTCGGAGAGTTCCAATCCCAGGTATGGGGCCTTGGTGAGGCCGACGCCGTGCTCCCCGGACAGGGTCCCTTGCAGACGGCGTGTCAGGGCGAAGATGTCGGCCACCGCGGGGGCCACCGCGTCCCGCTCCGCCGGGATTTTGCGGTCGTAGAGCACATTGACGTGGATGTTGCCGTCCCCGGCGTGGCCGTAGCAGGCGACGGGCAGCCCCCGGCGCCGGGAAATTTCCTCCAGGCCGGCCACCAACTCCGGGATGGCCCCCAGGGGCACGGCCACGTCCTCGCTCACCTTCTGGGGCTTCAGCTTCAGCAGGGCCGGCGAGATGACCCGCCTGGCCTTCCACAAATCCTCCGCGGCGGCCTCGTCCCGGGCCCGGATGACCGGACGGGCCCCCTGCTCCTTGAAGACCCGGGCCATGCGGCGGCAGCGGTCCTCCACGTCGTGGGGGTGGCCGTCCACCGCCGCCAGCAGCAGGGCCGAAATCCGGCGCGGCAACTTAAAAGGCAGCAGCTCCCCCACGCAGGAGAGGGTGGCCCGGTCCAGGAACTCCAGGGCCGTGGGGGCCAGGCCCGCCTGGAGAATGAGGCTCACGGCCCGGGCCGCGGCCTCAAGGCTCAAGAACCCCGCGGTCAGGGTCTGCCGGGCCGGGGGCCTGGCCGTCAGGCGCAGGACAATGCGGATGATGACGCCCAGGGTGCCTTCGGAGCCCAGGAACAGGCGGGTAAGGTCGTAGCCCACCACCCCTTTCATGGTGCGGGTGCCTGCGTCCATGATCTCCCCGGTGGGGAGGACCACGGTGAGCCCCAGGACGTAGTCCCGGGTGACGCCGTACTGCACAGCCACCGCGCCCCCGGCGCACTCCGCGACGTTGCCGCCGATGGTGCAGAAATCGGCGCTGGAGGGGTCCGGGGGGTAGTAGAGGCCCTGGGCCTCCACCGCGGCCTTGAACCGGCCCAGGATGACCCCTGGCTCCACCACCGCCACCATGTCACCCCGGTTGATCTCCAAGATGCGGTTCAACCGGGTCAGAACCAGCACCACGCCGCCCTGAATGGGCACCGCGCCGCCGCTCCGGCCAGTGCCCGCGCCCCGGGGGGTGACGGGGAAGCGGTGGCGGTTGGCCAGCTTGAGGATGCGGGAGATTTCCTCCGCCGAACCGGGAAAGACCACCGCGTCCGGCATCTGCGCCCGGTCCGTGGCGTCGTAGGCATAGGTCCAGCGGTCCTCGGCAGAGTTTAAAACATTTTCTGCTCCTGTTATTGCCTTAATTTCTTCGATAATCAGATTTTGCATTTAATCGACTATAAATTGTATGACTTTATCTCATTAATAACAGCGACGACAAAGGTAGGGTTATAATGCGAGGGTCAGGAATTTGCACTTTATTCTCCAGCGTGACCAGAACTCCAAAGGGAGCATTGTAAACCGTTTTCTCAATGAATGCGCGTAGTCCTAGGGTGTCTCGTAACCCATCTATCTGACGACGATATTTCACTTCCAGAGGAATCCTATGCTCACCCACTGTTATAATAAAGTCTACTTCGGGCTCTGCTCCTCGCACCGGGAACCAAGCCAAATCCAAGCCAGGTACGCTGCTTAAAAAGTAACCGACAATGCTCTCCGCGATATGACCAGCCAGATCGCTTAGCTGTGGAGCACGTCTCAAGCCTTTCAAGGTAAGAGGAATCGACTCCTGGAGCCAACTGGCTCTCAAAGAATGGTCGCAGAGGCAAATCTTAGGTTGTCCTTTTTGGCGCTTCAACCTAAGTTCCAAGGGGCGTATCAGACGAATCAGGAGCGTGTCATTAAGAAACCGCAAATAGGCCAATACCCTTTGCCACCCCACATTCGCTGCTAAAGCTGTTCTCAATTCATTGATGAAGATCGACTGACCAGGGGTTTGCCCCGCATAACGACAACAGAGCCGCAACAATTCTTCGAGGAGGTTCTCGTCTCTTTTTCTGCCCCGTTCTCCCAGGCGAAGATCATGCTGAATCACCCGCCTTATGACCGTCTCATTTAGCTGGTCTGCTATCTCTTCCCACGGTCGGTCAACCCTGGCCTGTGCCACAGGGTATCCCCCTCTCTCTGAAAAGGCGGCCATGGCCTTATCGCGCAATTCCCTTTGATGCCTCCCTTGTCTTGCAAGATTTTTCCAAAAATCCATTTCCCTTAACTGCTGCAAGCCGTTAAAAGGCAAAAGGGGCATTATTTCTCCCCAACCCCTGAGAGCCGCCACTTCTCTAAGCAAAAGGGTGCCTAACTCCAACGTGGAAATTCGCCCTGCCAGACTGTCACGTCCATATTCAATCCGCAAGGCAGAACTCCCCGTCAGCAAGACCCTCACAGCCTGATGGTCAACCAGTGATTTAACCTGGGGTGCCCATTCAGGGAGATTTTGTACCTCATCGAAAAACAAGAATACCGGTTCCCCTTTGCGGGCATACTCATTAAAAGAGCCTTTGAGAATACGATTTTCAAACCACCGGCACAGGCTGAGGATGGGGTCTACCAAACCTTTCAACGTAGGCAGTTCATCAAATTGTACCCTGAAGATAAGGTTGGGACTGACGCTTTCCTGATGAAGCAAATGGTCAATAATGTGTTCTTGCAGGGTAGTCTTTCCCACCTGTCGCGGGCCGCGTAGAACCGTGACCGGTGCCAGACCTGTCTTAACCCTTTGCAGAGTCGGTTCAAATAGCCAGCGCTTAAACGGGGGGAGCGGGCGCATGGGTTTTTGCCGCCACCAGGGATTAGTATCGAAAAGAAATGCCTCTAATCCTGCAGGCAGATGCGCCCCAAACAAATTATGGTCTAATTCAACTTTTACCATGATCTCTAATTTTTAATATTCCATCCTTTAATCGGTAACTTATAATTATAACATATTCTTCTCCGCCAGGCTGAAGTAGCCGTGGCGGCCGATGATGAGGTGGTCGTGCACCGTCAGGTTCAGGGTCCGGGAGGCGTTCACCAGGGCCCGGGTCAGCTCCTGGTCTGCGGCAGAGGGCGCGAGGTGGCCGCTGGGGTGGTTGTGCACCAGGATGAGGCCGCAGGCCTTGTGTTTCAAGGCCAGCTCCAGGACCTTGCGGGGATAGACCACCGTCTGGTTGACGGTGCCTTCCTGGATGATCTCCTCGGCGATGATCTCGTTCTGGCTGTTCAGGAAGAGGACCCGGAACTGCTCGTCCGGGAGGCCGCCCATGGCGGTGCGGCAGTAGTCCACCAGGGCCGCCAGCGAAGGGATTTTCCGGCGCTGCAGGACCTCTTCCTGCAGATAGTATTCGGCACAGGCCTTCACCAGGCGGATGAGCACCGCGGATTTTTCCCCCAGACCTGAGACTTCGGTTAAGGCCTCAGGGCCGGCGTCCAACACCCGGGTAAAGGACCCAAAATGTTGGAGCAGGCTCTTGGCCAGGGGCTTGACGTCGGCCACGGGGATGCCGTAGGTCAGCAGGAGCTCCAACAGCTCATAATCCCGGAGAGACTTGGCGCCGCCCTTCAGGAAGCGCTCCCGGAGGCGCTGCCGGTGGCCGTGGTAATGGGGTTTAGCCGGTTTGTCCGCCATGTTTCGCCAGGTTGCCGCGATATTGGCCTAAGTTAGGAAGAATTCTACCACTTTCCCCGGAGAAAGAAAAGCCGGGACGATCCTTTGTCCCGGCCTTCATAAATCCCCCTTAAGGGATTGGGGGTGGAGGTTTGGGGGAGGGGGTAAGAGGCCGCGCCCCTTAGTCCCCTCCCCCAACCATCATTCCTTAATGCTCCTCGCCTGCCGCGTGGGCCGCTTCTTCCAGTTGGCGGCGCATTTCCATGTCGTAGAGCACCCGTTCCCGGGCCTTGTCGATGCCCAGGGCCTGGCGCTTCAGGTCGATGTGGGCGATCATGCGCCGGGCCATCTCCTCGGGGTCGG
>Ga0315268_10000309_pt1 | contig 56736 bp, 64 predicted proteins | sample C1_top_MG_FD_204535 | JGI IMG/M metagenome (GOLD analysis project Ga0315268, IMG submission 204535) | Sediment microbial communities from Yellowstone Lake, YNP, Wyoming, USA - C1_top | ecosystem: Environmental > Aquatic > Freshwater > Lake > Sediment | place: USA: Wyoming | collected 2017-08-01 | reverse complement strand
ACCCCGATTTAGCACAGCGTTACGTGGACATCGCCAAGCGAATTTCTATGACTGCAAAGGTGCGATTGCCCATGGAGTGCAGGCGGCAGGTTTGTAGACATTGTAAAAGGTTTATTTTGCCCGGCGTCAATTGTCGTGTCCGCATACAACAACGCCGAGAACCACATGTGGTTGTGACATGTTTACTCTGCGGCAAAAGCATGCGGTTTCCATTGAAAAATAGGAGGAAAATGAAACACGTTAACGGCAGGAATGAAACGCAGAATAAAACATGAACTGAGCGTCGAAAAGCCAATCGTATGGATAGGCAAAGAAGGCACAACCGCTTACACAATAAATGAAATTAACAGACAGCTAGACATGAAGGAAATGATAAAAATCCGAATTCTAAAAACAGCATTAAAAGAAGAAAAAGCAAAAACACTCGCATTACAAATAGCAGAACAAACAGGCGCGACACTTGTCGAAGTTCGCGGCCATACATTCATACTCTATCGACGCCGAAAACCCAAGCACACATGAAGAAAGCCTTTATAAGACGCACGCGAATATGCAGAAGAAAAACCAAGGAGAAAACACATTGCCAACACCATACGACATCCCATCATCCACACTAATCGAAAAACTAGCCAAATACCTAAAAGAAAACGTCGACCAAATAGCACCACCCGAATGGGCACCAATAGCAAAAACAGGCTCACACGCAACACTACCGCCACAAGATCCAAATTGGTGGTACACAAGAGCCGCCTCACTGCTAAGAAAAATCTATGTATACGGCCCCATCGGCACACAGCACCTGCGTTATGATTATGGCGGACGAAAAGACCGCGGAGTAAAACCCGAACATGTCCGAATAGGCGCAGGAGGAAACATCCGCAAAATCATGCAACAACTTGAATCCGCAGGGCTTGTGAAGAAGGATAAGAATCGTGGAAGAATCATAGCGTCTGAAGGAAGGCGCCTTCTCGATTCACTCTCAACAGAGATAAAGAAGGAACTAGAAAAAACCGTGCCCGAACTTAAAAAATACTAAGGTGCCAAGGGATGAGCGAGGACGAAGAACTCGAAGACATTCGCAAAAGAAGAATGCTTCAACTACAACGAAAACTCGCCGATGAACAACAACGCATGCAGATGGCTCAGCAAGTAGAACAACAAAAACAGGCGTTACTGCGCCAAATATTGACGCCCGAAGCAAGACAAAGATTAAACAACCTAAAAATGGTAAAACCAGAATTCGCAGCACAACTCGAACTGCAATTGATACAACTCGCGCAAAGTGGGCGCCTCAACATCCCATTGAATGATGAACAACTGAAAGAACTCCTTGCAAAATTACAATCAACCAAACGTGAAATCAAAATCAGGAGAGTATAAGCATGGCTAGAAACAAACCTACCGCCAAAAAACGAAGATTGATAAGGGCAGGAAAACAAAAACGCGCGGTTCCAACATGGGTTGTGGCTAAAAGCGGTGGAAAATTCAGAAGACATCCAAAACAGAAACCATGGCGACGCGTAAAAATCAGACCATAAAACAGAAGGGAAAGCAAGTGAGCAAACCAGAAGAAGAGAAAGCCGAAGAAAACAAACCCGAACCAGAAGAGACCGAAGAAACACTTACGGAAACGGAAGAGGAAACGGAGCTGAAAGAAGGCGAAACTGAGGCTGAAACGGAAGAATTGCCAAAAGAAAAGGCTGCTGAAGAAGAAAAAGAGGTCACTGAAGAAACTGCGCTAACGGAAGAAGCCGAAGAAGGCGTTGAAGAAAAAGAAGAAAAAAAGCCTGAAAAAGAAGAGCTGGACGAAGACATCGTTGAAGAAAGATTCTACACCATCCCGTTGCGAAGAGCGTGGATTATGCCCCCGAAGCAACGAGCGCCAAGAGCCATGCGAATAATCAAGAGCTTCGTGGAAAAGCACATGAAAATCGGAGTCACAAAAGAGGCTGAAGAAGAAACCGAAGAAGAAAAAGAAGAAAGATTACTCATCAGTGCCGAGCTGAACGAAAAAATCTGGCTCCGAGGCATTAAAAAACCGCCGAGAAGAATAAAAGTGCGAGTAGTCAAAGATTCAGAGGGAAATGTGACCGTTTATCCGGCTAAGGGCGACTAATTTTTGGGGATTTTTCTTTCCAGCATTTTCGGAAGCGCGAGCATCGGAGTTTTTTCTCTGCTTACTGATCACTTGTTTATCGTGCCCTCTTTGGCGCCAGAAAAAAGAGTGGAAAAACTGGGCGAACAGCTTAAGGTTGAAACTGTTTTCACAACTGTTGGCTGTTCTCTCTTAATCGGCGCTTTGGCCTGTGGAAATTCTAAAGGCATGATTTTTCCCCACTTTGTTAGAGAAGAAGAGCTTCAACCCTTATACGCTGTCACGGGCAAAAATGACGTGAAAATAACTATCATAGAAACAAAAAGAACTGCTTTCGGAAACATGGTGTTAGCAAACGATTACGGCGCCATCGTAAACCCACGATTAAGTCCAGAAACCTTGAAACTGATTTCTGACACGTTGGGCGTGGAAGCAGTGCACGGCGAAATCGCTGGTTTGCCTTACGTTGGCTCACTGGCCACCGCAACAAATAAGGGAGTTCTTGCACATCCGTTGATTAGTGAAGAAGAAAAGGAGCTTTTGAAGAGTGTTTTGCGTGTTCCGGTGGAAGTTGGAACGGTTAACTGTGGGCTTCCATACGTGAAAACGGGGCTTTTGGGAAACAGTTATGGGGCAGTTGCGGGATTGTTAACAACTGGACCCGAATTATTTATTATCGAGAGCGCACTGGATTTGGTGGAATAAAGATGAGCGAAGTGAAAATATTCAGAGTTTCGGGACAAATCGCGAAACCAAACTGGAAAACGAGCTTTCAGAAAGAAGTTAGGGCATTAAAGCCAGAGGAAGCAATGGAAATAATTTACGCGGAACTGGGCAGCAGACACAGGGCGAAAAGGTTTCAAATCAAAATAGCTAATGTGGAAGAGGTAAAACCCGAGGATATTCAAGACCCTGTGTTGAGAAAAATGGTTTTGGGAGAAGCTCAAAGTGTCAAGTGATGATGAAACCTTCCGCAAAATCGCTGTGGAGCTTCGTATCTTAGAAAACACGGCGGAAACCTTACAATCAAGAATCAATTTTGTGAACGCCGCTGTCACGGAGCTTACTTATTCGCACATGACTTTGGATGGGTTGGAAAAAGAGAAGCCCGAGGCGCCTCTTTTTGTGCCCATTGGCGGGGGTTCTTACATTAAAGCCAAACTGGAAAGCCCTGACAAGATAATTTTCGGCGTTGGTGCAGGCGTAGCGATAGAGAAAACCTTTGTGGAGGCTAGGGAGAAAATCAAAGGTCGCATCGAGGAGATGGAGAAATCCAGAACGAGCATGGAGCAACAGTTGGAGCAGGTGTTGGAGCGGATTCGCATGGATAGAGAAAAACTTCAAGAAATGAGCGCAGGGCTTGGCAGAAGAGAGCGAGGAACAAATGTTCGAGAAGCTAAAGGCAGGCCTTAACAGCTTAGTCAACAAAATCACCGTAACAGAGTTAAAGGCAGATCAGCTTCATCCGATCTTATCCGAGTTTAAACTTAGCCTGATCGAAAATGATGTAGCCGTGCCCGTTGCAGAACGCGTATGCGAGGAACTGGAAAAACGGCTCAGCGGCGTCCAAGCAAAACGTCTAGAAGACAAGAAGAAGCTTGTTTTGCAGAATTTGCAGAAGGTTTTGATTGAGATTTTGAACACGGGCAATCATGTTGACTTATGGAGTATGCTGGAAAAGAAACGAAAAGCGAAAGAGCCATTTGTTATCGTTTTCGTTGGAATCAACGGTACTGGAAAAACCACGACGATAGCGAAAATAGCGAAGATGTTCATGCGGAAGGGTTTTTCGGTGGTGCTTTCGTGTAGCGATACTTATCGTGCGGGTTCCATTGAGCAACTGGAAGAACACGGAAAACGTTTGGGTGTGAGGATGATTCGGCATACTTACGGCGCTGATCCTGCGGCTGTTGCGTATGATGCGATTAGCCATGCTAAGGCGCATGGTGTTGATGTAGTGCTCATTGATACTGCTGGGCGGATTCAAACTGATCGTAATTTGATGAATGAGTTGGCGAAGGTTAAGCGTGTTATTACGCCTGATTTGACGGTGCTTATAGTTGATGCTTTGACTGGAAACGATGCGGTAATGCAGGCTGAGGAATTTCATAATACTGTGGGGGTTGATGCTACGATTTTGACGAAAGTGGATGCCGATGTGAAGGGCGGTTCTGCGTTGAGTGTGACTTATGTGACAAAGAAGCCAATAATATTCATCGGTACGGGTCAATCTTATGAGGATATTGAAGCTTTTAATCCTGAGCGGTTTACGCAGATGATTTTGAAATAGGCTTAGATTTTGTTGAGCAGTTTTAGCAGTATGGCTTTTTCGCTGTGCAGTCTGTTTTCTGCTTGGTCGAATATTATGCTGTTTGGCGAATCAATCATTTCTGGGCTTATTTCGTAGCCTCTGTGAATTGGCATGTCGTGCATGATCAAAGCGTCGCTGCCCTTCATAAGCTCCTCATTTATTTGATACGGCTTCATTTTGCTGACGCGTTTTTCTTTTTCTTCTTTGAATTTTGGATCTTGGAAGAGTTCCATGTCAATCCATGTGTCTGTGTAGGCTATGTCGGCGTCTTTTAGGGCTTCTTTAGCCTTTAGTGTGGTTTCGTAGAGTTTTGTTTTTTTGGCTTTTTCTATGAGTTCTTTGTCAATTGCAGGTTTGTGGATAATGGGTGTTACGGTGGTTATTTTCATGGCTGCCAGGGTGCATGCTTCGATGAGGCTGTTGCAGACATTGTTGTGGACGCCTATGTAAACGAGTTTTAGGTCTTTCAGTTTGCCCTTTTTCTCTTTTATTGTCATGAGGTCTGCAAGGGCTTGGCATGGATGGTATTTTTCGTCGCAGCCGTTTATAGTGGGCACACTTGATGCTTGTGCCATGGCTTTCATGTCTGCGTGGTGCATTAGGCGTGCCATGATTATGTCGACGTTGCGTGAGAGGTATTTTGTTTCGTCTGTTATGTCTGCGAGTGTGAAGTTTGTTGTGCGCCAGTCGAGGAAAACGGCGTGGCCGCCGAGTTGTGTCATGGCTACTTCGAATGATACGCGTGTGCGTGTGCTGGTCTTCTGGAAAATCATGGCTAAGCTTTTGTCCTGAAGCGCTTCTCGCCATTTTTTCGGGTTATTTTTGATTTCTATGGCTTTATTGATGATTTCCTCGATTTGTTGTGGAGTCCAATCTTTGAAGTTTAAGAGGTGCATTTGTAGATGCCTCGCTTTTCGGTTGAATTGCAATGCAGAGTGTTATAAGTTTTCTGCTCTCCTGTGACTGTGCGCGTGTATCTGCTCTGCGCAGGTCTAGACCCTCTTCACTATATGATCCAATTAGGATCCAAATATGCTCCAAATATGAACAGAGAACTGGTGGTTCTCTTTGGAAGGGTTCAGTGAAAAGGAAGGCTTTCTTGCACGAACCCATTTTTCCTGTCATATGGCATTGAACTACTGCTACTGTCTGTTGATCATACCTAGTTTTTTGCGTATGCTCTCTATTCTTCTCTTCTTTCTGGTTCTTTCACGAACGCCAGTGTTAACAGGAACGACGGCAAGACTGCTACAACGGCAACCATGAAGGGGGCCTGCGGAGATACATGTTCATACAAATATCCGCCGAGCAGGCTCCCCGCTGCCATGATTATGTAATTAGCAAAGTTGATGAAACCATTCACTTTTCCCCTTTGTTCTTTTGGTGTCAAGTCGGTTTGCAATGCTCCAAAAGACGCGTTTAACATCACCTGTCCCGCGCCTAAAAGGATCAACGATATAACAACTTTTGTTAGATCCCCGTGAACGAAGACCCACATTGCCAACCCGAAAATCAGAATTGAAACGAGAAGAGGTATCTTTCTTTTGAATTTATCTACGGACTTTCCCACTGGTACGGCTAAGATAATTGTAGTAATAGGCACAATTGCAACGATGAAGGCCCACACTACCTCGTCTATGAGGAGTACTCTGGTGGCGTAGATGACTATGTAGAGGTTTGTGGCTGAGAATCCAAAGATCGCTATAGAGAATGATAGGAATAGGTAGAGCATCGATTTGGGTACTTTTTTCCAGACACTGAAGCTTTCTTTCAAGGCAGTCGGATAACTGTGTATTATTTCGTTCAGGCGTGGTTTGGAGGTGTTTACGACGGTTTCTTTCAAAAAGAATAATCTGAAAAATGCTGCAGCCAGAAAGAGCACTACGACGATACCATAAGCCACTCTCATGCCATCGATTAGGCCGAAGCGAGCGCGTAGCAAGCCAGCGACAGCAGGGCTTGGTGTTGTGGAGGCGCTTGCAATAAGCATGACTATGCTGAATCCCATCCCTCTTCTTTCGGCGGGTAGCGAATCGGAAACCATTGCGTTCAAGGCTGGCTGGTAAGTCGAGTTGAATATGCTCATTAGAACTGCGCCGATGAGTATGAAAGGCCATGAAGGTGCGATTGCGTAGAGTATGAAGCTGAAAGCTACGCCGAAGGTCATTGTTGAGATAAGCCATTTTCTTCCGTATTTGTCTGCTAAGTAGCCGCCTGGAAACTGTAACGATGCCAAAGCTAAGAATTGAGAGAGCCCTATGACGCCTAGAATGGTCTCAGTGGCGCCAAGTCCGAGCACGTAAAGGCCGAAGTATGTGGCTGGGAGTTCTGCGGCAAAATCTACCATTATCCAGCTTGTTACCAAAATCGCATAGTTTCCTTTTATAAATGAGAATTCATTTCTCAGGGATTTGAGGGCGGGCATGTTTTTTCCTTCTTTTGTAATTAAAAAACTGGACACTTTACTTCAGTATTCTGGAAATAAGTGACCATACCCGTTGACCTCTCTTGGGTTTGGGGAATCTGATCCAAACATGAACAGAGAATCACCGATTCTCTTTGGTGTGCTGAAGTGAAGTTTAAATGTTTGTTTTGGTAAGAGTTGATATTTCTTAGGTGGAGATGTGGGCGTTGGCTGAGTATGACGCTGTTATAGTAGGTGCGGGGATTTTTGGGCTTGCCACGGCGTATCATTTGAAGAAGTTGAAGCCGCGTGACAAGGTTTTGTTGGTTGACATGATGGGTGCCGCTGGGCAGGGAAATACGGCTAAGAGTGCGGCTATGTTTAGATGCTTCTTTTATTCGCGCACGAACCTGACTTTGGTGGATACCTCGGTGGAGTTCTATCGTTACGTTCACGAGAAATTTGGTGCGGATTTGAAGCTCAGGTGGACGGGTTATTTGTGGCTGTTTTCTGAGCAGGACTACAAAGACGCGGAACCTGTTTTGAAGAGTATGGCTGAACGAGGCTTGGAGTACAAGATTTATGACGAGAAAGAGTTGACTGAAAAGCTCAAGATGACCACGCATGTCACAACTGATGAAGAGGCACAGATGATGGGGTTGTCAGACGCAAACGTAGGCGTACTTGTACCCAAAGCAGGCTCTATAGACATTGACGAACTCGTAAAGTTTTACGAGGCAGAATTTAAGAAAATGGGCGGCGAAACAAGATACAACACGCGTGTAGAAAGCATAATCGTCGACCCCGAAACTTCGCTTGGTATACCTGGCGAGCCGTACTTTTGGCAGAACCCACGTGCCTCAGGAGTAAAAACTAACAAGGGAGTTATCAAGGCTAAGAAAACTATAGTCGCAGCGGGCACGTGGGCTTCAGCCATGCTGGACCAAGTGGGAATAGACGTACCTATGAAGCCGATAAAACGGCAATTATTCTCTGTAAGAGCAAACACAGAAGAACTAAAGCAGTTGCTTTACGCGAAGGGCTTCACCAAAGAAAACTGCATGCCGTTCACGATACTGCCCAAACCACGCGTTTACATCAAACCCGCGTTGGAAGAAGATTCGTTCTGGTTCAGTTACGGCGACCACTTCCCACGCGGCTTTAGACTCGAAGATGACCCGCAACCAGAAGAAAACTTCTACAAGTACGGCATATACCAAGTCGCTACGAAGTATTTGCCACAGTTTGTGGGTTGTCAACCCAACGGCGCGTGGGCTGGACAATATGCGCTGAATACATTGGATGGGCAGCCAGTGATTCTGGAGGAAGACAATGTGATAGTTGTCGGAAGCTGCAGCGGCAGCGGCAACATGAAAGCCGACGCGGTTGGCAGAATAGCAGCCGCGATATACGCGGGACAAGAGTACGCGCTTTTATACGGAGACAAACAATTTAAAGTCAGCGACCTTGGACTCAAGAAACGCAACGTGGAACCCGAAAGACTCATAATATAAAAGGAGAAAAACCTGTCATGCAGCCATTCAAAGTTTCAAAAAGAACAAGAACAATCGAGTACGCCATCCGAGACATAATCGGCTTTGCAAAAAATCTCGAAAAACAAGGCAAAAAAATCCTTTACCTGAACATTGGCGACCCTGTGAAGTATGATTTTGACACGCCAGCTTATATCAAGAAAGCGTTGTGCGACGCCGTGAATTCAGGCGCTAATTGGTACGCCACGTCAGAAGGCGAAAGAGACCTTAGAGAAGCAATTTGCGAGAAAGAAAAAAGAGTCAACAACATAGACATCACTCCCGAAGACGTAGTAGTGACAGCAGGCGTCTCGGAAGCCATCCAAATGACCATGGCGGCAATAGTGGAAAATGGCGATGAAATCCTGATGCCTGGTCCAACTTACCCGCCTTACATGTCTTACACTCTGTTTTACGAAGGAAAACCCATATTCTACCGCACCATAGAAGCCGAAGGATGGCAACCCGACGTAGACGACATACGAAGAAAAATCTCCAAAAAAACCCGCGCCATCATAATCATCAACCCTAACAACCCAGCAGGCGCGCTTTATGATGAAAAAACCGTGAAAGAAATACTCGACATCGCGGCGGAACACGAGCTCTTGATGCTTTCAGACGAGATTTATGACAGAATAGTTTACGAGAAAAAGTTCGTCAGCACTTCCCGCATAGCCAAAGACGCGCCGGTCGTGGGGTTGAATGGTTTCTCAAAGACTTACTTGATGACTGGCTGGCGCTTAGGCTACCTGTACTTCCATGACCTTACGGGACAATTGAAAGAACTGAAAGAATGCGTGCAAAAAGAAACCCGCATACGACTTTCTTCCACGACGCCTGTACAAAAGGCTGGCATCACCGCACTCAGAGGAGCACAAGACCACATAAAAGAAATGGTCAACCAACTGCGCCAAAGAAGAGACTACGCAATGAAACGCTTATGCGAAATAGGCGGCATAAGCTGCACAAAACCCGAAGGCGCCTTCTACGTGTTCCCAAAAATCGAAAAAATCGGCTCAAAATGGAAAAACGACATGGAATTCGTACTAGACGTTCTAAACAACACGGGCGTTCTCTTCGTGCCAGGCTCAGGGTTCGGCGAGACTTACGGCTCAGGACACGTGAGAGCCGTTTTCTGCGCAGATATGAGTACCTTGGAAAAATCAATGGATAATCTAGAAGAATTCATGAAGCAATCATAATCCTTTTTTACTTATTGAGTGCTCAGGTCTGCAAAAAGTCGGTAAGCAACTTTGGGCAGAAGATAATATCTAGACACGAGAGGGAGAGCCATGAGGATAGGAGGGTCTATTATTATTCTAATGCTGTTAATTGGTGTACTTTTTTATTTTCTTAACAATGTGGTTGTGCATGCGCAGTATCCTGCGGATGCCGTTCAGTCGAATCCGTTGTCAATAAGTTGGACATACCCAACTCACTCTCTTGGTGAAACATTCACTGTGTACGTGGACGTCGTCAACGTGGTGGACTTGTTCGCCTTTCAATGCGGCTTCAGGTTTAACCCTACCGTACTTCAAGTGGTGAGCGTAACAGTCGGAGGATTCCTAGGCCCACCAGGTGACATAATAATAATTGGACCAGAACCCCCTTGGGATAACCAAAACGGCATCGTGTATGCTCTGGGCGCCGTCAGAACAGACCCAAGCAGGGCAGTATCTGGAACTGGACACTTGCTCATAGTTGAAATGCGCATCAACCCCGCGCTATGGCCGCCTTACTCCGGCACATACCCAGGTTCCTCTGTCTCGATGATTGATTTGACCGATGCAAACGGAGACCCGTGCGAGTTAATACTCTACTACAAGGATGGCACTTCGGAAGTTACACCATTGCCAGGCCATATATACGACGGTAGTTTTTCGCTATCCGTTGTTTGGGGCGACATTAACTACGACGGCATAGTTGACGTCCTAGATGCCTCACAAGTAGGACTACACTGGACTCAAACAGTACCACCAGCACCAATCGAGGTCGACATTAACAGGGATGGCATAATAGACATTCAAGATGCCGCCATAATAGGCCTAAACTGGCAAAAACACGGCTAAAAAAAGCGATTATTCGATGGGTATTCCTTCGTTAGGATCTCGGACGACTTTTTGAAACTCGTCCATCAGACGCTTAGTGACTGACCCGCGTTTTCCGTCGCCGATAACTCTCCTGTTTATCTCTCTCACTGGAATTATTTCTGCCGCGGTTCCTGTGAAGAAGACTTCGTCGGCTGTGAAGAGTTCATGGGGCGAAATGTTCCTTTCAATGACAGCATAGCCTAGTTTTCTGGCGATTCGCATGACCACATGCGCGGTTATGCCTGGTAACGCTCCTGTTGAACTGTGAGGAGTGAGAATTGTGCCGTCTCGGACTATGAATATATTTTCTGCCACACCCTCACAAACATAGCCCGACCTCTCCAGACTAATGGCTTCCTCCACACCCGCGTTGTTGGCTTCGATTTTGGCCATGATGCTGTTCATGTAGTTCAAAGATTTGATTTCGTGGCTGGTGGCGTCTATGGAGTCTCTGCGCACCCACGTTATCATGGCTGTTATGCCCTTGTCCTTTCGGTCGTCGTCATGCAAACGAATAGTGTCAGTGATTATTATGATTGTAGGCTTGGCACATTTTCTCGGGTCCAAGCCTAGGTCCCCACATCCGCGGGTGACTACCAAGCGTATGTAACTGTCGCGAAGATTGTTCTTCTTAAGCGTGTCGATGACGGCTTTAATCATGTCTTCTTTGCCAATGTTTATGTTCAACATTATGGCGTGAGCTGATTTGAAGAGGCGATCAATATGCTCGTTCAATTTAAACACTATACCATTGTACGCGCGGATTCCTTCAAACACGCCATCACCATAAAGAAGCCCATGATCATAAACCGAAACCTTCGCTTCCGACTTGGGATAAAACTTGCCGTCTATGTAAACCTGCGGTTCTCGTTTCTCCAAAGTTTGGCGCCTCTCTTAGAGAAGGTATAACAGCGTTCATCGTTGATATAGGTTTTTGTGAAGCCTTAACCATAGAATTGAGGTCTGTTCGACAACAGTTTCGGCAAGGACAAAGGCTTGAAAGGTTTATTCTCTATCTCTTGTTTTATGGTTTCGACTAGCGCGTCTAGTTTCATGGGTCGGATTTTTCCAGATTTGCGGTCTCTCGCAGGCAGAATTTCCGAGTCAAGTTCTTTCTGTCCCACCACGACCACATAGTTCACCCACTCAGTCTCGGCTTCTCGAACCTTCTTCTGCATGGTCAAAGGTCGGTCATCCACGTCCACGCGTATATTGTTCGTCTCTATTTGTTCGGCGATTTTTTCGGCGGCTTTCTCGAACTTGTCCGAGAGGGGTATTATTCGCACTTGTGTGGGCGACAACCATAAGGGAAGCATGGGCGGTTTTCCTTTTTGCTGGTCCTTGTATGCTCCTTCCAACAGTGCGTAGACGACTCTTTCAATCGCGCCGCTCGGAGAACAATGTAGGATAAGCGGATACTTTTTCTTGCCCTTGGCGTCAGTGAAGGTGATTTCGTATCTTTTGGCGTTTTCTACGTCTAGCTGGTCGGTTGAAAGCGCTGAGGCTTTGTCTTGGTTGTCGATGAAATTAGGCTCGTACTTGAATATGAAGTAGAAGAACTGTTTCTCCCACATCTCGACGAGCACGGGCTTCTTGTGCAGTTTCACCAGTGAAAGGATGAATCGCTTGTTCTTCGCGTAAAAGTCTTTGGTAAACCGTACGCCCAACTCGTAATCGTCCCTGCTGAAGCCTATACCATCCAAAACATGCACGCACAGTTTAAACCGAGTGACAAGCTCCTTCTTTGCCTGTTGTAAGTCCATACAGAAAGCATGAACATCGGGCATAGTGAAAGCACGTAAACGTCTGAAACCAGCCAGTTCACCACTCTTTTCTCTGCGGAAACTGTAACGGGTTAACTCGTAGATTCTCAGCGGCAGCTGACGATAGGAAAACTGAGTGTCATGCATAATGAGAAACTGCCCAAAACACGCGGCGAAACGAAGGAACAATTCCTTCTCTTCGGACTTGAGCACGTACTGTCTTGCAGGGAAGCGGTTCAAGTAATCCGACAAGCTGGGATGGTTGAAATCGTACATGATGGGTGTCTCGACTTCCATGGCACCGTATTTTATCGTCTCCTCGGTCACGTACTGCTCAAGCAAAGACTTGATCAAACGTCCCTTCGGATACCATCGGAAGTTGCCAGGGTCGCTTGCGGGCTCGTAATCGGCGATTTCCAAACGCTTCATTAAAGTTACATGCGGAGGCATCTGCTGCACTGCGCGAACCTTGGAGATTTCGTACCGTGCGAATTTGCCTAAGTTTTCGTGTTTTGAAAAGTCGAATTCGTCCACGGGCACTAGTTTTCCGTTGGGTTGGAGGATGTGCCATGTGGATTTTAGTTTTTCTTCGGCTTTTACGGCTTCGGAGACTTTTTCTTCCTCTGGCTTTGCCTCTTTGGCTTCTTCTGTTGGGTGGAAGGTTCGTGATTGTTCGGCTAGCGGGTGTCCTTTGATGGCTATTGTGAATTGTTTGTTCCAGCCGAAGGGTGTGCGGTAGGCTTCGAGTCCATTGTCTTTGGCGTGCTTCTCCAATGCTTTAATAATATTCAACGCGTCGGACGGCTTTGCCAAGTTGCTGCTCAAGTGCGCGTACGGATAGATGAGCACCCGTTTGACTTTCAGCTTGTCAAGGTTAGTTTTGATTTCTTCTATGGCGCTTTTTGCCACTCTTTCGTTGTCGCCTTCTTCAATCGCCACGAACAAGACGACTATATCTTCGAACCTTTTGGCTTTCGGTTCGGCTTTCTCAGCCATGGCGATTTCTTTCTTTATCGGCTTGTACTCGATGAAATCTGAGTGCAACTGTAATATTCGCATTTTCTTGTTCAACCTCATGTCGGGGAATGTTTTAAAAAGTAGTTATAGAGAGAGGGCAAATTAGTCTTTCTAACCTCTGTACCGCCACTTCTCGAGCATCTTGTCCTTTTTGGTTGCCTTTTTGTAAGCCTTGTAATGCTCTTTGCAAAGGTAAGCACGTCTCTCGCTGCCAATTTTCAGTCCAGCCTCTGCCACTTTGGCCGCGGGAAGAGAACGAACAGCATCTTTACCGCACCCTGAAACGCTACATTTTGCGCCTTTTGCGATTCGTCCCATCAGATAACCTCTCCAAATATGCAGTTAGTCAAACACGTCTTCTACTTAATTCCTTTTCTCATTTTGCGTCTATAATGTGTTGTGCGTCTCTGCGGGCATACACCTTTTCAAACAGACCCTTTGCACGCGCATATATTGCCTCTTTTGTGTTACGAAGTACAGGTCCCACTTCTTCCACTTTAAAAGATGCCGCAGCAGAGCCAACACATGTACACCACAACGGGTCCTTCTTATGCAAATGTTCTGCGAGAAAAGCGCCAGCAAAAACATCTCCAGCCCCAGTCGGATCAATTAGCCTTTGTGGCGGAATGACGGGTATTCGATGAAACGTATCATCAAAAAGAAGCACCATGCCTTTTGCGCCTAACGTAACAATAACGATTTTTATGCCAAAATCCTTGAGCTTTTTCATTGCTGCTTTTAAGCCATTCTTCTCCGTAACAGTTCTGATTTCACGCAAAGAAGACTTGTAAACGTCAACCCGTTCAAGAACCTCTTTTGCCTCCCATTTTTTCAGACTCGTCCTTCCTGCGGCATCAAATTTTCGCAGGAAACCCTGTGGGTCTAAAGACAACACATCTGTCTTCTCTCGCAGTGCATCAACAACTTCCGAAGAAATTTCGCCAGCAATCGGAGCGATATGAATCGTCTTGGCCTCAAACTCCATCTGGGCATCTTCGGTATGAATGGGCGGAGCGCGACTTTTCAACGACAGTCTACGGCTTTCGTTCGAATATTCTAACATGAAAGAAGTTGTGACTGAATTTCGCTCTCTTTTGAGACCAAACAGGTCGACACCGCTATGCTCTAGCATGTCGACATAGGTCTCTGGGAAATCTGTGCCCACCTTTGACACCACACCCACACGCGCACCAAGTTTTGCGGCAGAAAACGAAACATACGCTGGCGAGCCGCCCAACGCTCTCTTAAAGGCATTCGCTCCGGGTGGAAGAACATGGTCAATGGAAAAGTGTCCAACCGTAACTATGTCGAACGCCTTCATTTTTTCACACTTTGCATCTGATTCAGAAAGTTATTAATGATGAGACTTCTAGCGTGCAATATATAAATGCCTATTTATAATGGTATAGAGAGTGAAAATAAAGTGCCAGTAAAACGGAAAAGCCGCGGAAGATCAAAGGGCGGCAAAGGAAAAAGTGCCTTAGTTCAGTGCAGTGGATGCGGTGAGCAGGTACCGCGCGATAAGGCCAAAAAGGTCTCTCGAAGAGTCTCGATGGTCGACTACGCGTTGGCTAAAGAGCTGCGCCAGAAGGGCGCCTACATAGCGTCACCAGTGGAAACAAGGTATTACTGTGTCTCCTGCGCCGTGCACAGAGGCGTTGTCAAAGTAAGGGCTAGAGACGAACGCAAACAGCCATGGCGAAAACACTTCTAAACCGTCGTTTTTTTCTTCACAGCCCTGTAAAAGTAGATTACCCGTTGTAAAACGGTTATGTTCGTCAAGAAAGCCAAGAGAACCACACTCCACCATAGGGCATCAAACCAAACAAGCGCAACCAGACTTGCCACGACCAAAATCAATATTCGTTCTGCACGTTCGGCTATGCCTATGGATTCCATTTTCACACCTGCAGCCTCGGCTCTGGCGCGCACGTAACTTACAAGCAAAGTGCCCACTACGGCTATGAAACCCCAAGAAAAATCGGCAAAACCGCCCAAAACAATTCCTGTCAAAACTGCGGCGTCCGCGTATCGGTCAAGCAACGAGTCTAGGAAGCCGCCGAAAACCGTGATTTGCCCATACAGCCGTGCGAGAGCGCCGTCTAGCGCGTCACAGAAGCCTGAGAGCAACAAAAACACCATTGCCAGCGCAAGCAGAAATGTGCTAGTTGACGCTCTCCAGTAAGCAATCGCAGAAAGAAGCGCCAGCACAATGCCTAAACAGCTCACCGCGTTCGGTGTCAAGCCTATTCCGTGCGCATACGTTGCTTCGCTGGTTAAAAGAGCCTGAATTTGCTTTTTCAGTTTGGTCAGCATGAGTTTCTATGGAAGTATATTTCGCAATCTTTATTTATGCCTTAAAACGAAAAGCAATGACTAGCCAACAGGTTGTCACCTAATTGAGAGGCCTGCTGAAAGCGCCAAGTCCGAAAGGGAGTTCGGGTAAAGGTATAGGAAAAGTCGATGTTGTAGTTTTGACCAAAAATAGCCAAGAACAGTTAGAACGCTGTCTGGATGCCGTTTACCGAAACGTTCCAGTGAACCGCCTAATAGTCGTAGATGGCTACTCAACAGACCGAACGGTGGAAATAGTGAAAGAGTTTGACAAAAAACATCACAATGTCCTACTGATTCAGGATAAAGGATGGCGCGGCAAGGCGCGGCAGATTGGCATCGGAAAAGTGAAAACGGAATGGTTCATATTCGTCGACAGCGACGCCGAGTTATGCGCCAACTGGTTCGAAAAGGCAAAGGCTTTCATCACTCCCGAAGTGGGCGCGGTCTGGGGAATAGAAGTCTGGTCAGTGATAAAAAATCCGAGGCTCCTTCGATTGTTTTTGCAGATTACCATGAGTATTTTTCAAACGCGCGGCGGTACGCATGACTTGTTGGTGCGGCGTGACGCAGTTAAAGGCATTCGAATTCCCCCTGATTTGCACTCGTTTGAGGACGCCTTCATTAAAGAGTGGATAAACAAGAAAGGCTACAAAGTCCTTGCGACGTACAACCCTTACTGCATTCATTACAGGCCTTCTGTGGTCTGGAGCATAAAGTCAGGCATCAACATCGCCCAGAGCGAGATACGCTGCGGACTGTTCCACAAATACCCCAACCTACTGCTTTCTTACGGGTTTTACATAGCCTACTTCATGTACCAAAACCTACGCAAAGCTTCGCTACCTGCCCTTCAGTTTGTTAGACAAAAAAATAGGTAAATATTCGAGTTTTCCCAAATATACATCATAGAAAGGGTGCGCTAAACTGAGAGCAACAGCGACATTGTTTATTTTGCTTCTCTCAAGTTTGTTAGTTGCATCAATGAGTTTGCGCCCTGCTGCAGCAAATCCAAATATTCTCTACGTTCCGAGCCAATATCTAACCATATACGATGCCCTTGCCCACGCTTTGTCAGGTGACACGATAATGGTGAGCTCAGGCGTCTACAATGAAACGAATCTGGTCATTACGCAAGATAGGCTGACGCTTCAAGGACAAGATAAAACGAACACAATAATCGACGGACAAAACAGCAACAAGAATATAACCGTTGTTAAAGCAAACAACGTAATTATCCGCGGCTTCACCATACGAAACGCCGGTAACCAGTATGCAGCATTCGGAGTTTACCTTTACCGTTCTAACAATACCCTACTAAAGGACAACACTTTCTCGGGCTGTTACTTTTCGATTCGCGCGGAAAAATCCACTAACGTCACGGTTTCGTCTTCATCTTTCCTCGGAGACACAGGATTAGGCGGGACTGGCGTATATGCTCTCAGCTCCCAAACAGGTCTCATAATAAACAACACGTTTACCGCAGATCATGTTGGAGTTTATCTTATAAACGGTTCCACGAGTTTTACGATAAGAAATAACACTTTCTCCTCGAGTATTTTCTTGGGTGTGAATGTCGCCGCTTCTTCACAAAACTGGGTTGTAAAGAACACTTTTAGAGATAACAACTCATCTGTCGAAATGAAGAATAATGGAAACAACAACACAGTGGTAGGCAACGCTATCTTAAACAGTCAAACAGCAGGGCTAATTATTAGCTCTCGGAATAATGTAATTCACCATAACAACTTCATCAATAATACACAGCAAGTGAAGTTCATTGGGTCTCCGCTTGCCAATGTTTGGAATACACTTAACTTTGCAGAAGGAAACTACTGGAGTAACTACAAAGGAAATGACATGGACAGAAATGGTATAGGTGACAGCCCATACAACATTGCCTCTGGCAACATAGACTCTTACCCGCTGATAGGACCCTTCACAGAATTTTCCGTCACCTATCAGCTGACAGCCTATAACATCTATACGATCAGTAATTCAACCATCACAGGCTTCAGCTTCAACCCAGTGGCGAAACAGATTAGTTTTCAAGTTTCCGACACTGCTGGCACGCTAGGCATCTGCAGAGTGGTCTTTCCTAATGCTCTCTTCTCATTCCTGAACACCGTCTATGTGAACGGAGTGAGTCAAGTGATAAGTCAAGCTTTTAATACAACTCACGGAGCCCTCTACTTCACCTACACTCACAGTGGCCAGCCTTTAAGTGTAGTAATAGTGCCAGAATTCCCAGCCGTGGTAATAGTTGCTTTTCTCTTAATGCTGACTCTTCTCGCTATTATACTGAAAAAGAAGAGAGTCTAACGAGCTCCGTTTAACCGAGTTTAATTCTCTTGAGTATTTCAAGCAGCGAATATCCGATGCCGCAGATGGAAATCAATGAGCCAACTCCGATGCCGAACCACCATATCCAAGGCTCCATTTCTGTGATCACCGCTAAATAAGTACCCACGACGAAAGTCACTATCAAAGCCGCAGACAAACATCCCAAAAAAGGGCTTAGTCCATCCCTTGCTCTAAGAAATGAACTTACTAATATTAGCATTATTAAGAATCCCACGAAAATCAGACTACTCAAGACACCGTTGAAAAGCACCAGTTCACTGTTGAAGAACCATGGACCAGTGAAGAAGCTTGTGTTCTGCACCGCCCAAGAGAAGATGGTCAACCCAACTAGCAGAATTATCAAAGTGAATGGTATGCTGACGTTGAAAGTGCTTCGTCGTTTCCATCTCCCTATTCGCCACGCCAGCAGACTCGCGAAAAAATTTGCAACCGCGCCAAACGTAATGTCAACAAGTACACTGGGCAAAGGACTTACCACATTGCTGATCACACAGCCAACAGTAACGCCAATCACCGCTGGCCAACCAAAGACGATAGACAAGGGTATCAAAGCATCCGCCACTCGCACCTGAACCAACTGGAAACTGATTCCGGCCAAAGCAATTACAAGCACTGCGTAAAGTGCGGCAAAGACAGTCGTTAACGCCAAGTCTTTAACATTCAGTTTTCTAACACCTCCACAAGCCCGGGGTTTATAGCTCAAATATGCGGAACGGGTGGGAGGCACCCACTCACCCGCAACTGCTAGCATGTTTGTGCCTTTGATTATAAACTTATTGCTTAAAGGGCGGTTTCGCTGTTATTCGTTTGGGCGTTTCCATTTCTTTTTGGAAGGGTTTGCAGAAAGCCTTACTGCAAGGATTATGCCAGCGACAATTATGGAGACACCGACGATGGCGTATATCGGTGTCATGTCCACGCCTCCTCCAGAATGTTGGATGGAAAACCTGTTGGTATCGATTAACTCATAAAAGACCCCACTTTCGATTATTTCGATTATGCCGTTGGATGGGCCGAGAGTTGCTGCTTTGGCATCATAAACCGAAAGCAAGGCACCTGTGAGTTGGTCCCACATGATGATTGTTTTAGCTACCGTGGTCATTGTTCCCTGAGTAACTCTGGTGAGGTTGAAGAAGCAGATTGTTCTTTCGCCCCAATCAGGGTCGGTCCTTGTCTCATTAATTGACCATGTTATGTTCTCGTTGTAAGGGTGGGGGTAAATTTTGTCTTTTCCGAGTCCTGCGGAAATGAAGAAAAGATAGCCTCCTCCTGCGGCTGTGTCCAGGTTCACCCAGCTCGTTATTTCTTTTTCTGTTTGGTTTTCGTATCTGTTCGTTTGATTGAAGAATACGTCGTATGGGCCTGCCAATGGAGAGTTTATGATTTTGAAGGTTATCGTTGACATGTTTACGAAGTTATTCCATTGTGAGAGGATCGGTGTGTTGGATGGGGTTCTCCATATCCATGGTTTTCCGTCGCTTCTGCCGTATGTGAAATAGTCGCCTGCAGAGACTCCTTTTTGTACAGCCGTTACTTTCAATGAAGGACTTATGGCAATAGTTAAGGTTTCGGCTATTAGAATCAGTGCAACCATGTAACGGGTTATTTTGTGCATGGTACGTCACGCATGATGTTTTTCTATTGAGAAGTGTGCATGTGCTCCTTATTTTATGTTATTATTTTTGTGCTAATAATCACGTTTTGCGTGCACGGCGCAGGGTTGGAGTTTCTTTGGAGGCCCTTGCTGGTTCTTTTCTCTGTGTGTATCTGCTCTGCGCTCCCCCTACCCCCTTCACTATATGATACTACTAGGATCCAAATATGATTAGGGAACGTGTGGTTCTCTTTTAAGCACTTGTTTGGTTTTTGTTGTAGCCTTTTGCCAGAGGTTTTCAAATGATGTTTTTAGGATGGTGATTTGGATGGGGTCGTCGGTCCAGAATGTTTGTGCGTTTTCGTTTTTGGGTTGGAATTCTGACCACATTGCTTCTTTGTCGTCTCTGATTATAAGTTTGAATGGTGGTTTCTCTGTTTGCTCCAGTTCGATGGAGTTGTTGTTGGCTTTGGAGAATTGGATAATATCTTTGGTGAATGCATCTAATTCATGGTCTTCAGTTATTACTCGCATTTTGACGTTTTTTAGAACTTTTTCCATCAATTTTCTGGGACGGTTTATGTACACGAGTTTCAGATCTTCAACCGGGGCTATTATGTCGATTTGCTGTTTGGCGTTTTGTGCTATTTCTGTAAGTTTCATGAATACCTGTTGTGGATAAATAACTTCAACAGAACAATCAGAGTCGCTGTTGTTTTGTTTTATTGGCAGCTTGATTGCATTTAATTTTGAGGCAAGACTGCTCTGGCTTTGTTCAAGCTTGTCTACTTCTTCTTTTATGGCTTTCAACTTATTTTTTACCAAAAGCTGTATAGTCCCTTCAGGTTGGGCTGCGGAGAATTTTCTAGGCGTTTTCAGTTTTTTTTGTTATTATTCCGCATTTTTCGAGTTCTGGTAGTATTCGGTAGACTTCTTCTCTGCGAATTTTTGAAAGGGCTGCTACCTCAGAGACCGAAGCTAAGCCGAGGGCGCTATTCTTATAAATTCAGGGTTTTCAACTAGAAGCCTATGCAAGCAGAAATCGGCATAATCGGAGGCACGGGAGTCTACGATCCGCAACTCCTCAAAAACATCCAAGAAATAAAAATCCACACGCCTTACGGTTCACCATCTGACCTAATCACAATAGGCAAGTTGAAAGGCAGAAAGATAGCCTTCATACCACGACACGGAAAAAAACATACAATCAGACCATCGGACATCAACAATCGCGCAAACATTTACGCCCTTCACGAGCTTGGAGTGCAATGGATTCTTGCTCCTTGTGCCGTGGGCTCGCTCAAAGAGGAGTTTAAGCCCGGCGATTTGGTGTTCGTTGACCAGTTTATCGATAGAACGACCCGCCGAGAACAATCCTTCTACACAGGACCACAAGTGTGCCACATAACAGTCGCCGAACCCACCTGCCCAGAACTACGAAAAATCCTTACAAAAGTCGCGACAAACCTGAAAATCCGTCACCATGACAGCGGAACATACGTTTGCATAGAAGGTCCTAGATTCTCAACCAAGGCAGAGTCCAAACTGTTCCGCAGTTGGGGCGCTGATGTGATTGGCATGACACTCGTGCCCGAGTGCGTGTTAGCCCGAGAAGCGCAAATGTGCTACGCATCGATAGCCACGGTTACAGACTATGACGTCTGGAAGGAACACCCCGTTAACACGCAAGAGATCATGAAAACCATGAAAGAAAGCGTAGAAAAAGTCAAACAATTAATCATAGAAGCCACATCCAAAATCCCAAAGACAAGAAAATGCGAATGCGCAGTTGCTTTGAAAAACGCATTAATCTAAGCATTCATCTACTAGTCAATCGGTAGTGCCTCGAATGAATCTCAAATCAAAAATAAGGAGAATACCCAATTTCAAGGGCGTGGTTTTTTGGGATATAACCCCTCTGCTGAAGGACAGGGCAGCCTTCAGAGAGTGCATAAAGCGCATGGCGGACCATTATAGAAACAAGGAAATCGATGTCGTAGTTTCGAGCGAAGCTAGGGGTTTCATTTTCGGCGCCGCTTTAGCCTATGAACTGGGCGCTGGGTTTGTGCCTATCAGAAAGAAAGGGAAACTACCCTCGGTAACTGTTAGTCTCACGTACCAGAAAGAATACGAAAAGGACACGATTGAAATTCATAAAGACGCCATCGAACCCGGTCAGAGAGTTTTGCTCCTTGATGATCTCTTAGCCACTGGCGGCACTATAAAGGCTAATGTTGAATTGGTGGAAAAACTCGGCGGCATAATCGTGGGCATCTGTGTTCTTATAGAATTAGAATACCTCAAGGGAAGAGAATTTCTTGGAGACAAGTACGACATTTTCTCGTTGATAAGCTGCCAAACACCAGAAAAACTGTAGCCGCAAACAGTTGCATTTGCCTATCGAAGTAAATATTAAAAAAATATAAAGGGTTTTAGCGGGCTCTTGACTGCACACGCGGTTCTAGCAGTGTCCAAAGCCAATCGACAAACTCGCGCAAATTCTTGGTCTGAATGTAAATGTCACCTGGACCAGTAATGTTGGTTACTAAGCCTTCTCCGCCGAGTAGTGTCTCTTTTAGTCCGCCGAATTTTGTGACGCGGTAGTTGCAGGTGTCGCTGAACGCTACCAAGTGGAAGTTGTCGACGATCAGCGATTCGCCCACGTTTAGCGTGTGCTTGTCTATGGCGCCGAAGGTGTTTATGTAAAGCGTACCGTTGCCCGTTACTTTTATCATGAACAAGCCCTGACCAAACAAGCCCTTGGTGAAGCCCTCCCACTTAACGTCCAAATCCACATCTTGAGTCGAGGCGATGTATGCTGCTTTTTGTATAACGTAGCCCTGATTCGGCTTCACCTCAAGTGTTTCTATGTCCCCAACTGGTGCAGAAACAAAGGCAACTTCTCCCGGTCCACTTATAGCTGTGTAATCGTTCACCCAAAATGATTGCCGCCCGACAATCGCCAGACCCAAGCTGCCTAGCAGGCTTTTCTCTCTTTTTCGCGTGTGAGCTTCAACGCTCGGCGTCACGTAAGTCATCGCGCCCGCTTCGGCGGTGATTGTTTCTCCCTGTTCCAAGTTTATGACGAGCATCGAGTACGAGGGTTTGTATTTTATTTCACTTTTCATTTTTACAACAACTCGCTTGACATTTATTTAGGCAATTACAGTTAGCTTTTACGATAATTATTTTAGCAACTTCAGAATAACAAAAATTTCGAGGTAATTGTATTGAGTTTTCCATTACCTACAAACGAAATCTTGGGCCTTATTGCCTTAATAATAATCGGATTAATCATCATCTTCATCATACGCTTAATACTGATACTCATTCCAGCGGCTATCGTGGCTTTCATAGCGTGGTATCTCACTGGAAGTGGTTGGTGGGCAGGCGTGGCTTTCCTTGTAATCGCAGCGCTCTCGGTACTAAGAAAATTATGACCAAGGCATCGTGGAAAAGTATTTACCGACTCATTTCTTCTCTTAATGCACGGTATAGAAGCTTATGAGTAACACCATAGAAACATTCAATCTCACCAAACAATTCAACGGACTCATGGCAGTGGACAAACTCAACATAGCCGTAGAACAAGGCGAAGTCTTCGGCTTACTAGGACCCAACGGCGCAGGCAAAACCACCACTATATCTATGTTATGCACCATTTTGAACCCCACTTCGGGAACCGCCAAAGTAAATGGCTACGACATCGTGAAGCAAGCCAATATGGTGCGAAAGTCAATCGGTATAGTGTTTCAGGACCCAAGCGTGGACGACAGGTTGACGGGAAGAGAAAACCTCTACATGCACGCAGACCTATACGGGGTACCAACCAGCGAACAAAAAACCCGAGTAGACAACGTTTTGAAGCTAGTTGAGCTCGAAGCACGTGCTGATGACATTTTGCGCACTTATTCAAGCGGCATGAGACGAAGGTTGGAAATTGCGCGGGGATTGATTCATTATCCGAAAGTGCTCTTCCTCGACGAGCCGACAATCGGGCTTGATCCGCAAACAAGAGAGCACATTTGGACTTATATTCAAGAGCTCAAAAAAGCACACGACATAACCATAGTTCTAACGACGCATTACATGGAGGAAGCCGACAAACTCGCCGATCGCGTGGGCATAATCGATTATGGCAAAATAGTGGCTTTAGACACGCCGGTCAAACTGAAGGAAACCCTAGAAGGCGACGTGATAACGATAAAAACCAAGGATGCCCAAAAACTCTCTGAAACACTGGACAAAGAAATGAACCTTCAAGCCGCCCGCATAATGGACGGAAACCTTGAACTCACGGCACCAAAAGGAAAATCCCTTTTGCCAAAAATAGTCGATGCGGCAACACGTAATAACATAACAGTAGACGCAGTGTCAGTGCGTGAGCCCAGCCTCGAAGACGTTTTCCTCTATTACACTGGAAGAGAAATTCGCGTCGAGGGGGGCAGTGAGCTTCACGGAATGTCGGCGGTTCAGCGGAGGGCGATTAAATGACCGAAATGAGAGGTTTGTACACGCTCTGGCTGCGCGAGGTCAAACGCTATTTACGAGACAGAGTGCGAATCGTCAGCAGCTTCTTCCAGCCCGTACTCTGGCTGGTGATTTTTGGTACCGGAATACGTTTCTCAGGAACAATAGGCAACGTGACATATCAGGAGTACATTTTTCCAGGAATCATGGGGCAGACACTTCTTTTCACTTCAATGTTTATGGGCATCTCGGTAATTTGGGATAGAGAATTCGGCTTTTTGAAGGAAATTTTGGTTGCGCCGATTTCGCGTGTGTCGATTTTCTTGGGCAAAATGTTCGGCGACAGTACCGACGCTTTGATTCAAGGGGTAATTGTTTTCGCGTTAGGCTTCTTGTTGGGGATACCGTTGAATGTAGTTATGTTTCTGGAAATACTGCCAATCATGCTTCTAACCACTTTTGGGTTGGTGAGCATAGGTTTGACGATAGCGAGCTTTATTGAAAACTTGGAAAGTTTCGGTGCTATTCAGAGTTTTGTGAATCTTCCCTTGTTCTTTCTCAGTGGTGCGCTTTTCCCTGTTAGTGGAAGTTCTGTTCCAAGCTGGTTACAAACTGCGTCGAATTTTAATCCGTTAACCTATGGCGTGGATGCCCTCAGAACGATTATTCTCGGGGGAAGTTGGCAGCCTGGCCCGTTGTATCCTTTGTATTTTGACCTTTTGGTGATATGTGTCTTCGATGTTGTCATGATAATCGTTGGAACGCTAGCTTTCAACAGGAAAAAGTAGGTTTGGTTATGTTTTTATTTCCCAGTCTATTGGAAATGTGAGCTTGAGCTTGGCGTCTTCGTGGTAGGCGATTGAAATTTTCTCGTGAAAGCCTCCTTTCGTGAGTATTTTGTTGAATTCTTTTTTCAGTGGTTCTTTTCTGGAGCAGAAAATTACTTCGCCTTTGGTGTTTGTCCAGATTGTTAATCCTCTGGTCCATTTCTTATGTATGAAGTGCATGTAGGTGTTTTCTTCGGTTATTTGCAGCATACTTAGTGCGCTTCTGCCCTGCATAACAGAGTATAATGAGTTCAAGGCTTTTTCGGCGTTTTCTTCTTCCTCTAGGATTTCTTCAAAATAATGAGGAATAACCTCGGAATCGATGAGTTGGTATTTTTCGGATTCGAAGACGTGTTCTTTGCCCAGTTCTGTTCTGACTTGTTTGTAGTTTTCCATTTTGCCATTGTGCACTGAAACGATGGTTAAGTTTGGGTCGAATTCTACCACGTATGGTTGTGCTGTTTCCTTGTGTTGTGCTGTGTTCATGAATTCTGGGCTGGGCATTCTCACGTGCGCCAATAAAACAGAGGCTTTTTTGATGTTGGGCTTGACGATATCCGCTAAGCTTGCAACAGGAGAAGTGCTGATTTTTCCAACCTTCTCTGAAAACACGCTTCCATCAGGCAACAAAACAGCTAAACCAGCGCCAAATCCGCCGAGTGGATTCTTTTCTTGTGGGTATTTGTGGGTTTCTAGTTTTTCTAGGACGTTGAAAACCTTGGTTAAAGGTAATGGTTTTCTTAGTGCAAAGCCGAATATTCCACACATTCGCAGAATCTCCATTAGTCAATTACATCTGTGGTTTTGTATAAAAAACATGTGCATCGAGAATTTGCTGGTAATTCTGTTGCGTGTATCTGCTCTGCGCTTCTCTAGACCCGGTTCACTATATGATACTACTAGGATCCAAATATGAGCAGAGAATCACGGGTTCACTTCAAATTGGGTGTTTGTTCTATTGGGTGGATTAGTGTCCTAGGTATAGGTAGGATTTTTCTTGGAAGTACAGTTCGCTGTAGCCGCAGTTGTTGCAGATGTACACGTCGAAGAACAATCTGGACGCCCCTATCGTCGCTCCTTCGAGCCTACCAGACTCCTTCTTAACGTCACTGCTTCCGCACTTTGGACACTTTGACATCGAACCCTTAACCATACAAAAACCTCTATTCTAACAATAGACCAAAAAGAGGAAAATAAAACTAAGCTTACAGATTATGCAGTAGGCTACACAGACCTATATTAACGCCTCGGTTTATTCCAAAATAGATTAGTGGTTCATGCAAGTATTCTTTGCTGAGGGGTCACAGATTCTGGATTTTCTATGGTCGAATACAATTTGCGCAGATTTTCTTGATCTTTTTGAGCTCTGTCCAAAAATGTCCAAGTCAACAGCACTACCTTATTGAGTTTATTCCCTTCTTTGACGAAGCTTGGTATAAACCTCTTTTCGTCAAACTTTGCACCTTCGCATACGAAGACAGCCGAATTCGCATTGATTTCTTCGACATAAGATTGATACATGTGAAGCTCTCCTCCTATCTTTTTGCTGAGGATTATCACCTTTCCCCATTCGCTTGCGCTCTTGCATTCGACCAGACATTTTACATTGTTTCTTACAACAATGTCTGGATTATCCGTAGCCATCGGAAGATCAGTTTCCCCTTCGAATTCTCCTTGATAGGGCGACGCTGGCAACTGAAGAAGACGCAGTTTTAGGCATATCTGCCATTCTAGGTCTGTCTGGAAGCATTCCCTTCGTGGAATGCTTATCCCCAGTGCCTTGCTGAGTTCTCCTTGAATCCTTTCTGTGCCTGTTGCAGAGAGCTGCTCTTCTGTTCGCGTTATTGGCCACAGAGACAGTTCGCTGGGATCAATTTTGATCATATTTAGTTTTTTGACGTGAGCAAGAACTGAGTCTCTTAAATCCCAAGGGACATCATAACTCAGGTCAAAATCAATAGGTTGTTTCAGTTTCCAGAAAGTCTGGTCCCACAATTTAAATCGATCATTGAGGGACTCAAGAATCTCTCTGGCTTCTGACGGTAGCTTCGCATAACTGATTCGCAGCTTTTTGATGTACGAGTACATGTAAATTAGTAGGAGTGATGTAGCGAAAGCGGGGTCGAAACCCAATTTGTCAAACCAGATCGGAAAGAGTGAAGAGTAGAGCTTCTGGACGACTAGTCCTTTCTCTTTGATAAAATACCAATCATTTTCCTGGGTCCCAATCAAATCCAGTTGCTGCACCCAGTCTAGTAGAGGCTTGGTAGATCTTCGCACTTCATTTTTCGTCTTCATAGAAGTCATTCTAAATTCTTTTTCAAAGCGGGCAATCGACTCATCATCATATGCAGCATACTCTGAAAGGTCGTCGAGCGTCTTTTTCAATAATTCTTTCTCGCTGCTAACATCTCCAGTTAAGCTCAAGACATAGTGTGCTTGGTCGATATGCAGATTACCTCGATATTTTAGAATAGTTAGTATGTTAAGAAAAGGACGGCAATGGAACTTTGAATACGTATGGCGTGAATCATACGGGTTAGTAAGTTTAAGTCTCATTATTCTGTCAGTGAAGACTGCCGATTCATGAAGATCCTTAGGGCACTCATCATCAAACCTATATTTCGACAGCAACTCGCCAAAAATCGACCTTTTGTAAAGAAACTCATGATCGTGAGGTATCGGAATAAGAAGACCAAGAAAACTTGCATTATTTGCATGGTCACGTGCTCTCTTAAGTTTGTCCGTCGTTTCTAGGATGCTAGTTTTACTGAGTTTTCGGTCAACAAGGATTTGGCCTATGTCTTTTGAAGTAGCTCCTGCTTCACGTTCAGGAACATGACTCGGAATGTCATTGACAATTGTCCTTAAGCGGAATAGCTTATGAACGCGAGTTATTGGAGGTGCGGTCGTTTTCCTTTTGGGAATAATTATTCTTCCTGATTTCAACGCACTGACTTATTTTTGCAAGATTATTATGCTTTCGCGGGAGATTGTTTTGCCTGTCGGCGTATTCCATGGTATAAGCTTCATGGGTATTTCCCTGAAGAAAGATTGAATGTGTTTGAATCCAGTCGTAGCACCAAATTCCACAGTGACCTTTTCCATATCGAGTAATCTTCTGCGTATGGAGCGGTCACCTATGACAACACTGTAGAATGCTCCAGGATTAATGACTCGATAAACCTCTTCAAAGGTCTTAAGGTAGTCAAAAAAGAAGGGCAGAGCATCTTTTATCCTCGCAGGATCTTTTTTAGATATTTCTTTCAGAACTTTCAGGGCAGTCGGAGATTGTAACTCGCTTAGATGGTCTAAAGTATCTTCGCCGACTACTCCACCGAGAGCCATCTTTTCTGACTCATTTAATGCGTGACTATTAAGCCTTAGCCATGCGATTGATAGCTTGGACCATCTGACGTACCCAATCGTATTTTTTTCCTCGCCATACGGAGGAGAGGTTATCGCAGCATCGAAGGAATCCTCTCTGAACTGAAGCTGTCGTGCATCGCCCTTTCTGACAGTAATAATCAAATCATCTCTGACATTTAGCTCTCTCAACTTCCGACAATATTGGACCATTCTCGTCACTGAGTCAAACAGTTTTTTCTGGAAGTGTTCAAGAACATTTGGTTTGAACTTGGCAAGCTCCTCCTCATGAAGGATTCTGATGAACCTGCTTGAGCGATGATCTATATTTGACGTTCTAAAAACTGTGTCAGAGAAAACGATCTTCAGAAAGTCTCGCAAATCCTCGTCTTCAACCTGCAAGATCTTTTCGTATAAGAATTCCAAATCGCGTGCTACAGGCTCTTTGAACCAATGAAGTAAATTCGGAAGAATTTCGAGAGGCGGCTTTGGCAACGTTCCTTTTGTATGTTCTTCATGATATTCTGTTCGAAGTGTGTGAAAGAACTCCGACGCATCAAATCCCGTCCTAGCGAAGTCAATTGGAGTAGATTTCACTTTGGATAATAGGATGGCTAAAGGGTTTATGTCGTTTCCGATAGCGCTTCTGTCTGCAAGCCTAGCTTCTATAAGAGTCGTTCCACTACCACAAAATGGATCCAGAATTGTTCCTCGATTGGGTGAATAATGTTGTATCAACCTTTGCGCAATTTGTGGAATCATTCTGGCGGGATAATCATGTAGCTTATGCGTAAAATACGAAGTGTCTACTTTCGCGAAGGTCCAATCTTCATTAGATTGCTTTCCTTCCAGTGTCATCTGAACTTTGCGATTTGATTTCGAATTGGTCTGTTCAACTCGGCTCTCAGTCACGATATCACTGCCTTTTACATGATTCAGCCATTGTGTCTTTCTCTAAGAGCTCATATCACCATATTAACAATAGTGCTTTTGAATTAATAAGATTTGTAAGCGTAACGTTTTAGTATACATGAAGATTGAATAATTATCAACGACTTAAATTCTTCAGAAAACCGAAGTGAACCACAGTTTGCCTGCTCATATTTGGAGCCTAATAGAATAGTCTAGTCTACTGCGTCACGCACGCACACAGAGAAAACGGCTATAGATGAAGTGTGGCGCCGCCGATAGGACTTGGACCTATGACCGACTGGTTAACAGCCAGCCGCTCTACCGAACTGAGCTACGGCGGCACACAACGCACAAAAATCACAGCGCGTCATATTTAAGGTTTAAAGCACAGGAGGCTTAAACTATCCTTCCATCCTTCATAACAACCTCGCCAGTACCAACAACCTCAATACTTGCACTCGGATGCGACACAAAATCCCAATGCATACTTGACCGCGAAGTCCCACCGTAACCAAGGTTATTGCCAAACGCCACGTGCACCGAACCGCCAATTTTCTCGTCTGTAAGTATGTAGCCAATAGACTTGTCAACCGCTGGGTTGCAGCCTATGCCCAATTCAGCGATGTTAGTCGTGCGCAATTCCTTTTCTTTCTTGTCGATTTTCATGCAACGCTTGAAAGCGTCAATCATCACATCCTGATTAGTGTCAGCAGTGCAATCGTCAAGCAGCAGCCTGCCCTTCTTAAAGTGCAGAGTGGCGCCTCTGACGAGTTTATTGGTCAACCTGTCCACAGTCACTGGACAATAAAGCGTGCCTTCGCAAGGTTTCATTTGGCGCAATAAAAACCTCGCCAGCAGGAAGATTATTCCCCAAATCATTAAGCTCAATATCATGGTCGTCCACAACTCCATCGTCTTCATTAATTCGTCTGTCTTTAATCTTGCAGATAAAATCCGTACCCTTAGAGTCAGTCACATGAACCATATCTTTGCCCCCTAGCTTCTTAGCCAGCTTTACACAATTTTCTTTCAGCAACGAGGCTGGAACCATCATACCATCGATGGTCAAACGCTCCAAATCGGCATAGCTGATTCCATAAAACTTTGCAGCTTCAGGCGTCGGCCACGCGGCGTAAGTCCACTTCTTCCCTCTTCCTGTCTCTTCTCCGTAAAGCACTTTGCGAATGGGAACACGACCCTCCTGAGACGCGCTGATTTTCTCTATTGGTAGCCGCGTCATCACGGCAGGATCTTGATACGGTTCTATGGTTATGTACGCGTCCACATCTCTCACAGCCGCAAGGAGATGCTTAGGCGTCAACGACAGAATATCCTTCGGAATCTCCTCAAAAGTCCTCGACTTGTAACCATCCGAAGTTGCACTGATAAGCGGAGTCGCGCCACGCTTGAAGCACAAAAGTCCAATTTCCTCAAGAAAATCCTGAGAGTGAACCCCTCCTAGAATTAGCACGGCTTCACCCCGTTTCAAGTTCATACCGTCGACAACAGCTTCGGCGCATTTTGCAATTTTTTCTCTCGTTATCATGCCAACCACGCAGAAAACTATAGACTGGACAACGTGTTATTTAAGACTTAACTAGGACGCTATCTTTACATATGTAAATAAGAAAATGTGACGGCTCAACTAAAATTGATGGTTTACTTTGCAAAAGACTTATTTTGGCAAACATACGTATATTACTATTGGGTGGGGAATAATGCTACACTTAGGCCACCTATTTCAGGCATACTTGTTTGCGAAGAGAGATAGAGTGTCCATCTGTGTGGATATTCTGGAAACGCTCAAAAGCAAGCACGAAGGCAAAAGAAAAACCAATATCATGCAAAGCGCCAACCTAAGCACTGACCAGGTCAGCAAGTATCTGGAACTGCTATACCTAAACGGCATGGTCAAAAAAGACGGAAACATCTACCAAGTGACACGAAGAGGAGTAGAATTCCTCGAGACATTCGAACGACTAAACCTAAAACTAAAGTGAAAACAATGCATAAACGCTCGTGTCTCAGTATCGGCGTTTCTCTCGGTTCTTTTAGCGAAGCCTTTTTTGGTGGTGCGGAGAAAAAGGGATGAAAGGAAACTATCGCGCCATTCTCGCCACGTGAAGTGGACTCCTCTCCCCGCACCATAAATACCTTGGCACATTTAGCGTATAAAAAGGGTATGCAGCAAAATTACGCAAAATATATATACCAGAACTGAGCGACGGATTTGTCTTTTTTTGGAAAACCTTATTTTCGTTTGATTATATCCTAAAGAGAACAGCGAGGGCCCGTAGCTCAGTTAGGCTAGAGCAACAGGCTCATAACCTGTGGGTCAAGGGTTCGAATCCCTTCGGGCCCATCACACGGCGTGCCTTTTAATGCATTATCGGCGGGTTAACTCATAATTAGAGATCGCATTTCCGTTACTTTTCATTAAGTACCTATTGACAATGAACAAGGTACTCAAAGATAGAATTACCCTGCAAGCGCCGCAATTAAAGAATACATTGTTGTCTTCTAACGCAAACAACCTTAAATGGGCAATGTAATAAATGAAACGTGAAGTGATAGTCAAAAATGGATTACGTGACTTTAATGGGTTTAGTAGCAGCAACGCTTACTGTAATTGCCTTTTTCCCACAATTGATGAAAGTTTGGAAGACGAAATCCACCAAGGATATTTCCTTAGGAATGTTTTCAATATTTTCTTTTGCCGTGTTTTTGTGGTTTCTTTATGGGATTTTAATTAGTAATCTGCCTGTTATAATTGCAAATTTTTTGGTTTTTGTTCAAGCATTTGCCATCTTAGTATTCAAAGTGAAGTACAAATGAAGTAATTGTTGGCTTTCCATAAAGAATATCCAGCGTATTCATCTTAGATACAAAAACTTTTATCTTCAAACCCACAATAACCTACGATTTAGGTGAAACTCTTGGTCAAAACTATGTATGTAGTGGCCGCAGCTGTTATTATTACTGCGCTAATCGTTGGCGGAGTATCATATTACTGGTTCGTTCTAAGCCGTCCCAGTGCCAATGTAGTAGAAATTTATCATTGGTGGACTTCTGGCGGAGAAGCCGATGCAATAAATGCGCTTGTTGCCTATTTCAATACGCAATACCCCAATGTCACAGTTATACAGAGCCCAGTGGCTGGAGGAGCGGGATACGTGTTTAAAGCAGTCATTAAACCTCTAGTACTCGCTGGGGAAGCGCCGGATTCTTTCCAGTTGCACGCTGGATACGAAGGTCAACCGTACTATGACGGAGGCTACTTGGATTCAATCACCAACCTTTTCAATGATGAACATTGGGCGAATTTCATGCCAAAAGTAGTGCTCGACATGGTGAAATTTGGCAACGATTACTACGCCGTTCCATTGGATATCCACAGGGCTAACGTGGTTTGGTACAACAAACCCCTTCTTACTGCGCATAACATTAATGCAAGCACTCTGACCACTTGGAACCTATTCTTTGACGCATGCCAGAAGTTAAAGAATGAAGGAGTTACATCCCCAATATCTCTAGGGGATAGCGGCAAGTGGGCAGCCTCTCATGTACTCGAGCAAATGATAGCAGGCGAAGGAATAAGCTTCTACCAAGACTATGTAAATGGACTGGTTACATCGCCAACTGATACGAAACTCGTGGATGCACTGAACAACTTCAAAAGATATCTAAACTTTACTAACACAGATCACGCTTCTCTTACGTGGGATCAGGCGACAGCAAGGTTAATCACGAATGCTTCAGCGTTCAACGTCATGGGAGACTGGGCTAACGGAGAATTCCTAAAAGCAGGCAAGGTATACGGAACGTTTTACGGAACATTTGTCGCCCCTGGAACCCAAGGCTATTACGGGCTTGTGGTAGATTGCTTTGAGCACCCCAAAGGTGTAAAGCACGCGGATAACTCCTTAAACTGGCTGAAAATCGTTGGTTCCAAAGCGGGTCAAGATGCATTCAACCCGCTTAAGGGTTCGATTTCTCCACGCAACGATTCGGACACAACCAAATATGGACCATATCAACGACTGTTCGCTATACCCGACTTCAGAGCAGCCGCACACATGTATCCAAGTGTGGTTCACGGAAGTGGCGCACCTGAATCGTTCACCACAAAGCTGGACGACATAATGTCCGCCTTCGTGACGAACAAAGACGTTAGCGCAGCAGCAACCGCCCTAACTAACGCAATTACGGCTTCACATGACGACTACACTAAAGTATGGTCACTGTAAGCACTGACGTTTGTCGAAGTAAACGACAAGAGAATATCACTCTTTTTTTATTTTTTTGGGCAGAAGACCCTGTAGAAGAAGCTAAAGACCCCTTTTTCAAGAAAGACTTTCGTTTTAAGACAGTATGTATACCTGTGATTTCAAGCGAGCGGTTGGGTCCAAAATTAAGTTCTTGGAACAACTGAAAATCTTAGAGGCCTAACAAAAGGCTTTTTTACTTTTTCAATTCCTTTATCTAAATGAAGCTGCGAGTTGATAAAACGGAAACCAAACGACTGGGGTTGCCCACTAAACGGTTCAGCAAGACAACACCTAGGACGGTCGTAGAATGAGGTCTCCCTTTAGCAAAGGTTTTACGCGTGAAAACATTGTTAATCTACTTTTTGTTCTGCCCTCTTTGATACTTGTAGGCTACTTTGTTTATGCACTCATCGGATGGAATGTTGTGGTTTCTGTCTCAGATTGGAAACCTGCAAGCCTTACCCCAAGTTACAATTTTGCGGGCTTCGGTCAATACGTAAAATTATTTCAAGACCCAGTGTTTTTAACATCCCTAACAAATAACATAATCTTAATACTGCTCTTCGTACCCACCAGCCTTGCTCTAGGTCTATTTTTGGCCATACTCCTAGATTCAAAGGTAAGAGGTGAAGGCATCTTTAGGAGCATCTACCTACTACCATTCTCCCTCTCGTATGTAATCACAGCAACTCTGTGGGCATGGATGTATAACCCAGACATTGGCGTTATAAACACACTATCGCGGGCAATTGGACTCGGATTCCTGAAATCAGGATGGGTCGGCGACCCTAACATAGCATTAGGCTGTGTCGTCTTGGCCATTGTATGGCAATTTTCTGGATACACGATGTTACTTTTTTCGGCTGGAATAAAATCGATTCCCGATTCTCAAATAATGGCAGCTGAAGTGGATGGAGCAAAGGGTTTCAATTTGTACAGACGCGTAGTTATTCCACAACTCAAAACTCCAGCTCTAAGCGCATTTGTTGTCCTCATGATTTTTGCCCTCAAAGTATTCGACTTTATTTACGTATTAACAGGCGGAGGGCCAGGGTACTCTACGTACGTTCTGCCCCTAATGATGTTCAGGGAGACTTTTTCCTCGACACAGTTCGCTTACGGAGCTGCCATCGCGACCTTGTTGTTCTTGCTCGCACTTGTCATAGTTCTGCCATATCTCTACTTGTCTTCAAGGAGGGAGAGAGACTGAGACTGCCTAAACCTAGACGAATAATCCTGTACATTCTGTTAATTTTTTTCGCATTTGTGTTTCTACTTCCTCTGTGGACTGATCTGACGACTTCTTTTAAAGATCTCAACGATGTTATCTACACAGTTCCTGTGCAACCACCGAGGTCTCCAACTATTGAACCATTACTGTCAGCTTTTAACATAATGGCAAGACCCCTACTGAACAGCCTCGCATTCACAGTTGCCGCCACCATCCTGTCTTGTCTTTTGGGATCGATCAACGGCTACGCATTAACGAAGATTAAATTCCGAGGGGCCAACATCATGTTTCTGCTGTTTTCCATTGGGATATTCCTCCCATACCAAGCAGTTCTTGTCCCCCTCGTATTGACAATGTCCAGATTGGGGTTGTACAACAACTTAGTAGGACTAATCCTAACACACACAACCTACGGCATTACTATAACTACTCTCCTTTTCAGGAATTTCTACGGACTTATCCCCGACAGCCTCATAATGGCAGCTAAAACAGATGGAGCTGGAACATGGACAATATATAGACGCATAATGTTACCACTCAGCCTTCTTCCATTTGTAGTTGCCGCGGTTCTTCAATTCACCAGCATATGGAACGACTTCCTCTTTGGCGTGACATTGGCAAGAGGGTCAGAAGCCATGCCAGCTTCAGTCGCTTTGGCAAATTTGAAGGGAACAACCGAATTCAACTGGAATATTCAGATGGCAGGAGCATTATGGTATGCGTTGCCTATCCTAATCATTTACTTAGTATTGGGAAAATATCTTATACGTGGGTACATGGCGGGAGCTATAAAAGGATAGTATGGTAATGGCAAATGGCTAGCATAACTATAAAAAATTTGACCAAAAAATATGGAAACACTATAGCTGTGAAAGACTTAAACCTGCAGATAAAGGACAAAGAATTCTTCGTCTTCCTGGGCCCGTCAGGATGCGGAAAGACAACAACCCTCTTTGCGATTGCAGGGTTGGTCAAAATAGATGCAGGAGAGATATGGATAGGGGATGAGCTAGTAACCTCTATAGAGCAGGGTGTATTCAAACCGCCTCAGCAAAGAGAAGTTTCGATGGTATTCCAAGATTATGCTATCTACCCTCACATGACTGTGTTTGATAACATTGCTTTCCCGCTTAGAATTAGAAACGTGGAGAAGGATGAGATTTGGAAAAGGGTTGAAAAGACGGCAGAACTTCTGGGTATATCTTCACTTTTAAACAGGAAACCGCGTCAACTCAGTGGAGGACAGAGACAAAGAGTAGCGCTTGGAAGGGCGATTGTGAGAAGACCCAAGGTGTTCTTGATGGATGAGCCTCTCGCTAACCTCGACGCGAAACTTAGGGTTAAGATGAGAACTGAGCTGAAGAAATTACAGTTGGACTTGAGAACAACTACCATATACGTCACTCATGATCAAGTAGAAGCCATGACCATGGCAGATAGAATCATGGTTCAAAGAGATGGCATAGTCGAACAGATCGGTACCCCTGATGAATTGTATAATCACCCATCAAACCTCTTTGTTGCGAGTTTCATCGGCTCGCCTGAAATGAACTTCATAGAATGCGCACTGGCCAAAGAACGAGAAGGGCTGTGCTTAGATGCAAAAGAATTTAAAATATTATTGCCGGCTAAAATTCTCCCCAAACTTAGAAACAGCATTGGCGAGCAAGTTATAATGGGCATAAGGCCTGAAGATCTCTACGAAAGTGGATCTGTCGATGGGATTTTGCAGGGAAATGTACTTAGAATGACCGTGGATCTTGTTGAACCTGTTGGGCCGTATCTGCTTTTACACCTTAGGTGTGGGCAGATTTCACTTGTGGCGACAGTTAAAGAAACGAATGTGAAGACGGGACAAGAAGTAATCATGGAAATGAACCTTAGTAAGATACATATATTTGATAAGAAGACGGGAAAAGCGATAACGTAACTATCAAAAAATCATTTTCTACTTATTTTGAGAAAAATGGTAATGTGTATAACTGAATCTTTGTGTCTACTGTTTTGAATAAGGCATGTTTAAGGCTTTTCTTGAAAAAGAGGAAGTTTCTGATATTTTGGATTGCTGATTTACTTACTGTGGTTTTAGTGCCAGTCGATTAGGATTTTGTTCGTTGCATCGTTTATTCCCCAGCCGTAGCCGAAGGCGATGACGAAAACGATGAATTGTCCACTGGTCGTTTGCGGTATGTTGAAAGCGGGCAATGTGAGCATGGCTATCACGAAGCTCATTACGAGTGCTGTTATGCACGTCCATGTGTATTTGTGGTTCCAATTGAGCGAATTGTCGCCTTTTGTTTCTGCGTCTGCCATTTTGTTCAAATACGGCAACAGTGTGCGAAGCAGCATGGCAACAAGAATTCCGATGAACGCTGTCAAAAGCGAAACATCCATACGGTCACACTCCCTCCTCATCGTTTAACAATTCCCAACCGGTTTTCACAAGCATAGCCCGCACCTCCTCAGCGTTCACCACACCTGATTCGAACGCCTTTAACATGTCCTCCACCTTCAATTGCGGCTTTTCTGGTTGCCCCCACTGAAGACGGCACTTTGCTTCTCTCACATCTATGCCTGCTTGGGCTAGCACTAGTGCAAAAACTTCGCGTTCCACGACGCGTTTGATGAAACGTTGCAGGGCTAAGACTTTGCGTTCTGCTATTTGTATTGCAGCTTTTGCGGATGCCTCAGTGAAGCCCGGTGTAGTGAAGAGTTTGGGCAGCGGAGTTTGCAATCCTAATAAATACTGGTTCCAAACGTGTTCCACGTAAGTGTCGAATCTGCTTCTGGGATCAACGCTTACCACTTCAACTTCAACAGGCGTGTTTACAACAAACCGTGCACCTTCGCGAGGCATAGATTTTAACATAGCTGCATATTCAGAAATCCTGTCGTCGGATAAGCCTTCGAATTTCCAGATTTCGGTTGGTCCTGCGTGTTTGCGCATGATTTCGGTCATGCTTTTTTCTAGGCTTGCTTTCATGGTTGCAAAGCTTGGGCGTGTTTCAGTGTTTGTGAGTTTTAGTGATTCGGCCAGTGTGCGTAAAACGCCAGTTCCGAATGCTTCCCCGTTTACCGTGTTCCAGCGGAAGTGGACGATTCTTTCTGGCTCAAGTGTGCCGTTGCCGTAGCGAAAGCTTTGTTTGTAGCTTTGTACGTCGCCGTATGCGTCTCGAAGTATTCTTTCTATGCTGGTAAGGGGCAGAATTTGGAGGGTTTCGAGTTTCTGAGGCTCGAGCTTTTCCCAGAAGCAGTTGCCAAATGCCACTACCTCACGAGCTGTTTGTAAAAGCAGTTCATCCATATGGATTACTTCGTTAAATGCGTCCACGACGGTTTTTGCTTCGGGTAATTTTGCGGTGGTGTAGAATCCAGCGCCTACTGCTTGGTCCGCTAAAAAATCCACTGCGGCTCGTGCGGCTGGATCAGAGATGTAAATGTTCAGTAGAGTCTCGAATGATGTGGGTGGGGTTTCGCCGGTTACTGTTCTCCACGCGGGTAACAATGCGCCTTTCTTCTCGGCGAGCGCTTCTTTTTTGAAGAGTTCTTTCATCTTTTGCCATAATTGGCTCAAGTTTTTCTCCACCGAAACATAAGCATGGTGGAGCCGTTGATATGTCGTGATTGCGTGCAGGAACAATATTGTTTATTTTTACTTTCACTCGGGTCTCTCTCTGTCTGGTTTTTTGTTGTTTTGGCGGTTGTTTTAAATGTGTGTTATGGGGGCATCTTTGAGTGTGTGAGGTGTGAGTTGATGGCGAAAGCCGTTGAAAGATGTAGGAATCCGTGGAATGTAAGTTGTAAGAATGTGGATGTTGAGTTGTATATCACTTTTAAGGGAATGGAAGTTCCGATTTGCAGTAAGTGCTGGCGGAAACTCGCCGAAGCAGATGTGGAGTGGTGAAGTGGTGTGAGTGACGGTATAAGGTTTAACATGAACATGGCGCGTACGTTGGTGGGCAAGAACGTGAACGTTTACCTCAAGGATGGCTCAGTCATTCTCAATGTTAAAGTGGTCACTGCCAGGAGCGAGAAAGGAAATGGTGGTCCTAACATCAGTTGTAGGGCTTTAAGGCAGAGCAAGTCTCTGAAGATTCGGCTTAAAGAAATTGCTTGGACTGAACAGTTGAATCCTTATTTTGCTGAACGTGCCTGAGCGAGGCTTCGTGATGAGTTATCAAGAAGGGTTTGAGGATTCGTTGGAGCTTTGTTTGCTTGAGGTTAAGAAGTCGAAGTCCAAGAGGGATGCTTTGGGTAAGATTCAGTATTTTCTTGGGCTTGTTAAGGAGCATAAGTTTGATAGGATTAAGGAAATGATTGGTGCGTTGAAGTAGGTTTTCTGTTCTCTGTTGTGTGTGGCTGTGTGGCGCTTCTCCCTACCCGGTTCACTATATGATCCAACTAGGATCCAAATATGATTAGGCTCATTTTGTCACTTTTTAGGCTTTGATGTACGTCGCCATGCTGGGCGAAGTTTTTTGTGAGGGGGTGTGGTTTAGGGTTCTTGTAGTTGTATGTAGATGGTGTTGGTGCGGTTTTTTGGTTTGTGTTTGCTGGCGGTGTCCGTGCTGAGGTTTTCTGCGTCTTGCTGGTCTTCGGGTGTGAGGTCTCTGTGTCTTAGTATGACTATGTTTAGGCTGTCTTTTTCTGCCAAGTGTTGCATTTGTTGGGAGAATTTTTCTACATAGCCCTTGCTGGAAAGATGGATGGCGAAGATGGGTGAGCCGCGGTCATGCGGTTTTCGAGCTTTGACTATTTGATAGAATTGTTCTGCGGCTTCTTCGGGTGTGACTGTTTCTGTCATGGATTGCACCTGTTCGCCACTTTTTAGAAAGGGGCTGACGGGTTCTTAAGAGTGTGTGACTGTGGTGCTACAGTAATAGGCGCACGCGTGTGCGTGGACATCGGTGGACATAAATAGTGTTGAGTTTAAGAGTGAATGTAAAGGTGGTTGAGTTGGCGAAGGTTTTGGTTGTTTGTGATTCGGTGTATGGCAACACGGAGAAGGTTGCTAAAGCATTAGCGTCAGGGATGGAAACTGCAGGCGTTGAGGTGGATTTGGCGAAGGTTGCTGATGTTGATTTTGGCAGGTTGGGTGAGTATGATTTGTTGGCTGTCGGTGCGCCTACGCAGGCTTTTGGTGTTTACAAGTCTGTGCAGGAGTTTCTTGAACGACTGAAGAGCGCTAATTTGAAGGGTAAGAAGGGTTTTGCGTTTGATACCAAGCTGAAGAGCAGGTTGGCTGGGAGCGCCGCGAAGGGGATTGAAGGAAGGCTGAAGGATTTGGGGTTAACTGTTGTGAAGCCTCGTGCGTCGGCTATTGTGAAGGGTAGGGAAGGGCCACTCGAAGAAGGCGCTGAAGAAACGTTCAAGCAGATAGGCGCAGAACTCGCAAAGATGATGTAGTTTTTTGTTGTTGGTGATGCTTGTGCCGAACCGTGTGGATGTTAGAGCTTTTGAGAAGAGAGTTGATGACGAGGGCTTAGTTTGGGAGATGAAGGAAGACTTTTCCAAGGCTCTTGGGGCATATGACCGTTTGCTTAAGGAGGTTGAGGCTTTTCCTCCGAGTGGCGGTAAGGATGCGGTTGTTGCTTATTTGTTGCTTCGGAAGGGCGGCGTCTCGCTACAGACAGGAAAATTGACCGAAGGCGAGAAACTAATGCGTGAGGCTTTAGCTTTGGCTGAGCGTTCTGAGTACGGTGTGATGGTTGGACGGGCCAAGTTGGGTTTGGGTGTTTTGTGTGCTTCTTTGGGTAGGTTTGAGGAGGGTGAGCGTTTGTTGACTGAGACTTTTCTGTTGTTCAGTAAGGGCGAAGATTACGACAGCAAACAAGGTGCGGGTTGGAGTTTGCTTAACTTGGGCGGATTATATGGTAAGCAGGAGAAATGGTATGAGGCAGAGCAACGATTAGATAAAGCGGTTGAAGTGTTGACGGGGATTAAGAATTGGGTGGGTGTGGCTTCTGCTTATGAACTGAAAGCGAAAAACAGCCTGAAGAAAGGAGAATCTGCACAGGCGAAGGAGTACTATGCTAAGGCTGTGGAGTTTTATGAGAAGCAGGGAATGAAGGAAAAAGCAGACTCAATAAGAAAAGAACTGAAGAAATCAAAATAAGACTGTTAAATGTGTATACACACACGCTCTCCCCCAGTGTAGGTAGTTTTCTACATAGCACAATATAGGCGTAGATTTTTTGCTTGGCAGCGAATTTAATGTTATGTTGAGAACGATAGACTGAAAAGTCAATTGAAAAGACTTCTAACGTAATCCTGCGAGAAAGTTCTGGCTAAAGGCATTGATAGAAGTGTCTTCTATACGGGAAAAACTCAATTAGATTGGTTTTTTAGCCGTTCTCCTTCTTCATGCAGTTTGTTCAGCGTATCCAATGTCTTAGACTTAAAGTCAGGCTCAATTACTTCGGCAAAATTTGCTATCAGGTGGTATAGTACCGTAAACTCGGCATGGGGATATAACATAATCCGTGCAGCTTCAGGCATGAAAATCGGCTTGGGTGACACATTGATACTGCCTTGCGTAAAGTCGAATTTAATTAAAGTTTTAACTGCTTTGAAATCTGAGTGAACGAAACCGCTCAATATTCTATATCCTCTCGAAAATTCTTTATTTGAGAGTAGTTTAAGTTCTTTCTTCACATTGTGCAGTTTCAATTCTCCATTCAGCCATTTTTTGGCGTTCTCGTTAGCTTTTTCCGTGTCTTTACAGCAAACAAGAAGGTGCAGTACGCACATATTTTCAAGCAAGCTTCGATGAATTATCTCTGAATCATAGTAGTATCCTTTCATAGCCAAATCAAGACAAGCCTTTGAAGACAAAACGATTCTTGTGCTTATCATCAGAACAACAGAGTCTCTATGATTAAATATTATGCGCTTTGCTGTTGATTGATGACCTATATGTTCATTCAGACTGTATAGTAACTCATAGCATTGGATGTAATTTCGAATTTGGTCTCCATGGAATGCCTTTGATTTTTCGATGTTTTCTTTTTCAGCTTGGGATACTTCCTCAAAAGGCGTTAGGCTTATGTCTGGCATGGTCTTAAACTATTCTTTGTTAGAACTTATAGTCTTTTTTTAGCATAGTCCCAATGTCATATGTAGGTAAAATGGTAATTGTCTAGATTTTTAAAAACTAGGGTAAAAATAGAGGGCTAAGACTATTTGTTTGTTACTTGTTTCCGTATGTTTTTTTGACCCATTCGCGTGTTTTGTCCATGTCTTCTCTGAATCGTTTCAGTTCTGCTTCTGTCCGTTTGGGCGCTTTGGGTTCTTCCGCAGGCGTAGCATAAACGTCTAATAAATCGCCCTTAGCATCCTTGTTAATCACTATGTTCACTTTAAGCCCAATGTTCACCTTCTCAGGGTCGATGTCACGCATAGTCATAGGCAGGCATGTGTTCACACCGTCCACACGCACCATAGCACCAACAAGCGGCTGCAAATGAGCCATCGAAGGCCACGCGATAGCCATAATCGTGTAAGAATGCACCGTGCCTTTCTTGGGCAACTCAATCCATTTCGTCTCTTCTAAGCGGCATTTGGGGTTAAAGCAATGCGCACGCGGCGGACAAAAGACAAGCCCGCATTTCGGACACTTCGTACCCATCAGCTTACCATCCAGCAAGCCCTCGAAAAACGGCGAAACCTTACCATAGCTATGGTTGAACATGTTCGCATGCGGCCTATGCACAATCATAAACCGCTCCGTCTTCAGCGTATTCAGCGTAGGTCCGTCTTTCATCTCGATTATCTTGTAAGCCTCAGGTCTCCAGCCGCCTTTGTACACCCACTCGCTCCACAGTTTCTCATCATACTTCGACTGCTTAACAACTTTCTCTGGTCCAGGTTGCTGCATCCTTATCACACCTCCAGAATAGTAACACCAGCCTGACAGCCAGTGCCACCATGTCCTTGTATTAGTCCGCGTTTAACGTCCTTCATCTGCCTATTTGGCGCACCCCACTTCTTGCCAATTTGCTGACTCAACTGCCAGTAAACGTCAACAACCTCAGCAATCGAACTCGAACCAACCGCATGACCCTGCGCAGTCAGAGAGCCACTGAACTGACACGGAAGCTCACCATGAGGCTGAATCACACCGTCACGAACCAGCTTAGCACCCTCACCACGCTTGCAAAAGTCCATGTCCTCCAAACCAGCAATGACAACGCCAGCGTACGGGTCGAAAATCGTCACCAGATCAATCTCCTTACGCGGATTCTTAATCCCCGCATCCTTGTAAGCCAAACGCGCAGCCGTGCGGAAGGAACCAAAGTTTGTCAAGTCAGGATAAGGCGCCATAGGTCGCTCTACATTTTTAGGCCAAAGTTTCTCATCCTCTGGGAACAAGCCCTTCCAAGCAACGTTGTCTGGGCGGTCACCAGGACGCATCGTGTCGCTGCCGAAGCCTACTCCGCTTATCCAGATGGGCGTGTCCGTGTACTTCTTCGCCGTCTCCTCGTCTGTTAGAAGCAGTGCACTCGCGCCTTCACTCGTCATAGCACATTCATAAAGCCGGTAAGGCCAACTGATCAAACGACTCTTGTAAACATCGTCCACAGTGATTTTACCGAAACCATGCTGTGCTGGCCACTGCGCGTAGGGATTATCTAACGAGTTGTTGTGCGTCATCATGGCAATTTCTGCAAGGTCATCTTCCCTGTCACCGAAAACATGCATGCGCCTAGCCTCCAAAGTGGCGTAGAAGGCGTTGTAAGTAAAGCCCGAAACGAAATCCCAGTCAGTATCACCCGCGATGGCTATGGCTTCGTTGACTTTCTGAATGTGCAATTCATTCATCTTCTCCCAACCAACCACCAACACCTGCTTAAACAAGCCCGAGCGTATCCACAAAGCTGCGTTCACAACCGCGTCAATCGGCGTCGCACCACCAGACTCCACACGATACTGAGGCAAACCGCTCAAGCCTAAGTAATCATTGATAATCCAATGCATGCACTGCTGCTGTTCCAAGATGTCGCTGAAGTAGGAGTAACAAGCCGCCGTCTCCTGCTCCTTCACCCACGTGCCCAGATCCAAGTTGGGCAAATCGTCTAGTATCATCTTAACCGCTTCTGCACACATCTCTTCCTGCAAAGTATGCCTCGGATTGTCAAACCGTGAAATGCTTCCTGCAACGATAGCTACTTTGTTTGTCAAGTTTTTTTCTCCTCATGTCAAACATTGAAAGGAGTAGTAAGTAAAACCGCTTAACCACATAAGGCTTTTGCAGAAAACCAACATATACCTGCAAGGCAACAGTTAACTTAGAGGTGACGAAAGTGCTGAAGATCAAGCCCATAACCAAAGAAAACATTAAAGATATTCCAAGCTACTGCAGACAATGCCTCTACTGGCAAACCACCGATGCCGACACGAAAACACCAGAAAACCAAACAGAAATGGCAAAGCAGAAGTGGCTCTTGAAAGTGCAGAAAGCGCTAGGAGTCAGTGGCTATATCGCATACGCAGACACCACACCAGCGGGCTTTGTCCAGCTCGCTTCAGTGAAGTATTTTCCTCGTTTGAAAGAATACACAAACACCACTCCCAGCGAAGACGCAGTGTTCTTGGCTTGTCTTTATATTCCGCAGAAGGAAAACCGAAACAAATGCATCGGCACACAAATGCTCAAAACTCTAATCACAAAGCTGAAGCAAAGAGGCTTCAAAGCCGTGGAAACCTTCGCCCGCAAATCCTCCAGCGACAACCCCTCAGGACCATTAGGCTTCTACTTGAAAAACGAGTTCAAAATAGCCCATGACGGTACTGATTTTCCTCTGGTGCGCTTAGAATTAGAATAGATTAGGCGAGTTTCAGTGTGGCTTTTGACACGCCTTCCTCCACCGGCTCCATAACGAAGCCTTTCAACGTGCACAGGTGAACCATTTTGTCGTTATCCGTTATGATGTACCCGTAAATCGACTCTAAACCTAGGTTTTTCCCAACCTCGATTATGGAGTCGATCAGTTTCGACCCGAGCCCATGCCCTTGCCAAGGGTCACCCACCACAACGGCGAATTCACCGCACCTTCCACCAGGTTCTAGGATGAGTCTGCCTGCGCCTATGATTTTTCGGGTGTTTTCCTGCAGTTCGGCGACCATGGCGATTTCACGGTCGTAATCTACGTTGCAGTATCGCGTCAGGGTTTCGTGCGTAACATCTTTGATTATCTGGAAGAACCTGAACCGCATGGTTTCTTCTGAGAAGGTTTTGAACAGGTCGAAAAACATGGTTTCGTCTTCGGGTTTTATGGGGCGCAGTGTGACGGTTGTGCCGTTTTTCATCTGCCACTGTGATACGTATTTTGTTGGATACGGAGCGATGGTAAGATGCTCATGCGGCGACCCTCCATGCGAGATTCTGTCCTTGTCCAAGACTATGCGGGCGTCAACAGCGAAGGCTTCGTTTCCGTCAAAAATCAACGGGTTAATCTCGACTTCCCTGATTTCGGGAAAATCAATGACAAACTGGGAAAACTTCACCAAGATTTCTTCGAGAAGCTTAAGGTTAACGGGAGTCTCATTCGATTTCAGGTGCCTGTAGATGGCTGTTTTCTCCATAAGCCGTCGTGCGAGAATCTGATTCAATGGTGGAAAGCCCACGCTTACGTCTTTGAGCCATTCTGTGGCTGTTCCTCCTGCGCCGAACAGAATCACCGAACCGAACTGCGGGTCTTTTTTGGCTCCGATTAATAGCTCATGTCCGCTTTTTCGCAACATAGGCTGGACTGCCACGCCTTGGAATTCGGCTTCGGGGTTATAGTCTTTGATTTTTTCTGCCAGTTCGTCGTAGAAACCTTTGACTTCGGAAGATGACCAGACATTGAGTATGACGCCTTGTGCCCTGGATTTGTGTATTATCTGTGAGGACAAGGCTTTCATGACAACAGGATAGCCCAATTCAGACGCTACTGCAACGGCTTCTTCTGCAGTTCTGGCTACCAGAGTTTTTATGATCGGAATTCGGTAAGCCTCAAGAAACTGCAAGGACTCAGGCAAGCTCAGTACAATTCGTCCTTCGCTGTGCGCTCTTCGCAGGAACTCTTTCACGAATGCTGGAATAGACAGCTCCACCGAAAGCTCTTCAGGAGTCTGATACAGAAGCTCCAGGTTTTGCGTGTGGCTGTACATGTACATGAAAGTGGAAATCGCTTGCTCAGGCGTCTGGAATGAAGGAATGCCATTTTTCCGCAGGATTTGCCTCGCCTTCCAGCACAGGTTAGATTCGCCTAAGAAGCAGGTGAGCATGGTCTTTGAAGTATTCTTAGAAAGTTCTACTATCGCCTTCGCCGTGGAAACAGGGTCAGACGCGCCTTGCGGAGTGTAAATGATTAAAAATCCGTCAGTGTTGGCGTCTTTGAAGCAGATTTCCATGACTTTTCTGAATCGGTCTGCTGTGGCTTCTTCTAAGAGATCGATTGGATTCTTAAGGCTACAGTATGAGGGAAGAGTCTTCATTAACGCTTGAATCGTATCAGCACTTAATTTTGAGAGTCTGCCGCCCTTTGCTATTAAAGAATCAACAGCGATGATTCCAGGTCCACCCGCGTTAGTAATTATGGTTAAGCCTGCTCCCTTCGGGCTGGGCTGCATGAACAGCGCTTCGGCACAGTTGAAGAGGTCGCCTATCTCTTCGACACGCACCACACCGACACGTCTGAAGGCAGCATCATAAACCGCGTCCTCTCCACATAGGGCACCAGTGTGTGAAACTGTGGCTTCGGCACTCTCTGGAAACCGTCCAGCCTTCACAACAACAATAGGCTTAGCTCTAGCCACTCCTCTAGCAGCGCTCATGAATTTACGTGCATTGTTAATACACTCTACGTAGAGTACAATGCTTCTGGTTTGACCATCCATTCCGAAATAATCGATTAAATCTCCAAGGTCAACGTCTACCATAGAACCCGTCGAAACAATAGCGCTGAAGCCGATATGCGCCTCTGAAGCCCAATCCAAAACCGACGCACACAAAGCAGCGCTTTGCGAGATAAACGCAATTTTCTCTGGCATAGCCACCTGATTAGAAAAAGTAGCGTTGAGCTTGAGCCTGGGACGCATGATTCCGAAACTGCTGGGTCCAATGATGCGCATGTTGTATTGCTTCTTCAGCTCAATAATTTTCTTTTCAAGCGCTGCGCCTTCTTCTCCGCATTCTCTAAAACCCGCAGTGACTATGATTATTCCTGGCACTCCTGCTTTTCCGCACTCTTCAACAATCTGCGGGACCGTGTGCGCAGGTGTGGCTATGACTGCCAAGTCTACTTTCCAAGGAATTTTCAATATAGTTGGATAAGCCGTTATGCCTTGCACGGTGGAAGTGAAAGGGTTTACGGGATAAACCGCGCCTTTGTAGCCTACGCCGATTAGGTTGTGGAACACTTTGGCGCCCAGAGATTCTTCGCTGTCGCTGGCGCCGATGACGGCGATTCGTTGTGGGTTGAAAATTCTGTCGAGGTTTTCAGTGCCCACTGTGGCTGTTTTCCTCCATGTGGAAGGCGTCCCTCAATCATGGAATATACGTTATATATAGCTCATAAAGATTCCTAGAAAAACCGTAAAATGCCGTTCAATGCAGAGTCTCAGCAATAAACTCTTTAATAATACCCGCAGATTTCTGAAGATTCCTCAATTCTTCACCGCTTAGACTGTACTCAACAATTCGCTCTATTCCACTTTTGCCAACAACAGTAGGCACGCCCGTAGCCACGTCGCGCAAGCCGTACTCGCCGTCCAAAACGGCACTTATAGGCATTTCTCTGTGTTCATCCTTAACAATGGCTTTTACAACCGCTGCCACGCAAGAAGCAGGCGCGTATGTGGTAGCGCCTTTCCGTTTTATTATATCCATACCACGTTCCTTGACCGCTTCAACAACCTTATTCCAGTTTACCTTTGTGGCACCAGAAAACTTGGTCTGACTCTTCAGAGGAAGCATACTGTCTCCGTGTTCTCCTATCATCATAGTTTCCACGTTTTTTACGCCCTGTTTTTTTAACTCGCCGATGAGCCGAGCAGTGTCGTGTAAAGAGCCGATGCCTAAGATTTCATTTCGTTGCTTTTTGGAAACCTTGTAGGCAACATAGGTCATCACGTCAACGGGGTTAGTAACTATCAGGAAAATCGCATTTGAGCATATGGACATCATTTTTCTGATAATGTTCGAGACTATTCCCGCATTTGTCTTGTCCAAATCCAGCCTAGTCATGCCTGGGCGTCTTGCGATGCCAGCAGAAATCGCCACTATGTCAGAGTTTTTCAGTAGTGAATAATCGCTTCCTCCATAAACCGTCGCACCTTTGCCCATGACTACTGCTGCAGTTTCGAGGTCCATAGCCTCGCCCACCGCGATGTCTTCTCTGACATCAACAAGCGCAATTTCGTCACACTCTATCAGATGCAATGTGGCGTAAGCCGATGTGGCGCCCACTTGACCCGTGCCCACGAACCCTATCTTGACCATACCGCTAAACCCCGCAAACAGACTTATCAAACTTTCCAAAGAGGCAAAAACTCGAGAATAGAACCTCCTGTCTTAACTGCTTTCTTGCCAAACTGTACTAGTAAAATGCGCCATATGGTTACGCGTATCTTTCTTCTTTCCATGGGTCGGCTGTGTTGCTGTAGCCTCTGTTTTCCCAAAAGCCCAATTCCTGCTCCTTAGTAAAGCGCAACTTTCTGACCCACTTCGCGCTCTTGTAAGCATACTTCTTCGGCACAACAAGGCGCAATGGTCCACCGTGTTCAGTTGGAAGTGGTTTGTCATCTAATCTGTACGCCAGTAGCACGTCGGGGTCGAGCAGGTCTTCGAGAGGCAGACTCGTCGTGTACTCGTCTTCACAAACAATCGTCACATATTTGGCCTCTTTCAGCGGCTTGACCAAATCGCAAATAGTCTTGAACAGGACGCCTTCCCACTTGTTATCTAGCCTACTCCAGCCCGTCACGCAGTGAAAATCACTCACATCAACTGCTTTCGGAAGCTTCAAAAACTCCTCATACGAAAGTCGAACAGGATTCTGCACCAAGCCCTCGACACGGAAATCCCACATTTTCGGGTCAAACCGTGGAACACCCCCATAATGCAGAACGGGAAAGTGCGAGGTAACTCTCTGATTTGGCGGAACTCTCGATCTAGTTTCAGTCATTACCAATTCACACCTTAGAAAAACTTCTCCTGTCGAAGTTATCTCTTTTGCTATGCAGAATAAACTTGACCCTATTCGTGCACAACAATGCTTATTCAGCGATTGCCGCCATAATATAAAGTCACTCAGCCTCAAACGCTACTGTCTTCCGTGGGAGAGTGGAACGGATTAAAAGCAAGATTAGCCACATCGGGTACGTCAACAGGATTAGGGATAACATTCTCAAAATCAACAGAAAGGAACTCCTGCTCCTGTACGAAAATCTCAAAGCGGCAGACTGCGTCGTCTGCGGAGGCTCTGGCAGGTCACTCTATTCTCTAAACGCGGCTATGAGCCAAATGGCTATAAGCCAAATCGGCTGGAGAAACAAGGTAGTGCTGACACCTGATGACCCGGGTTTTCCGGGAAAGGACATGCATGACGCGGCTTCAGAACTCGAAAGACGTTTCAAAAAGCCCTTCCTTTTAATAAATTCAGGTAGTGGCTTTTCTGATGATCCATTGGCGATGGCGCAGGATTTGACAAGATACGTTGAAGCCAAGAAGACGTCTAAATTTTCTATGGGGCTCATAACTTCCAACGTGAATTCCCCGTTGGCTCAGGTAGTTCGCGAGCATGGACATGTTGTTGAGTTGAAGGGACGAGGAAAATCGAAGCCTTCGACGGAATACACGGAGACGGGCATCATGGGAGACATGTTTGAGCTCGGAAGCCTGCTTTTGCTGTGTATGATGGTTGAGGCCATATTCCGAAACTTGCGAGTCGATGATGTGGTCAAACTCTGCGAGGAAGAATTAGTCAATTTAGGCTCAATCATTGACTTGAACGTGGAATCGGAGACCTATACACAGCTTATTGAAGCGCTCGAAAGACGGAGCAATGTGTTTCTGGGCGGGAAGGGAACATCCAATGAAATCGTGAAAATGACGGGCGTGAGGCTTTTCCACATAAAGGGTTTTCTGGGAGACAACGTCTACGTCGCCAGGGGCATGAACACTCCGCATCCGAGAGCCAAAGACCTCGAGATTTTAGTGTCGTTTTCGGGAGAAACCAAACCCGTCATTTCATGGTGCAACACTTTTAGAAAATTCAACGGAACTGTCTTGGCCGTCACCAGCGCAAAAAAATCGACTCTAGCCGAGAAATCAAACCTGCAAATAACCTTAGAAGAAGAAGTCAAGCCCAGTCAGCCTCGAAGGTTTTACATGAGAGCGGCATACGTCCTAAGCCCCTTACCAGTAAAACTGGCTGAAAAACTAAGCGAAAAGGGTCTGAACCTGCCAGAATACATCGTTAGCTGGTATCACTCCGTCACCGAATAAACTGACAGACGCTAACTGTTGAAAAATGCAGTTTATATACACGTTTAGTGTATACTATCGACTTCTCAAAATTCAACACGGAGACCACAAAATTTGACAGGAAAACCTCTTGTCTCGATAATCTCCGCGGGAATGTCAAAATTCGGAAAAAGAGACGGCTTGTACGGCAGAGAACTCTTCGTTGAAGCAGCAACCGAAGCCTACGCACGCTGCCCAAACCTCGACCCGAAAAAGGACATCAAAGCGCTTTTCGTGGGTATGATGGGCGAATCCTACGAACACCAAGGACACGCCGGACCAACAATCGCCGACTGGATAGGTCTAACACAGACTCAGGCATTCCGAATGGAAGGCGCCTGCGGCTCTTCCGCCACAGCTATTCGCAGCGGCATCTTCGCTGTCTTGTCGGGCATGGCAGACATCGTTATGGTGGGCGGCGTGGAAAAGATGACTCACCGCGCCACTGCAGACGTTACCGAATACTTAGCCATGGCGTCAGACTATTTCTTCGAGCAGTGGAACGGTTTGACGTTTCCAGGATTGTTTGCAATGGTGGCTACAGCGCACATGCACAGGTACGGCACCACAGAAGCACAGATGGCGATGGTAGCTGTGAAAAACCATTGCTACGGCGCCATGAACCCGAAAGCGCACATGCAGAAGGAAATCACTTTGGAGCAGGCTTTATCGTCGCGTTATGTGGCTTGGCCGCTGAAACTTTTTGATTGTTCGCTCATAACTGACGGCGCCAGCTGCATCGTCTTGGCCAAGCCTGAAATCGCCAAGAAATACACGGACACCCCCGTGCACATAATCGGCTCGGGACAAGCAAGCGACACCATAGGACTCTTTGAAAGAAACAACCTTACAACCCTGAATGCGGGCAAGATAGCAGCACAGGAAGCTTACAAGATGTCAGGAGTCAGTCCCTCAGACATCGACACGGCAGAAGTGCACGACTGTTTCACCATAGCCGAAATCGTGGCTTACGAAGACCTAGGCTTCTGTGGACCTGGAGAAGGCGGAAAATTCATCGAAGAAGGACAGAGCAAAATCGGAGGCAAAGTTGCAGTTTGCACTAGTGGCGGCTTGAAATCCAAAGGGCATCCTGTGGGCGCGACGGGTACAGCGCAAGCGTATGAAGTGTATTTGCAATTGACTGGTCAGGCTGGGAAGAGACAAGTGAAAGGTGCGGAGTATGGCTTGACGCACAACATCGGCGGTTTGGGTGGCACAGGCGTTGTTAACATTTACAGGAGGGGCTAGGAAGATGACTGCTGAAGAAATTCCATTTACTACGGAAAGTTTCTACAAGTTTGTGAAAGAAAAGAAACTAATGGCCGCCAAATGCAACAAGTGCGGACAGATAATTCTTCCGCCCAGACCCATGTGCCCGAAGTGCTTGTCTAAGGACCTGAAATGGGCAGAAAGCCCGTTGAGAGGCAAACTGTTAACATACACGGTAATTCATGTGAGTCCGCAACAATTTCAAGCAATGGCACCATACGCGGTGGGTATAGTGGAACTCGAAAACGGCGCGCACCTACCAGGCATGATAAAAGGCGTACCCATGGACCAGATTAAAGTAGGCATGACCCTCACGCTCAGCTTCGAAGACATAACAACCACGGCGACAAACGCATGGCCACAATGGCCAAGATACCATTTCAAGCCATAGAATTCCCTGCTCTTCCCTTTTCCATAATAGACCGCAGCAACAATTTTTATCTTCAAATAGCGAAACTGTGGCTAGAGGATTACGCGTGAGTCGTTATTTTCTGCCTGAGGGCATGCGCTATGCCACTTTGACTGAGCGCCAACTCTTTTATGAAGTGGAATTCGACTTGAAACGTGTTGATGAGTGGCTGAAACCCCTTGCGACACATCGCATCGTCTTTGCTATAATCATGGGACGGCACACACGAATCTTTCGCCCAGAGTACGCCGGAGACGCCAGCACTACAATTTTAATCGAAAATTACAAGAAATTGGAAGATGTCAGAAAGGAGATTTTGGAATTTTTGCCCGAATCCGTGTATTATGACAGGAACCTTTATGACGCAAAGGGAAAGGTTATGGGGCAGATTTTAGCCTTCGACCTTGATCCTGAAAACTTGACCTGCCCAATCCACGGCACATTGGAGGACAAAATGAAGAGGCGGCAGGGATTGAGCTTTTGCGAAATCGAGCTCAAGATGGTTACAGAAGAAACAGTTAAGCTATACAAACGACTGCAGAGACTCTTTTCAGAAATAAGGATTGTTTATTCTGGACGTGGCTTTCACATACACGTTTTTGATGAGGAGTCTTTTGGTTGGAGTAGGCGCAAAAGGAGAGAACTCGCAAATAAGTTGAAGCAGGAAGGCTTTCTCATAGACGAGTGGGTCACAACGGGCGGTATGCGATTAATACGTTTGCCTTACAGTTTGCACGGCATGGTTTCCAGAATAGTGCTGCCTCTCGATGTGGGCGAGTTGCCGAGTTTCAACCCTATCACGGATAATCGGTGCATACCAAAGTTTCTAAGGCATTGAGGATTACTTTTTCTTTTTGACTTCCTCAGCTTTCTTCTCTTTCTTCTTGTAGTAATAGTATTTCTTCTTCTTTTCTGCAGACATTTTTCCACAAACCTTCGTTTTCTTTTCTGTCAGTTAAAAATAAAAGAATTTCGTTTGACAGTATCATTATTCTTATTTCGAATCTGAATCAAAAATACTAAAAATAACTATGTGAATTTCATAAAATACTTATATTCGCTACATAAATTTTATTTTTTTAAACATATTCGAGGAGAAATTTGTGTTGATTGAAAATAGGAAACACCACAAAAGAACCATACAGTTAATCATGCTCCTAAGCCTGTTAACTGGACTCACAATTGGAGTAGTCGTTGGTATTGAGCTTTACCAGACAGTTTCAAATAGAATAGGCTATTGGAAAGGAACAGTGGAAGCCACCAAAATCATCGTGCTTACACTCAAGCATCAGATTCAAAGCAACGACAAAGTTAAAACAACCATCGAACTGGGAAACACGGGAGAATCAACTATCGCCTGCAACTGCACGTTATACTACAAAGCCACAGGCGACCAAAACTTAGCCACTTATTCCTTCAACGCCACGATAAGCGCGGGACAAACCCAATCGAAAGCGTTTTCAGTGCAACCGATTAACATCACGCGATGGGCTGGAACCGACATAAGCATCTACGAATACTAACTTTCTTCTACAAAGTAAGAAAGTACACGACGAGCATGACCAGCCCCGCGACCATTAAAACTAAGGCAGCCTTAGGAAAGCCTTCTGGCTTCCACTTGTCCTTCCTAAAAGTCTCAGAAACTCCATAATCTGTGCCATAAACTGCGTCTGCGACGGCTGCTGTTGCCGCGCTCCTGAGGGTGTAAGCATCTATTCCGCCTCTACCTAAAGCAAACAGCACACTGAGTACGATGCAGAAGAGCCCTTCGAACAGGAACCAGTCATACACTCTGATGCCTCCGCGGGCTGGAAGTACAAAGAAATTGATAGCACTGAAAATGAAAACAATAGCTAGGACTTCGAAAAATAAGAAGAGAATCGCACGAAGAAATATCTTATTAGGCATGATTAAGAGTTAATGCGCTGCCGAGTATAAGCGTTTGCAGCCTAAAATTACAGTTAACGTTTCTTGGTGGTGCTAATCCTGTGCGGGAGATGATTTCGTGTTTTCCTTGTTCAGTTGGTTTACGAGTGTGGGTAAATCGGTGAGCGATGTGATCAAGCATGTTGCACCCGCCTTCGTTAACGCTTGTGATGTGGCTACGCCTGTGGGTATGCCGATACCCATGGCTTTGAGTTCTTGTGCGCTTTTCATGTCAGAAACGCCATCGCCTATGACTAAAGTTTCTTCGGGTTTCACGTTTAACATCTTCAAAACAGTGGTTAAATGCTCTGGCGCGGGCTTTACCATTTCAACACAATCGCGTGTAGCCACGGCTTTGAAGAATCTCGCCAATTGAAGTTGTTTAAGCATGTAATCGGTAGCTGTGGTGCAATTTATAGTGAAAAGCCCAAGTTTGAGTTTCATTTTTTTCAGCATTTTCAGTGTTTCACTCGCGCCTGGTAAAAGTTCAGTGTTTCTTGCGGCTTCGAGTTCGTAGCGTTCCGCGAGTTTGAAAATCGCCTCTCTAATCGTGGTTATTTCGGTTTCTTTTTTGCCGTTGTTTTTCATGTACAACTGTGCTTTTTGAAGCATGTCGAATATGCTTTCGTCCAATGAGAATATGGATGCCGGGAAGCCTTCTTTGATTAGTATTTGTTTGGTTTCGGCGCGGACGGTTTTATAGTCGAGGTTGAATTTGACGAGTGTTCCGTCCAAGTCGAAGATTACTGCTTTTATGGTCACTTGTTGCCTCGCCTTTTCCATGTTTTTTGCTGCCGTGTATGCTAGAAGTGCGAGAGATATAGGTTTCGGTTTTTGTGTTTAACCTTCCACCACAAAACGGTATGCGTAGTATTTGCCTGCTGTTTGACTATTGCGCGCTATTCTCACGATGTCGCCGGGTTTTGCGCCTATGGCTTTTACAGCCGGGTCTGAAAAGCGTATATAAGGAAGCTGGTACGTGTGGACTTTAAATTTTTTGAGCAGTTCTTCTTTTTCTTTATCGGATAGGATTTCGTGTTTTGGCACCATGGCGTGTTCAAAGAGATTAAACGCAGGGAACATACGTGGGATAAGTTCGATATGGTACTTTTTGGCGTTCTGTTTGGCGGCTTGGGTGTATCTGCCGCTGGTGATGATTATACCTCTTCCGATTTCTTCGTCTTTCATAATCTTGGCAAGTCTGTTGACGTATTGAATGCCTATTGTGCCTTGGCCTGGAACACAGTAAAGCATTACAGTGCCTGCTTTTGCTTTGGCGATGAAAGTGGTTGTGTCATCTTCATTTCTTTTTCTTTTCTCTTCTTTGTAACCTCTTAAGTGTATGAGAACTTCGGCTTTTTTCTCTTCAATCGTGGCTTCTTGTTTTTTGGGCAAAATTCCCTGCCTCATATAAATGATGCTGTTTACTGAAAATCTCGCACATAACCCTTAAACTTTGCGCTTCAGAACCTGCGCGAGTGCGTGCACTAGGTCTAGGCTACCATTGTGCGTACACACAAAGTGCTACTCTCCAGCCCTCATCTTAAACTCCCGCACAAGCTTAGACGCCTCACGCGCAGATCCGGCACTCCGCACTTTCTTTGCCCTCCACAAATCAACCACAGCGCCGCAGTAGTTGCACTGTTTGCTTTTCTGTCCAGTTTTAGCTATTAGGAATCTTCCGCAGCCGTTGCAGACAAACACCACATGGCTCACTTCGCTTCCGCACTCTCCGAAAACTTTTTCCACATCACAGCTTAAACAACTAAGCAGTGAACACGCATAAATGACTACCGCACACTCTAGCCTAAAAGAACTCGTCATGAACTACTTCAAACAAAAAGGCTACGCCATAACCGAAAACCTCTTACTCGACGGCTTCAGCGGCGTAAACCACACCTTCGACCTGCTCATACAGAAAAGCCAAGAAAAACGCTTAGTTTGGTTCAGAGACTGGAACCGCACAGTGGGCGTCAACATGATAATCAAAATGGACAACGCCTCAGAAGACGTGGCTATTCCCAAGCCTATAATGATTAGTCAACAGTTCAGCGGACACGCACGAGCCTACGCGAACCGCCGAGGCATAATTCTACTCACAAAAACAGAAATCATAAAAAGAAGTCACTAATTTTTACCATTCTTTCAGAAACTCGTCCAAACGTCCCTGCAATTCTAAGAATGTCAACCAATCCACGACGCCTACGAAGCATTTTTGTTTATCCTTCAGAATCTGCAAAATCTCCGCCACGGCATCATCAACGCTTCTTCCTGTAACGTCGATTTCGCAAACCTTCTCCTCCCCACAAGCGCTTATGGCGTCTGTTAGGCACACGTCTAAGACTTCGCACGCCAGATTTTCCCACAGTTTTATGCCGCTCCAGCCGCGCGCTTCCAAGATAGGCTTAAGCTCTTCTGGGTTTCGGCGAAGAACAAACACCCGCGAGACATTCTCAGCAGGCACAACGAACACGGCGTAATGACCATCAAGAATTACATCGCCTTTGACTTGGTTAATCATCTCTGCCATGCGCTTAGACACCTTCTTCATGTCAGCAATCAACGTGCCTCGCGCTTCGTCTTTTTCCGTGACTAGATGCTCCTTCACCGTTAGCTCTCCAATGTCGATGTGTACAGCGCCGAGTTTGGAAGCTAAAAGAGCGCTGATGGCTGTCTTGCCGACGCCGGGGGCGCCCGTGATTATGTATATCTGCCGCGTGTTTTCCTTCATGAGGCTACCCTGCAAACCAGTGTCATGTCGGAAATTATTTAAGCATTCAGCATAGAACCTATGTTGAGGCTGAGAGGTCCCTTGCGGCTCGACATAGTTTTCTACGCGTTGGGAATCGTATGCTTTATTTTCACAGCTCTCATAATACCCTTATTCGGAGTAACACTGTTACCTGTCGCGTTTCTCATAGTATTCCTTCTATTCGGTCTGCTTTTCATGGCTTTCGGATACTCCACACGCCCAAGACACTACAGAATCATCAGACCATCAAAGCCGCCCGAAGTAAAAATCAAAGAAAAACCGCCTCAGCCG
>Ga0315268_10000308_pt1 | contig 56769 bp, 38 predicted proteins | sample C1_top_MG_FD_204535 | JGI IMG/M metagenome (GOLD analysis project Ga0315268, IMG submission 204535) | Sediment microbial communities from Yellowstone Lake, YNP, Wyoming, USA - C1_top | ecosystem: Environmental > Aquatic > Freshwater > Lake > Sediment | place: USA: Wyoming | collected 2017-08-01 | reverse complement strand
CCAGCGTGGCTGAGCGCGGCACGTCCACCGCGAAGTGCCTCATCTGCCCGGCGCCGACTTGTCCGGCGTAACACTGCCCGTTGGTCAGGACGATGGGCGCCGGCGCGACCAGGATCAGGTCCAGGCGCCAGCTCACCAACAGCGGCGGGGGATCGGTCCCTTGGATGCGCGCATCGGTGACTTCCAGGCGCCAATCGCCGTAGGGGCTTTGGCCCAGCAGTGGGTCCAGCGGCTCTTCTGGCAAATAGTAGGTGTCGCCAGCCTCGTCGAGCGTGAAGTTGTCCACGCGCAGGCCTGGCACGGCGACGTCCAGCGTCAACTCGGTGCCATTGGTGGGGGCTACAAACGCGATTATGTTGGTCTGCCAATCGAAGCTCCCAACCAGGCTGTTAGTGCCCATCCCGTCGAGGATAAGCTCGGCCGGGCGATTGGTCAGACCAGCCCGCAAGTTTCCGCTCAGTTGCATCTCGGCGCGAAACCCCTGCGGGCCTGACCGGTTCGTGCAAACGAACTCCAGGGTGTTCTGCGTGGGCAGGAAACCCGTATCCAGCGTGAAGGGCGGCGAGAGCGGGCCGCTGCCCAGATGTTGGATGTGCGTGCTGCGTCCGTTCACCAGGATGTCCAGCAGCCCGTAGTCCGCGGACACTTGGCCAACGACCTTAACCGAGGCCGGGTCATAGCCCCGCAAGTAAACCCCCGTGCGATAGACAAACGCCCCGGGACCGATCCTCACGAGGTCGCTCGGCACCGGCGCGATCCATTTCGAGCTGGCTGTATTCGGAAGCCAGTAATTCGGCACCTCGTCCGTCAGGACCACATACGCGTTGTCACCCGGAAAGACCGGCGAACGAACCTCGCCGCCTTGAACCATCCAGTAATGCGGGTCAACCGCGCCACCCGGCAGCACCGTTCGGCTGTCGTCCACGCCCGTGGGGAATACATCCTGGACTTCCTGGCGGTAGGCAAACCGGAGCCAGTAAGTGTGGCCGCCCACCGTCGGCAAGGTCCGCGAGATTCGCGAGTCTATCATTGACAGGTAGTTCATGCCTTGCTGAGCCGCGCCGCGCACAACTGATACGACATTCGATTCCACCCGCCACCCGTCCACGGTCGTTCCCGCCGGGTAGTCGCCGGGGGCGACGCCCTCGAAGCCGCTGGTCATCACCCGCGTTGCCTGCGCCGGTGTAAAGGGCAGCGGCGCGAATTTGATGGGCGTTGTGGTCCGGTTTGTGTCCTCTGTGAATATGGTGTATTGAATCTGCTCGGTAAACACCGTGGCCGTGTATTGCCAAAGCGTGCTCGGCTGGCTGTTGCCACCTTCATTCAAGATGATAATGACTTTGGTCGAGTTGCCCGGACCATAGTCCACTGAGAAAGAACCCGAGTGATTGATCAAGTCCGAGTCGTAAATGCGCACACCGTCGTAGTAGATGTGCATCGTGTCGGGTATGTCATAAAACTCGTAGTCCACCTTTATGGTGCCCCAGTTTGACCCCGTCTCGATTTCGTTCACGTCTTCTTCCGGTCCGCCGCTGGACGTTCGCGGCGAGACCAGGGTATTAGTGATGATGGTCCCATAGTCGGCGCTAAAGCCCCCGCGGTTCTCCGCCAGCAAAAGTCTTGTCCCTTGCGGGCTGACCAAGTGCAAGACCAGGTCCGAAACGCGTGGGTGCTTGATACATACGCCCACCTGCACGCCGGCCACCGGCCAGGCGTTGGAAACGTGTATGGTTGAAATGACGGTGGCCTCGTCCAGCAAGCCCGGCTGGAGGTAGCTGTAGAACGAACGCCACGGCGAGCGCTTCAGGTCGCGGTCTATTCTGGCGAACAAGCGGAACGTCACGCGGGCCGTCGTCGGATTGAAGACGCCGATGTAGTAGCGCCCCGCGGTGAGCGGCGGGCTGTCATAGATGCTCAGGCTCAGCGAGCCCCCGGGAGGGTTTATCGCCGCCATCTTGTCGTAGTCCGTAAGAGTGGGCAGCGCCCCGCGGCGGAGATAGAGATCCAGCGCCCCGCTCATTTGCGCCAGCGTGACAGTGAGGTTCGTGGCGTCCGGCGGCACGTTGATCGAGTAATAGCGGAACGTGCCCGGCAATACCGAACCCACCACCCCGAGCATCAGGTCAGGATTCGGCTCGAGGCGGAGGGATAAGTTTTGGACGAGGCCGGTCTGGCCCGGCGCATTATCCACCATCGTCAGAAACCATGGCCCCATGCCCTCTTCGCCAATGAAATCGTTCAAGCTCCCCGGCCCGTCGGTATGAATTGAGTTAACAAACTCTCCCGACTCGCTATCGTCGTAAAGAAACGCATAAAACTCGTTCGTGTCGTTCGAGGAAAGGTGGTTGTTGAGCACGACATACCGATTGTCGTGGCTCAGATGGCCTAACAAATCTCCGAGGTTCTGATGGACAATCTGGTTACTGACGATCACCCGCGACACGTCAATGGGAGTTATCCCGAGGGCGATAAGGTTTGCACCCCCGGGCTGATTGGCCGAGCCGTCGGGCACGGCCGCCCAAGCCGGGAAACCGCGCAGGATCCGATTGCCGTTCTGGTTCTCTTCAAACGGAAGGACGCTCGAAAGCGCGACAAACGCATACTCAGCAGCCATTTGATCCTCGGCCTTGACACCGATATAGAACTCTTCTCCTATGAAAGAGTTGGTGAACACCAGCCACTCGGTTCCACCGCGCCTCAAGGACTTGTAGGCAGCATCCACGGTTGGGCGATAAAGGTCCAGCAGCCGCGCGTCGCCCCGCGTCACATACATGTCAATATCCGCGTCCTTGTAACGAGGCGTCGAAAGGTTCGGCGGGAAGAAAGTTATGAAAGCCACATTAGGCCCGTTGGTAATGCCCAGAACGCTGTACTGCTGCGAGTTAATGAAGTGGTAGAAATGCCACTGGTTCGTGACCCCGGCCGGCGTATGCAAGTCGGGATAAGGCGGCGAAAGGCCCACTTGGTTGGTGACGATCAAGGGGAAATTGGCTCCCACCCGCTCGTGGAGCAGCGGGAGTCCGTTGGTCACCAAAGCGGTGGTCCTGCCGGTGGCATCGTGAATGATCCATTGGGGTGCTTTCGTTTGTTGCACAAACCGGACACCATTGGTAATGGTCTGATCCCCGATGGACACTACCAGCGCGTAATCCTGGACGAGGCCGTTGGTCTGGGACGTTACGGCGTTGACGTTGACGTGCCGGGCAATCACGTAGATGCCGTAGCTGGTTCCGAGCGGGTCGCTGACGAAGACGTTCTCGACGTTGTTGATGTTGTCGTAAACGCGTTCAGTGTCTGCCGGAACCTCGGCACTATATATCCGATCGGCAGGGATGCCGTTGCCAACATAGACCTCTCCGGTGAGTTTGTTTGACACCACCAAGTCCAGATCGTTGACGAGTTTGATAGCGACGTTGGGGTTCGCCGGGGGGTCGGTCCAGGCGAGTGTTACGCGCAGTTCCGCCGCATAAGCCTCGTCGGGCAGGGTCAGGTCGTAGGCGTGCCATTCGCCCGTGGCGAGCGCGTTGGTGGAGTTTTGCTCCACCCAGCGGACTGGCCAGGCATTGGTGTCGCTGCGATAGGTGTCAAGAGGCTCGGGCAAAGTATTGGCCAGGCTCACCAAGCCCCACCCTTGATAACTCATCGCGTTGCGCACGCACAAATCGTATTGTGAACTGAGCGACCTGGCGCCGTTGATCAATAGGGCCTTGAGCAGGGCCGGGCTGGGGCTGTAAGGAGGTCTCAGACGCTCCGCGAAGAACTCCTGGATGAGCGCCAGCAAGCCCGAAACCGCCGCCGCTGAGGCGCTGGTGCCGGTGTCATACCGATAATCAGCATTTTTCAATGGCGCATCGAGTCCGCGGAGGCGAGCCAGGCGGTTGGAGCTCGCCTCGTCACCGAACCAGTTGGTGACGTCCAGGGAAACCGCCAGGTCATAGCTGACCGGCTGTGGGCCAAGGTTTACCACGTCGTAGTACCAGATGCCATTCGCGAGGCTGGGCACCTGAGGATTGGGCAGCACCAACCGGTTGACAGCCGTGAAATCCCAAGGGGGCACGTTGGTCGCGTGCCGTATGTTAATCGTCAAAAGGGGAAACGGCTTGGGTGAAGCGCGGTTTTGGCGCACCTTGATGACCAAACGTTCGGTGTTGTCGGGGACATCAACATAGTAATGGTTGGTGTCATGCGACGGCACGAGTTCGTCGTAGGCCCAATACACGGGCGTGTCCGTGGGCAGCACGTGTGGGTCCCAGGCGTTGGAGCGCGTTGAGACCACGAATGTCCCTGGCGCCACCAGGTCCGGCTTGAACCGTCCAAAAAGGCCTTCGATGCCAGGGTCAACGTTGCCCCGGCTCGAGATGGCGGCGACTTGGCGGTCGCTATCGGTCTCAGGCAGCAGCACCTTATTGGTAAGCACCTCCTCAGTGACGATGATCACCCCCGGGGAGACTTCATTGGTAACCTTGTTGGTGATGACTTGGTTGTAGGTGATGTTGCGAAAGTTCTCTATCGCCCCAACGGTGATCACATTCTTGGCCGTGCCGGGGGACGTGATCGTGCCAGCCACGCCACCAACGCCGTCGTCTCCGCCCTCGCCGGAGTCGCCGGCGGCGAAGACGTACGCCATCGGCTGCGGACCAGACACGTCAGGCAACGCATCCCGCACGGCCGCGTCATAGCTTGCCGCGGCGGTGTCGTAGCTGTCCTGGTTCAAATAACCCCAGCTATTGTTGGACACCATGGCATTGGTGCGCCCAAACACGACGTAGTTGGTGCGCGCGGCCGTTTCCTGCAAATAGGTGTCCGATTGATAGGCGCCGGTTTGCAGGTCAATCGGCAGACTGAACAAGGTGGCCTGCGGGGCCATGCCGCGGAAAGACGCTCGATCAACTGAGCCAGGTGGCAGGTTAGTGGCCACGGTGACGACATTCGTGACGGTGCCGTTGGTCCCCGTAGTGATGTTAGTGACGGTTGTATTCCAGAGCTTTGAACTGTTGGCGCCGTTGCCCAGGATGGTGCCCGCCACGTGAGTGCCATGTCCGTTGTAATCGGTAAGGGCATCGAGGGAGTCGCCAAAGAGGCGGTTGGTGCCCTGCAGCGTGGCCAGGTCGGTGTGGTTCGTCCAAACCCCCGTGTCGTTCATGTTCACCCACACGTTGCTGCCGCTGAGCTGAAGGTAGTTCTCGTTGGTAATCGAGTCGGCGGAAACCCCTAGCCGCACGCGGGTCAGATCGTTCATGGGCACGCGTTGGGCATACGTCTCCAACAACTGGACGCCGGGCAAGTTCGCCAGCGCGACCAGGCTCTCCGGGCGCGGCTCGACGACCAATTGCGGGCCGAACGGCGAGCGGGCCTCGCCTTTGACTTTTGCGCCGAGTGCTTCCAGGGCTTGGGCGACGGCCTCGCGCTCACCCGGAAAGGCAACCAGGCTCAGCCAAGCGCCGTCCGGCAGCGGCTTCTGCTCCACCGCCAGCGCCAGGAGTCGTTGGTCGAGCCGGTAGTAAGGCGCGTAGGGAAGGACGGCGCGGACGCGCGGCGCGGCGGCCAATTGTTGGGCGTCGGCGGCCGAAACGCGCACCAAGTAAGCGTTGTTGGGGACGTACGACACGATGGCAGCTCGCCGGGCCGCCAACTGCGCCCGAAAGGCGTCATCCACCGCGCCTTTGGCCTGGACGATGTAACTGCCGGCGTCTTCGCGCCCCCGCAAATGCTCCGGTATTTCCACTTGCTCGTTGCTGGCGGTGTCAATGAAGGCATTCCGCAACAGAATGGCTGTATCAGAACGCGACAATTCGGCAATGCCCTTGCTGGTGTTGCTGAGCCGATAGGCAAAGCCAGGGGGGCCCCTTCGCCCTTTCTTGCCAGCAGCAAGCAGTTGGTTGGTTGCGTAAGCGCCAGCCCGACTCGCCAGGTCAGGCGTCAGCCGCGTCAGCAAAGGGTGGCCTCCAACCGCGGGCCGCGGCCGTGGCTTCGCGGCAAGGGTTCCGCCGGCCTGGGTGGCATGGCCGGCGATGCCGGCGCCTTTGTGTCTGGCGCCCGCTAGCCGGAACAAAGCCACCAGCAGGGCCAACAACAGCCCGATTCCAATCCAACGTCGTAACGTCATATCACCCGAAAACCAAGAGTACCCAGCGGTAGGCCCCTTGCCCCCCGATGGGCAGAGGAGCCCTGGAAGCTGATTCGTGATTTCAACGCCCCCTCACTTTAATCCTCTCCACCGATGGGGGAGAGGAGATTCCCCGCTACGTTCACTTTTCACTCTCGTCTCTCACTCAACTGGCAGTTCATTGTAGCTTTCGACCACGGCATGGAGGTTGGTGATTGGGCCTTCCAGGCGAATCACCGTCTTGGTTGCAAACTCGCCTCTGACCTGGTAGTTTGTACACAATTGGTAGAACGGGCCAGGGCTTAGATAGATGGAATTAGGCGCTTCCTTGAGCGACTGGCCGAAGGCATAAACGACAAACCGCGGCTCGTCCCCCTTGACTAGCGAGAGGATTTGCTGCGGGATGCGCTCAAGGATGACGTCGTTGACGAGGTTATCCGGGTTGATGAAGGGGGAGGCAAAAGTCAACTCCGGCGCGGCCAACAGGTCGCCCAAGTGGTTGAAAACGCCGTTGGTCTGGCAGGCCCTGGCGCGGTTGATGCCGTTGACAATCCAGCGCAGTTGCGGGCTGTCAGGCTGGGCATTTGGCAGGATTTGGCATTCAAGATATCCGGCGGCAATGTTGGTGCGCGACAAGGGGGTGGTGTTGGTCAGCGCCAAGACGCCGCTTAGCGCGGCCGACCAAGCGGCCAAGCGGTCCTGATTGACCGACAGGAGGCCCCGCGCAGCGTTGTCGTTCGGCGCGGTCGTGAACACGTCAAGCAACCTCCAGTCGTTGGTGGGGTGGGTTCCCAGATTGAACGCCCAGTTATACCAAGTCGTGTACGCGCCCGGCACACCCGCGATGGCGCACGGCAACAACTCGTTGGTGTCCACGCCCCAGCCGGCCAAGCCCACCCGGCCCGACTTGAGGTAGATGGTCTGCCAAGGTGTGCCCCGGTGGACGCGGCCAAGCCAGCCGAGGTTGGGAAACTTGTTGGTCGGGAAATCCCAGTCGTCGGACTGTCTGATCAGCGGGTCTTTGAGTCTCGGGTCATAGGAAGCCAGATCCTCGCGTCCCGGCTGGCCCCAAGGACGATACACCGTGCGCACGTTCTGAAGGCCCAAGTTGCGGTTGCCAACCGGAGTCTCGGTCACCGGCAGGTCCTCGTAGGGGACCTCATCGGACGTTGCCAGCGCCGCCGCGGCAAGCGTCAGGTCGAGCCGCGCCAGGTCCCCGACCACATAATGGACGAGAGGATCGTTGACCTGCCAACTCCGTTCGCTCCGCAGCCGCACCGCCGGGCTGAACGGCGCCTGATGGACAGTCTGCCGCGGGTCGCTGAGGAACTCCCGGAACAGCCGCTGCCCCAGGTTTTTATCCGTAACCTCCGCATTATAGTTGCGCCAGATGCTGTTGCCTGGATCTGGCTTCCCGCAGGAGAAACCAAGCTGCCAGTCCAGCCCCAACCAAACTTCGCTCTGCTTCCAAGGCCAGAACTGCTGCTGCCCGCCCTGCGCAAGCTCGTCTATCTTCTTGGTGACGCCATGTTCCGTAATCAAGTTCGCGAAAGTGGCGAAGTCCAGCACGCGCTGTGACGCGGCATCTATCAATGCGTAGTAGAACCGGTTGCTGATGTACAAGGTGAATTTGGGGCTGCACAGCGGCGTTGTCCCAGGCGGAGGCCCCGGCGGCTCGACCCCCTTGAACTCGTGCGTCTGGTAGTAATAAAAGCAATTCGTTGTCAAGAAGGTCATGTCGTTAAGGATCGGCAGCACGAAGGATTTATTGGTCCAACTCGGCAGCAGGATGTTGGTTCGGTAATGATTTGACCAGCAAGCCGCAAGCGGCCAAGCCCCCCCGTCTTTTTCCGCGAGCCGGTTCGTTTCCCAGACACGGTTGGTCGAGGTGATCCTCTGCAGCAGGTCGCCCTCGACCCGCAGGAACAGCGGCCGCCGATAGTCCTGCGTATAAGAGTTCCAGCACTCGATGCCCAGCCGATTTGACAGGCTCAGCAAATAGACCTCTTTGATGTGGAAACCATTGGCGATCTGCTGCTTCTCCTGTTCCGTCAAGCCGGCGGCCATGTTCGTGACCTGAATTGAGACGGGTGCCTTGCGGCGAAGCTCCAATTTGCGCGTCTGTTGAGCCACGCTCAACAGCGACACTTCATTGAAACTCGGCAGCCCCTTCTTGGCGCCAATTATCAGCGGCACCCCGTAGAGGTTGAAATCTCTGCCCCGCGAGCCTAAGGCGACAATTTGGTCCAGATGGGCGGGATCGTGAAAGTCAAAAAACGGCAGGCTCATGAAGTTCGTATCGGTGACTTCTACAAAATCGCGGATGTAGATGTTCGTGTGCTGAAGGAATGCGAGCCGGTTCGTCCTGTCCATCTCGACGCCGAAGAGCGGGCGGAAGACTGTGGGCGGAGCGTTGTTCGCCGTAAAGCCTGCCCTGGCATCCAAGCGGTTGGTCATGGCATCGTAGATGTTCGCCGCCACTTGGAGCAGGCGATGAATGCTCGGCGTGTATTCGGTGTTGATCGGTTGCCTGGCCAGAGTGTTCGTCGGTTGGCCCCCCAAAGTCGTGCCATAGACACTCACGGGCATTCGCTGGGCGCTATTGTCACCCAGCGGCGGCAGCAGAATGGCTGGCGGCAGAAAGGCCACGTTGCCGCTGAACCTGCAATAGACAAGGATGTTAGTCAGGGTAAACTCGGGCCGCACCTCGGTGTCACCGATGAAGTACTTGGCCACCGGGTAGTTCGTGCCTTGGTAGGTGACGAGGTAGATGTTAGTCCAGCGGCTGGCCTGGAGCAGCCGTTGGGCCGCGTTGGTGAAGAACGCCAGCGGTGTCCAAGCCACGAAATTCGTCGCCTGGGGCTCCAAAGCCAGCGTCGCGGCGTTGGTGGCGTACTTCACGTTGGCGTTGAGGGTCAGGCTGTCGTAGTTGAGGTTCATCTTGCCGCGGTTGGCGGGCGCGGAGTCCATGCCGATCTGACCGAGCATGCGGTAGAAGGTGTAGCGGTCGTAGGAGTCGTTGTTGGTCTGGGCGTCCAGGAGGCGCTTCCAGTAAGGGACGGCTCCCTGGCCCGGCACTTTGGTTGGGTCGAACAACTCCTGTGTTTCGGAATATCCCCCCGGGTTGTCGCTGCCTGCCCAAGGGCGGCCAGTTTTGTCCTTGTTGGCAGGCGTGTTCTCCGTTGCGTTCACCCCCATTCCAGGGGGCCCATCCGAATACCCGTCTATATCATCAGACTGAAAGGCTGCGGCGCCCCGCGGGCCGAATAGCCAGTCCACTGACTTGAGGTTGGCGTAGTTGCTGGCGTAACGGTAGCGCAGGAAACCCAAGGCATCCAGAAATGACTGCGCGGCGCTGGGCGCTCCGGCGCCATGGTAAACATAGTCCGACCACACGTTCGTGTTCAAATCGCGCAAGAATGCCGCCAGGTTCAACTCCCATGAGCCAACGCCCTGGTTTCGGTAGAAGCGGTCTTCAGCCAGTTTCGGGTCTTCCTGTTGGCCCGACCACAGGGCAGCGTGATTGTGAATGAAGTTCCAGTCCAGGCTCTTGCCCGCCGGCAACGAGACATACGCGTACCTGCCCACGAACCGATTGCTCGGCGAATGCGGCAGGTCGGGGTGTTGCAGCACCCCAATCCATTCCGGGTCCCCGATAAAGAAGTTGCTCAGGCAAGGCTGGCCCGGGGTGTAGGCCACTTCGTTGCCATCGAAGTCGTACACTTTGTTCAGCCGGCTGGTCACCGGCAATTCGCCATTGGTCTCAAACCGCCCATTGCGGTTAAGGTCGAGGTAGAACCGAAAGTCAAGCGGGAACCTGAGGTCTTCGTTGGTGCGCACAAATACCGGCGGGCGCGGATCGTAGAACAAGTTGGTCAGGTTCGCCAGGGCTTGGTCACTGCTCAAGCGCCGGCCATCCTGCCGGTAGTCGTAATTGACGTTGGTGAAGTTGTAGTTAGTCTTGGACTGGATCGGAGAGAACCCCTTGCCTTGAATGAAGTTCGTGGAAACGAGCAAGTCATAAGCCAGGGAGTTGCTGCGGGCCAGCATCTTGGCTACCACCTCGTCCTGGGCTCGCGCCAAGGCGGCATCCGCCATCAACCGCGCCGTCGTCTGCTCCTCGGTCACCGTGACCGCCGACCGCTCGCGCCGGCTCACCGCCAGGAAAGTGACGGCCATCAAGGTCACTATCGCCAGCATGACCAGGGTGATGACCAGCGCAGCTCCTCGTTCGCAATGGTGCTTCATTGGTAATCAGCTCGAATGGGCGGGCTTTCCCGGATGGGCACCCGCTGCCGGAACAAATGAACTTGGCCGACGTGCTTCACCAGGAAGTCGGTCGCCAGCGCGGATCCTGCCAACGTCCTGAGTTGCTCCAGGGTCTGCTGTTCGAGCACGCCCAGCTCAATCTCCACGTAGGCGGGCGCCAGGTTGCCCAGGAAGGCGCAGTTCGTTGCCCAACGCAGCGTGTCCTTGGGCACCCACGGGTCCTGCCAAAGGAAAAAGTTCCTGCCTGGGAAGATGTTCGTGTATAGCACCGTCCCCGGCAGATTCGTCCTCGTCGCGAAGGACAGCACGTTGGTCATGTAGCGATTGGTCGCCGTCATGGGCAGCCCATCGGCGTCGTAGGGCAGCACCCGGAAATGGATTACCCCGTCGGCGATGCGCGCCAGGTTTGTCGGCGGCTGCGACAACACTGTAATGATATTTGTGGTCAGTTTGTCGGCGCTGAGGTAATTGGCCGGGATGTTCGTCGTGAATCGGCTCAGCGTCCCCACACCGTTGTCCGCATAAAGCACTCGATAGAGGGTGACACTGAAGTCTTTGTTGAACCGAGACAGGAAGAGCGCATCCTCCAGCAAGTTCGTCCTGAAAGGCCACTGGGTTGGCGGTCCGTTTGTCCCGGGCAGCACTTGCACCACCGGCTTAATCACCCCGCTCACCCCGTAGACCGTGCGCAGCAGATCCACGCGGCTCACGCCGTACACCGGGCTGACCCGCGCGACGAAGTTCGTCCCGCACGCCAAGTCGCAGGGGCTCATTTGGGCCAGCTCGCGCGTGAGCATGTCCATCGTCGCGCGCCCGGCTTCCAGCACGTCCACTTGGGTGATGCTGGAGCGCAAAGCCCGCTGCGTGTGGTGAAACATCCCGTAAAGGGCCAGGATGATCACGCTCATCAGGGCCACCGCCAGCATCAACTCCAGCAGCGAGAAGGCCCGCCGACGCCCTCTCTCCCGTTTGGTTCGATTGGCTGTGCCTGGATTCATCTTGCGGGCACGAAGGTCGAGGGTTGGAAGAAGAACAGCGTCGTGTATTTGTCCAGATTGGTGGCGATCATGCTGGCGCTGACCAAAGTGCGGAAGGTCTTGCGATTGTCCCCAACGATGTAGCTGCCCTGCCGCGGGTACACCGGCCACTCCAGCGTCAGGCGCACGTCGTAGGCGTTGAGGCTCAGATTGGCCTCCTCACGTGCCCTGACCCAATCCAGATAATCGGCCCCAAGCCGCCGCGGCGGCCCGAACGGCAGATACAAAGGCACGATCTCGGAGGTCAGCCGGTACTTGAAGGCCATGTCATTGACGCTCAGCTCCACCGGCTGTTCTCTCGGCGAAGCCTGGATCGAAACGGTCTGTTTCTTGCCCGGGTCCGGCTTTAAGTCGGCGGTGCCGCTGAGCGAACGCACCAACGCAGTCACCAAGTTGGTCACCAACCGGCGGCGAGAGTCGTAAGTGTACTTCGGCGTGGTGAGCAGGCCGATGATGTTTGAGCCGCGTGCAAAAGTGTTCGTCGCGCTGTGTCGTCGGCCGTCGCCGTATGCGTAATTCTCTCTCGCCCCCACCCCCGGCCCGCGACTGACGACGGTGATTGACTCCACGTAATTAGTCAGCTCATCCAACCCCAGCGAGCCGCTCCGAATCGCCTCCAGCCAGAAAGTCCCGTCTTGGTTGATCACCGTGTCCTCCCGGTTGTCTTTCTGCACGCGCATCCCGGTGGGCAAGACGCCGATAATGGCGACGAGGGCGAAGGCGACGATGGCAATGCAGAGCGCGATTTCAACCATCGTGAACGCGGCGTCTGGTCTGGTAGGGCGCGCACTCCGTGGCGCGCCGGTTTCCATTGGTACGGCAGTCTGCGGCGCGCAGAGGACTGCGCGCCCTACCGTTGGGCGAATGTCCGATGACTGGGTGGGGCGCGCACTCCGTGGCGCGCCGGTTCCCACTGGCACGGCAGTCTGCGGCGGGCAGAGGACTGCGCGCCCTAACTTGGGCGGACGGGGCTGATGGTAGGGCGCGCACTCCGTGGCGCGCTGCTTTCCGTCAGGACCGCGCTCGGCGGCGCGCAGGGGACTGCGCGCCCTACCTACGGGCGAATGTCCGAGTGTCGAAGTCATCTTGCGCGCCTGTGCAGTTTCATTGTCATTTCACCGCGGTTCGTTCGACTTTGCCCCTGCCCGTCAGCCAGTTGACCCGAACCTGGACGGGAGTGCCCTTGTCGGTTCCCACCACGTCCGGCCAAGCCTTCAAGTTGTACCTCCACCACTCCTTGTTCCTGGAGTCATAGAGCCAGTTCTGCGCGTCTGCGGGCTGGTTCTTGGTGATTTCCTTGCCGTACATGATGCTGCCGCGCGTGAGGCCGATCGCCTCCCCGCCCAGCACCGGCGGGCGCGCCTCTTCGTAAGCAAGCTGCCCCTTGGGACTGAACGCAATGTAAGGCAGCCGGGCCGGAAAGCTGTTGGCCGCGGGGAAGGGGAACAGCGCGTAAGGCAGCGGCCGATTGGTGTCCATCACCTTGTCGGCGTTGGCCAACCACTTGTCCTTAAGGTCGTCGAACTTATTGGTCTGGAAAAGCATCCCCTCCGGCAACTGCTTCCACTCGCTCAAGTAAACAGGCGTGCCGCGTCCGGGTTGGTCGCCGGCGGTGCGCTTGGTAAACAAGGCGTAGGCGGTGAACTGCCCGTTGACCAGGTTGGTCAAGCGGCGCAGGTCGCGCGTGCGCTGCGGTTCAGTTTCGTATCGGCGGATTTGATCGAACTGGCTCCGCATGGTCGGGGGCACGAACAGCACATAGACTGTGCGCCGGCCATTGATGGCCGACTGCCGGGCGATGGTCAGGTCGTCCAGCACCTGCCGGTGGGCCGCCGATACGCCCTGCGACTGGCTCAGGCTCCGGATGGCCGGCACGCTGGTCGCGGCCAGCAACCCGATAATCCCGATGACGATCAGCAGTTCCAGCAAAGTGAAGGCGCCCAGCCGCAAACCGGAGCGCCGGCTTTCAGCCGGCTTGCCACACCTGGAGCTCCGCTTGGTCGTGGGGCAGACCTCCGGTCTGCCGGTTCGCGGAGCCTCCGGCTCCGAGTCGGCTTTGCTGCCGGGAGCGAATCGTGCCGGCATTCGGCCGCCCTCGCCTCCAGAAGAGGCGGGAACTGGCAGACCGGAGGTCTGCCCCATGGTTGTCCGTTGCCTTTGCACAAGCCGTCTATTTCCAACTCAGGACGTTGTCTTTGTTCACCCCTTCGTTGGCCTTGACGTTCTGGCTGGCCATGCCGTCCGGCCCCAACGACCACACCATGACCGTCGTGTTGGCCTCGAAACTGTCCTGGTCCGGCGCCAGGTCAGGCAGGAACAGCCCGTTGAACCCCATCCTGCTGCCCGATTGCACCCGTGACACCTGGGCGAAGCGGTAGAGACCGTCCCGGCACTTGTTGTCATAGTTCATGTCCATGGTGATGATGTAGGGATTGCCCCATGGGTCGCGCAGCACGCCGTCCGGGCCAATCCCGCCGGGCTTGTACAACGGCGGCAGCGGCCTCTGCCGCTTGTAATCCACCGACCTGACGCCGCTGAGGAAGTCGTGCCGCTCGGGGTTGGCGGCGTGTTTGTCGTTCACGGTCAGTGTCCCGTCGTTGAACCGCTCCAGGTCGTGCAGAATCGCCACCAGTTCCGAGTTGTTGGCTTCGCGGACGTTTGCCCGCTGGTTCCCAATATAGGGCAGATTCCGGCCGTAGGTATTAAGCAGTGTTGGCAACGGCCGGCCCGGGCCCCCGCTGACGCCCGCCTGAAACACTGTGCCGTAGGTGAAATCCGGGCACTCGGTCGTCAACGACTGCCGCGATTTGATGAACGACGGATAGCGGCCATAGGTGGAATTGTATTGCTCGATCGCCCCGACGAGCACCGAGATCTCAGTCTTGGTCTTGGCGATCATTGCTTTCTGTTTGGCCTTTGTAACCGCCGGCATCAGCATCGCAATCAGCACGCCGATGATCGAAATGACCGTCAGCAGTTCAATCAGAGTGAACCCGCCGCGCCTGGGGCGGGAGTCAACGAGCGCCTTTTTCATGGGATTCTGTTGGTTTGTCCGCCGGTTCGCCGGTTAGTTCGCCAATCGCTATTCTTTCCAGTTGCCGATGACCCGCCGCTGGTTGCCCACCACATACTCCGCCCACAGGTCAAAACTTGCCGGATTGTTCGTCGGGTGCGTCGAGACGTACCGCCACGGATTCACCCGCTTGAGCTTCGGATCCCGGTCAAAAGGCGGCGAAAAGGCGGGATTGTTTGGCCATTTCGCCGGCCAATCTACCGGTGTGACCAGGATTTCCACTGGGTCAACCTTCTGCGAGATCTCCACTTCCTTGTGCTGTTCCGGCTTGATGCTTGGAAGAAAGCATGGCGGCCGAGCGGCAGGCGCCTGCACCGAATTGACGATGCCCGGCGCGTTAAACGTCTCCTGGAAGGTCGCGCTCTGGATCCCCTTTTGCCGCTGAGATCTCCGCTCGACCGTCCAGTAGAACTTGCCCTGGATGGCCGAGATCGTCCCGACCAGTTCGTAGTACAGTTGGTTCACGGCTGGGTTGACGTTGAGGTCGTTGGTTCCATTGCGGTCGGTTACAATGCGGTGGTTGTCGGGTGGATAATGGCCGAACGCATCCTTGTAGGACTCAATGGCGGTGGTGTAGGCCTGCAGTTCGGCCCGCAGGCGCGCTTCGCGCATCCTGCGCCCCGCGATGCCCGAGGCCCCCACGCCAATCGCCAGCAAGATCCCGATGATGGAAATCACAGTCAGCAACTCCATCAGCGAGAAAGCCTGCTGCCTTTCGGATTGCCGATTGCCCTTCCTGTCCATCCTGTTCATCTTGTCCATCCCGTCCTCTCTCCCCCTCACCGGTCCCGGAACTCCTGCTCCAGCCGCTCGCTGAGCCATTGCTTCATCATGCTCTGGTAGTTGAGATACCTCGACCTGGCCAGCCGCTTGATCTTGGCCAACATGCGCGGATCAATCCGCAAAGTGATGGTGACCGACTCACTGCCTTCCGGGCTGGCGGCCACCGCGCCTTCCATCAACCGCAGGTCTATCCGTGTGTCCGACCACCAAGCCGCCTCGGCCTCTTCGCTGTCGAAGAGCGGCACATCTTCCCAGTTGGTAAGCGACATCATGCCCGCGCTCCGTGCTGACCCCAAAATCGTTCTCGTCCTCGCTCTCGTTCTCGTCCTCGATTCTCACCCGCATGGTCTTGTTCGCAATTACTGCGCCAAGGTCTGGTTCATCTTGCGCTCGTAGAAGAAGTGATCTTCCGCCGTGAATGGCCGGGCATAGAGCACCCGGATGAGCTTGCCGTTGGTCCGGTAAAGGCTAAACACCCCCTGCCCACTCGCCGACTTGCCCAAATTGAAGAACCTCGCCTGAGCGGCAAACCGCCGCGAATCGGGCATCAGGCGAACCGCAAAGGCGTCCTCGAAGGATTCTTCGATTTCCTGCAGGCTCAAGGGACGCTCACATGCGAAAGGGGGGTTGCGCCAATCGAAGTCCATACTCGGCCCATTTGTAAATCTATCGCCAATGCATTGTCACTACGTTGTATTTACAGCACCTGCCGTTCCCCGTCAACGAAAAAAATCGGAAAAGCGACTTTTTGCCCCTGGGCTTCGCTCCTCCGGGCACCGGCCCATCCGCGGTCCAACCGTGCTCGTGGTCCAAATCCTAATCTTAATCCTAATCCTAATCCACTCGGTATCAACGACTTGCCCAGGCGGTCGGTGGTTCGGATGGCGATCACGATCAGGATTAGGATGAGGCTTGGGCGGGCTCAAGGAGGTGCTTTCATGGGGATGCCTTGCCCGTCCATGCGCTCGGTTCTGAGCCGCAACTGGCCGCAAGCCGCGTGAATTCCACGCCCTTTCTCCCGCCGGAGGGTGGCGGCCACGCCCCGGGAGGCTAGGGCGCTCAGAAACGCCTCTTGGGCCGCTTTGTCAGGGCGTTCCCAGGGCAAGCCTTCGACAGGGTTGTAAGGGATGAGATTGACCTTCGCGTTGAGCCGGTGAGCCAGTTCGGCGAGCCGGGGGGCGTGCTCTGGCCCAACGTTCGCGCCCGCAATCATGACGTACTCCAGACTGAGCATCCGCCCTTTTCTGGCCAAGTAGTACTCGCAAGCGGCGATGAGTTGAGCCAAAGGGTACTTGCGGTTTACCGGCATGAGCCCCGAGCGCACCTGGTCGGTCGCCCCGTGCAGCGAGACCGTCAGGCGCACTTGTATCGGCTCGTCGGCCAACTGGCGGATTTGGGGTGCCAGCCCGCAGGTGGAGATGGTGATCTTGCGTGCCCCGATGGCGCCACCCCAGGCCGCATTGAGAATGCGCAAGGCCCTGAGCAGGTTGTCGTAGTTGGCCAGCGGCTCGCCCATGCCCATGATGACGAGGTTATCAACCAGTCGTGAAACGTGAAACGTGAAACGTGATTCCGCCTCCTGTCTCCTGTCTCCTGTCTCCCGCCCCTCTGCCCCTCTGCCCCTCTGCTCCTCTGCTCCTCCGCCCTCTTCGCCTTTGCGCCCTGCCTCCGGACCGGCGGCGTGCCAGCGCTCGGCGGCCAGCACTTGCTCGACAAGCTCCTCCACCGCCAGGTTCCGCTTCCAGCCAGCCAACCCGCTGGCGCAGAACCGGCACCCGTAGGCGCAGCCAACTTGCGTGGACACGCACAGGGTATGACGGTCGCTCGGTTCGCCATAGAGCGCTGGACTCGCGCAAAGCAACACGCTCTCCACCAACGCGCCGTCTGGCAGGCGCCACAGAAACTTTTGCGTGCCGTCCTCTGCTTCCTGTCGGGCTACCAGGGTGAGGGTGTTCAGCGCATAGGTCTTGGCCAGGCGCTCGCGCAGGTCGGCGGGCAGATTGGTCATCGCGTCCCAGGTTTGGACGCGCTGGACGTAAAGCCAGCGCAGCAGTTGGGTGGCACGGTAGGGCGGCTGGCCCCAGGCACCAAACTGGGCCTGGAGCTCTGCTTGCGTCTGCGCCTTGATGTCCGGCTTCACACCTGGAGCCGAGACCGCGATTTGGCCACCGAATGACACCATTTTCGGGTCAGACTTCATGCCGCACGCGGCGCCACAAACGGTGAAAATGAGATGTGGGCCGGCTCGCGCCAAGCGCCTTGGAGTGCGCCGGGCCTCCGGCGCTTTCCCCGCGGCCCGGTCGCAAAAGCGGCAGGGGACTGCCGCAGTCCAGGACGCTTCGCGCACATGCATCCGACTGTCATTTTCGGGTCAGACGCCATGGGGCACCCGGCACCGCAAGCGATGAAAGAGGAAGGAGGGGGGCGACTCTGAAGCATTTCCCCTCTGTGTTCTCGGTGCCCTCGGTGGCATCTTCCGGTCAGAGCGGCCTCACTTCTTTAGGTAATACTGCGTCGCGTATTCCTGCACCATCCGCCAACTGTTGAAGCGCGGCACCAGGGTCACCATCGCCCGGCGGATTTTCTGAATCCACTGGCGGGGGATGCCGTTGGCCGCGCGGTTGTAGAAGCACGGGATCACTTCGTCGGTCAACACCTGAAAAAGGTTCTCGCTGTCGCGCCGGTCCTGTTCTTGGACGGAGTCCGGGTGCGAGTCCTCGCCGATGGCGAAGCCGTTGGTGCCGTCATACGCCTCGCTCCACCAGCCGTCGCGGATGCTCAGGTTCAGGCAACCGTGACACCCAGCCTTCATGCCGCTGGTGCCGGAGGCTTCCAGCGGGCGGCGGGGCGTGTTCAGCCACACGTCGCAGCCGGAGATCATCTGGCGGGCCACGTGCACGTCGTAGTTCTCAATAAACACCAGGTGGCCCTTAAGCTCGCGCGACTTGCTCAGGTTGATGATGCGCTGGATGTAGCGTTTGCCCTCGTCGTCGCGCGGGTGGGCCTTGCCGGCGAAAATGAACTGAATGGGCCGATGCTTGTCGCTGACCAATTCGGCGATGTTGTCCAGTTGCTGGAAGATCAGCGGGGCGCGCTTGTAAGTGGCGAACCGGCGGCCAAAGCCGATGGTCAGCGCGTCCACGTTCAGCGACTGGTCAAAGGCGATGAAATCCCGCTGGTCAACTCGCTGCCCCTGAAGGGCCAGGCGCCGGCGGGCAAACTCCACCAACTCCCGCCGCAGCCCGTAGCGCAACGCCCAGAGTTCCTCGTCGGAAACGAACTCCGGGTCCTCCAGCCGGGCCCAAAACTCCGGTGTGTTCACCTCCTTTTCCCAATCCGGCCCCAGTTTGCGCCGCCAAAACCGCCGCACCGGCCCTTTCATCCAGCCAACCAGGTGGATGCCGTTGGTGATGTGGCCAATGGGCACCTGCGGGACCGGCCGGTCCGGATAGAGACAATGCCACATCTTGCGGCTCACCTGCCCGTGCAAGCGGCTCACGCCGTTGGCCGCGCGCGACATCTTGAGCGCCAGCACCGTCATGCAAAAGTGCTCACGCTCGTCGGCCGGTTTCACCCGCCCCAGCCCCAGCAACTCCGTGTACGGAACCCGCAATTGGCGGAAGAACTTGTGCATCGCGTAGCGCATCAAATCCGGGGTGAACCGGTCGTGGCCGGCCTCGACGGGCGTGTGGGTGGTGAAAATGCACTCGGCGCGCGTGGCGGCCAGGGCCTCGGCGAAGCTCAGCCCCTCGGCCATCTTTTCCCGGATCAGTTCCATCGTCAAAAACGCCGCGTGGCCCTCGTTCATGTGAAAGACCGACGGCTGGATGCCCAGGGCGCGCAGCAACCGCACGCCACCAACCCCGAGCAGCACCTCTTGCATGATTCGCGTCGTCGTGTCCCCGCCATACACCCGCAGCGTCAGGTCGCGGTACAACTGCTCGTTTTCCGCGCAATCCGCATCCAGCAAATAGACGCGCACGCGGCCCACCTTGACTTCCCAAGCCTTGAAATAGACCCGGCTCATGGCGATGCCCACCGAAAGCACCAACGGGTCGCCCCGCGCGTCACGCACCTCCTCGAGCGGCAGGTTCTTGGGGTTCAGCAGCGTGTAGTACTCCGTCTGCCAGTTGTCCTGGTTGATGGCCTGCATGAAATAGCCCTCACGGTAAAAGAGGCTCACCCCCACCAGGCCAACCCCCAAATCACTGGCTGACTTGGCGTGGTCGCCGGCCAGGACGCCCAACCCCCCGGCGGCAATGGGCAGCGTCTCATGGAAGCCGAACTCGGCGCTGAAATAGGCCACCGGGTGCTTCAGCAATTCTGGCGCGTTGGTCTGGCCCCAGGCGTCTTTGGCTTCCAGGTAGCTCTCCAAGGCGCGCAGCACGCCTTGGACGTGCTCGGCAAACTGCTTGTCTTGCAGCCGCATCCGCAGCTCGTACTCGGACACCTCGTGCAACACGGCCACGCCGTTATGGTACAAGTTTTGCCAGCACCGCGGCGAAAGCTCCTGGAAAATCTCCTGCGCCTCCTGGTTCCAGGTCCACCACAAGTTCTTCGCCAGCCGGTTGAGCCCAGCCGCCATCGTCGCCACTTCGTCTGAGGCGAAGGGCTGTTGTGTCATCGCATCCATCTCGTCAGTCCTCTAGTTGCGTCTTGAGCCTCAACGCGCGCCCACGCTAGTCCGCCCGCCGCTCTCGCGCAATCGAATTCCCCGCTGCCACGTGCGTCCGCCAACTCATGTAGCTTAACAATGCTCCGCCAGGGCACGGGGCCACTCTGGCGCTTCTGGCTTGACCTGGCCACGCCGCGGCTTTAAGCCCGATGCCAGCTATGACCTCGCGTGAACGAGTTTTGGCCGCCCTCAGCCGCCAGCAGCCGGATCGCGTCCCGGTTGACCTTTCGGGGCACCGCTCTTCTGGTATTGCCGCGATTGCCTACGCCAAGCTGCGCCAACACCTCGGCCTGGAGCCGCGTCCGATCCGCGTCTATGACCCCGTGCAGCAATTGGCCGTCGTGGACGAAGACGTCCTGCGACGGTTCGGCGTTGACACCATCGAACTGGGCCGCGCCTTCGCCCGCGCCGAGGAACATTGGGCCAGTTGGACGCTGCCGGACGGCACGCCCTGCCAGATGCCGGTGTGGGCGCTGCCGGAGCGCGAGCCAGGCCGGTGGGTCTTGCGCTCCAATTCCGGGCGCGTGATCGCCCACATGCCCGACGGCTACTTGTACTTTGAGCAGACCCACTACCCGTTCTTGGAGCGGGACGACTTGGGCCACCTCGCCGATTACATGGGTGAGACCATGTGGACGGCCGTCGCTTCTCCGCCGGGCCCGCTGGCAGACGGGCCGAAAGGGGCGAGGCTGCTGGCCCAAGGCGCCCGCGCTCTGCGCCGGCAAACTGACCGCGCCATCATCGGCTTGTTCGGCGGCAACTTCCTGGAGATGGGCCAGTTTTTCTATCGCAACGACGGCTTTCTGTTGCTGCTGGCCGCCAATCCCCGCCGCGCCCACGAGTTCCTTGACGGGGTCCTGGAAATGCACTTGGCCAACCTGGAGCGGTTCCTCGGCGCCGTCGGCTCTTGCATTGATGTCATTGTTTTTGGCGACGATCTGGGCATGCAGTCCGGACCGCAGATTTCTCCGCGGACCTACCGCGAATTCATCCAGCCGCGCCAGCAAGTCCTGTGGCGGCGGGCCAAGCAACTGGCGAAAGCGAAGGTCATGTTGCACTGCTGCGGTGGCGTGCGGGAGTTGCTGCCCGGCCTGATTGAGGCGGGCATGGACGCGATCAACCCGGTGCAAATCACCTGCAAAGGCATGGAAGCCCGCGGCCTGAAGCGCGACTTCGGCGGGCAGATGACCTTTTGGGGCGGCGGCTGCGACACGCGCCACGTCCTGCCCAACGGCACCCCAGAGCAGGTCCGTCAGCACGTGCGCGAGCAGGTTGGCATCCTGAGACCCGGCGGGGGATTCGTCTTTCAGCAGGTGCACAACATCCTGGCCAACGTGCCCCCGCCGAACGTTGTGGCGATGTATGAGGCGGTCCGCGAGGCTGGGGACTATGCGGCTGGTTCACAATGAGAACGACGGTTAGCTTCGTTTTTGGGTTGGTCTGTTCGCTGCTGCTGCGCGGTGGCGGGGTGGGCCGGGACTGGGGCGTGGAACGGGAGTCTTACGTGGACCCTGTCACCAGCGTGCGCGTTTGGGAACTGACCAAAGGCACGAACACCGCCGACAACCTCTACTTCCACGTCTCCAACTTCACGGCGGACAACCGCTATCTGCTTTTCGTGTCCGACCGCACGGGCGCCACGCAGCTTTACCGGGCGGAGGTCGAGACCGGGCGCCTCGTGCAACTCACCGACGAGCCGGCCATCAACGCGCGCGCGGCGTGCCCGGACCACACCAATGCGCGGCGAGTCTATTGCCTGCGCGGCGCGGAAGTGATGGCCCTTGACATTCTCGATTTCAACGCGCGCAAGATCGGCGAGATCCCCCGCCCATACACGGGCGGTTTCCACCAGCCGAGCCTCAGTCGCGACGGCAAACTCATGGCGCTGGGCAAACAGCGTGACGACGCCAACTGGGAAATCGGCCTCATGGACACCGAGACCGGCGCTTATCGCACGGTGCTTACCCAGGGCTTTTGCATCGGCCACGTCCAGCACAGTCCAACGGCTCCGCTCATCTTCTATGTGTGGGAGACAGGCGGCTATGCGCCCCAGCGCACTTGGCTGGTGAACGAGGACGGCACGGGCAACCGGCCTTTCTACGCCCGCACCAACCCCACCAACTGGTTCACGCCACTCAAGGAATGGGTCACACACGAGGCCTGGGTGAAGCACACCGGCGAAATGACCATGATCAACGACAAAGTTGGCGTGATGCTCGTCAGCAAGGACGGCAATGCCCGGCTGGTGCGCGAGGGCAGCTTCTGGCACGCCGCCGCCCGGCCCGATGGGAAGTTCATCGTTGCCGACGACTTCCAGGGCCGCCTCTGGCTGATTGAGACCGCCACCAGCAACGCCCGCCTGCTGGCCACGGGCCTCCGCGACACCGTGCGCGTCCACCCTCATCCCTCCTTTGACCGCCTGGGCCGCTACGTCCAGTTCCACACCGGGCGCACGCACGAAAGCGTGGCGCTGATTGACCTGACGAGGTTGCCAGCGGCGGAGTGGGGGAGGTAGGGGGTGAGGCGTGAAAGGTGAAGACGCGAGAGCGGGGGCGGGATTGGTTCGGCAGAATCTGTGGTTGCGCTGAGGCCTTGTCAGCCATATACTGTCAGACATGAAGGTGCTCACGACGCGGGAATTGAGCCGGAAGACAGCCAGCGTGCTGGACGCGCTGGAGCGGGGCGTGACCTTTGAGCTAAGGCGCAACGGCAAGGCGATTGGCTACTTGACGCAGACGCCGCCGCCACCGGACCGCAAGCCCAATTGGAAGGCGCACTTTGAGTGGCTCAGAAAACAGCCAGCCACAAAGGACGCCAGCATCCTTGCCGAGTTTGAGGAAGACCGGCGACGGCTGCGAGCCCGGGAAGAAGCCTTGGGAAGCGCGCAATGATATTCGCCGCCGATTCAAGCTTGCTCGTGCGCCTCTACCTGCGCGACAGCAACACGGAATCCATCGAGCGCTTCCTGGACGAGGCGGCAATAGCCGTGAGCGTCTCCGAGTTGGCTCGGGTGGAGGTGTTGAACGCTCTGCTGCGCCACGAGGGCCGGGCGGAGCAATTCCTTGCCGATTTCACCGAAGGCAGGCGGCTTCGGCTGGAACTCGTGAACTGGCGCGATGCCTTTCAGCGAGCCGAGAGCCTCGCACGCCGATTCGCGCGCGTCCTCCGGCCAGGGGGTCTTGACCTGATGCTCGTCGCCGCGGCGGTAGCGATGGGGGCAACGTGGTTTCTGTCCTTCGACCGCAATTCGCGCCAGCGTCCGCTGGCTGCGGCAGCCGGTCTGCGCGTCTGGCCGCCGTTGGACAAAGACGAGAAGGGCCTGCTGAGGCACGCGACGCGCTCGGTCTGATCACGCATCAGGGGACAGGCGTCAGGAGTCAGGGATCAGGAATCAGGAGGCAGGGGTCAGCAGTCAGTAGTCACCCGCCCGCTAGGCGCCTCTGCCCCTCCGCGCCTCTCCCCCTCTGCCATCGTCACCCACCACCTTTCACGCATCACGTATCACGTATCACGTTTCACGTCTCACGCATCAGCTCGGGCGCGCTCGGCGGCGGCAGGTGCTTGTACCAGGTGAAGTAGAGCGCAAAGCCCAGGACCAATGCGGCGCTGAAACAAACCAGCATCGCTACGGGACGGTGAACGATCAGATAGAGCGTCCCGACGTACAGCCCGCAGATCGCCAGCACGGCCAACAAGGTATTCAGCGCGTCGCGGGCGAATGAGTCTTGTTTTCGCCAAGTCGCCTCCGCGCTCACCAACTGCTGGCGCACGGGCGCCCACGCCCCGGCAGGCTCCACGCTTTGGTAAAAACGCGCCAGGACGCCGCTCTCGGTCGGCATGGTCACCAGGCCGACAGATGCCGCGATGAGCGCCGAGAGGGCGGCAATGACCGGGAAACTGATGTAGAGCGGGGTAGGGGACCGCCAGAGGTAATTGTCTCCAGCGAACTGCCCCAGCGCGAGCAGCATGCCGCCAAAAACGCTGGCGGCGTAGCCCCAGCCGTTGAGCCGCCACCAATACCACCGCAGCACGTTCGCCGGCAGGATCCCCGCCGCCAGCGTGCCAAAGATGGCCATAAAAGCGTTGTTGATGGACTGGCCGCCAGCCGCAATGGCCAGGCCAGTCGCGATGAGCAGCGCCGACGCGCAATAGCTCGCCCGCACCAAGGTCTTCGGGCCGGCTTGGGGATTGACATAGCGTTGGTAAAGGTCTTTCACCAGGTAAGCCGCGCCGCCGTTGACGGTGGAGCTGAACGTGGCCAGGAAACCCGACAGCAACGCGGCCAGCATGAACCCGGCCACACCCGGCGGCAGTTGGGCGCTGATGATCAAGGGCATCGCTGCCTCCGGGTCGCTCTTGAGCTTGGCGTCCAGCGCCGGGTTGCCCAGGCCCATGATGGCCATCACCGCAATTGCCATCGCGAAGGGCCAGCGCACCGTGTGGATGACGCCCCAGAGGGCGCCCAGCTTGCAGGCGTCGCGGGCGTCCTTGGCCGCCAGGAACCGCTGAAAGTCGTAGAGCTGTTCCGGCCCGCTCAGGCACAGCAACAGCCCTTTGGCCAGCCACACCGCCAGCAACGCGCCGAACAAGGAGAAATCGGTGCCGCCAGACACGACTCCCTGCAACTCGCGCGGGCGCATCGCCGGCACAATGGAAAACCATTCGCCTGGCACGCGCGCGCCAAACACCTCGGCGTTGAAATGCCGGAAGCCGATCACCGCGAAGGTGATCGCGCCCGCGCTCAGCACCACCGTCTGCACGATCTCCACCCGCACGATGCCGTGAAACCCGCCGGCGATCACGTAGAGGCCGGTCCCGCCCAGAATCAGCACCGCGCACACGAACGGCGAAAAAGGCAGAAACACCGCCCCGAATTTCCCCATCCCCACGGCGCCGTAGCCCAGCAGGGCCACAATCGTGACGATGGCGAAGATCGTGTAGGCCAGCCGCGCCAAGTCGCCGGCCTTGCCGCTGCCGAAGCGGGTGTACATCCACTCCGCGCCGGTCAGCACGCCGCTGCGCCGAATCCACTTGCCCATGTAGGCCAGGTAAAACGCCGTCAGCGGAAAACCCCAGAGCCAATGGACCCACATGCCTTTGAGGCCCAGCAGGATGAACAACGAGACGATCCACATCGTGCCCGTGATGTCGAAATACGACGAGGAGCCGGACATCGCCAACGCCCACCACGGCAGTTGCCGGCCACCAAGAAAGTAAGCCGACATGCCCCGCGCGGCGCGCCGTTTCATGGCAAAGCCGATGCCCATGATCAGCGCCAGGTAGAGCACCACGATGATCTGATCAAGCCAGGTGAGTTTCATCGGCTCAGTCGCCTCTCACGGCGGGTGTTCTACCGGCGGCGGCCAGACAAGACAAGCCAACGTTTTTCCCTTTGAAAAGAGCCGGCCAATGGTCTATAAGTGCCGGTGTCCGGGCGATGGGCGCAGGGGTCGGAGGTGTAAGGCGGCCTGGTGGCGCTCCTGGTCTTCAAAACCAGCGTGGGGCTCAACAAAGTCCCAGGTGGGTTCGATTCCCATCCACCTCCGCCACGATGCTGCGCCTTCGTGGCGAAAGTGTTGGCCTGCTTTCAGGAATTCGCGCCAACACAAGGACGAGGTTTTTACTGACGCGCGATGGCGAACCAAGTCGAACAACCAGCGCAAGCGCAAGCTTCGCGAGACGTAGGCAGCCGGGGGTTTTGGCCCGGTTTTGTCCTCATTGCCCTGGGTTTGGTCCTGGGCGTGTGGGGGATTGCGCGGCTCACCAAGGCCGAGACGGTGGATGGCGGCAAGGCCAGCGAGCGCCAATTGACCAAGGCCTTTACCAGCGGCGGCTTGCAGCCGGTTGAGCCAAAACTGCCGCCGGGCGTCTCAGACCCCTCTCTGGCGCCGGGGCTGCCACCGGACGCCCAGCCGCCTCCGCCCAAGACCAAAACGGCTAAGCACAAGTTTCGGGTGAACACCGGGGCCACGGCGGCCTGCTCCACCTGAATCAAGTAGTTGCCGGCCTTATGGCAAGGCCGCCACCAGCCTGATGAATGATTCTGTACCTGGCGCGCCAAGCCCGGCCGCCCCGGTGCCGGTCGTGCGCCGCCCCAAATGGGCCAAGATTCGCCCTTGGGTCCAGACGGCGTTTCTCGGGGTGTGGCTGGCCCCGGTGGGGCGGTGGCTCCACGCCATCCCCGGCTGCACCTTCCACTGCTACTCCTGTCCGTTGTCTTCGTTCGCTTGCCCGGTTGGCATCGCGGCCAACTACGCGGCGGTGTTTCCGGTGTTTTTGGAGATTCCATTCGCGCTGCTGGGGGTGCTGCTGGTGGTGGGCGGTTTGGTTGGCTCGCTGGCGTGCGGTTGGGCCTGTCCGTTTGGTTTTCTGCAGGACCTGTTGGCCAAAATCACGCGCCCGCGGCTCCGGCTGCCCAACTGGCTGAGCCACGGCCGCTACGTCGTGCTGGCCGGCTTGGTCATTGCCCTGCCGATGTATTTGGGCTGGAAAGGCACGCCTTACGATGAGCAGTCGGTCTCCATCTGCCGGCTCTGCCCGGCTGGGGCGTTGGAGGCTGGCCTGCCTTACTCGGTGCAGAGCTTGTTCAGCGGCCACGGGTGGTTGATGGGCTGGCAGAAGGTGGCCATCGTGGCCATTTTCCTCGGCGCGGCACTGCTCACCATCCGGCCCTGGTGCAAGGTCTTTTGCCCGCTCGGCGGTTTTCTGGCCCTCTTCAACCGCTGGAGCCTGTTCCACCTCCGCTACAAAGCCAGCCAATGTCGCGAATGCCCGCTGTGCCGCACCCGCTGCTGGTCGGGCGTGAAGGTGGACACCAAGATCAACACCGCCGAGTGCATCCGCTGCCTGGAATGCGCCACCTGTGGCGCCATCGAACCGCACTTCGCCTTGCCCCAGAGCGCCGCCGAGGAAACGCGCCCGCCTGGTCCGACCAGTCCGACAGGTCAGACAGGTCAGACAGGCTGGGCGGCCCCCCGCAGACCCCAACCGCGGCAAGGATCGCGTAAAAACGCCCAGCTTTTCCCTTGAACCGAGGCACCGATCCACGGCAACCTCACTGCTGCGTGGCACAGAGCCGGGACAATCGCCAAACGCGAAGACCAACGCTCCGTCAACCGCCAGGGGTCAAGAGAACACTTTCCTTTCAGACGACGTGCCGAACGCGGTGTCCCAAGAGATGAAAACGGAGACCGGCACCGGGGTAGGGCAGCCTTTCCAGGCTGCCGGTCCTGGCGGCTTTCCAGACGGCAATTCCGAAGGAACGGGAGGCTGGAAAGCCTCCCCAACCGGCAGACAAGAATGTCTGCCCCGCAATCGGAACCAGCGGCGCGGGCCATCTCCACTCAGTCACGGTTGGAGATGCTTAACCATGAGCTTGAGCGCATCGTCAGCAGCATTGACAAGCAAGGCGTGCGCAAGATTATACTTTTTGGCTCATTGGCGCGCGGCGAGACGGGCAGGGCAAGCGACATTGACCTTGCGGTAGTTAAGGAAACCGATAAACGCTTTCTTGACCGGCTGGATGAGGTTTATGCCCAGGTTATGCCGCGGACAGCCCTGGATTTGCTGGTGTACACGCCAGAGGAAGTCGAGGACATGATGGGTTGGAGCAGTTTTATGCGCCGCTTGATGCGGGAAGGGAAGGTTCTCTATGCAGCGGGATAACCAAAAAGAAGCCACCCGGTGGCTGCTGCAAGCCGAGCATGACTTGAGCGATGCCTTCTTAGCCCGATCAGTTGACACACCGGGGGGGCAAAAAACCAGTTTCCTATCACTAATCAGGAGTCGCAAATGAGCGGACCGTACTGGATGACTGCAGGATTGAAAACATGGCCCAAAGCTATGCAGGTGGCGGACGGGGTGTTTTCTGACGCCGCACAGCAGCCGGACCTTGATCTGCGGATCATTCCGCTTCTGGCGGTCTTCCACCTTGGCAGTTGTATGGAAACCGCCAACTTCGCGAACGGGAACAACCTTTAATCGAGCGCTATTTGCCTTCTCCGACAGTGTGTCGAAGCTCTTTCGGTGATAGATTTGGGTTTGCAGCCTGCTGTGTACTCATCACCTCGTTTGCAGAAGTGGAAAGAGGGCAAGCTTTCTCTTGGTGAGCTGAGAAGGTCCCTCGAATCCGATGTCTGGCCCCACTATGGCACTGGTCTGTGGACTGAGTCTTGGGCGGCGTTCTTCGGGAGCCTTGCCCGCGCTGTCCAACCGTATGCGCATTACAGCCCTGACCTCCTCGGCTGGCAGATCAAACTCGCCCACTATGACGGCAATCGGAGAGCCCGATTCATAGCGGATCTCGCGCCACAAGGTCTCGACCCAATCAAGAGCGACCGTATAGCGCTTCTCCAGGCAGTAATCACATGGACCTTCTCGCGTTTGCTCCTGGCCAACAGACCGGAAGTCGCCACTTGCCTTTCAGCAGATGCCGACCAAATGCAGGCCGCGTTGCGGGATTCGAAGTTGCTGTTTGCCGAAAAGGACTGGCCAACTCAGCTCATGCCACATTTCCTGTTTCGCCCCGATGCGGATTGGATAGATGAATGACCTCGCCCAACAAGACCACTGCAGCGAACCCGGGCGGGCCGACCGTCGTTTCCAGCGCTGACGCGGCAGCCCGCCCGCGTCGCTGACCTCTGGTGTTGGCCGACATTGACGCCCCAGGGCATGAAAAAGCCGTGTTGAATCAATTATCAGCTCAGGAGTGGCCGCGCCTCGGCGCCGGGGGTGCGATTGTGGCCGTCCCGCGCGGTGAAGCGGGTCGCGTCCAAGTAGTCCAGCAAAGGCACGGCATACTTGCGGCTCACGCCGAGGGCGTCGCGGAATTCCATCGTGGTAAAGGCCGGCGCGCGTGAGAATAGTCCCAGGGCCACGCGGCGGGCCGCCTCCAGCGCGTCCCGATGCACGAGCATCCGCTCGGCCAGGCGAATCAGCACGCCCTGTTCAACCAGCACCTGCGCCATGGCCTCGACGCGCGGCAATGGCTCGCCCAGGCGCGCAGCCAACTCGCCCGGCTCGGGCGGCGTCCAGCCGGCCTGTTGCAGCGCCGCCGCGAGGTCGGCGCAGAGGCGCTGATCGCGCTCGCCCAACCGCGCCTGCCAGCCGGGCCGCGACCAAACCGCGCCGCGTTGAGCGATTTGCCCGCTTGCGAGCAGCGAGTTGAGCGCCAGCGCCAGCAATTCCTCGTTTCCATCCACGCTGCTGAGCAGTTCGCCGCGTTCAAGCCCTTCGCGCTGCGGATGTGCGTCGTGGAAAGAGTCAACCGCGGCGCGCAGGCGGGCGGCGGCTTGGCGGATGGCTTCCTGATGCACCCACGCGCCGCTGGGGGTGTTCACCACGCTGCCCTGGGCACGCAGCCGTTCGAGCATCGGACGCGCTTCGTCACTGTGCACCAGGCACGTCCGGGCCAGCTCGTCAAGCGCGACCGGTTTGCCGCGCTCGCGCAGCATCAACTCACACCATTGCTGGCCGTCATCAATGGCGTTGCGCCGGCAGGCCAGCGCGTCCAGCGTCCATTGCCTCTTGCGCCGCAGCCGCACGTTGGAAACGCCCAGGATGCGCCCGCCGCCGAAGGTCACCAGGCCGCTGTGGCCCGAGCCGGTGGCGTTGGCGCGCACGACAAATCGCTCCCCCGGGGCGATGGCCAGCGGCTCACCCAGGCGCAGTTGCACCATTTGCTTGTCCCCCGGAGCGATTTGGCCGCTCTCAAGCATGGCTACGCGAGCCAACACCGCCGCCGTGCCGACGTGGAGATGAACTTCGGCATAGTCTTCTAGCGGCGCTTCCACCGAGTCGAGCAAGCGCAATTCCGCTTCGACCATGCTCACCGGCGCCACTGCCTCGGCTTCGCACAACACCATGCCGCGCCGCGCCGCCGCGTGGTCAAGCTCAGCCAGGTTCATCGCCACGCACTCGCCCGCCCGGCCTTCGGTGGCGTCTTCGCCATAGACCTGCAGGCGCCGCACCCGCCCGGCTAGGCCCGCCGGCTGCAACTTCAGGCGGTCGTTGAGCATGACCACGCCGCTGCTGGGAATCCCCGTGACCACCGTGCCGGCGCCGCGAAAAGTGAACACGTCCGCCACCCAGACGCGAAACAACCCGCCGCAGGGCCGGCTTTGGCAGGCGTTGACCACGTCGTTGAGCGCGTCAAAGAACCCATCGAAGCCCTCGCCGGTGACATTAGACAGCGGGCAGATGGGCGCGCGCTCCAGGCAGGTGCCCGCCAGCAGGCTGCGCACGTCCTCGACCACCAAGGCGCGCATCTCCTCGTCCACGAGGTCAATCTTCGTCAAGGCCACCAGCCCGCGTTCCAGCCCCATCAGCGTCAGGATGTGGAGGTGCTCGCGCGTTTGCGGCATCACGCCGTCATCAGCGGCAATAACAAAGATCACGACGTCAATGCCGTGCGCCCCCGCCACCATGTTCCGGATGAAATCCACGTGGCCGGGCACGTCCACAATGCCCACGATCCGTTGGTCGGACATCCGGCAAGGGGCGAAACCCAAGTCAATGGTCAGCCCCCGCTGTTTTTCTTCGGCCAGGGTGTCGGTCTCGCAGCCGGTCAGCAACTTGACCAAGGCGGTCTTGCCGTGGTCAACGTGGCCCGCCGTGCCGAGCATGATGTTCTTGCGCGCTGTCGGCATGAAAGCCTACACGTAAGTGCTTAGCGTCCGACCGAAGACAGCGCAGAGCGGCTCGAAATGCTTGCGGTTCTTGGTGACTATCGTGGCATCGACCGGAGCTTCGTGACAGATGATGGCGTCACCCGAAGACCAGCAGTGTTTGCCCGCGAAGTCCGCGCCGGCGTTTCTAGCCAGCAGGCTACGCACAGCCACAACGCGTCGCTGCGTTTCGGCGTCGGGGCTTTCAAGTGCTGCCAACGCCTCGGCGGCAGCCTTGAAATCGGCGTGGTATGAAGAGAGGCAACGGTCGAGACCGCACGCCGTGGGGAGTCCGCACTCTTGCGTTGGCAAAGGCTGCTCATAAAGGCCGTTCGCCTTCTGGGCTGGCGCAGGAATGTCTTCGCGACAGCCGACTGGATTGATGGCCTCTGCGACGCGAGTCAGCCGGCGCCACCCATGCCGAACATGCTGGGAAAGCCAGCCTCGAAAGTGAGGCAGGCGTTGTTCCTCAGTAAAGGCGATTCCTAAAGCCTCCAAATGCGCGAGGAAATCCTCGTATGCCGCAAGCATCGTTTCCCGGCGGCAGGTTTTGAACAGTTGCTGGCCGCTGTGCATGTATTGGCGCAATTCACGAAGGCCGCCCACCGCACGCGCCTTGTTTTGAAGGACCAGCAGGGAAAGCAAGTACCCCCGAGCGATCTCGAAAAGCACGTAGCGCGAAGTGAGGCGCCGCCCGCCAAGAGGGCAAGCGCTCTCCACTTTCCTTTGCACCTCGCGATGGCGGAAGACCAGTTCGATAAGCGCAGAAGATTCCAGGAAGGCGTCAGGCATCTGATTTCGCGAAGCCCATCGGGTAATTCAAATCCACCCCGGCTTGGTCCAAGGCATCGAGGGCTTCGTCAACCGCCTTGGTCGGAAGGCGGATGTGCTGGCTGACCAAGCGGAAGACTGCCGCGAGCGCCTCGACCACCGGCTTGGGGGTCAATTGCCTCGCGTGTTGGGCATACGCGACGTGCAGCGCGGCAATTAGTTCATCCACCTCCGGCGCACTGCCGAGGTATTCGGAAAGGGCTGCTACGTCGGCCCACAGCAACGTCGCCCGATGCTCAAACTCCAGGCTCTCTCCATCCAGCGCCAGCGCCTGCTCGGCCTGCTCCAAGAGTCGTTCGCACCGCCAGCGGAACCGGAAAGCGGGCTGCGCGGCGTAACGGGCCAGCTCGGCTTCAGTGTATTCGCGGAGTTTGTGAACCTCGTGTTGGCCACCCGGTTGGGTCTCGACCACATAATGCTGATGCCGGGACTCGGCAACACGGCCTTGCGGTAGTTGGGCCTCCCCTTCCTCATGGAGGAGGTCCTTCAACAGGTTGGGGCCAGGTGCGCCCAACAACTTCTCGATCTCGTTTCTTCGGGAGACTCCAAGCTGGGTGGTCATAGGGCTGGGGAGTTGATCTGCTTCGACATCTCGGCAATAAACCGCTGTTCCATATCCTCAAGGACCGCAGTCGCTTTGAACTCACGAACGGGCACGGTCTCGAAGCAGTTGTGGAAAACGCTGGCGATAACAAACGGAATCCGCGGCCCAAGAGCATCAGGCCGAACCGGTCCGGGCGGAGGCGACAGTTCCATGATCGCGTAGCGCGTAGTTCCGAGGATCGCGCCCTTGCGCACCTCGAGTTGTGCGCCCAGGAACTCGCCTGTCTCGAGGTTCTGGGTCACTTCCCGCGGCAGCAGCTTCATCGCCAGCGCGTGAGCTTCCTCGTGCGTTTGGCAAGGCCACCCCAGCGAGCACAAGAACTGGAACCGCGTCAACGCATCTAATTCGAGTTCGTGGCTCAGAATCTCCAGGAGCAGGCTCGCCTTCCGGCGAAACTCCGCCCCGTCTTCCTCCCAAGAACTTACGGAGGCAAGGCGAATGCCGAAGAACAATTCGAGCGTGCTGCCCGGCAGGAAAAAATCCCGCTGATCGATCAGTTGATTCCTCAACTGCAAGCCTGGAATCGCTTGGGCCAGGTCCCGCGCCACCCGTCCAGCCTTATCCCAGAACAGGTAGCCGTCCGCGTATTCAAATTGAAATTGGCGCAGGATCGGTTTCCACATACAGAAGCCATTCTACCGGGCAACACTGCCGTCTGCAAACTCTTTGTATGCAATCTGTTTCGCCGGAGCGCAGTGTCAACTGGACGCTTGCAGCTCACCGCAGCCGGCCAACTCAGGCCAGAGCAGCGCCCCCAGGCGCATCCCGTTGGCGAAGTTGTCCAAGTCGAACTTCTCGTTCGGGGCGTGGGGGTTGTCGTCAGGCAAGGCCAGGCCGAGCATGAGGGTGTCGGCGCCGAGGATGCGCTTGAAGTCGGTCACGATGGGGATCGAGCCGCCTTCGCGCAGCAGCACCGGCTCGCGCCCGAACGCGGCCTCGAGCGCGCGCAACGCGGCCTGGGCGCAAGGGCTGGTGGGCGCGAAGTGATACGGCAGCCCGCCGTGGCCGGGCGTGATGTTGAGCCGGACCGTTGGCGGGCAAAGGGCGCGCAGGTGGCGGCTGGCAAGTTGGATGACGCGGTGGGGGGTCTGATTGGGGACGAGGCGGAAAGTGAGTTTGGCGCGCGCCCAGGCCGGGATGATGGTCTTGCTGCCTTCGCCTTGATAACCGCTGGTCAGGCCGTTGATTTCCAGCGTCGGCCGCGCGGTGCGCTGTTCCCACGGCGTGTAGCCGCGTTCCCCGTAAAGGCCGGGCACGCCGAGGAACTTCTTGTAAGCTTTTGCGCTGAACGGCAACCGCGCCAGTTGCTTGCGTTCGTAGGCGCTCAACGGAACCACCTCGTCATAGAAGCCGGGTATGGCGACGCGGCCATTGCGGTCGCGGAGCCGCGCCAGCAACTGGCACAGCGCCATCGCCGGGTTGTCCACCGAACCGCCGAAAAGCCCGGAATGCAGGTCGCGCGCCGGGCCGGTGAGTTCGACCTCCAGGGCGGCAATGCCGCGGAGGGCATAAGTTAGCGCCGGCAGGCCGGGCGCGGGCATGCCGGTGTCCGAGACCACCACCGCGGCGCAGCGCAATTCCTGGCGGCGCTCTTTCAGGAAGGCCCCCAGACTGACGCTGCCCACTTCCTCTTCGCCTTCAATGACGAAAGTGAGGTCGCAAGGCAATTCCGCACCGGTCTTCAGATAAGCCTCCACCGCCTTGAGATGCGCCAGGTGCTGGCCCTTGTTGTCGCTGGCGCCGCGCGCGAAAAGCGACCGGCCCTCAATGAGCGGCTCAAAGGGCGGCCGTTGCCACAGCTCAAACGGCTCGGCTGGCTGCACGTCGTAGTGCCCATAGACCACGAAGCGGGGCTTGCGCCGGCCCTCAGCGCGGGGCGTTCGGGCAACCAGAATGGGATTGCCTTTGGTGGGGTGCAACGACGCCTCCAGCCCGATTTGCCGGCAGTTGTTCAGCAGCCATTCAGCGCACGCCTGCACGTCCGCCCGATGCTCCGGTTGCGTGGACACGCTCGGAAACCGAATGTAGGCGCACAGTTCTTGGACAAAGCGAGGCTGGTTGGCTTTCAGGTAGTCGAGGAGTTGTTGCATGGGAGTGAGCAATGAAGGTTGAGAGGAGAAGCGAGTTGAGAGGCAGGGCGAGGCGGACGGTGCGCGTTTCTCAACCCTCAACTCAAATCCCTCTCAACTCTGGTCGGCTGCATGATGCGTAATACGAAGGCTGTGGTGTTCTATTCGTTCACAAAATGGTGTGGCCCGTCTGGCTCCATCGTGGCCCCGGGGCAGGTTAGTCGGACCTCACGTGGCCTGCAAGGGCGGATTGCTTCGTCGGCGGTATGCTGAATGAATTCCGCGCTCCGGGAGAAGTGAGGTGCAGCCACAGCCAATGCCGCACCAGGCGCTTGACAGTGTCAGGCCTCGTGAGGTGTTGTCCCGGCGATAAGAAACGAGTTGAAGGGGGCCAGCGATGGGTTGACGCCCCTGGTTTCATTTGGTGCATTGCGGGGTGAGAAGGTTGGCTGAAGAAGGGACCAAACTGGCCGTTGAGAGGAGGAGCGCGTTATGACAAGAAGGAACTCGATGCCTGTGGTGAAGAATTCGGCGGAGGCGATGCAGCAGGTTGCCTTCCGGTGGATGAGCATTTTGCTTTTTGGGGTGGTGTTTGGCGCATGGCCGGTGGCGAAGGCTGCAACTTGGGGGGATTTCACCTACGAGACCAATGGCGCAACGACCACCATTACCGGGTACACCGGCCCCGGCGGCGCTGTTACCATCCCAGATACCGTCGCAAACATGCCGATGACCAACATCGGATACTCCGCGTTCGATGGCTGCACCAACCTGACCGGTGTCTATTTCCGCGGTAATGCGCCAACCAGTGTTGGGGTTTTCGTGTTCTCCGGTGCCAGTAAGGCTAATCTGTGTATTATCGGCCTGGCACGTTGGGCTGGAGCTCGACCTTTGCCGGTCGCCCAGCGGTGCTTTGGAATCCGGTGGTTCCCAACTTCGGCGTGCTGGCCAACGGATTCGGTTTCAGGATCCCCGGGACAAGGAACATCCCGGTCGTGGTGGAAGCCTCGGCTGATCTGGCTGGCGGCGCCTGGGTTTGGCTGCAAACCGCCAGCCTCACCAACGGCTTTTTTGATTTCGCTGATCCGGGCTGGACGAACTACGCGGCCCGTTTCTACCGGGTCCGCTCGCCGTAGTGAGCCGCTCCTCTGTTCCTCCGACCGGACCTCATGCCACGCCGCACGGCGATACCACAAACGATGAACATGGGATGGAGCGTGGCTGGCGTGAAGCGTTTGGAGTGCGGGAGCTTGCTCCCGCTTTCTTAGGCCCCGGACGGTCCAAAAGCGCCGGCAAGCCGCCGCACTCCAAACGCTTCGCGCGGTCGGAGCCGGTCAGCATTCTCAGGTTAGGCAACTCAAGGCTGCTTTCTAACTCCAGCAAGCCGGGGAGCAGGTCCAAGGGTTCACCTTGGCCGGAGCGGTGGTTTTAGGCGGGGCAGCAGGTTGGTGATGGTGCCAGGGGTTAGCTTTCCCCCTTGCAAGAGGCCGCCCACGCCTTGAATGACGTTGCCGGCGTCGCCCCCCACGACGCTGCCAACACTGCCGGCCAGCAGGCCGGCGATCTTGGTCTTGTCGGTCAAGGTCTTGGGGTCGCCAATGGTGCCGGCGACGCGCACGAATTGAGGGAGCGGGACGGGATCGGCGTCCGCCGGCGCGCCGGCGGGAACGAGGCGCGCCCTTTCGGCGAGGGAGCGGCGCAGGGCCAGTTGGACCGGAATGTCCAGCGGCGAATTGGTGAGCACGTCGGCCAGCCGGATGGCGCCGGTGGCGGTGGCGTAGAAGGCGGGGCTGGTGGCCACAAACTGCTGCAGGTCAACCGTGCTCCCGCCCAGGTTGGCGCGGGCGGCGATGCAGTTCAGCGGCGTGTCCTGCAATTCGGGCACGCGCAGCAGGAGCGCCACCGGCACCAGCAATCCCTTGTACTTGGGACTAACCAATTGAAGATTAAGGTTCGTGAGGCAGAAGTTGACTGAGCCTTGGAGGTTCTTCTGCAAACTCGCCCCAGTCGCGCCCGCCCCTTTGATCTGGGCTTGGGCGTAGAGCTGGCCCTGCAACTGGCCGCGTTTGTCGGGCGCGAAGCTGTTGCCCAGTGGTTCCAGCGGCAGCTTGTCGGCCTTGAGGTCCAAGGCATACACGTAGCCCGGCCGATTCAAGTTTGCAGTGGCGTTCGCGCTCACCGGCGCGCCGTTCAAAGTGAGCTGGCAGGGACCCAGGCTTACTTCGCCACGCGCCACTTTGGCCGTCGCCGCCCAGCCAGCAATGGTGATTTCGCGGCAGAACACGCGCTCCACCTTCAGTTCAGCCGTAAAATCCTGAAGCGGGAGCTTGACCGGCCCCGGCTCAACCTCCGCCGGCTTGGCCGGCGTCGCGGCGGCGACTGGTTGGGCCGTGGCGGCCGGGCGGTTGGTGGTGAACAGGTCATAGAGCTGGGTGAGGTCGAGCGACTCGGCGGTCAAGCTCAGGCGACTGGGGGCGGCGTTGGTGGCGGCGAAGTCAAGTTTGCCTTGCGCCTGGAGCTGGTTGCGGGCGCGGTCCGTGGGCGGCAGTGAGAGCTTGAGCTTCTTCAGCTCCAGTTGCGTCTGCTGTTGGGCCGCATCGAGCTCGAACGAGGCCTGCAAAGGCTTGGCCGGCAGCTTGCCCGCTACGTCGGCCAGCAGCAGGTTGGTGACCTGCACGCCGAGCTGGAGGTTGCCAACGCCCTTGGGATCAAACCGGCCACTGCCGGTGCAATTCAATGAAACGGAGGTCAGCTTGTTGGGCGCGAGGGCTGGGGCCAGCAGCGGCGCCAAGGCCCGCTCGTTCAACTCCTTGACGCCCAGGGTGAATTCGCCGACGCGATTTGTCAGGTTTAATTTGCCGCGAAGGTCAAGCTCATTTTTTCCCTGGGTTGGCGGCTCCAGACCCAGCAGCAGCCGGCGCAACTCCACCACGTTTTGCCGCTGCGCCACCTCAAGCTGCAGTCGCGCGTTGAGCGGCGCCTTGGGCAGCTTGCGTTCCGGGTCGGTGAGCACCAGTTGTTTCAAGTCGCTCTGGCACTGGAAGAGGCTTTCGCCCTTGGCATCGTAATGGGCCGTGCCGGTGAGGCTGAGGGCGACGGAGGACAGCGCCGTCGGGGCCAGCGCCGGGCCGACGAACGGCCCCAAGGCGTGCTCATTGAGGTTGACCACGCCGAAAGTGAAGTCGCCGGCCTGTTTGCCCAGATCGAGTCGCCCGCTAACGTCCAAGGCGCCCCCCGATTCGAGGCCGTGGCGCAGAGACAACGAAGCCCGGCGCAGGTTGACCTCGCGCTCCCTTAGTTCCGAGTCTGCGTCCAGGCTCAACTGGTAGTCTGCCAGGCGATAGCCGGCAACTTCGCCGGCAAACTTGTCCAAGGTCAGCTTCGCGTTCACGGTACGCTTGTTCGGGTCTTGGGCCAGCAGCACGCTTAGGCCCGCGCGCCCGGCAGTTGCGGCCACTTGAGGCACTGGGTACTGCTGCAAGAGCGCCGGCAGGTCCGCCTCCAGAGCGGCCTGCAAACTGGCGGCGTGGGATTCAAGATTGTAGCCGCCCGAGCCGGTGGCGGCAGCCAAGGGCTTGCCCCGCTGAAGCACTTGGACTTTGAAGTTATCCAACGTGGCCCGCTTGAAGTCAGCGAGCTGGCCGCGCAACTCGGCTTGGATGCCGACCTGCTGGAGGCGGTTCGTGCCCAAAGTGGCGTTGACGTTTTGCGCCCTGTTGGTCAGGGCCAGGCTCAGGCGGCGACCGTCCTGCTGCGAGTTGAGCGTGCCTTCCATACTCACCTGGCCAGAGAGCGCGTTGCTCCCAAAGAACATCTGCCAGTCGGCCAGGTTCAATTCCTTTAGGGCCAGCTTCACCGTGGCTTCGTTGAGGCCATGCACGTTTTCGCCCCAGATAAGGTTCATTGGGCGGTCGAGGGCGGCGCTCAGCAACTCGGCGCGCTGCTGCCGGGCCTGCAAGCTCAGACTCTGCAGCACCGCCGTCTTGTCCGCCAAATTGACCGTGAACTGGCAATCCAGAGTTGCGTCCACCGGGGGAGTGGCGGCGTCTTTCTGCCGCAGGCCGAACTGGGCCACACTGGCCTTGGCCCGGCCTCCAATCAGCTCGCCTTTGCGGGTGACGTCCACCAGGGCGGAGGCGTTGATGGTAGTGTTGGCAAAATCCAACCCGTGCGCCGCGCCAAAGAGGTTCAACACGTTCCGGTCAATCGCGGAAACCTCCAGCTTGAGCCGGCCCTCCGACTTGGCCAGCTCGAGCGGCCCGCTGACCTGCAACTGGCCCAGGGGCGCGCCGGCGCGCTCGAAGCGGAGGGTCGCCTGGCGGATTTCGGTGGGCGACATGTCGCAGGCCAGCACGCCGCTCAGCCCGCCCAACTCCCGGAAGCTGCCCTGGGCTTCACCCACGGCAAAGCGTGCGTCGCCCTTGAGCAGTGCCGGCAACAACTGCGCGTCCAGGGCAAAGTCCAGGGCACCGGAAAGCCGCGCGCGGATGAGGGCTGCTTGGTTGGTCGTCTTGGGCGGCGGCTGGCTCCTCTGCATCAGGTCAGCGCCCAGGGTCAACTTGCCCGCCTGGCCGTTCTTGACTTGGCTGACGGTGACTTCCAGGTTGGCCACTTCACTCGTCTGGCTGGCGCCGTCCTTGTCGTGCTTCGTAAAGCGCAAGAGGCCCTTGCTCAGGCTCAACTTCTGCAAGTCAATCTGCAGCGGCTTGCTTGGCGCGGCGGGCTTGGGCGGGCTGGGTTTGCGCCGGAGCAGCGGGTCAAGGTTGCTGGAGCCGTCGGCCTGCTGCACCAAGTTGAGTTTGGGCCCGGCCAGCACGACCTCCGGCACGTCCACTTTGCCGCCGAGCAACCCAAGGAGGCCGTAACGCACCCGCACCTCATCGGCCTGGAAGAGCGGCTCCGCGCCGGTGGTTTCCAGTTTCACCTGCTTGAGCGCCAATTGTGAGAACGGGCTCAGCGAGACTTTCCCGGCCGTGAGTCTGCCATTGATGGCCTGGCTTACGCGGGGGAGCGCCACCGCCTTCAAAAACGGGTCGCTCGTCACCACAAAATAAAGCGCGACCAGCAGCACCGCGCCCGCGATGAGCACCTTAAGCCACCGACGCCCTCGCCGTGGTTGCTCCTCCTCGGCGGGCAAAGACCTCAACGCTCTATTGTCTTCCGGCATAGTCTAAAGCAGAAGGTCGGCGCAGCGTCCCGGCATCCAACAGGTGATTGCCACCGGCGCCCGGCGGCCAATTCGCCAGGCTCAGCCCCAATGACCGAGCCGTGGCCGCGACCAGAACCATTCGCTGGAACAAAGAATACTTTTTCGCGAGGGCAAGTCAACCTCGGCGCGGACTACTTATCCAGGGCCTCGGGTTTGAGCCAGGGCGTGCCGGCGAAGTACCATTGGGCGGGCTTCATCGCCTCGACGTGGGTGTCCACGAAGGCGTTGTGGCTGCGCTGGCTGTGGCGCGGATGCGGCCCGCCCCAGTTGGGGTCGTCCGGGGAACTGACGCAGCCGACACACGGGTCGTCGTTGGCCGGGTCGTGGACGATCCAACAACCGGGCTTGGGTGTGGACTGCGCGGTGACACATTGGCGTGGGTCTTTGGTGTTCTTGGCCACGGTGCCTGCATCCACCAATTGGACCGTGCGCGCCGTGTTCTTCACCGCGTCTTCGGCCAGGGGCCGGTACTCCCACACACTCGGCCACCAGCAGCCGCCGAGCCGGAAGTTGGCGCCGTAGTTGGCCACGGTGCCGTCCATCGGGTACATTATTTCGCCTTCGGTGTTCCAGGGGAAGAGACCCCCGGTGCTGAGCTTCACCTTCTTGGGCCGGACGGGGCACAGCAGCACCTTCTTGCTCTGCCCGTAAGGCTGGATGTAGTTGAACCACGAAGTGCGCTGCTGCTGGTTGCCAACCAGCGTGAAAGTCCAGGGAAACCTGAAGCCCGAATCCTGCAAATACAGCTTGGTGGCCAGGGTCATTTGGCGCAGGTTGTTCACGCAATAAGCGGCCTGGCCTTTGGCCTTCGCTTTGGCCAGCACGGGCAGGAGCAGTCCTGCCAAGATGGCGATGATGGCGATGACCACCAGCAGCTCAATGAGCGTGAAGGCTCGCTCGCGAACCGTCCTCATCACTCGCAACCTGGGCGCCTGCATACGCACGGAACGTAAGGCAAGCGGCCGTGGTTTTCAAGTCTCCTCACCGCAAATGGGATACGTGAAATGTGATGGGCGCAAGAGTTGTCAAGTTGTCAAGTTGTCAGGTTAGCAAGTTGGACGGAAGGGCACGCGGCGACGAGCCGAACCTGACAACTTGACAACTTGATAACCTGAAAACTTTGGACCTCAGCGCGCCTCACACATCACGGACCACGGTCAACTCGGCGATTCTGTAAATGCGCACCGCCGGCACCACGAACGTCACTTGGCGCCCCTGCTGCTGAAACTTTGCCGGCACCCCCTGGCTGGAGTCCGGATCATACAGCTTCACCGCCGTGACCTTGCCGTTGCCAACCCGCAGCCGGACCTGGACATCGGCCAGCGGCTTAGGCCCGTGCTGGTCCACCGACTCGGCTTCCTGGGATTGGCCGGTGCCGGTTGGGGCCTTAATGGGGATGGGGCAATAGTAGTTCACGAAATGGGCCACGACCTTTTCGCCAGCGGCCCCAGGTCTCCGCCACACGTTCACCCGAAGACCCTCCAACCCAGGTTGCGGCACCACGGCCAGAGGCAAGCCGGTGTGGGTCTCCAGCAGCCGCCGGAGGTCCTCTGGAGCCGGCTTGGGCGGAATGGGCGCTGCCGCCGCCAGCGTTGCCTGCCGTAGCGCGACCAGCTCATTGAGGTCGTTGATGTCCGCCTCGCGCAGCAGGTAAGGCGCAAAACGGGGGTAGGGCACGAGTTGGTTGAGCTCATCGCGGCGCAGAACCTTCGCGCGGCTGGCGCGGGTGCGAAGGTGTCCGTCCTCGTCGAACCATCCGGAATGCCCGATGTCCAGCCACACGCCGGGCCCTCTGGAATACGCGTCCAACTCCTTCAACACGGCCTCCGGCAGATACGTGAGATCGGGTGTGATGACCGCGCTGTAGTCGGACAAGCGGTGCTTGCTCACGTCGCTCAACGGCGCCAAGTCGAACAAGACGTGTTGCTCCGAGAGGTACTGCGAGAGGCGGTAAACGTCCTGCAAATGAGTCGCGTTGTTCCAGTAAAGCTGGTTGTAGTCGAAAACCACCCCTACATCGGCCTGGCTGCGGAAGCCCGCGAACAAGTCCGCGTGCTCACGAAAGAACCGGCGGAACCTCCGCCTGGATTCGGGCGCGCCGTAACCGGGCTGGATCAGCGCCCCTCCCCCGCCAGCGGCCGCTTCAGCCATACCCAGTTCGACGCCCGTGGGGTCAGTCGCATGATAAGAAAGCACCCCGCCGCGAAAGCGCAGCGCGAACGCCAGCTTGTATTGCAGGATGAAGTCAATGAACAAGTCTTCCGCCAACTGGCCGGAGCGCTGCATCTCCTCGAACATGATCAGCCGGCAGTAGGGCGCCCAGACACCGGCGTTGAAACCCGAAGGGGCGCGCTTATAGACGCCGTCGAAGTGCCCCCAAGGGCCGTAGTTAGGGATCACGAAGAAATCGCGGTTGACTTTCCGGCCCTCATCCCGGATGTCCCACAACAGCTCCGCGTCGCTCTCGGCATAGAAGGCCTGCGTGTCATACCAGAGCGCGCCTTCGCCCGGGTGTCCAAGTTTCAAGGAATCTAATGCGGCCCGCCCGAACCGCCGCCGGCGTTGCTCCTCCGTGTACTTCCGGGCCAGGTACGAGCGGAATTTGGCCTCGTCGTGCTGGCAATAGTCTCGCAGCACCATTTCGTCCACGAAGGTCCCGTCGTAGCCGCAGCGGGCGATGTTGGCCGTCACCGCCAACAAGAACCGCCGCCAGTTGGGATTATTGCCGCAGAGGTGAAAGACCTGGTAGGGCGCGACGCCGTGCTCGGCCTTGACGCGGCGAGGGAACTCAAACGGATAGTGCATTTGGGCCAGGAGCATGTCTTCCTTCGGCCGCGGGCCAAAGCCGAACTCGCCGTAGCGGTCCCAATTATCGAAGAAGCCCCAGTAGCCGGTTCGCTTCACCGGGTCGCCAATGACCGTCATGTTGTTGATGTAAGGGATGACCCACTCGACGCCCGCTGAATGGAGGGAGGCAACGTAAGTCTTCAGCTCAGCGATTTTGGCCCGGACCTCCTCCACCGCAAGGTCCTTGGGCCGGTTGCCAGCGTAGCCGTCCTTGGTCCCATAGACGCTGCTGAAGGGCACGTCTTCCCCAACGTGCATCAACTGGGGCGGCGCGTCCTGAAGCTTCTTGAGGTATTCCGGGCTGCCAACGTGGCCATCGCCGTAGTCAATGTTGTAGGTGAAGGGCGCCGCCGTCAGCCAGTCCGGCTCGTTTTGGCCGGCTGCCGCCGCCGGCAGCAGGAGAATGAAAGCAGACCAGATTCGCAGGCTTCTCAGCATATAGCCCCCCCCACCGTCCCGACGTAAACCAGGAAAGTCCGGCCTGGAGAGCATGGCGAGCCAATTTCACGTCGTCTCTGCCCTTCACCGCCGCGACGGCTGGGCTTGAGGGGCGTTGGGCTTGATGAGCGCCTCGGGCGGGTCAGGGGCGGGCACCTTGAGTTCTCTGCGCAAGCGCGCCAGTTCGGCGGCGAGTTGCTGCTGAGTTTTCGCGTATCGGGCCTGCCCATAGACGCTGCGGAGTTCGGCGGGGTCTTTCCGCAAATCGAACAGCTCCCAGTAGTTCATGTCCGGCTCGTAGAAATAGACGAGCTTGTAGCGTTCGGTCACCACCCCGTAATGGCGGCGGACGCTGTGGGGGCCGGGGTACTCGTAGTAGTGGTAGTAGAAGCTGGCGCGCCAATCCGAGGGCGTGTGTCCCTTGAGGAGCGGAACCAGGCTGCGGCCCTGCATTTCAGCCGGCGCGGGCAGCCCCGCGGCTTCCAGGAATGTCTCCGCAAAATCCAGGTTGCTGACCAGGGCCCGGTTCCGGCTGCCGGGCCGCACGACGCCCGGCCACCGAGTCAGCAACGGCGCGCGGAGCGACTCCTCGAAAATCCAGCGTTTGTCGAACCAGCCGTGCTCGCCCAGAAAGAAGCCCTGGTCGGACGAATAGACCACCAGGGTGTTCGGGGCGAGTCCTTCTTCGTCGAGGTACTTGAGCAAGCGCCCCACGTTCTCGTCCACGCCCTTGATGCAGCCGAGGTAATCGTGCAGGTAGCGGTTGTATTTCCAGCGGACCAAGTCTTTGCCCTGCGGATTGGCTTTGCGGAAGGCCTCGTTGCGCGGCTCGTAGTAGGCGTCCCAGACCTTGCGTTGCTCCGGCGTCAATTGCGGCGGCGGGGTGAGCTTGAGGTCTTCTGCGGTCATGGTTTCGGCGATGGTCATGTCCTGCTCGTGCTCGGCGCGCCCGCGGCCCGAGTAGTCGTCGAACAAGGTGGACGGCTCGCCGTATTTGCGGTCGCCGTCGTGACCCAAGTGGCGCAGCGCCGGTTCCCACTGCCGGTGCGGCGCTTTGTGATGGACCATGAGCAGAAACGGGCGCGCCTTGTCGCGCTGCTTGAGCCAGTCCAGCGCCAGGTCGGTGATGATGTCGCTCACGTAGCCGTCGCGCTGGACGCGCTGGCCAAGGCGAACGAAGGGTGGGTTGTAATAGATGCCCTGGCCGGGAAGGATTTCCCAGTAATCGAACCCGGTGGGATCGGACACCAAGTGCCACTTGCCCACAATGGCCGTCTGGTAGCCGGCCGCCTGCAACAGTTTGGGGAAGGTGGTCTGCGAGCCGTCGAAACGGTTGTTGGTGTTGTTGTAGAAGCCGTTGGCGTGGCTGTACTTCCCGGTCAGCACCGAGGCGCGGCTGGGGCCGCAGATCGAATTGGCAATCAGGCAGCGCTCGAACACCATCCCTTCTTTGGCCAACCGGTCCAGGTTCGGCGTCTTGAGCAACCGCAGCGGGTGCTGGTAGGCGCTCACCGCTTGCCACGCATGGTCATCGGCGAAAATGAACAGGATGTTTGGACGCGCGCGGGCGGGCGCTTCGGCGGCAGACATCGCGCCCGCGCCAAGCCACGCCGCCGAAACCGCCGCCACGCTCGCGGCCAAGCCCGTGAACCACCGCGTCGCTTTAGCCCTGGCTTTCATGGTCTGTCGCTTGTGGCGCACATCTCACATTCTTCGCGCGGTCGGGGGTGGTGTGCCTCGTCCAGACGGGGGCGGCCCAACTTATGATTCGTCTATGCGAGTGCGACCCGATTCGGCTTGTCTAGGCCTCTCGAGGAGCATCAACTCGGGCTGGGCAGCTTGCAGCTTGGACACAGGCGGCGCCACCTGGTTTGGGCCAGCGTGACCTCCCATAAGCCTCCGAGCGGCCAGGTCAAGCTCCGGGACCCTGCGCTCCAGCGCGTCCAGGACCTGCGCGGCGGAGCGTTGCGGACAGATTTCCACGAGGAACTGACTGATGAGGACCACCCGCAGATCGTTCAAAGACAGCGCCAGCGACTTGCCTTCGAGCCGAGCTGCCTTGAGGCGACCGCGCACCAGTGCGCGCTCAGATGCGGCCCCGTAGTCCAATCGTTCGCGTTGGTCGGCTGCGCCTTTGCGGCAGACCATGATGACGTCCAGTTGGATGGGGTCTTTCGCCTGGGACTTGGGAGTAGCAACGGACATCTCGGCCCTGACAGGATGGGCGTTAACCATCGAAAAGCCGGCGTCAAGGACAGCTTTGGCGAGCGACGCCCACCCCTCCGCCCGGGAGTGGTGATAGGTGAAAACCAAAAGCCCATCATCCTTGAGCACGCGAGCGCACTCCGCAAAGACGGCCTCCAACTTCGCGGCGAAATCCCTGGCGCTTGTGTCCTGCACCTCATTGCGGTCGCGAGTCGTCCCGATCCGCCGCGAGAAGGGCGAGGGGTGAAGCTGTTGCCAGGCATAGAAAAAGTCGGCGAGCTCCGAGTAATGGACATTATCAAAGAACGGCGGGTCAGTGACAACCAAGTCAAGGCTTTTTGGCTGAAGCCCGGTGGCGTGCGAACTGCCGCAGGAGAGGTAAATGGCCCGAGGTGGAACTTCGGTTGGCGGCGGCCAGTCGGTCGAAACGCGGCCGGTGAAGGACGGGCTGGCCGAGAAGACTTTCTGGCCGACCGCTGAGCCGTTGCAGCGCGCTACGGACACCTCAAAGGGCGCGGCGCGGTAGTCAATCGCCTGCAGCAGCCGGAGTCTGAACAGCGTCGAGAACGAGCCTGAGCTTTTTGACGTTCCCCATACGTTCCCCTCGATTGGCACGCGTTCGGGCTTCAAGATGTGGTGCGCGAACATGTGCCGGATTGCGCCCGTCCCTTCGCCCTTGTAAGAAGCGAAGACGTTGTTGAACTCCAGCGTGCCGGAGAAGACCGTGAGCACGGCGTCGCGGACGGAGTCATCGCGAAGGTCCAGAATCGCTTGGTGGAGCAGGCCGAGCGCGAGGAGTTGGCGGTCGTTGAAGAACTGCCGCCAAGTGCGGTAGCAGTAATTGAGTACCTGGCGGGTGTTGTGACCGTTGCTCAGCGCGAGGCTCGGCAACGGCAGGTCTGCTCTTCCCAGTTGCCGTGAGCAGTCCGCGTACGCGTCCTCATCCTCCTGACTGGTCGGCAGGTAGAGCTTGTCCTCGCCGCCAGTCAGCACCAGTTTGGCGAACAGACGATGCGCAGGCGGCTGACCCGTTGCCTGCACCGAGGCGGCTATGGGGAAGGATCGCGAACAAGTGGCGCAGGTCGCTGAGGCTCCTTCCGCGGGGCCGCGATGTGGATCGAAGCGAAAGGCGCAGCGCGGGCAAGCAACCGCGTGGGCCTGCACGGTGGCGGGGAAAACGTCGCCGCACCCCGGGCAGCAAACCCTAACCTCTGGTCGGCGGTCCGGGCGGGCATTGCGCGCGAAGATGAAAGAGGAGAACAGATCAACCCTCCCCCCGCAGTGGAGGCAAGGCACGGTCTTCACCCAGAAATAGTAAAGCGCGTCGCAAACATGCCCGGCGGCATCGGTCGTTTCGTATAGCTTGCGCAGTCGTTCCCCGACGCCAGATGACAGCTTGGCAAACGCCTGCATCAAAGAGTCGCGGTCCAATGGGCCTAAAGCCACCCTCACTGACTCGCAAGCGACCGGATTGATGTCCCTCCCAAGGGCGACACACCCGAGTTTATGCGCCTCCCCAACGGTCGTGCCGCTGCCCATGAACGGGTCGAAAACCGTGACGTGTTCCAAGCGGTGCTGCCGGTAAAAAGCCTGCTCGAGGTCCTCGTCCTCAGGCAGCACCGAGCCAAGAATAATCGCCCTGAACACAGAGCCGAGTCGTTTCGCCCACCACTTGTGGACGTGATAGACGGGCCGATAAACTTCTTTGCGCCAGCTTTCCATTTCCGCAAGCTCCGACACAAACTCGAAAGGGAAACCGTCTGACTCGATGAGCCTCGGCTTGCGCTGAGCGCTGCGCAGTCCATCCGATGGCTGCAGTTTGTCAGGGCTGCTGTTCATCCTCCTCGACCGGTCGCTCCTCGCCCTGAGGGCGCAGTCGCAGGCTAACCTGATCGCCTGGAGCGTCTTTAAGCCTGTAAGCGCGAAAGTGATGTTCCTTGCCGGCATCGGGATTGGCGATGAGTTCAGCTTCCAGGGTGTTGTGCCGCAGGTCGAACGTGTAGCCGACAACAAGGTGGTCCGTCTCACGGCGAACGAGTCTGCCCACTTCGCTCAGACTCGCATCAATGCGAAAATCAGCGGGCACGATGAGCGTCTGCTGATGCGCGACGCCCGTGGCAAGCCCGAACGGAGTTGGAGCCACGTACATCTTCCGGTCACGAATCATGATGTCCCCGTAGCTTCCGAAGCCTTTCACGCTCTTGTTCTTGTGAATGTACGTGTGGTCGGCGTTCAAGAAGTCGCCGTGGGAGACTACCAAGTCAAGCACCGGATAACTGTCGCCGTCGGGTTCAGCCGGGTAGCGGCCAAAGACGTAGAAGATGGTTCGCCCATTGTGCGTGCCCGAGGGAACCTGACTGTTGCAGTCGTAGTTCGCCTCCCGGCCTGGATACGCCAAGCCCTTGACTTCAAAGCCCTCAGTGAATGCCACCAGGCGGAAGTCCGGATAGCTGTTTCGGCCTCCTACCTCGAAGTTGAGGCCCGTCTCGGCGAGGCGCTCTCTGAACCAATTCTGGAAGTGGAACTCCTTATCGTGCTGGCTCTCGCGCCGGATGAGCTTGTGAGCGCGGACGGCGTTCACGCAGCGCACAAAGACATCGAGATACGCTGTAGGCATAGCGCTCGGTTCTACCCCTTAGGTCAACAAGCGCGACCAGCTTCGCCATTGGGTGTCTGGCGCGATAGCTTCAGCGTCATTCATTCCGTCTCCGCCGGCGGGGATGATGACCGCTGACCGGCAAGGACGCAAGCCCCGGTTGGGCGCCTTACCGCCGCCGCCGCGCGAATTCAAGAAGGCACGGAGCGCCGGCTTCGAGCCGGCTTTGAGCGAGCCAAAGCGCAAAAGCCGATTAAAAATCGGCGCTCCGGTCCTGGTGCCGGTGGCGGGACTCGAACCCGCACGGCTTTTAAGGGCCCCAGGATTTTAAGTCCTGTATGTCTGCCATTCCATCACACCGGCAGCAACGACAAACCGGCCAGCCACGACGCGGAAACATCGCGCCGAAACGGTCCGTTGGCAACCGAAAATGGGGGACTCCACCACGCAGCACCGTTGGCCGCGACCACAGAACAATCAGGAACTGACGAATCCACAAAAGAGGACCTTCTTGAGTGCTTGAGTTCCTAATTCAAGAATCCGCGTCGTCCGCGTTATCCGCGGTCACTCGTTAACCGCGGATTGCGCGGATGATTCGGTTCAGGTTGGAGCTTTACCACCAAGACGTTGGCCTTAGTTTCGGGACAGCTCAGCGGCCCAATTGTTGCTTGACTTCGGCAAAGGCGCGCAGGGCCAGCTCCAGGTCGTCCCGCGAGTGCACGGCGGAAATCTGGCAGCGGATGCGCGCCTTGCCTTTGGGCACCACCGGGTAGGAGAAGCCAATCACATAGACGCCCTTCTGGAGCATGGCGTCGGCGAAGTTCGCCGCCAGCGCCGCGTCCCCCAGCATGACCGGCACGATGGGGTGATTGCCGGGCAGGACGTGGAAGCCGAGCTTGGCCATGCCGGCGCGGAAGAATTGGGTGTTGGCTTCCAACTGGTCGCGCAGGGCGGTGGATTGGGAAAGGAGTTCGAGCACGCAGAGCGAGGCCCCGGCGATGCTCGGACAAAGGGTGTTGGAGAAGAGGTATGGCCGCGAGCGTTGGCGCAGCAGCTCAATGATCTCCTTGCGCCCGCTGGTGTAACCGCCGCTGGCCCCGCCGAGGGCCTTGCCCAACGTGCCCGTGATGATGTCCACCCGGCCCATGACGTTGTGGTGTTCGTGGGTGCCGCGCCCGTGCCGGCCCATGAAACCGACCGCGTGGGAGTCGTCCACCATCACCAGCGCGCCGTATTTCTCGGCCAGGTCGCAAATGCCCGGCAAGTTGGCGAGGTAGCCGTCCATGGAGAAGACGCCGTCGGTGGCGATGAGCTTGAAGCGGGCGCCGGCGGACTCCTTGAGCTTGGCCTCCAAGTCGGCCATGTCGTTGTTGGCGTAGCGGAACCGGGCGGCTTTGCAGAGGCGGATGCCGTCAATGATGCTGGCGTGGTTCAATTCGTCGGAGATGACGGCGTCTTCCGGGCCGAGCAGCGCCTCGAACAAGCCGCCGTTGGCGTCGAAGCAGGAGGAATAGAGGATGGTGTCTTCGGTGCCGAGGAACTCGGTGAGCTTGGCCTCGAGTTGTTTGTGGACGCCTTGGGTGCCGCAGATGAAGCGCACGCTCGCCAGTCCGTAGCCCCATCGGTCGAGCGCCGCTTTGGCGGCGGCGGCCACGGCCGGATGTTGCGCCAGGCCGAGGTAGTTGTTGGCGCAGAGGTTCAGGACCGGCTGGCCGTCAGCGACGCGGATGGTCGTGCCCTGCGGGGTGACAATGACGCGCTCGCGCTTGTAGGTGCCGGCGGCGCGGATGTCTGCCAGTTGCGTTTGGAGGTGTTGTCTGAAGGTGTCGAGCATAGGTCAATGCGTTGGAGCTTCCGGGAGCGTGATGTCGGATGGGGCCTGGCCCACCGCTGGTCGGCTGAATTTCTCGCCGTATTTGGTGAAGCCAGGAATGAAGCCACCGTGGCTGAGGAAAAACTGGCCATTTTCCACGCCCATGAAACGGTCGAGGCGGTCGGCGTTGCCGGTGCCGTCGTGGCTGAAGCTGGCGGTGGTGAGTTCAATCCACTCGCCTTGGTCGGTGCGAATCCACTGGTTGCCGTAAAGGGCCTTGCGGAGGAGGTGGCCGTTGGCGCCGCCGAAGTTCTCGCTGAAGCTGTAGAGCCCCCGCAGCCAGGCGCCGTCCTTGGGCGCCAGCCAACTGGAGATGAGCCGCCAGGCCTGCTTGTCGGGCTGGAAGTAGTAGCCGGAGTAAATGGTGAAGGTGGCGTTGGTGCGCTGGGCGGTGACGAGGAAGCGCTGCTTCTCGCCGGTCTTCCAGGCATATACCAGGTGGCTGTGGCCGCCGGTGCCTTCGTGGCCGAAGTCACCCGCATAGACGCCTTGGCCCTTGGCCAGAAGCTTAACGCGGTTTTCGTCGGGAACTTTGGCTCGGTTCGCTGCTTCGTTGCCGCTGTCCCAGACGGAGAAAATGATGCGGCGCTCGTGGGGAGAGTTGACCTGCATGCCGAAGTAACCGCGATGCCAGCCGCAGGCCATGTAGTAGGACCATAGCGGGTCTTGGAGGGCGGTCACCTCGCAATAGAAGGCGGCGACGTTCGTGCCCTTGGGCAGCGGATAGAAGAGGTGGACGGAGGCGGCATTGCGGCGGGGCTTGAGGTTGAAGTGGGCGTCAGCAACCGCCGGGCCGTCGAGCAGGAGCGCGTCGAGGTCACCGAAAGGCTGGCCCGTTTCGTTGAGCGACTCGAGCGTGAATCGGTGGTGGCCGGGGGCTTTAATGTCAAAGGCGGCGAACTTGAGCATCACGGCTTTGTCGCCCTCGCCGCTGCCGGTGGCTTCGTGCGCCTGGCCGGCCACGGTGAGGCGCAACTTCGAAAGGGCGCCCGGCGCCAGGCGCAGTTCGACAGCAGCGTCGAGCTGGCCGGCGGCCTTGAGTTCGCCGAACCAAAGCACCTTCAAACCCGGATCGCGCCAACCGGTGAGGCCGGTTCGCGCGGACACCCGCGCGCCCTCCACCTCCGGCTCCAAGTAGGCGGTAAAGGCGGGCACACGCAGCGCAGCGCGGCATTTCGCCAGTGGGACCAGACACGTGAGCAGGAGCAGCAGGGCTTTCATTGGCGACTGCGTGGGAAGAGGGCGTGGTTCTCAGCCGCCCAGTCAGGTTTCGTTGAGGAGGCACGTGCTGAAGCAGCGCTCAGCGCGTTCGCAGAGCGCGGTGAGGACGATGGAGTCAGGGTTCATGCAGGACGCGCGGGGTGATCGTAGTGCATGGGGCGGCGCGCGGGTCAATTGCGCCAATCCAGGATTACCTTGCCCGACTGGCTGGACTTCATGGCCGCGAAGCCACGCTCAAACTCAGTGTAATGGAAGCGGTGGGTGATGACGGGCTTGATGTCCAGGCCGCTTTCGAGCATCACGGTCATCTTATACCACGTTTCGTACATCTCGCGGCCATAGATGCCTTTGATGGTGAGCATGTTGAACACCAGCACGCTCCAGTCAACGGCCATCGGTTCGGAGGGCAGGCCGAGCATGGCGATTTTGCCGCCGTGACACATGTTGGCAAGCATGTCGCGGAAGGCCGCCGGGCTGCCGGACATCTCCAGGCCCACGTCGAAGCCTTCCTTCATGCCGAGTTGCTGCTGCACGGCGCGCAGGGGGCGCTCCTTGACGTTGAGCGCCACGGTGGCCCCCATGCGCTTGGCCAGCTCCAGCCGGTAGTCGTTGAGGTCGGTGACCACGATGTAGCGGGCGCCGGCGTGCTTGACGACGGCCGCTGCCATGACCCCGATGGGCCCGGCGCCGGTGATCAAAACGTCCTCGCCCAGCACGTCGAAGGAAAGGGCCGTGTGAACAGCGTTGCCGAACGGATCGAAGATGGCCGCCACCTCGCGGTCAATGCCGTCCCTGTGCAGCCAGACGTTGGTCATTGGCACGGCGATGTATTGCGCGAAGGCGCCGGGGCGGTTGACGCCGATGCCTTTGGTGTCCTTGCACAAGTGGCGGCGGCCGGCGAGGCAATTGCGGCAGCGGCCGCAGACGACGTGGCCTTCGGCGCTGACGACGTCGCCGGGGTGGAAATCCGCGACGTTGGCGCCGACGGCGACGACCTGGCCCACGAACTCGTGCCCGATGACCAGCGGCACGGGAATGGTCCGGCGGGCCCACTCGTCCCACTGGTAGATGTGCAGGTCCGTGCCGCAGATGCCTGTGCGCTCGACACGGATGAGCACGTCGTTAATCCCGGCGGTCGGCTCCGGCACGTCCTGGAGCCACAGGCCAGGCTGGGCTTTGCTTTTTACCAAGGCCTTCATCGCAATTCAGTCAGTTTCCGTTATGGCGGACGCGGCGGGCGCGATAGTGGCAGGGGATTTCCAATATGCAAGATGTTTTTCCATTATAGAGAACGCTCTCCCCAGGGAATGAGAATCGAGCGGGGCACCAGAACGAGGACGGTTTCAGGGTGAGACCCCATGCCGCCGGCGGCACCACAAAGCATGAAAATGACACGGGCTGCGGCGGGCGCGAAGCGTTTGGAGTGCGGGAGCTTGCTCCCGCTTTCTTAAGTGCCGGACCGTCCAAAAGCGCCGGCAAGCCGCCGCACTCCAAACGCTTCGCGCTGTCCGGGCCGGTGAGCATTTTCTGGGTCAGTCGGCGCCGCTTGATTCGGCCAGCAATTCGAGGCAGTGGGGGATGGCCGGCGCCACAAAACCGAGGCACTCCATGGCGCCCGCGGGGTTGCCCGGCAGGCAAATGACCAAGGCGCGATCTATTACCACGGCCAGGCAGCGGGAGAGAATGCCGTGGGGCGTGAGGCGCTGGGATTCGCGGCGCATGAGTTCGCCGAAGCCAGGCAGTTCGCGGGCGGCAAGCGCGCGCACGGCTTCGGGGGTCACGTCGCACAAGGCCACGCCGGTGCCGCCGGTGGTGAGGATCAAGCGTGCCCCGGCGGCGATCTGAGCGCGGATGGCCTGCTGGATTTGGGGTATGTCATCGGGCACAACGGTCTGGGCCAGCGTCTGCCAACCGCGGGCGTCGGCGGCCTGCTTGAGGGCGGGACCGCTCAGGTCGGGGTAGAGGCCGCGGAAGGCGCGGTCTGAAATGGTGACGATGCCGACGGGGATTGGCATGGGAGAGTTGGAGCGGGGAGGGTTACACTTGTAGGCCGCAGCATTGAGCGTTGGAGGTCGGGGGTCAATGCGCCGGCCCGGCAGCATGGCCGCGCGAAATCATTCCATGCGATAGATGAAACAGGAGCGGTCGGCGTCCCAGAAAGTCCATGCCCAGCAAGCCATCTACAAAGGTTTCCGCCGGGAGGGTGAAGGCAATGACGGGCATGTTCTTGAAGCGAGCCCCCAGACAGTCGAATCGTGGGACGGGAATCATGGGCGCAATGATGACAGCGCTTGCCGACGCGACGCGGACGCGCCGCAAAGGATGGGACAGATCGCACCCCGGCCGTTCGGCCACTTCGACCGGGATAATTGTAAAGCTCGCGCCCGTGTCGAGCAGCAGCTTGAGCACAACCACGCCCCCATCAGTGCCCCGAAGGGCCGCCCGCGCAACCCACAGATCGCCTTGGCGCTGCAGGCGATAGACCCGTTGTCGCCTCACAAGGCAAGCGCGAGGTCAGCCGGCACCTCGCCCAGGTACTCTACATTGACAGATCGAGCATCGGTTTCCCGCAACTGCCTGTAAACTTCGTCACGGTTGGAGGAGTGCGCCAACACAGTGCCTGATCGCAGCCGGCCTTTGCGGTCGAAACGCGGGCTGCCTACGAGCACCCATTGGCGAGGAAAGCGATCCCGCATCTCGGTCAAGGTCAAGACTGCGTTCATCTTGTCGCATTGTCGCACGCCCGCCCGGTCTTGGCAAGCCCTCTGTCACGCGGTCCAGGCGGCAGCTTCGTTGCGATTTGCGGGTCAGACTACATGCCGGTGGCGGCGCCACAGACAACGAAAATCGAGATCGAGAAGGAGAGCGAGAACGAGAACGATTTTCGGGTCAGCGGATTGGCCGCTTGGTTTTGCGGACGAGGTGGATGGCGGTGATGCGCATGGATTTGTCGGCCGCCTTGCACATGTCGTAGATGGTCAGCGCGGCCACCGAGACCGCTGCGAGAGCTTCCATCTCGACGCCGGTCTGGGCCAGCGTTTTGGCGGCCGCCTGGATGCGGACGCGGTCGCGGGTTTTGGGAATGGTGAAGTTGACGTCGCAGTGAGTGATGGGCACCGGGTGGCAGAGGGGGATGAGTTGGCTGGTCCGCTTGGCGGCAAGGATGCCCGCCAAACGCGCCGCGCCCAGCACGTCGCCTTTGGCCAGGCCGTGGGTTTGGATCAAGTCCAGGGTTGTGGGCTGGAGGCGGATCTCGCCGCGCGCCACGGCTTCGCGCGCCTGGAGGGGTTTGCCCGAGATGTCCACCATGCGGGCTTGGCCGCGGGAATCAAGGTGGCCAGACTTCTTCATGCGCAAAGGTTCCAGGCCGACGGGGCCCCCTTTCAAGCGGAATGGAGCCATTCTTCGATGACCGCGCGCATTTGGGCAAAGGCGTTCAAGCGGGGCTTGACGTGGCGCGGGGTAAACCACGGGAAAGTGCCCACCAGGTCGTTGGTGACCAGGATTTGCCCATCGCAAAGCGGGCCTGAGCCGATGCCGATGGTGGGGATTGGGACGTGGGCGGTGATTTCCTGGGCCACAGGCGGCGTAACCAGTTCCAGGACAATGGCAAAGGCGCCGGCGGCAGCCAGTTCGTCCGCGTCGGCCAGCAGCCCCAGGCGCTCTGCCTCGGTGCGCCCCTTGATGCGATAGGCGCCTTCTTCGCGGACGTGTTGTGGGAGCATCCCCAGGTGGCCCAGATACGGGATGCCTGCGGCGAGGATGGCGCGGACCTGCGCGCTGATGGCGCGCCCACCCTCAGCTTTGACGGCTTCCGCGCCGGCGGCCACCAAGCGACGGGCATTGGCAACTGCCTCCTCTGGGCTGCGGTAAGACAAGTGGGGCAGGTCGGCGGCCAAGAGGGCCATTGGCCGTGCCCGCGCGGCGGCCCGGACGTGGTGTTCCATGTCTGCCATGGTGACGAAGGTGGTGTCCGGGTGGCCCAACACGACGGTGCCGAGGGAATCGCCGACCAACAGGAGCGGCACGCCGGCCTCATCCAGGAGCTTGGCGGTCGGATAGTCGTAGGCGGTCAGGGCGCAAATGCGGCGCTGGCCTTTCCAGGAGCGAATCATTTCCGGTGTGATCTTGGGCGGACTCACGCGCCCAACCATCGGCTCTGCAAGCGTTTAGGACAAGTTGAAAATCAGCGAAAAGGGGCTTGACGGCCAGCGGGCGAGGGGGTAATTTGACCTCGGTAATTGATTTTGATTGCTGGTTCGCCAGCGCGCCGAAGTCGGACAGACGAATGTGCCGACTTTTTTGTTCCCTGCATGGGCAGGGGAGTATGAACAACGAGTTGCTAGCGGTACTTGAATTCTGGGAGCGGGAGAAGGGCATCCGCAAGGAGGTCCTCCTGGACGCCGTCCATGAGTGTTTGGTATCCGCGGCCAAGAAGGCGATAGGGCCGGCGCGGGAGTTGCGCTGCACGATTGACTCCAAGTCAGGCGACATCCAGGCCTGGGCGAAGCTGGTGGTGGCCGAGCGGGTGGACTCCAAGCACGACCAGATTTCGGTGGCGGATGCGCGGCGGATCAAACCGGACGCCCAAGTGGGGGACGAAATCGAGAAGGAAGTAACGCCCTCGGGTTTCGGTCGGATTGCCACCCAATACGCCAAACAGGCGCTGCTGCAGACGCTGCGCAAAGAAGAGAAGAAGCTCATCTTCGATGAGTTCCGCGACCGGGTGGGGGACATCGTCAACGGTGTGGTGCGGCGGTTTGAGCGTTCGGACGTGATCATAGACCTGGTGCGTTACGAGGCGCTGCTGCCCAACCGCGAGCGAGTGCCGACCGAGGAGTACCAGATCGGCGAGCGCATCCGCTGCTACGTCAAGGCAGTGGAGAACACGCTGCACGGGCCGGAGATCATCCTTTCGCGGGCGGACCCGCAATTCGTGGCGAAGCTCTTCCAACTTGAGGTCTCGGAAATCAGCGACGGCACCATCGACATCAAAAGCATCGCCCGGGAACCGGGCTTCCGCACGAAGGTGGCGGTGCACTCGCGCGACCCGAAAGTGGACCCCGTGGGGGCTTGCGTCGGGTTGCGGGGCCAGCGGGTCAAGAACATCGTGCGGGAGCTCAACAACGAGAAGGTGGACATCATCAAATGGGACGCCAACATACGGGCGCTGCTGGCCAACGCGCTGGCGCCGGCCAAACTGAAGGCATTTGAGGTGGATGAGGCCAGCCACCGGGCGCGGGTGCTGGTGAGCCGGGATCAGTTGTCGCTGGCCATCGGCAAGCGCGGGCAGAACGCCCGGTTGACGTCGCGGCTGACGGGCTGGCAAGTGGACATCGAAGAAGAACCCACCACGACGTTAAGCATGGAGCAGAAGGTTGCCGGGGCGGTCAAATCGCTGGCCGCGATACCGGGGATCACAGAGGCGCAGGCCGACGCCCTGGTGCGCCACGGCTTCCATGGGCTGGAGGACCTGCTGCTGGCCGAGGTGGGGGATTTGAGCTGCATTCCGGAGATTGGCGAGTCGGCGCCAGCCATCGTGGAGGCAGCAAAGGCCGAAACGCAGCGGAGCGAGAGTGGCGCGCCGCATGGCGGGGAATGAGCGCCGGCAGACACCAAAAGGCGCCAGGACAAGCACAAGCTTATGAGCGACTGATGAGCCAACGATGATTTGGCGGCCCGTCCAGTGGGAAACGACCTATGCCCGTCCGCATTTACGACATTGCCCGCAAACTGGGCATCGAAAGCAAGGAAGTCCTTGTTAGGGCCAAGGAACTGGGCATCACCACTGCGCGGGTTCCCTCCAGTACGCTCGACAAGATTACGGCCGAGTACTTGGTGGAGAAGATCCTGGCTACCCGCCCGCCGGCGCTCCCCGAAGCCGCTCCGCCACCAGCGCCGCCCACTGCGCCCGCGCCAGGGCCGCCTGCTGAAGCGCCACCCGCACCGCCCGTGCCGGGGGCCGTGCCGCCCCCCCAACCCGGCTTGGCTTTGCCAGGCCCGGCGCCACCGCCAACCGCCGAGCCGCCACAACCTGTGCCGGGACCGCCTGCCGCGGGGCCTGCCCAAGCGGTGATGCAACCGCCCGGCTTAGCGGCCTCAGTCGCGGCGCCAGAAGCCGCCGCCGCTCTGGCGCCAGCCGAAGGCAAGCCGCTGGCCGCGGCCGCCAGCCCGCCGGGGGCGCCGCCCCTCATGCCGGGGTTGGAGCCAGGGGCGGAAGCGCCGCCAGCGGCGGAGCTTAAGGCTGAAGTGGCGCCCGGGCTGGGGGC
>Ga0315268_10000307_pt1 | contig 56796 bp, 52 predicted proteins | sample C1_top_MG_FD_204535 | JGI IMG/M metagenome (GOLD analysis project Ga0315268, IMG submission 204535) | Sediment microbial communities from Yellowstone Lake, YNP, Wyoming, USA - C1_top | ecosystem: Environmental > Aquatic > Freshwater > Lake > Sediment | place: USA: Wyoming | collected 2017-08-01 | reverse complement strand
AAGCAAAATTCCAAAATACCGCTCAAGCCCGACGTTGGTTTGCTGCTCATATCTCCGAGGCTTTTTTACTGCTTACCTCACCCTTTTCCCGACTTTGGTAAAGCCATGCCATGGGCGGGATTTTTTATTGTATTTTTGCGCCTTTTGTAATATACTTACATAGACCTTTCAGTTTTGTAAGGAGGTTGCCATGATTGAACATCGCAAAAGAAAACGACGGAATTTTTCTTATTATATGCGAGTAACCGATAGCGTTACTCAAGCGCCAATCGGATATCTATCGGATATCAGTTCGGTTGGTTTCAAATTGGATAGCGTCCAACCCTTACCGATTGGCGAACATTACAATTTGCGGCTTGACCTGCCCAATGAAGTGGCTGATAAGAATTTTCTGGTTTTTATGGCTCAAAGTAAATGGTGCGGCGCAGACAAAGCCGACCCGCTTACCCAGAATATCGGTTTTGAGATTATTAACATGACGCCACAGGACGCGGCGATTTACAATCGCATCATTGAAAGATATGCTTCGTAACATAATCGCTTCGTTTGCGAATCGCAAAGGAATTTTTTTCATTGGAAAAACGTAAATTTGACAGGCGTTCGTTTTCTTATTACATGCGGGTTATGGATGCGCACACCGGAAAATTGGTCGGGCATTTAGTGGATATCAGCGCCGATGGGTTTAAGGTGGATAGCCAATCGAGCGTTTTATTGAATGTAAATTTTTTGCTTCAAATGGATATACCAGCCGAGATCTCAAATACCAAGCTTATTACCTTTAACGCCTGCTCGAAATGGTGTAAATCCAGCCGCTTTGATTCCAGTGCGTATCAAATCGGTTTTCAGATTACGGCAATTGATTCGATTGCTCAGGCTATCTTTGCTCGCATGTTTGAAAAATACGGAACACAAACAAATTCAAATCATAGATCGGATAACGATTATTTTTGGAGATAACGCAAACGGGCAAATCATAATTTTACGGGCGGTTTTTCCGCCCGTTTTTGTTGTAAAATAACCGTTATGAAATATAAAACTTTACGCTCCATTGTTCGCTTCGCTATGAACGTCATCGCTGATGTGGAAATTGTCGGCATGGAAAAGCTCCCGGAAGGTAATCTCATCATCGCCGCCAATCATCTGGGGCGATTAGATTCGGCTGTTTTGATTTACGCGATTGATCGTGAAGATATCATCATGGCTGTGGCTGAGAAGTATAAAAACCATCCGCTATTTGGCGCGATCGGACGCGCAATAGACGCCATTTGGTTGAATCGTTTTGAAGCGGATTTTGCCGCCTTACGCGAAATCCTTGCGCGCATGCAAAAGGGCGGATTAATGGTCATCGCGCCCGAAGGTACGCGCTCAAAAACCGAATCCTTGCAGGAAGGTAAAATGGGCGTGGCATTTCTCGCCAACAAAAGCGGATATCCCGTTTTACCTGTGGCGCTCACCGGCACAGAAGACCGCGGCATTGTCTCAAACTTAAAACGCTTTCGCCGTTCAAAAATAAAAGCGGTGGCAGGAGATTTGTTTTCTATCGAGATACCCAAAGGTAAACAACGCGAGCAAGCCATGCGTACAGCCACAGATGAGATCATGTGCCGGATTGGCGCGCTTCTGCCCGAAAGCTATCGCGGTTTTTATAAAGACCATCCAAGACTCAAAGAGTTATTAAAAAATAATCCATGAAATACTTTCTTCGCTGGCTTGTCCGTTTTGTATTTAATTCAATCGCCCGCGTGGAAGTGAGCGGGTATGAAAATCTGCCTAAAGACAAAAGCTTTGTGATAGCCACCAATCATCTTGGAATATTGGACGCTCCCATTGCATTCTACGCGCTGGATCGCTGGGATATGTATATTCTTGTCGCTGAAAAATGGGAGCGAAATCCATTTCTTAAGTGGTTGGGCGGTTATCTGAATTTTGTTTTTATTGACCGTTTCAATCCCGATATCAAAGCTCTGCGTAAGATCATCGCGTTAATGGAAAAAGGCAATTTGCTGGTTATCGCGCCCGAAGGCACGCGCTCACGCGTCGGCTCGATGATCGAAGGCAAGCCTGGGGTCAGTTATCTGGCAACCAAACTCAATCGTCCGATTGTGCCTGTGGCGCTGGCTGGGACAGAAGACAAAGCGTTATTCGGCAACATCAAGCGTTTACGCAGAAGTCATATTACGATCATAGCAGGAGCCGCCTTTACGCTTCCGCCGCTTCCAAGAGAAAATCGCGACGAAGTCCTCAAGCAATATACCGACGAGATCATGTGCCGCATCGCCGCGCTTTTGCCCGAAAAATATCGCGGCGTATACGCAGATCATCCGCGCTTAAAAGAATTGCTGGAATCAAAAACAACATAGCTGTTGAAAGCGCGTAAAGTCATTTCCATGTAACGCAAATGGGGGATTAAATATTTCATCAATGGCTTATTTCATTAAAATAAAAAGACTCCCTTTTCAAGAGTCTCTATTAGTCGGGGCGAGAGGATTTGCATCGTACTTGTCCAAGTAAACCCAGACCTTCCGGTTTTTCTAATAAAGTCGGGGCGAGAGGATTTGAACCTCCGACCTCTTGCTCCCAAAGCAAGCGCGCTAGCCGGACTGCGCCACGCCCCGATAGGACGAGTATAATGCGAAGCATGAAAACCCGTCAAGCAATTTACCCATTGATTATTCTCTCGTTTCTCGCGGGACTTTTTGCCTGTTCATCGTTAAATCAGGTAAATCCCACCCCAAGCCCGATTCCGTCAACGCCAGCGCCATCTTCAACGCCGGCGCCGCCGACGCTCACGCCGACTTCCACGCCGTCAGACTGTCTCACGAAACCGGGAAAACTCGAACAAGGCAAAATAGATGTCACCAATCCCGCACAGGAATATCTTATCTACCTGCCTCCCTGTTATGATGAATTGACCGATTCGCGTTATCCTGTTTTATATCTATTACACGGTCAAACTTACATAGACGATCAATGGATCCGTCTTGGCGCAGTGGATATAGCCGATAAACTTATCCTCTCAGGCGAAGCGCCGCCATTCATCATCGTGTTTCCCGATGACCGTTATTGGAATCTGCCTCCCGGTCCCGGGTTTGGAGTGCGCCTCATTACTTATCTAATCCCTTACATTGACCAGAATTATCGCACGTTGACCGATCGCAAATACCGCGCGTTGGGCGGACTCTCGCGCGGCGGCGGTTGGACCATTCGCCTGGGATTTGAAAACTGGCAAATGTTCGGCTCGCTTGGCTTGCACTCGCCGGTCGTTTTTGCAAATGACGGTCAATATCTGGAAAGATGGCTTAATGCCATTCCAAAAGAATCCTTCCCGCGCTTGTGGATTGACATCGGCGATGCAGACGCTGAATTATCAGTCACTCGCAATCTGGAATATATCCTCACACAACTCAGCCTGCCGCATGAATTCCACTTCTATCAAGGCGCGCATACTGAACAATATTGGAGCGCGCATGTGGAAGAATATATCAAATGGTATGTCGAAGGCTGGAAAGAATCAGCCGCGCCCTGAAAAGCATTTTGAAATTCAGGCCGTAGAGTCTTCGTTTATAATTCACCTTACAGGAGAATTTATGAATATCTTTGTCAGCGGAGGCGCGGGATATATTGGCTCTGCCACCGCAGAAGCCTTGCTCAAAGCGCGGCATACTGTAACAGTATTTGACTCGCTCATTACCGGTCATCGCGGCGCCGTGCCTGAAGGCGCGCATTTCATCCATGCCGGACTGGAAGACAGCCACGCCCTCGCCGAAGCGCTGACCAATGAACGATTCGACGCGGTCATGCACTTCGCGGCATTCATCGAAGCGGGCGAAAGCATGAAAGACCCGGGGCGTTTTTTTCACAACAACCTTGCCAACTCATTAAGCCTGATCGAAACGGCTGTACGCGCGGGCGTGAAGCGTTTCGTTTTTTCATCCACTGCCGCGGTGTATCAATCCAGTGACGCGCCACTGACGGAAGAATCTCCGCTTGGACCGACCAACGTTTACGGTCACACAAAATTAATGACAGAGCAAGTTCTCGAATGGTATCGCCAGATTTACGGCTTACACTTTGCGGCGTTACGTTACTTCAATGCCTGCGGAGCCTTGTCCGGACGCGGCGAAGCGCATCAACCCGAATCGCATCTTATTCCGCGCGTTTTGAATGTCGCATCAGGTCAGGCTAAATCCATCAATATCAACGGCACAGATTATCCTACGCCAGACGGTACTTGCATCCGCGACTATATCCATATTGCCGATCTGGTATCCGCGCATTTGCTGGCGCTGGATGCATTGAAAGAAAATGATAGGTTGGTGTACAACGTCGGTAGTGGAAACGGCTTCTCGGTACGCGAGGTGGTCGAAGCCGCGCGAAAAGTTACCGGTCACGCCATCCCAGTTGTCGAGTCCGCGCGCAGAGCCGGTGATTCGGCGCGGCTGGTCGCGTCTCCGAAAAAAATCAAAAGCGAGTTGGGTTGGAATCCACAGCATACGAACATGCAAGATATTATGTCAAGCGCGTGGGAATGGCATAAGTCAAATCCTAAAGGTTATCGGTAACATTTTTTACACGGAGGTAAATCCATGCGCCCTGATTGGGACTCGTATTTTATGAAGATCGCCTATGCCGTTTCAGAACGAAGCACATGTGACCGCGCCTTTGTCGGATGTGTGCTTGTTTTGGAAAAACGTATTCTTACCACCGGCTTCAACGGTTCGCCTGCCGGACAATCGCATTGCGACGAGATCGGTCATTTGATGGTGGATGGGCATTGCATCCGCACCATACACGCTGAAACGAATGCAATTATCCAAGCCGCGTTGCACGGCGTTTCAACCAAGGGATCAACGTGTTATGTCACGCACCTGCCGTGTATTAACTGCACAAAGGCATTGATCAATGCCGGTATCGCGCGCGTTGTTTACAGCGCCGCCTATCGAATAGATGAGAATGCCATGAATTTCCTGAATGCCGCGAATATTGAAGTGGTTCAAAAAGAATTTACTCCCAATAAAAATTGAAAATGCGGGTCAAAGTTTTTTGGTTTTGCTCGCGAGCGAATAATCTGCTGTGAGCAATAAAACAAAACTCCGAAGTTTTTGGCTTCGGAGTTTTTGATTCTATTCATGGAATCAAATGTATTGAATCTGTCGCGCGGAAACGTGACTTCTGTCTATTCAGTGACCAGCATCCACTTGGCAAAACGTCCATGCAGTTGACCGACGCCGCGCACGATGTTCATGAAAATTGTCCACAAAAGGAAACCGCCTAATACCCATAAAGGATAGGTCCAAATTGGGATGGTGTAGCGGATGCTATCGTTGAACATCGCTCCTTGAGGGAGGATTTCCTGCAAGATCGGGATCGAGATAAGCGCGAGGGAAAAACTCAATACAGTGACAATCACGGTGAAATACACGGTTCCCAATACAAACTGGATGATCATATAAAGAATGAACAACCAGGTATGTTTATCCATAACAAGCGCTTTGAGTCGATCCAGCCACTTCATGCCCTGATGCGAGAATATGGGGCGTCTCGGCATGCGTACACCGAGAAGAGCTTCCACAAGCCGCCCTTCGAGCAAGGCAAGTCCGCGCACGGAGAGCAGGAACAGCAATGCTAGCGGAAAACCAAAAATGAAAATCAAAAAGGAAACAGATATCGAGATTCCAGTAACCGCCCAGGTGAAGTAGAACACACCTGTGACAAATGCAATCAGCATGTAAAGCAACGCGCCCCACGCGCGCACATCGGCATACACGCCAAAGAAGCGACCTAGAAGTGAGCGCGGTTTGGCGCTTTGCTTGAGAGCCGGTGATGTGCGGCGTTCCACTTCCATGTAAGCAGAAGCGGTTTCTTCGGGCGTTCCATATTCATCCACGATGGTCTTCAGCGCATCAGCTTCGCTTATTTCGGGATTCGCCTCGCGAGCCGCAATCAGCGCCGTGGATAAATGCTCTCTGGCATCGGCGAGTGCGTCTTGCAGAAGGGCAGAGTCTCTTCCTTCCATTTCGGTTTTCAAAGCGTCAAGATATTTTTCAATTGTGTTAAACATGGCGTCATCCTTTCAAAATTGCATCCACAAATTTTTTCGTTTGCTTCCAGATTTCCATCCATTCCTGCAAAGCCTTGCGTCCGTCATTCGTGATGGTGTAATATCGGCGCGGCGGTCCCGAGACCGATGGCTCCACCAGACTTTTAAGCAAACTATTTTCCTCCAGCGAACGAAGCACGGGATACAAAGTCCCTTGCTTCATTAACGGCAGGTCTGGTCCATTATCTTCGAGCATTTTGGCAATCTGATACCCATACATGGGTTCGGAACTGCGATTCAAAACGCTCAGCAATACCAGCGAAGATGTGCCTGCGTTGAGTTCCTTTTGAAATTTTTTAGATTGCGCAGTAAGATCGCTCATGTCGCTCCTTTCTTTTCAAAGTAATATCAAATCGTTACTAATAATAATCTGATAATAGTACAAACCTAATTATATGTCAAGGGTAAATAACGGCGACTTTATGCTGTCATTGCGAGCGCACTTCGCAACAACATATTAAATAAAAATCCCGCCTTGCGACGGGATTGGTTACACATTATGAATTATGCATTACGGATTTTGAATTTCCGCCGCGCGGAGCGTATTCTTCATCAACATGGCAATCGTCATCGGACCGACGCCGCCGGGGACAGGAGTAATGAAACCCGCGACTTCCTTGGCTTCATTGAAGTTTACGTCGCCGACTAAACGCTGTCCGCTCTTTTTGGTGGCGTCAGGCACGGCGTTAATGCCCACGTCAATGACCGCCGCGCCAGGCTTGACCCAGTCGCCGCGCACCATTTCGGTTTTGCCAATCGCCGCGATGATGATGTCCGCCTGACGGACTGTGCCAGCCAAATCTTTTGTGCGCGAGTGACAAACGGTCACGGTGGCGTTTTTGCCGATCAACAACAAAGCGGCTGGCATACCCACAATGTTCGAGCGTCCCAGCACGACCGCGTTCGCGCCTTCAATTTTCACGCCGGATTTTTCAAGCAGATAAATACAACCATACGGCGTACATGGAACAAACAAAGGCTCACGTCCTTTTTGCGCCAGCCGACCGATGTTGAGCGGCGAAAAACCATCCACATCTTTTTCAATATTGATGAGAGACAGCACGCGTTCCTCGTCAATGTGAGAAGGCATGGGAAGTTGGACAAGAATGCCGCTGATCGTTTTATCGGCATTCAAGCGCTTGACCAACGATTCGACTTGTTCCTGAGTGGCGTCAGCAGGCAGATGTTCGCTGACGGATCCCATTCCGAGTTCCTGGCAGGCTTTGCCTTTCGATGCGACATAAGCCGCGGAATCCGGGCGATCACCGACCAGCACAGTCGCCAATGTCGGTTTCATTTTGCCAGCCGCGGTGCGTTTCGCTACATTCGCGGCGACCTCGTCGCGTACTTGCTGGGCGATCAATTTTCCGTCAATTAATTGAGCTGTCATTTTTTTTTGCTCCTATTGAAGTATTGTGAAATATTGCATCGGTATTATACAATCTCTCCCCAATCTGCGCAATAAAACATCCCGTTTTCATCCTTGACATTAACGTTACGTCATGGTTTATATTAACGCTATGTTCACAGTAAAACAACTCTCCAAATTGGCTGGCGTCACGCCGCGGACTTTGCATCATTATGATGACATTGGTCTCCTCAAGCCATCTCGAATTGGCGATAACGGCTATCGCTACTACGATGACGAATCGCTGTTGCGGTTACAGCAAATCCTGTTCTACCGCGAGCTGGATCTTCCGCTTGACGAGATCAGGAAAATTATGGCGGATAATAGTTTCGACGTGTTGAATGCGTTGCAAAGCCATAAGGATGCGTTGAACAAACAAGTGACGCGTTTGCATCGTCTCATACAAACGGTGAACAATACCATCAACCATGTGAAAGGAAAAACAAAAATGAATGCAAAAAATTTATTCGAGGGTTTTAGCGAGGAAGAACAGGAAAAGTACGCGTTGGAAGCGGAACAAATGTACGATCCTGAAACTGTGCGCGCGTCAAACCGCAAATGGAAATCCTACCCGACAGCGAAGAAAGAAGCGATTCTCGCAGAAGGTAAATCCATTTATGTTGACCTAGCCGCCGCCATGCCGAAAGGCGCGAAGAGTAAGGAAGTCCAGGCTGTGGTCGCGCACTGGCATAAGCACATGCAATATTTCTGGAATCCAAACGATGAACAATTGCTTGGGCTTGTGGACTTGTACAATAATGATTCGCGTTTTCGTGAGAACTATGAAAAGGTCGCTCCCAAATTAAGCGAGTTTATGCGCGAAGCGGTGAAAGTATATGTTGCAAAGCGAGGGATTATTTCTTAATAAGATTTTTATTTATCATGCGCTTCGACATGGTGAGCGAAAGGCGAACCGTCAGCGCGGATGTTCTTCGTCCTGAGCGAAGTCGAAGGACAGTTTTGAGCGAAAGTCCTCACTCTTTATGATCTGAATTAACGGCGGTTTTTAACTGAAAATTATAATGGTCAGGAATAGGTAAAAACAAGGTAAAATTTCGAGTAGTAAAGGCTTTTTGTTTAACCTTAATCGCATGACCAAACTTCCTCTCGACCAAATCCTGCAAGGCGACTGCATCGAGATTCTCAACTCGCTTCCTGAGAATTCGGTGGGTTTGGTATTTGCCGATCCGCCCTATAATCTTCAACTACAAAACGATTTGTATCGTCCCAACATGACCAAAGTGGACGCGGTGAATAACAAGTGGGATAAGTTCAGCAGTTTCAAAGAATATGATGAATTTACACATGGATGGCTATCCGCAGTCCGGCGAGTGTTAAAAGAAACAGGCACGATCTGGGTCATCGGTTCGTATCACAATATTTTTCGAGTCGGCGCGATCATGCAGGATTTGGGGTTTTGGATTTTGAATGATGTGGTGTGGATAAAAACAAATCCCATGCCAAACTTTCGCGGCGTAAGGTTCACGAACGCGCATGAAACCATGATCTGGGCGCAAAAGAAACAAGGCGCAAAATATACATTCCACCATCGTTCGATGAAAGCCTTGAACGATGATTTGCAAATGCGTTCCGATTGGACGCTTCCGCTTGCCACTGGAAAAGAGAGAATTAAATCCAATGGCGCGAAGGCGCATCCCACACAAAAACCGGAAGCGTTGTTATATCGCGTGATCATGTCAAGCAGTGATGTCGGCGATGTGATACTCGATCCGTTTTTTGGAAGCGGCACAACCGGCGCGGTCGCGAAGATGCTGGGACGAAATTATATTGGCATTGAACGCGATAAAAAATATTTCAAGATCGCGCAGAAACGCATTGACGCGGTCAAACCCGCAAGCAAAGATTCTTTGACAGTTGAGATTCCAAAACAGCCGCGCGTTCCATTTGGAAATTTGCTCGAATGTGGATTACTCAAGCCGGGTCAAACATTATATTTTGCAAAGAGCGGAAAGACCGCCACAATCCTTGCCAATGGACATATCAAATGCGGAAAGATCGTTGGTTCCATTCATGCCGTGGCAAAGGAATTATCAAATGGCGCGCCCGCGAATGGCTGGATGGTGTGGATGTACGAAAAAAATGGCGAGAAGAAGGTAATTGATGAATTAAGAAAAAGAGTATGTTCGAACGCAAACAAAAAAGAGAACATATAACTAAAGTCAATTCGCCGCGATCAGCGGTCTGAATGCGTCGTACCAATTGCCTGATGCAAAGGGATATAATTCGATGATGTGATGTCAATTTAAAAAATAGATAGTTGTCACTACAACGTGGATTAAGAAACACAATACATCATTAAATTAAGTTTCGAGGTACTATGGAAAATAATATTCTAAACTCCAAAGAAGTGACAAATTTAATTGTTCTCGTGAAAGAAAGCTACAGGTCGACTAAAAGAAATGTTAAATATTTTATTGAACCTGCAGATGGCACATTAATTCAGGCTACAAGTAGAGTACATAGTATAGTCTTTGGACGAAGAGGTTCTGGAAAATCAAGCCTATTAAGAAGAGCAGCGGCGGATTTAACTGTTGACAGGAGACCAATTGCATTTGTTGATTTAGAATCCTTCAAAGGACATAATTATCCAGATGTACTAATAAGTGTATTAATTCAAACATTTAGTGAATTTGAAGAATGGCTTAGAACAGCAGCAATAAACCCCTCGACAAAAACTTCTTTCTGGAACAACTTATTCGGAAGAGCTCCTCAACGCCCTGCTTTTAATAAAAAACAAGCGGAGAATTTAGCAGACAAGTTAAGGAAGATAATCGACGAACTTGTAAAAAAACTAAATTCATCGGATCAAATTAGCGTACAACGAATTCAAAAAAATGAAACCCAAAACGAGACAGAAGCCAATGTTAGCGGGGGATTAAGCACACCGATAGCACAAGCAAATTCAAAAGTTAATGAAAAAATAAATCTTGCTAGTGGGGAAGAAACACAAGAAACTTTTCAGGTGAACAAAATTGATTTTCTTCACAGACATATTATTGAATATCAAGATATTTTCCGAGAAATGTCAAAAATCTCCGATGGAGATTCTTATTTATTCTTAGACGATCTTTACTACATAAAGAGATCTGATCAAGCAAAATTAGTTGATTATTTTCACAGAATTGGCAAAGGAAATAATCTTTGGCTAAAAATTGGAACCGTTCGCCATAGAAGCACCTGGTATATAAAAGGAGACCCAACCTACGGATTAAAACTCGGAGATGATGCGCACGACATAAATCTTGACTTAACCCTTGAGAACTACTCAACAACAAAAAGGTTTTTAGTAAAAATTTTACAAGCATTTGTAAACGAATCTGGGCTTGTAGATCTCAAAAAAATATTTGTTGATGAAGCAATAGACAGATTGGTGCTTGCAAGTGGTGGAGTAGTAAGAGATTTTCTTGGAATATTTGACCAATCAATAACTATCGCAAAAGAAAGAATAGCAGCTAGCGATAATTCTCGCAATGAAAGAATGAGAGTAGGGCGAGAAGATGTCAATCGCGCAACAGGTAAATATTCGTCAACAAAAATGGATGAATTTAAGACTGACATATTGAGTGATGAAGAGCACGTTAGTTTAGAAGATGCGTTTAAGCGAATAAAATTATTTTGCCTAAATTTTGCCAAGTCAAATCTGTTTTTATACGAAACGGTGCAAGAAAAGGGTTTAGAAATTCTACAAGAGCTTATGGATTTACGACTTATCCACAAGGTAAATCCTCATGTAACTATCAGTAAACGGCAAGGGAAATATTTCGAAGCCTATATCTTAGATGTTAGTCAATACTCTGAAATTAGAAAGAAAAAAGAGTTTGAAGAAATTATGTTTTGGCAAAAAGATATAAACGTACGAAGAACTGGGCTTATTCTTGATGAAAAATTTTTACTATCTAACCAGCCGCTAGATGAGTTAAAAAATACTGAAGATGAAGCAACCAGTAACGAAAAGAAAATTAATCTAAAGAAGAAAGAATTACAAATGCGATTATTTACTAATGGAAAAGATGGTGCTAAAAAATGAGATTATATGAATGGCGAAATCTGCATCATAAAAAGGTTTCTTTGAACGTAAATATCAAGGAGCTATTATGAACATCACACTGAAAATAAACGGTACAGACCACACTCTTGACACTTCCTCATCTACAAGCCTTTTCGCCGCCCTGCGTGGACTTGGCTTCCACGGAGTTAAATTCGGCGACGAGCATGGACTCTCTGGCGCGGATACGATTCTGCTGGACGGCAAACCGGTCAACGCGGGATCAATTCTCGCGGCGCAAGCGGAAGGTCATAAGATCGCGACCATCGAAGCGTTAGGCGAACATCCCGAACAAGGCTGGAGAAAAACGAACGGCTTGCATCCGTTACAACAAGCCTTTGTCGAGTCCGGCGCGATCCAATGCGGATACTGCACACCCGCGCAAATCCTCGCGGCGAAGAGTCTGCTCGACAAGAATCCGAATCCAACCGAAGATGAAGTCCGTGAAGCGCTCTCCGGCGTTTTGTGCCGCTGTACAGGATATATCAAACCGGTGCAGGCAGTGTTACGCGCCGCGGCAATGTTACGCGGAGAAACGATATCCGATATTAGAGATTCGATATTCGTTCCTCGCGACACTGATGATGACAATCAGACTCCGAATATCGAATTATCGAATATCGCCACGCAGGTGATGCCGAAAGTAGTGGTAACCCCCGAAACAGAAACATGGCAAGTCGTTGGCAAGTCTGAAATTAAAGTAGACGCGATCAAACTCGTGCAAGGCAAACCCGCTTTCGCGGCGGATATTGAAAAGCGCGGCATGTTGGTTGCGAAAGTTTTGCGTAGTCCGCACGCTCACGCGCGCATCAAGAAGATTGACACAAGCAAAGCAAAAGCGCTGGAAGGCGTCGCGGCAGTATTGACATGGCAGGATATTCCGCGCGTGGTTTATTCAACCGCGGGACAATCCGATCCAATCCCCGGACCGTTGGACATGTTCTCGTTGGATCACAAGGTCCGCTTCGTCGGCGACCGCGTGGCTTTTGTCGCGGCTGAAACGGCGGAAATAGCCGATAAAGCGGTCAGCCTGATCGAGGTTGAATATGAAGCGTTACCCGCGATATTGGATTCATCCGAAGCGATGAATAGTCCAATCAAGATTCACGACGAACCGGAATATGTCAACTTCGCGGATTCAAATCCGGAAAAGAATCTCGCGGCAGAAATCCGCATTGACATTGGGGATGTCGAAAAAGGATTCGCCGAAGCCGATGTAATTTTTGAGGCTGATTATGCAGTACCAAAAGTACAGCAAGCGCATATTGAGCCGCATGTAGCGGTAACTTATTGGGATGAAGATGATCGGCTCGTTATTCGGACTTCGACTCAAGTTCCGTTTCATGTGAGACGTATGCTTGCTCCCGTTTTAGGATTGCCGATAAAACGCATCCGCGTAATCAAGCCGCGCGTCGGCGGCGGATTCGGCGGCAAGCAGGAAGTGTTGATCGAAGACGTCGCCGCTCATTTGACAATTGCCACCAAGCGACCGGTGATCTACGAATACACGCGTGAGGAAGAATTTATTGCGTCGCGCGCACGTCATCCGATGAAGATCAAAATGAAGACCGGCGTAAAACTTGACGGAACGATTACCGCGAATGAGATGTACGCTTTATCCGATACCGGCGCGTACGGTTGTCATGCGTTGACCGTGACCGGCAACACCGGTCATAAAGCCATGGCGTTATATGTCGGCGATGGCGAATATCGCAAAGCGCCAAACATTCGTTTTTATGCGGATGTTGTTTATACCAACATGCCGCCCGCGGGCGCGTATCGCGGCTACGGCGTTCCGCAGGGATATTGGCCGCTCGACCGTCACATGGAAAAAATCGCGCGCACTTTGAAGCTTGACCCGATTGATTTCAGGTTGAAGAATGCCATCCGCGCCGGTGAACATCATCCATTTTCAACGGCATGGAACGAGGGCCGCGAACCGCGACCGGAAATCATTCATACAGTTGGATTGGAACAATGCGTGATTCAAGCCAAAGCCGCGATTGGTTGGGATTCTAAATTTGGAAATGAAGAGTGGCACGCTGGACGATTGACCATAGACCGTAGACCGTCCACCGTCCATCGTCCATCGTCTGTCCGTAAAGGAATCGGCGTTGCAATGGTGATGCAAGGCACAGCGATTCCATATCTCGACATGGGCGGCGCATCCATCAAGATGAATGACGATGGCTCGTTTAACTTATTAGTCGGCGCGACAGATTTAGGCACCGGCTCGGATACTGTCCTCGCGCAAATGGCGGCGGAAGTTTTGGGCGTGCCAATTGACGACATGATTACATATTCATCTGATACAGATTTCACGCCTTTTGACGTCGGCGCGTATGCGTCTTCCACAACTTATATTTCAGGCACAGCCGCGACAAATGCCGCGAAGATCGTGGCGGAGCAAATCAAGAAAAGAGCAGTTAACATGTTCAAGGTCGCAGGTTTGAACGTTGAATCTGCCGACATTAAACTTTCAAACCGCATGGCAATCGCGCCAAATGGCGAAAGCATTTCGCTGGCTGAAATAGCGCTCAACGCGTTGCATAAAGAGAATCAAGAACAGATCATGGGAGTTGCAAGTTATGTTTCGCCGTCATCGCCGCCGCCGTTCGCGGCGCAGTTTGCCGAAGTCACTGTGGATACAGAGACAGGCGCGGTCACGGTGGACAGGCTGGTGATCGCGGTTGATTCGGGCGTGATCGTAAATCCGCAGACAGCCAGCGGGCAAATCGAAGGCGGCATGACTCAGGCGCTCGGTTATGCGGTCTGCGAAGAAATGAGATACGACAATAAAGGCAATGCCATCGAACGCGACTTTGATCGTTATCACATCTTCCGCGCGAACGAAATGCCTGTATTGGAAACAATCTTCGTCGAGACGTTTGAGCCGAGTCATCCATTCGGAGTCAAAGCTGTCGCCGAGATTCCCATGGACGGAGTCGCGCCTGCAGTTGGCAATGCCATTCTCGACGCAATTGGCGTCAACATGGATGAGAATCCCGTCACACCTGAAAAAGTATGGAAGGCGTTTAGGCAGGTAAAATAGAGTTATGTCAAACAAAATCTACGTTATCGGACATGTCAACCCTGATACCGACTCCATCGCGTCTGCTCTCGGCTATGCCTGGCTTCTGCGTCAACGCGACAATCTCGAAACCGTCGCGGCGCGCGCCGGAGCCATCAATCCACAAACCTCCTGGGCGCTCAAACGATTGGGACTCGAATCGCCATTCCTGCTTACCGACGCATCGCCTCGTTTTGAATCCGTTATGCAGAGATTGGACAGCATTCGCCCCGATTCACAACTCGGCGCGGCTTGGACTCTCGCCAGCCGCACAGGCGGTCTGGCGCCCATTGTCGGCGAAGACGGCAAACCCTTCGGCATGATCAACGGCTTCAGCCTCTTCAAATACTTCAGCGACATACTCGGTCCGCGACCCGGCGATACCACTGTAAACGAAATGATGTCTGCGCCATGCCGCGAAGCCGCCGATACAAACGTCCCCACATACGCCGCCAACGCGCACATCCGCGATTCACTTATGCGTATCCTGCGCGACGAACATAACGATTATTGGGTGGTGGATGAAAATGGCTTATATCTTGGGGTTGCGCGTCAACGCGATGTGCTCAATCCGCCGCGCCTTAAAATTATTCTTGTAGATCACAACGAACCGCGTCAGGCGCTTGCCGCGCTCGAAGAAGCCGAACTGCTTGAAATTTTAGATCATCATCGTCTCGGCAATCAGTCCACTCACAAACCAATTCGATTTACAGTTGACATTGTGGGATCAACATCCACTCTCGTTTCAGAACTAACTGCGGAGGCTGGACTCTCCATGCCGCCAGCCTTAGCCGGCGCGCTTCTCGCGGGACTTTTATCCGATACCCTTATATTGACCTCTCCCACCACCACGCCGCGTGACGAGCAAGCCGCTGAACGACTCTCGCGTTGGGCATTCGTAGGCGGAAGTCCGCTCACAGGCGAGACCATTCAAACTTACGGAAAAGCCGTACTCAACGCCGGCGCGGGTCTCTTGAACCGCGATCCAAAAGATGTAGTCAGCAACGACATCAAACCTTACGAAGCCGGCGGATTTAATTTCGCGGTAGCCCAAGCCGAAGTAACCGACCTGATGCAACTCTCCGAGTATCTCGATCCACTCCTAAAAGCCTTGAATAACCTGCGCGAGAAACGCGGTCTCGATTTCGCCATACTCATGATCACAGACGTGGTACGCGGCACCAGCCGATTGATTACATCATCATCCGCGCCATCGATTCTCGACGATCTGCCTTATCCGCCACTTCCCGACGGCACACGTGACGCGGTAGGCGTGGTCTCGCGCAAGAAACAATTATTGCCGGTTGTGCTGGGATTGTTGGAAAAATAATATGGTCTCAATTTACCAAGCTCTCTTTGAAATTGAAAAGAATAACGAATCCGCCGCGCTGTGTACTGTAGTAAAAAGCGAAGGTTCCACGCCGCGGCATGTGGGCAGTAAGATGCTCGTCTATCCCGATGGACACATCATTGGCACTGTCGGCGGCGGGGAATTGGAAAACCGCGTCATCAAGGTTGCTTTGCAATCCATCAAAGATAATCAGGCACAAACATTAACATATAACATGACCGACCCAGCGCGCGGCGATCCCGGCGTATGCGGCGGTCAAGTGGAGGTATTTGTGGAACCAATCCTTCCGGCTCCAATGGTTGTGGTCATCGGCGCGGGACATGTAGGAAAAGCTGTCGTCCATTTGGCGAAGTGGCTGGGATTCCGCGTGGCGGTCAGCGATGACCGCGCCGAATTTTGCACTCCCGAATCCACGCCCGAAGCGGATGCGTATTACCCGGTTCCGATGCAAGAGCTGGCGAGTCAACTCAAAGTGACGCGCCAAACTTATATCGTGGTGACCAGCCGCGGGTCCGGCGTCGACGCGGTGGGTCTTCCAAATCTGCTTGATTCAGATGCAGCTTACATCGGAGTCATCGGGTCAAAACGCAGATGGATGGCGACAGTCAAAGCGTTGAAAGAACAGGGAGTCTCGGAAGAAAAAATCACGCGGGTTCATTCGCCGATGGGACTTGAACTGCAAGCGGAAACGCCCGAAGAGATCGCGGTGAGTATCATGGCTGAGATTTTGATGCTGCGCGCAAAAGGCACAGGAAAAATGATGACGGTATAAGAAGAGAATAGTGAATAGTAATCGGTAAAACAGACATCCGAATTCTTGAAGACTCGGATGTCTGTTTTATTTAATTTCAAATAAAGAACGATGTAATTCTGATTGTCTGATGATCCCCAACAAAGTTCCCGTTCTCAATTCATCATGGTCAGGTACTGGAATGGTAATGGTTGAATTCCCAATCCGTTTTTGCATGATGATGTGACTGCCCTTCTGGCGTATTTTTTCAAATCCATTTTGCGCCAGAATCTTGCATACATCCCTGCCTGAGATAACGCGTAACTTGGGCATTTTACGCTCTTGCGGATGATTTTGCTTTCAAACTTCGCACAACAGGCATAAGCGGCATAACATACGTTTCTGTCTTAAGCCGCTTTTTGATTTCAGAAGGAGAAGCCGCTTCAAAAAATAATTCCACTGCTTCCAATAAATTTGCGCGAGCGTCTTCAATTGTTTTACCCTGACTCACCACATCCACTTCGGGGCAGGTCGCGACAAACCAATCATCATCGCGTTCGATAACCGCAGTTAATTGAAAAGATTTCGTGTTCATAATATTTCTCCTGTTTCTGGCGCAATTATACGCTAACTTTTTGTGCGACATAAGAATTCTGGTATAATCTCCGCTCGTGACTGGTCCTTGTCCGCGGTTAACGCTGTAGACATGGAGACCTGCAAAAAAATCTCAAAAGAAAGGAAGCACACGTCATGCCGCTCGCAAAAGAATTAAAGACCCAGACAATTCAGGATTTTCATCGTCATGAAACAGATACCGGCTCACCCGAAGTTCAAGTAGCCATCCTGACAAAGCGTATCACACAGTTGACTGAACACTTAACAGCTAACAAACACGATGAGTCCTGCCGCCGTGGTCTGCTCAAAATGGTTGGTCAGCGCCGCCGTTTACTGGCGTACTTGCGTCAAGCCGAGTACCAGCGCTACATTCAATTGACCGACAGTTTGCAACTCCGCCGCAAATAATAGTGAGAAAGATAGACCCTAAAGGTCTCACAGACCTTTAGGGTCTTATTAAATCCACTTGCAGTCAGGAATTGAAGAGCGCGAATAACACAGTTGTTCCCACTCTTCAGTCCCTGACAAGGTGGAAATATCGAGGTCCGCTTCGCGTCGCGATCCGCTCCTCATAGGAGATAAAATGAAACCAGAACTAAAACGTTATTCAGCCGCCGTTGGTACGCGCACATTCACCTTTGAGACCGGCACATTAGCCGCTCAGGCTGGCGGCGCGGTCACCTTCGGCGTTGGCGAGTCCATCGTCTTTGCCGCGGCAACCATGGGCGGCGTACGCGAGGGAATTGATTTCTTCCCGCTTTCAGTTGATTTTGAAGAACGCATGTATGCCGGCGGAAAAATTCCCGGCTCATTCTTTCGACGAGAGGGCCGCGCGTCTACCGATTCAATCCTGGTATCGCGCCTGACCGACCGCCCTTTGCGCCCGCTCTTCGCGCATGGGATGCGGAATGAAGTACAAGTCATCATGTATTCGTTTTCCGCGGACGGCGAAAATCCATTGGACATTCTCGCCATCAACGCCGCGTCTGCCGCGATCATGATCTCAGATATTCCCTGGAATGGACCGGTCGGCGCGGTGCGCGTGGGGCGCGTGAACGGCGAATTTGTGGTCAACCCAACATTCAAGGAAATTGACGCATCCGACCTGGACTTGAGAATTGCCGGCACCAAAGACGCCATTCTCATGGTCGAGTGCGGCGCGAACGAAATCCCTGAAGATGTAATGGTAGCCGCGCTCGAACTTGGACATAAGTCCATGCAGCCGATCATTGACTTGCAACTGAAGATGCAAGCCGAAATTGGTAAAGTAAAACGCGAACCTGCCATCGTTCTGCCTAGCGCCGACTTGCAGAAAAAAGTCTTTGAACGAGTCAGTGATCCAATAAATAAACTACTCGAAAAGCCTTTGTCTAAGAATGACTTCTACGGTGGAATGACGACCCTTAAGGATAATCTTGTCGCAGAGATGTGTACTGTGCCAAGTGGCGCGAACGCCACAGATTTTCCATCTCTGGCTTCTGTTAGAGAAGCCTTTGACCAAACAGAACAGACCATCGTCCGTGAGCGAATCCTCAGCGCTGGTAAACGTCCTGATGGACGCACGCCGACCGATATCCGCCCGATCTGGTGCGAAGTGGGACTCTCTCCGCGCGCGCATGGTTCAGGTCTTTTCACACGCGGCGAGACGCAGGTACTCTCGTTCGCGACTCTCGCCACTTTAGGCGAAGCGCAGGAACTCGATAATCTCTCTCCCGAAAAAACCAAACGCTATATGCACCACTACAACTTCCCGCCGTTCTCTACGGGTGAGGTAAAGCCTCTTCGTGGACAGGGCAGGCGCGAGGTCGGACATGGCGCGCTGGCAGAACGCGCGCTCGAACCGGTCATCCCGGCGGAAGAGTCGTTTCCTTACACCATCCGCGTTGTATCTGAAGCGTTGTCTTCCAACGGCTCGACCTCCATGGGTTCTGTCTGTGGCTCGACCCTGGCATTGATGGACGCGGGTGTGCCGATCAAAGCTCCTGTGGCTGGCGTGGCGATGGGACTCATCACCGATAATACCGGGCGTTATAAAATTTTGACTGACATTCAAGGAACCGAGGATCATCTCGGCGATATGGACTTTAAAGTAGCCGGTACAGCTGAAGGCATTACTGCCTTGCAAATGGATATAAAAATTTCCGGTTTGAGTACACAGATGATGAAGGAAGCGCTGGAGCAGGCGCACACGGCGCGCATGTCAATTATGGGAAAGATGCTGGAAGCGCTTGACCAACCGCGCAGTGAATTGAAACCGCACGCGCCGCGCATTATTACCGTGAAAATCCCGGTGGATAAGATCGGCGCGTTGATTGGTCCCGGCGGCAAAAACATCCGCGCGTTGCAGGAAGAAACGAATACCAAAATTGATGTGCAGGAAGATGGCACAATCTACATTGCATCCACTGAAGGCGTGGGCGCCAAGATCGCCATGGAACGTGTGCAAGCTCTGGGCGAGACTGCCGTCATCGGCACTATCTATACCGGCAAAGTTGTGCGCATCGCGGACTTTGGCGCGTTCGTTGAGATTCTGCCCGGCATGGATGGTTTGGTGCATATCTCACAACTTGACAGTGAGCGCGTGAATAAGGTTGAAGACATCGTCAACATGGGAGACGAAATCACGGTCATGGTTACAGATATTGACCCGGTCGGCAAGATTCGGCTTTCTCGTCAAGCGGTACTGGAAGGTTGGACAGCCGAAGAAGCCCGTGAAAAAGATGCGCGCAAGAGCGGTCCACGTCCAAGCGGCGGTGGAGATCGCGGCGGAAATCGCGGTGGTAATCGCGGCGGCGGAGATCGTGGCGGAAATCGCGGCGGCGGTGGGGATCGCGGCGGCAGACGCTAAATCTAATCAGTCTAAAGAGCGGCTCGCAGGAGTCGCTCTTTTTTGTTCCACGCCCTGAGCGTAGTCAAAGGGTATAAATTATTATTTGATACAATCATCTCATGTTCCAAAAAGCAAAAAATCTATATAACGAATATCCTTCACAATATTGGCTGATGATTACAGGCATTATCGTCAGCACCGCGGGCGGAAGCATGATCTGGCCCTTCCTGCTTATTTATGCCAGCGCGAAACTTAACCTGCCGCTTAGTACTGTGGCTACGCTCATCTCAATCAACGCCGGCACAGGACTGCTTTCTTCATTTTTGGCAGGCACACTCGCGGATAAGATCGGACGCAAAGTAGTGATGAACTTCAGTCTCACGCTGACTGGCATCGCTTATTTTTTCCTGATGCGGGCAGAGACTTATCCGCAATTCGTGATATTGATGATTCTGATCGGTCTCTCGAATCCGTTATATCAAGTGGGCGCGGACGCCATGCTGGCAGATATGATTCCGCCTGAGAAACGCACAGACGCGTACGCCATCAGCCGAATCGCCAACAACGCGGCGTTCGCGCTGGGTCCGGCAGTCGGCGGATTTTTGGCGGCTACATCCTATAACCTTGCTTTTTACGGCGCTTCAACCGGCTACATCATTTATAGTCTATTACTTTTCTTTTTAGCGCACGAGACGCTGGAAAAACTAAAAGCGCCGATCAGCCAAATAGAAATCAAGCAAGCAAAACCTGACTTGAGCGTAGTCGAAGGAACACAGGAGGGATACGCTCGCATCTTCCAGGATAAGGGTTACATGTTATTCGTATCCTTGATGAGCATCGGCTTGATCGCCCCCAGCATATTGTGGATCCTAATGCCAGTCTATACCAAAACCAATTTCGGCATCCTTGAAAATCTATACGGTTGGATTCCCACCACCAACGCGCTGATGTGTGTGTTCATTCAATATCCGGTGACGCAGATCACGCGCCGTTATAAAACTCTGCCGGTTACCGCTATTGGCATGTTGATCTACGCCATCGGCGCGGGGTCTGTGGCGCTAATGAGCAATTTCCGCGGTTTCTGGTTAAGCATGATTATCCTGACCTTCGGCGAACTTATCATCGTGCCTACTGCCAGCAAATATGTGGCAGATATTGCCCCGCCTGATTTGCGCGGCCGCTATATGGGTATCTACTGGCTGGGCTGGGGACTCGCCCGCACGCTGGCTCCGTTAATCGGTGGATTTCTAAATGACGCCATTGCCCCGCGCGCGATTTGGATCGGAGGACTGGTCATCGGCTTGACCAGCGTCATTGGCTTGACCATACTCTCACGCCTCTCCCGTTTCCAGGCAACGCCTCAAGCTGACGTTTAGCCTGATCCCGTTATATTCAACTTTTGGATGGAGGAACCATGAAACACATCGTTTTGTTATCAACTCTGCTTGTAGGGGTGGCGCTTGCCTGTAGCTTTGGGTCAACGCCGCAAGTTGCATGCGCGCCATGTCCGCCAACCGGTGCGCCTGCCCAGCCAACTCTCATGTTGGAAGCGGACAATAAATCTTCGGCACAGTTGGGCGGGGAAATGGAATCTTATCTCGCGCAGGCAGGCTGGGAAACACAAGGATTGAACGGCGATGAGCTCGTTATCTTTGCACGAAGCACACTTGGCTTGGTGGAGCCGGGGATTTCGTATCGTCTGCATTTCGATATGGGCGGTATGCGCGGGCTTGCCATTATTTCCTCACAGTTATATTTTGTTCCCCAAAAAGTGAGCGAGCCTTTTGACCAGACCTTGTTATTCAACGCCATCGAAAGGGATTTTCCCATACTGTCCATTTACAGCGATATGGAATTCAATAATCAATATACCTTTCGCGGCGCGTATACCTTTGATTCACGCATTGATGTCATGGATTTCATGAACTATCTCGACACGTATGCTGTAGATGTGGACAGACTGCTGTTGGCACATCCGTTTTTCTCGAAACAGTAAGCTGATAGGGCGTAGTTCAGCGATGGAAAGCGCCAAGGGTACTTTATGAACTCCAATTGTTAGGGGTTTGTAAGGTGGACTGGCGGGATAATAAATTTTATTAATGGAGAAAATTCCCGTAAAATACGTTCGTTCGCAATGACATTGTCATTTTCGATAATGCCCGCTACATTACAATACATAATAAAAATAATTATCACAACCGACTTGTCGTAAAGACAAGTCGGTTGTGATATGAAAGTCAAAATTGCGCGTAAAGTATCTCTTTGAAACAAACTTGGAACCCCATGAAACTTAAACGCTTTTCAAGATACATGCTTTTATTCACCATGACATGGGTCATGTTTGAGTTTAAAAGCCCGCCAGATATTATTCCCAATTCAATAGGACCAGCGGAAATAAGTTTAATTACATCGGGCATTCCGATATCAATTCAATTTCCCATTCCCATCCCAGCGTCTCGCACCAGCCTGATGTTTACGGGCGACATCAATCCCGGCCGCTGTATTGCCATGTCATCACTCGTCGCAAGGGATTTCACATATCCGTTTCAATTTGTCGCAGAAAAACTGCGCTCCGCCGACATCACCATCGGCAGTCTGGATGGCACGATCTCGGATCAATCCATTCCCATGCCCTGCCCCGACAGTTTGAACCTGATCGGTCCCAGCCGCACAGTGGAAGGGTTGCAATTTGCAGGATTTGACGTTATTTCCATCGCGACCAATCACGCAAAGAATTGCGGCGAAAATGGCTGGAATTGCGACAACCGCGCCTTTCAGGATACTATAGAAAATTTGCTCTTTGCAGGTATTCAGCCAGCGGGCGGGGGCGATAATTTGGAAGAGGCGCGCGCGCCCGTAATCCTCAAACGTAACGGTATACGGTTTGCTTTTTTGGCTATTAACGAAATTGATACAAGAGTATGGGCGCATGAAAACCAACCCGGCACCGCGCATCTCTCTGCGGCGACAATTGAATCCGTTAAAGCTGACATTTCCGCCGCCCGCGCTTTGGCTGACGTGGTCATCGTCCTGCCGCACTGGGGCTCAGAATATGTCCCCAGACCCAATGCCATCCAACGCGCCTGGGCAAAAGAATTCATAGATGCAGGCGCGACGCTCGTCGTGGGAAATCATCCGCATATTATCCAACCTATGGAAATTTTTCCAAATGGCGCCGCCTTTTATGCACTGGGGAATTTCGTCTTCGACCAGCCACAGCGCGACCAACGCGAGAGTATAGTTGTTGAAGCGGTTTTCAACGGCGCGATCTTGGAAAGCTGGAATTTATTGCCCGCCTACACCAATTACTATACCTTTCAAACCCACTGGGCAGATGGGTTAGCGGGAAGTAAGATACTGGACCGCGCGAAAACACTGTGGAAATAATAACTACTCACCCATCTCCCAAAATAATGGCAAGCAACAAAGAAGTCCCCTTATTTATGTGGGAGATTGCTTCGGGAAGAATGCCCTCGCAATGATATAGACATTGTTATAGATAGGGTTTATTCATTTCTGCAAGTTTGGCTTTTAATTCATCGAGCAGTTCAGCGGCGACTTCCGGTTCTGAAAGGAATAGATCAACCATTTCTTCAGGATCCGACTCGATATCGTACAACTCGACGCGTTCGTTACCGTCGAGTTTTTCATAGCCAAAGAAATACATTATTTTATATTGTCTCTTGACCAGCATTAGCGTGCCTTCAGTAATCAGAGCGCCGGGTTCAGTCTGTTTGGCTTGCATGACGTAAAGATTTCGGTCAAGGTCGGGGGCGTCATTAGAATAAGGCGGCAGGATAATCCCTTCTGTCCAATCCGGCGCAGTTCCACCGGTAACATGCAGTAAAGTTGGGAGCACATCCACGGCGCTAGTCTTTGAATAAATGTCAACGCGTGTTTTTTGACCCGGTTCAAAAATCATTAATGGAACACGGACAACCGGTTGATACAGCACTTCGGTAGTATGTCCCAGGATACCGCGCTCGAACAATTCGCCGTGGTCTGAGGTCAATACAACCCAGGTATCTTCCAGCAAACCGGAAGCGTTTAAACGGTCCATGAACTTGCCGAATTCCCTATCCGCATAGAGGATGAATTCGTCATACTGCTCGCGTCTTCTCACAAGGAATTGGGGATCGTCATGATGAGTGAACAAGTCTTCCGGTTTATATGTCCAGGGCAAGGCATCTTTTTCAAAGACATTGTAAAAGTCGCGATGGGTGTTATACGGCTGATGCGGCGGCATAAAATGGAAATATCCCAAAAAAGGCTTGGGGATATCAACCAGTTGTTTGCCTATGGAATCCATTGCATCTTCGAGCAGGAAATAATTATCACCCAACACATTCGGCAGTCCCAGCGGAAAAAACGGCGTATATTTTTCGATCTTGCTTTGTTGATATATCTTGTATAGGTCTGAAAGGAACAGGGAATAGGAATATCCACTCTCTTTTTTCATTGACCGCGACCAGCTCACTGTGGCAATATCATTGTCATTACGAAACAATGAATGGAGCAAGCCTTCGTTCGTCAAAAAGAATTGTTCAAGAGGAATATAATCTTCCAGAGCCGGAGCGAACCGGTCTAATAATGTGGTTACAAGCGGATTATGGGAATAAGCGATTCTATAATAATCGTCAAACGCATGAAAAAATGTCTTGTCGGCAAATTCTTCGCTTACTACGCTATAGTACTTGAAGGCGCGGTGTTTCCAGGGATAAACGCCGGTAAGCAGAGAGGCTGTCCCCGGCGTAGTATAACTTCCACCTGCATAGTGATTATGATAGACCACCGCGCGTTCCGCAAGTCGGGAAATATTTGGGGTAGTCTCGCGTCCATATCCATAGAGTGAAATATGATAAGCAGAAAACGCGTCAAAGACAACGATCAGCACATTTTTTTTGCCTGCCACTGCCTGTTTCGTTGATTGAACGCCGCGCATGAATGATGGAGCCGCGGCGCTTAAGGATAATAATCCAGCTAGCTTTAGAAAATCTCTACGGGTATAGAAACCGCTCATTAACTTTTCTCCATCAGATATTATGACTCCTCTACGCGCTACGCTTCGACTACGCTCAGCGCGAAAAAAAGACGGGGCATGGTCAGTTTGCCGGACTAATTCGGAAACCATCTTGCAATGTCGGTCCGCGCAATTCCAAAAGGGGATTCGCTTTTGGAACGCATGGGAAAGCCTGATAACCGCATTGGTTATATCGTTTGGCGCATTGAATGGCGACGTCTCCAATATTACAGGGGACGGTAGAAAAATCGCGGTAACTCTCAGGGAGAAGCCAACGGCTGGTTAAGCTGGGAAAATCTGTTGAAAGAAAAAGCATGACCCCAAGATAAAGAATAAGTCCCCATTTAACGGCGGGCATTAGACCATTAACTTTAGTTAATCCGGCTAATGCAATGACAATGGGAGATAGGATCAATAGACACATTACAATTAAGAATCCGTACCCAAATCGAAATGAGGGAACGCTCAACAGCCAAAACAGCACACCGGCATAAGCGCTGATCCAGACCGGATGAAGAACGCGGCGCTTTATCAAGGCATAAATTCCAAAGAACGGCGGAAGCAAGGCGGCGATCAAAAGAATGAAGCGTTGCGTGAGCGTTTGTTTGGAAAGCCAGAAAGGCATCCATTCCCATAAAGGCGCGGAACTAATATCGGGTTGAAGGCTAAACTGTCTTGCCCATGAGGTGATGCCTCTTACTTCGCCGGCGATACTTTCGGGCGGCATACGCCAATCCACAACCGGACTGAGTGGAACAAGAATTGGAATTGGATAAATCCAATATCCTGAGACGATTAAATTTCGAACCATCCAGGGAAGCAAAGCGATAATCCCCAACAATGGGATCATTAAACAAATCTTGAATTGCTTTTTAGAAATACTTTTTATCCATGTATAAATCGGCAAGAGCAGAAGCGGAAAAGCGGAGACTTTAAATGTGATGGCGGTAAGTGAAAGAACAAAGCCAATGCCTGCGCGCCATCCCCATAAAGATTCGTCTCGTTCGTATGCTTCCAACCAAAGGGTCAGGACGACCCATATCAGCAGACTCACGGGCAAATCCGTGCCGGGTGAGGAGAACTCTGAAGCCCAGATCTGGAAGGTGATAGGAAAAAGAAAAAGCCGAATGAGAGGACTTAAGCGGAATTTATGAAAATCAATTTCAAAAATACCATGGAAAAAATACAAGGCGCATAAGAGCGCCAAAATACCCGGCAAAGCGTGAAAGGATTGGATGCCCAGAAATGCAAAACTAAACAAGGCGTTAAGTACCAGCCAATTGGAGTTATATGCCAGCCGCGTATGCAAGTTCCCCAGACCGGGTACCGCGCGAAAGGATTCGATCCAATGGATAGTTTGGGCATGGTATAGATTCGTATCCGGGTTTGACGGGACATGTGTGGAATTTTCCAGAATAAGCCATCCCGCCAGAAGAATGATGAATAGACTCAGCGCGTCGGGCAGTTTAAATGTATGACTTAAATTGATATATCTCCACGCGGATCGAAACAGAGCAAGCGCGCCCGCGAGAATAATCACGTTCGCAATAAGACCGAGAGGAATCAAAAGCGAAAGGGCAGGCGCGATGATATTGACCGCCATCAAACCCAGAAGCGCAAGGATCGGCAAGGGAATACGCTCAAGTTGATCCCATGAGAAGATTCGCTTTAAGAGCAGAAGGCTTCCGTATCCATAAGTTATAAGTATAAAAGTAATATAAACCCAGAGAATAAGTGTAGTTAGCATAATTCAACGATCAATAATAACCGTTATTTTCCCTTTGAGTTTTGCGCGTTTTTCGGCTATAAGATTTCTAAATTACAAATATGGCTTATTTATTTCAGCCAGCTTTGCTTTCAACTCAGCCAACATTTCCTGAGCAACCGCTGACTGCGAAGAATATAGATCCACCAATTCCTCCGGGTCAGACTCAACGTCAAATAATTGGATGACCTCATCCACGTTAATTTTGGGATATCCAAAACAATAGATAAGTTTATAGCGCCCTTTGATGAGCGCCGTGGAAGCGTTTGTGAGCGGCGCATCCTGTTGATTCTTTTTAGCTTGCAAGGCGTAAAGGCTTCGATCAGGAATCGGATCGGCAGACGCATAAGGAGGCATGACCATGCCTTCGATCCAGCCTGGAATCTCCTGTCCGGTCAGGTGTAATAGAGTTGGCAGAACGTCAATCGCGCTGGTTGATGTGTAAATATTGGTCCCGGATTTTCGTCCCGGTTCAAAGATCAACAAAGGCGTTTTGATCAGCGTCTGATACAGCGTGGGATTGCCATGACCGATCAACCCGCGCTCAAACATTTCGCCGTGATCGGAAGTAAATATAATCCAGGTATTTTCTGTCAAGCCGGATTCTTCCATGGATGTATATAAATCGCCAAAAGCCTTATCGGCATATAAGATGGATTCATCGTATTCTGTGCGCTCTTTCAGCGAGTTATTTGCCGCTTCGGCATCTGCAAATATATCAATTGGTTTTTCCACCGGCTTGTAACCGTCTTTCTCAAAACGGCGGTAAAACTCCAAAGAAGTTCGGTAAGGCGCGTGAGGCGGAAGAAGATGGAAATATCCAAGGAACGGTTGAGGCATGGCAGAGGCGCGATTCCCGATCCAATCAACCGCTTGTTCGAGCAAAAATCCATTGTCGTCGGAATTATAGGTACTCGGAATTCCACGAGGGAATTGTGATTTGAGGCTGGCAATCCTTCTCGTCCGCAAGGCTTTGTAAATTTGCGAAAGGAATAAGGAATACGAATAATCTTCGCCGCTGTCTATATTGCGCGTCCAGCCGACAGTGGCGGTATCGTCGTCATTATAGAACAATGAATGAATGAAACCGTCATACGACTCTAAAAAGAGTTTCTGTTGCGGAACCATTTCTTCCATATAGCGCCTGAACTGTTTCAATAATATGTATGCCCATCCATTATGAGTATACGCTGTCCGATAATATCCCTGAAAGGCATTGAACATGTTGCGGTCTACAACCGAGTCGGAAACCTCCGACCCGGGTTCGAGCGCTCGATGAGTCCATGGAAGCGTACCAGTCAAAAGAGAAGCTGTTCCGCTCGTTGTAAAATTACCGGTTGCATAATGATTATGATACACAACCGCGCGTTCGGATAATCTGGCAAGGTTCGGGGTAGTCTTTCTGCCATATCCATAAAATGAAATGTTCAGGGCTGAGAGCGCGTCGAAAACAACGATCAGCACATTTTGTTTTCCAGCAGTTTGAGAAAGAACCATATTTTTCATAAAACGAGGCGCGGCTAATCCCAAAGGCAATAGACCGGCTAATTTAAGAAAATCACGGCGATTGAAATTATGATTCATGTTTTTATACCATCTGTTAAATTTTATGAATTATAACAATAGAGAATAGAGTCCATGATTGGAATCGGTTGATGTCTTTTGATTAATCGGCTGTCGCTATAAAAAACGCTAAAACAATTCCTTGTTCTTACTCACCCACTCGAACAATTTCTTGACGCCTTCTTCAACCGCGAATTTTGGCTTCCAGCCTAATTCCTTTTCGGCTTTGCGGATGTCGGCGTAGAACACGCGCTGGTCGCCGGGACGCCAATCGCCGCGCTCAACTTTTATTTTTTTGCCTAACAATTTTTCCAGCATCGGAAAAAATTCAGCCCAGACCGAGATCACATTCTGATGCCCGCCGCCCAGGTTATATACCTTGCCTTTCACATCATCAATACGCGCAACCGCGGCGTCATACGCATCCAGCAAATCATCCACATGCAATATATCGCGCACTTGTTTGCCATCGCCATAAATGGTAATTGCGCGTCCCATCACCGCGGCGATCATGAACCACGCCAGCCAGCCTTGATCTTCAATGCCAAATTGACGCGGACCATAAATACAACTCTGACGATACACCACAGTCCGCAGACCATAGATGCGCGCGTAGTCACGAACATATTGATCGCCAGATCCCTTGCTGCATCCGTAGGGCGAATGGAAATCCAGCGGTTGTGTTTCGGGACAACCGTTCACCAAATCCTTATAGCGCCAACGCGTGACTTCTTCAACCAACGCCACATCGTCCATGCCGCCGTAAACTTTATTGGTCGAAGCATAAATGAAAATCGGATTACGCCCCGAAAGACGCGCGGCTTCGAGTACGTTAAATGTTCCCATTGCATTGGATTCAAAATCATCGCGTGGATTAATAACGGATGTCGTCACCGCGACCTGTCCCGCCAGATGCACGATCACATCGGAGCTTTTGGCTGATTCCGTTATAAGGGACGCGTCGCGCACATCCCCAACGATCACGTTAAAAGACTTCTCGCCAAATGTTTGTCTTAACCATTCGATGTTGCGCGTTGTACGCGAGAGATTATCGTAGATGGCGACTTTTTCGCCGCGTTCAAGCAAACGCTGGACATAGTTCGAGCCGATAAAACCCGCGCCGCCAGTGATGAGATAATTTAATGACATACTAAATTAATCCATTGTTTTGCGATTCGATAACCGGTCATACATTTCCATTAGACCGATGCCATCGCGTGAAAAACCATAAAAGCCGACAATGCCGGAATAAACGATATGCGCGATGTGATGAATGACTGCAAATGCCAGCGCAATGCCTGAGTCCACGCCGAGGATGGCTAACGCGCCGACGACTGCCGCTTCCAACACGCCCAACCCCGAAGGCGCGGACGGGATCGCGCCTGCAAAAGCAGACGCTCCCAAGGCAAAAGTTGAATATAACAAAGGCGCGCCTTTGAGTAAACCTTGTAACAAAACATATTGATCAATCACAGCAAAACCCCAAGCCAATGCCATCCACAATAGACTGGCGGCAAACAAACGCGTGTTAGTCAACACACCGAGTCCGTCAAGAAGCGCGTCGATTTGCGGAAGGATATGTTTCTCGACAAAAGCCACGCGATGCGCGACGCGGTCAATCCATGCTTTGATGGAGACGCGATAACGCGCTATCAGATGAAGCGAAAGCAGACCAACGGTCACCAGCCCGAGGGTCCAGAAAGAAACCGGACGCGCCCAATCCGCATCTTTCAGCACAAAAGGCAGAGTCGCAATCAAAATGAGCGCGGCAAAAGCCAAATCGTAGAAGCGTTCGATAATCACCGCGGGCAGAGAGTTGACTGTGCCTAATCCGGTTTTGCGACCAAGCAAATATGCGCGTCCCAACTCGCCGAGACGAAACGGCAGGACATTGTTGAGCAAATAACCCTGCATCATCACGACAAACGAATCGCGGAACGATGGACGATTTTCAAGCAAGGCGCGCGAGGACATGGCGCGCGCACCGATCAAGGCAAAATAAAATATTCCATGCAGCACAAGGAAACGCAGATCCATCGCCTTCAGCGCCGAAACGAGACTGTTCCAATCCACGGCGCGATAAAGGATGGCGATAAAGATCAAACTGATGATAACGCCGGGTAACCAGCGTTTAGAGTCTTTTAAAAGTTTCATTTGGATTTACGATTTACGATTTACGATTTATGATTTATGATTTTGGATTGGTGGTCGAGTAGCCCGAATAGTTTTAGAGGGCGTATCGAGACCATGATTTTGAATTTACGCATTACAGATTACGTATTCCGTATTCCGTAATGCGTAAAGTGCAGACATTACTCATCTTCCAACTTCAGCACCGCCATAAACGCGTCCTGCGGAATTTCCACGTTGCCAACCATCTTCATGCGTTTCTTGCCTTTCTTTTGTTTCTCGAGCAATTTCTTTTTACGGGAAATATCGCCGCCATAACATTTGGCGAGGACATCTTTGCGCGTGGCTTTGACATTGGCGCGCGAGATGACGCGTCCGCCGGCGGAGGCTTGGATTGCGACGTCAAACAGTTGACGCGGAATCAGTTCCTTGAGTTTGGTGATGAGCCGCTGTCCTTTGTGATACGCGTCCTTGTTATGCACAATCGCCGCCAGCGCGTCAAGCGGTTCGCCATTGACAAGGATTTCCAGTTTCTGCAATTCATCGCGGCGATATTCAAGGAATTGATAATCGAGCGAAGCGTAACCTTTGGTGCGCGATTTCAAGTCGTCAAAGAATCCGATGATGATCTCTGAAAGCGGAATCTCAAAATCCAATTGAACGCGGTGAGGCGCGGGATATTCCTGTTTCTTGAAGATGCCGCGCTTCTTCGTGACCAAATCCATGATGGGACCATAATAATCGGTGGGCGTGATAATCTCGATATTCATCCACGGTTCGCGGATCTCGACGACTTTGCTTTCATCGGGCAATTCGGCAGGCGAGTCAATGGTAATGACTTCATCGTTAATCAACATGACTTCGTATTCCACCGAAGGCGCGGTGAATAATACATCCAGATCATATTCGCGTTCGATGCGTTCCTGAATAATCTCCATGTGGAACAAACCGAGGAAGCCGGCGCGGAATCCGAAGCCGAGGGCTTGCGAGGTTTCAGGCGTGAATGTAAATGACGCGTCGTTAAGTTGCAGTTTATCAAGCGACTCGCGCAAGTCGGAATAATCGTCAGCTTCAACGGGATAGATGCCAGCGAAAACCATCGGCTTGGGAACGCGGTAACCAGGCAAAGGCTGCGCGGCAGGAGCCGAGACGCGCGTAATCGTATCGCCGACGCGGCACTCATGCACGGTCTTGAATCCGGTTGCAATGTATCCCACTTCCCCCGATCCCAAAGTCGGCATCGGTTTCATATCCGGCGCGAAGATGCCGATCTCAACCGGCTTCATATCCATTTTGGTAGTCATCATCCGCAAAACATCGGTGGACTTAAGCGAGCCTTCGACCACGCGGATATAAGCGACAACGCCTTTGTAAGAGTCATAATGCGAATCAAAAACGAGCGCGCGCAGGGGAACATCATCCGCATCTTTTGGCGGAGGCACGCGCTGGACAATCGCTTCGATGACTTGATCCACGTTCAAGCCTTCTTTCGCCGAAATGCGGATGACCGAATCAGGATCAACCCCAAGCAGGCTCCCAACATCCTCAGCCACTTCGTCGGGACGAGCGGATATCAAATCCACTTTGTTGATAACGGGAATAATCGTCAGGTCGGCTTCGAGCGCCTGATAGAGGTTCGCCAATGTTTGCGCTTCGATTCCCTGACTGGCGTCCACGACCAGCACCGCGCCTTCACAAGCCTTGAGCGCGCGGCTGACTTCATAACCGAAGTCCACATGACCGGGTGTGTCAATGAGATTAATTTCGTATTTGAGATTGTCTTTGGCGGTGTAATACATTCTTACCGCGGAGGCTTTGATGGTGACGCCTTTTTCGCGTTCGAGGTCCATCGTATCAAGAATCTGCGCGCTCATATCGCGCTCAGAGATCGTGCCGGTAAGTTGAAGCAAACGGTCAGCTAACGTTGATTTGCCGTGGTCAATATGGGCGATGATGCAGAAATTACGAATATGGTCAGTCATAGGCGCGGGAAGTATAACGCATTTTCAACCATGCAGTAGGGACACAGCATGCTGTGTCCCTACACCGATTCCTAATTTACCGATTCCCGATTTCCTTCAGCGCTTCCTCCGCATCCACCTTCCCCCAGTGATACCCCATCTCTTGACTCATTTGCAACGCGCGCTCGGCTTCTGCCTTTGCGAGTTGCAGACCATTGACGATGGACCCTTCGACTTTGCTCAGGGCAGGCTGACCACTGTTCACTGAAGACTGAACACTGGCTAAATGCGCCCATGCTAACGCAACGCGGATATCCGCCTCGTAAATGCGATATCCGCCTTCCAAAGCATAAGTCAATGCTTCATTTAAATCATTAAATGCATCAGATAAAGGCGCTCGCCCTGAGCCTGTCGAAGGGTCGTTGAGGTCGGTGAAAGCCTGCGCGGTCGAGACTTCCGAGTTCTTCAAGAACTCGGAAGTCTGGTTCACCTTTGCATAAAACCTCCCGCGCGCCAGCAGGGCTTCGATGAGAACAGCACGATCTGAAATACCCCGCGCAATCTTAAGCGCGGACTCGTAATGTGCGCGGGCGGATTCAGGGTTATTTGTGTCGAAATCTAAATCACCGAGAATATGATGAATTTGGCTAACATAGTCAGTCCAATGATTTCGCTCGCAGATTTGTAAGTTGGCTTCGGTCACGCGGTGGGCATAATCCAAGTCACCTATGCGGCGGAGATGGTCGGCATGTTGGATACCACGTAGACTATAAAGATAGCGCGTATTTGAATCAATTTCTCGTTCAAGTTTTTCTGCTTGAATAAAAGAACTACCTGCTCTTTGTAAATCGCCAAGCAAAAAATCTGTAGTGCCTATTAGACAAAAAGAATTACGCTCATCTCGTTTATCATCTGCTTTGCGGGCGAGATTGAGCACTTGACGGGCAGCTTCAGCGCTCGCATCCAGCGCGCCAAGTTGGGTGTGGGAGTGCGCTAAGTTTCGATAGGTGGTGCTGGCATTGCTCCAATCTTGTTCTTCCAAATGGCTTTTTGCTGCTCGCTCGTAGAACGGCACCGCCTCGCGCAGGCGTCCCAAGTTCATGAGGCAGAGACCGATTTCGTTTAATATCCAGCGTTTGCCTTGAGGTTTACTAACCAATGGCTGTTGGGACGTATCGCCTTTTGGAAAAAATTCCAATAAAATACTCAAGGTGGTGTCATACGCGCCAAGTTGATGAGTCAAAATTGCTTTTGGATAACCCAAAAATCTTTCGTGAGCTAAACCAAAAGCATCATCAAACTGTTTACAACGGCAATAATAGCGAACGGCATCAAATTGAGGTTTTAGATCGGCAATCTTTTCTATAGGTTTTATGTTTTCACGCGCAAGACTGGCATAGTAATTGGCAATATCTTCCACTGCATCCTGATAACCTTCAGACCTTTCTTCACGTATCAGGTGAGCATAAAATATTTTCACAAGCGCATGAGGCGAATAACATTTGGTTGAAGGACTATAACGCAACAAATGAGCGCGTTGTAATTTCTCCAGCATTTGCTGGTATTCATCGGGATTTAGTTTCGCAATAGGACTGCATAAAGAGCCAGAATAATTTTTGTCGCGTATGTAATCTTCCAATATTTTTTCATTCATCGGTTCATAAAACAAACTTAATAGCATCAGGAAGGCGCGTTCTGCCGTGTTCAAAATGCCGTTATAGGTTTCAAGGATTCGCCTGACGTTTTCAAAGCGCGGCTTGCCTTCAATGGGCGTATTGATTTCGAGTGAATCATTGATTTCACCAGAAGATTCTTCCTGTATGTATGCTCCCAAAAGACTTAACGTCAAAGCATGACCATCCCAATCATTGACAAGTTTGATTAGACTTTCATCGCTGCCTTTCACGCCCAAATTCTGTAATAAAGCATTGCCATCCGCGTCTGAAAGCCGATCTACGTCACGATGAAGATAAGTGGTATATGGCATCAAATCAATAAGCGGCAACCTGCTTGTCACCAAACAGAAGGAATGATTATCGGGATTGGCAAAATAAGTTAATAGGTCGCGCAAATTTTCATTTCTCAAAACGCCATAATCATCCCCGTCTGAATATTGCATCCATTCCAAACCATCCAACACAAAAATATAACGACCAGCGCCCAACATCTTACCAATGATCTGCGCGCGCTGATGTGATGAAGTAATTATGCTGGCATCAAGTAAATTATTACTGACATAAGCCAGCGCGGCGTCAAGGAATTCATCCGCGCTTTGCTTTTCGGTAAATGTCCACCAGAAAATCCCATCTGGTTTTTGCAAATTGGAGTCATTCAGAACATTGTCAAGCCATTTACGAACCAAACTTGATTTTCCCTCACCGCCAAAGCCAATTAATCCAATGACATGCTGTTTTGGGTCAAGCCAGTCATTGGTAAGATGTTCAAGCAATCTTTCACGTCCAACCCATGTCTTCACTACTTCTGGCGCGTTATTCCATTCGTATTTCTCAACACGCTGTTTAACTGCAATAACGGCGGTCTTCTCGATTTTTACAGCTTCCTCAGCGTCTAATTTTGGAGAAGGCGCAAACTGCAACGGTAAAGGCTTGTCATGCAAGGGAAGTAATAACGGTTCAAAGCCAAGAGTCTTGCAATCTACAGCCCATGCGGTATTGGCGTTTTTGCCAGATTGATCGGGAAACCATGTTTCAGAGACTATTCCCACAATTAGATTACGTTCAGTATCCAATACTGCCGATCCGCTCATGCCGTAATTAATTTGGTTTGAATCAAGTTCAACTGGTTCGCCCAATAAATTTTTATCTTCGGGCGATTCAACATTTCCGAGAATCGTTCCATGTGCGCGACCTGCAACATAATTTTCAAGACGGCGATAGCCATAAGAACGAAAAGGATGATCGTCAGATGATTCAGCCGTTCCAAGAATGGCAACCTGTCCTGGAGCTAATGGCGAGTGACCATCTTTCAATTTCAAAAGAACCACATCGTCATCGTTGTTTGGGAAATATTTATAAACAATTGCGCGGCAATTTTTGTCTTCGGGGCGTACTTGCGGAAAATGGATATGAACCTCATCTCCGTTTTCGCAATACGGGTCTACACCCGCGGCTTTCACCACATGCGCGCAGGTAATAATCATTCCATCCATCGAAACGGCAATCCCTGTGCCGACGATTTGGTCAGCGTCATTGCGGATTTGCACAGTAAAATCGCGCAGATTTTGTAAGCGAACGTTTTGAGTCATGGATTCCCTATCCTTATGTCATTCTGAGCGAAGCGAAGAATCTCTGCCGCAGAAATGCGAGACTCTTCGCCTTCGGCTCAGAGCGACATTGTTTTCTTTGCGACTTTCTGGAAGCAGAAGACTTCTTCATCTTCAAATCTGCTCATTCCACATTACTTATTACTCGTCACTTCTCTCTTATCTCTTCTCACTCACTTCTCTTTATGTTCCCACGTCATCGTGACATTGAGCGTCGCTTCCATGCCCGCCTTGGTCACCACAGCATTGCCTTCCGCGGTGAGTTTCAACCCGAATTCCACCGAGATCGTAGTCGGTCTTTCCGAGATGGGAATCTCCTGCACGGCTTTCACCGTCTTCCTTGCCATGCGGCGGATGGACTTCATGGCATGATCCATTGCCTCTTTCGATTTTTCAGCCATGATTTTCGGGGACACGCTGACAGTCCGCACGCCCGCCGTGGGCGTTAATTCGACGAGGATGACATCATCGTCTTCTTCAACCTGAGTGGCAGCCATACTTCCTCCGTGGAACTACATTTTTGACAGCAGTTCTTTTTTCTTTGCCTGAAATTCTGCATCGGTGACGATGCCTTTTTTGCGTAATTCATCCAACTCGGCAATTTGCGCAGGGATATTGTCGGCGCGTTCGGCATGAGTGCCTGTCCCTTCATAGCCGAGCTTCTCCTTGGCATTCAGCATCGCAGTCTTGAATTTGACCGGGTTGCCGATGCGCTTGAACAGGTTGACTCCAATTTCGCTGGCGGTCAGAATCTCAACGTCGCCGTAATCGAACAGTCTCCCGAAGAAGGATTGGGTCATCTTGACATCGTTGACTTTTTCCAGCGAGGAGTCCACCACGTTCTTATTGAAGATGCCGGAGATCTGGATCACGCGGCGGTTGGTCACAAGATACTCGTGGTTGGTCCAAATCAGAATATCGCGCAGCATACTGATCAGCGGCAGGAATACCAGCACAAAGCCGATGGCTGCCAGCGGAAAGTAAAAGGTCGCCACGCTGAAGGTCACGATCAACAATAGGGTGATAATCATTTCCGCCAGGATCGCGCTGAAGAGCATAAACCAGTGCTGACGCGTGATCAACAGGATGCGTTCATTTTCACCTAACATTCTCTGGATGTAATCTTTTGCCATTGTTTTTCTCCTTGGATGGTCGTTTCCATAATTCTAGCATTGAAACCTAAAACTTCAACACCAAATTCATGAAAGCAACCAGCCTCCGAATTTTAGAAAACTCGGAGGCTGGGAATCACAGTATCCTGTGCGCGGTCTTTATAGCTTCTTGACCGCAAAGCTGAATGTAACGACAACGCCAAGCAGAAGTGAAACAACGACGACGATTATCCCCAATATCCACCATGCCATAAAGCTGGAGATAAGTCCGATGATGACGAGGTAGAACAACAATTTAAATCTCGTCACATCTCCTCCGCTCAACGCCGGACCTTGGGTCTGCGTCAACCCATATAGCCCGAGGCTTATCCCAAGCAGAGACAGCGTCACCAGCGTCCATGTGATAATCGCCCCGTTTAAGAATGGCAAGTTGACGATGAAAATGCCGCAGGTATTTTCACGGTTTGGTATGGGATAGGAAGCGTAGACTCCGGCATAAACAAGGATGAACCGCTTGAATTCGATGTTTTCGGGACTAACCTTCCATTCCACCCGTTTGGTCTCGCCGGGAGCAAGTTCAACAGATGTAAGGGATGACGCTGGCAGCGCCAGATATGAAGAGATGACCGTCTTTATAGATGGATAAAGTTTTCCTTGCGTAGAGTTGGTAAGCTTGACCGAAAAGGCGCTTGTCTCATTTGCTGTCATCAAGATGGGACAATTCAAGGCGCTCAATTGTTCTCCGCCTACGCGTTGGAATCCGTACGCGGCGGCTTCCAAATCCCCCCAAACGGAAAGAGCGGTTAGCGTCAAGCCGAGCAGGGCGCCAATAAGAAAAAGAATACTGGAAAATGAACGGGATATTTTTTTCATGAGATTAAATCCTTATTCATGCTGAATTGGTAAGAACAACGTTACTTATTTTATTACTATTTGTCTTAAAGCGACAAGATGATTTTCATCCTTTTGCAAGATGGCAAACCGCGAAGGAAACACAACAGAAATCTACCGTCCACAATCACACCTTCTTATACCTCGCCGTCAACGTGGGACAATGAGCCGACTCGGCAATCTCGGCGGTGACATTCGGCGCATAGAGTTGCCGCAGGGCGTGTGTGCTATAAGATGAACCCATACACAGCAAATCATAATTTCCATCTTTGATCTCCGCCAAAATTTCTTCAACAACATTGCCCAGTCTTCCTTTTGCAGTTACGGTTAAACCTTGTTCTTTCGCGACCTGCATGGCGTCCCGCAGACTTCGTCCCGCAGGCGTATCTGTCTCAATGATATTTTGCCAGTGTTCATATACCGTGCGCGCAGTCGGATAATCCAAATCCATAGGCGGGACAACGTGCAACAGCGTAATCTCCGCATTGCAATTAACAGCCATTTGTATGGCGAGGTGTTCAGCCGTCACTTCATATCCCAACCCGCCGAGGCAGATCAAAATTTTTTTCAGCGGAATACGCATCTCAGGCACATACAAGATCGGACCGCTGATCTCTTCGATGAGATGGCGGATGGATCGTCCTGTCAACCATCTGCGGAGCGGCGGTCTGCCAAGCGGGCTCAGCGCCGTGAGATAATCTCCCTCTTTTGCCTTTTGCGGGATAATTACCTCCGCATCTCCATTGCGGACCTCGAGACTGTATTCCACGCCCTTTTGCTGGAACAACTCGACAGCGCGTTCGAAGATATCCTCCAAAGGATGGTGGTCGTCTATTTGCGCGGGATTCAGATATTCGGTCACGCCGAGAAGCGTTACTTTCATTTGCAGATGAGCGGCGAGCCACGCGCCATATTCAATGGCGGTCCACGTCCCTTTAAATCCATTCGTCGGTATTAATAAATCAGGCTGCATATTCTTCTCACATTATCGAAACAGGATCACACCCAAAATTCCCGCGCTGATCAATACATATTGCGGCGGGATACTCAGATATAAAGCTATAAAACTCAAAGACGCGATCAACGCCGCGCGCCACTTAATGGACTTGGGATTGCTGGCGCGGAATAATTGCCACGCGACCAGCGCCATCAAAACTCCCACGGCTGGCGTCATTCCTTTGATAAATTGTTTCATCCAATCCTGACCTTGATAACGTACCAGAATGGATGCAACCGTCAACATGATGACAGTAGGAGGAATGATCGCGCCGAGCAAAGCCGCCAGCATCCCCGCGCTTCCGCCGGATGCGAATCCGATAAACATCGCCAGCTTAAGCGCTTCGCTTCCCGGCACAAGGTTGGAAAATCCCACCGCTTCCACAAATTCAGCTTCGGTCAAAATTATGTTGACCGTTTCTTTATACAGCAATCCCACCGAAGTCGGACCGGCTGTGGTCAACAAGTTAACCTTGAGGAATATCCAAAATAAACGCAGCCAAACTTGAAATCCGGTTGGTTGCTTCATTTGAAAATAAAGGTCCCGATTAAACCGCCCGCGAGGATCACAAGCGGAGCAGGCACATCCACGAGATACGCGATTAAACTGGCGCCGCCTAACGCAATGACTCGCCAGTCGAATTCATTACCCACGCCGCTTTTGAGAACCTTCCATGCAACCGTGAAGATCAAAACTGCCACGGCTGGAGTCAACCCTTCCACAAAACGACTGACCCATGCTTCGCGCTGAATACGGTGAAGCGCCGAGACAAGCGCGAACATCAGAACAGTTGGAGGAAGAACTGCGGCAAACAAAGAGACCAGCCCGCCGGGAATGCCGGCTGCGGTATAGCCGACAAACATGGCAAGTTGTAACGCGTCACTGCCTGGAAGCAACGTAGCCAGTCCCACCGCTTGAACAAATTGGTCATTCGTAAGAAAGCGTCCCACTGCTTCGTTATACAAAAGTCCAGTTGAAGCCGCGCCGGATGTACTCAGCAGATTAACCTTTAGAAAAACCCAGAAGAGTTGATATAGGATATTCATTGTGTGATGGATTTGATGAGATATAGTTCGCCGCGCGCATAGCCGCGATCAAGGTAATAGCCGCGCGTCCCAACCGCCGAAATGACAGCCATGCGTTGAAAGCCGCGTGTGCGCGCAATATTTTCCGCTTCTTCAAGCAGGCGGGTCCCCAGTCCGGCATGTTGCGCCGCGCCTTGTTTCTCCGCGCCAACAGCCAGCGCTTGTCCATAGACATGCACTTCGCGGATCACTGCCGCGCCGTCCAAATCTTTGATGCCGGTTTGCGGGGAATTTATTTCAGGCAAAGATAACCGTATAAAGCCAGCCAGCTTATCGTCGCTTGTGACAAAGGAAATGAAATGTTCCTCCGCCGCGCCTGCCGGATAAATAATGTCGTCAAGATGCAGGGAATCGGACTCGATAATTTTTCCGCGCACCTCGCGGCAACGCACACATTCACAGTGAACGCCGCGCCGTTTCATTTCGGTTTGTATATCCTGCCGCAGACTTGTGCGGCGATTGCCTTCGACTACATTCGTGGATGGAATATCGCGGATGACGCGGTTGACGCGGCAATAGCGCGGGATGGAAGGTTTGACATCCGCGATCAAGTCCACGAGTTCTTCGGTGGTGTAAGGCTTGAATTCGCCGCGTTGCCAGTATTCATACAGCTCTGCGTTGGCAAGCAACTGATTGGGATAAATCTTAATTTCATCGGGGCAGAATCCAGACCAAAGCCGCGCGAAATCGAGGCGATCTGATTCGGGCGTCGCGCCGAGCAAGTTGGGCATCCAATGCAGGACAATTTTAAATCCCGCCGCGCGCAATAAAGCGGAGGCTTTACGCGTAGATTCGACATCGTGTCCGCGTTTATTAATATCAAGGATATGATCGTCGAGACTCTGCGCGCCCATTTGTACTTTGGTTACGCCAAGATAACGAAGCCAGCGAATTTCATCGGGATTGATTTCATCGGGCCGCGTTTCGATCACCAGACCGACGTTACGATGAGGAGATGATTCGTTAAGAGTTTGTGCATCACCCAACCCCCTGTTCCCCCCTTCCCAATTGGGAAGGGGGGCTGGGGGGTTAGGTACATTCATCGCGTCAAAACAACGCGTGATGAACCACTCTTGATAATCGCGCGTATAACAAGACCATGTGCCGCCGAGGATAAGCAACTCAATTTTATCTGTTGGATGACCGACCGATTCCAATTGCTCGATGCGAGAACGGACTTGCAGGTACGGATCAAATCCATGCTCCAGCCCACGCATGGCTCCCGGTTCACCCGGCAGATAAGATTTTGGCATACGCGCGTCGGTTGGACAGAAAATACATTTGCCTGGGCATGGATACGCTTTGGTTAACACAGTCACCGTGGTCACGCCTGAGAGTGTACGCATCGGCTTCATGCGGATACGCTCAAGGAAACGCGCGTCCGCGGGAACTTCGCCAGCCGCGACCATTTCATTATACGCCGACACCAACACCGCTTTATTTAAATAACCGCCGCCCGGCAATGGATAACGATGCACAGCTTCCATAACCGGTCGTCCGCGCTGGATCTCATCCAGCACGGTGCGCGCGATAATTGTCTTTTCGGGAGTCGCCAAATGCGAAGCGCGCCAATTTTTAATTCGCTCAGTTTCCTTGCTCAACCTTTTGTGTCTCCTTTGGAAAACCCCGGCACAAATTGATCGTTGATCGGCACAATATCTTTTTGCGTGAACATCTCGGTATGCAGACCACATTCTATTTTAGCCTGCCCGCTCCAGCGTCCCGCGCGCTCGTCTTCGTTAATTCCAATGGCAATTGTACAAGGTGTGCATCCGATACTTCTGTATCCTTTTTCATACAGTGGGTGTGAAGGTAATTTATTTTCCTCCATGTAACGCTTGACATCGGCTTTCGTCCAATTCAATAACGGATTAATCTTCAACAAACCGTCGCTCTGTAAATCCAATATCTGCGCCTGTGCGCGCACGGAAGTCTGGTCGCGGCGAATACCGCTGATCCATGCCTTGATGTTTTTCAAAGCCTTTTGCATGGGCATGACTTTATGAATATAACAACACAGGTTAGGATCTTCTTTGGGCAGAGAACGCACACGTTGACGCGCAAACACATCCCAGCGCGTATCGCGATATAAATCAATCACATTTAATTTCCATTCCAAGGCGATCTGCTCGCGAAACATCAGGCTCTCCCAAAAGTGATAGCCGGTATCCAGAAAAAAAATAGGCAGGTCGTGTTTAATGCGCGTGGCAATATGCAGCAACGGCATACTTTGAGTCTGAAAGGATGAACTCATCGCGATATCGGCTCCAAACATATCCACCGCCCATTGAATAATCTCCTGCGGCGTTTTTGTTTCAAACTCTAAAGATAGTCTCTCTATCTCACTTGCGGAAAGCATGGCGAAGATTATACCCGTTATAATCATGGCATGGATTCAATCGCCGCGCGCCTCTTGAAGATAAACCGCGATTTCTACGATCAATTTGGAGATTCGTTTTCGGCAACGCGCCAGCGCGTTCAGCCCGGCGTTCGCCGCATATTAGATACGCTGAACGGCGATGAAACCATCCTTGATCTGGGATGCGGAAACGGCGAACTGGCGCGCGTCCTCGCCAAACGGAATCATCGCGGCTCGTATCTCGGCTTGGACTTTAGCCTGCCTCTGTTAAAAAATGCCGAATCTCAACCCGAGGCTTTTCCCGTTAAATTCCTGCAAGCCGACCTGACTGCCGATTGGGATTCCCGCCTCCGTCCTGAGCGAAGCCGTTGGTTGAGTAGGTCGGCGCTTTTCCGACCGTATCGAAACCAAGCGAAGTCGAAGGACAATGACATATATAAATACGATATTGTCTTTTGTTTCGCGGTCTTGCATCACATCCCCGGCTTTGACTTGCGATTAAAGATTCTCAAAAAGATCCGCGCGTTGCTTAAACCCGAAGGTCGTTTTACCCATTCAAATTGGCAATTCTTGAACAGCGAAAAACTCAAAGCCAGAATCCAGCCGTGGGAAACCGCGGCAGTTTCAAGTTCTGAAGTGGACGCGGGGGATTATCTGCTTGACTGGCGCAGCGGCGGAACCGGTCTGCGTTACGCGCATCACTTCACCGAAGAAGAATTGTCCCAATTGGCACAAGCCAGCGGATTTCGCATTATCAATTCGTTTTATTCAGACGGCGCAAACAACCGGCTTGGACTTTATCAAATTTGGGGATGACTGCCTTCAGTTCGGATTCTCATAAAACTCTAATTCACACGCCGATAACTTTTATCCGCATAACACGACCCTTGTAGAAATCAAAAGAATATAAGGAGATCAATCTTATGCGTAAAAGTACATTGTTTGTCTCAGCAGTTTTGACGACTTTCATGTTGGTTATATTGTTGGGTGTGGTTTCAGCTTATAAAGCTGTGACAAACACAAATCCCGCAGATGTAAGCGCTGTGGCTTCGGAAGTTCCGGTAGTTTCGGCGGTTCCGATATCACAGCCTTTTTCCAATACCGTGGATGCCGCTTCGACGGTTCAAGCCGCGTCTGTAACGCCTGAACAAGCCGCGCAATTAGCCGCGCAGATGATAGGGCGCACCGACTTGTACAGCGTCGAATCGTCAAAATTGAATGGCGTGGACGCTTATCTGGTGACTTTTAGTTCCGGCGATCTGGTTTACGTGAGCTTGACCGGGCAAATCCTGTCCATTACTCAAGTACAAACCTACTCCGCGAATGCAAAAAGCAGCGGCGACAATCGTCGTAAAAATGACAGCGGCGGAAGCGGCGCTTCATCTGGCGGCGGCAAACATGAAGATAGCGGAGGAAGTGAACATGAAAGCGATGGCGGCGGCGAACATGAAGGCGGCGGTGATTAAACCATGGCGCCAAATAAACCGAAAACCCGCACCTGGTACGATGTGCAAATGGCAATCGCCGCGATTGCCATGTCAATAACATTAGCGCTCTGGAATCTCTTTGCAGGTCCTGACCGTGCGCAAGCCGCGCAAAATACGGCTGATGAAGCGCTGGTAATTCCTCCTCCAATACCGACGGAAACGCCTGTTGTTTCCCCCACTCCTATGCCAATCGTCAAAATTATCTTTGGCAGTCCTGGTTCTTCTTCGTCATCACAACAAACATCCGGTCAACCTGATGTAAAGAAAAAGAGAGATGATGTCGGCGGTGGCGTTGCCGCCGCTGGCGGCAAAAGCAAGGGCGGCGGCGGCAAAGCCAAGAAGGGCGGCGGCGGTGGCGGCGGTTCGACCAAATCATCTTAATATGAATCGCCGTTTGAACTTTCACGCTATGGGCAGCGACATACTCGCCGTTATGGATCAGGATTTAGATTGCGCGCCAGAAGCGTTGACTCAAGTCCCGGGCTGGTTCGAAGAATGGGAGCAGACTCTTAGCCGCTTCCGCGCGGACAGTGAACTGTCTCGCCTCAACCAGACTTTTGACCAGCCCGTGCCTGTCAGCCAGACTCTGTGGGATGTGTTTGAAACATCCCAATGGGCTGAAGCATATTCAAACGGGTTGGTAACGCCGACAGTTTTTGACGCCATGCTTGAGGTCGGATATGACCGAGATTTTGATAACTTACCGCGTTATCAAAATCATTTAATGATGTTTGCTCCGGTTATTCCACAGCCTCTTTCAATCGTGATAGCAGACGACGCGGCGCGCACACTCTGTTTACCTGAAGGCTTGCGCCTGGATTTTGGAGGCGTGGCAAAAGGTTGGGCTGCGCATCAAGCGATGCAACGGTTGCAGGAATACGGTCCCGCGTTAGTGAACGCGGGAGGCGACATCGCCATCAGCGCATTCGCTGACGGTTCGGAATGGCAAGTCGGCGTGAATAATCCGTTTGAGCGCGGTACAGATTTTGAATCTCTGTATATAAAAAGTGGCGGCGTGGCAACATCCGGCATAGATCGCCGCCGTTGGTTACAAGGCGACCGTTTGCGGCATCACATTATTGATCCGCGAACCGGCGAGCCTGTTGAAACAAATTTGTTGACCGTTACCATCGTCGCGCCGGACGTAATGGAAGCCGAAGCCGCGGCGAAAGCCGTGATGATCATGGGCGCGGACGATGGCTTGGCGTGGGTCGAATCGAATCCGCATTTGGCTGGTATCCTTATGGTCGAGAACGGTCACGCCCTATATAGTAAAAAAATGCAGGAATATTTGTAAGAGGGTGTCTGAAAACTATCGCCGCAAAGTCACCAAGACACGAAGCCGCTAAGTTTTTCCCTTTGAGTCTTCGAGACTTTGTGCCTTTGCGGCAAAAAACGGACTTCTGCAAGAGATCAAATATTTTTGACTTTTCAGACGCTTTCTAAGGAGATTAAATGTCTATGAATTCCCTTGAACCGAACGAATTTGAATATGAATCATCTGTCAATATCCAATCTTTTATGTTGTTTATGTTCGCAGGTATCGTTGGTCTGCTAATTGCAGTCATATTATTGCCGATCTGGATGCCGAACATGGCGTTCTCGATCAGCGGACAATATCCGAAAGCGTTCTGGTATCTCGCACGCGCAACCGCTTTTGTCTCGCTTAGTTTGTTATGGCTTTCCATGGCGTTGGGACTTGGCATCACCAACAAAATGGCGCGGTTATGGCCCGGCGCGCCCGCCACGTTTGCCATCCATGAATATGTCAGCTTGTTGGGAATGGCATTTGCCGTCTTTCATGCGCTGGTGCTTCTTGGCGATCACTACATCAACTTTACATTCGCACAAATGCTTGTGCCGTTTGCCACCGTGGATTATCGTCCGTTCTGGGTCGGCATCGGTCAACTCGGATTGTATCTTTGGGTTATTGTGGTGATGAGTTTTTATGTCCGCCCCATTATCGGACAAAAGACCTGGCGCGCGCTTCATTATGCCAGCTTTGCACTGTACTTAATGGGAATGTTCCACGGCTTGTTTAGCGGAACCGACAGCGCGGCAAGCTGGGCTGTCAACTATTATTGGTTCTCTGCCGGCAGTCTGCTATTCCTGCTTTTCGTCCGCATTGTGGGAGCTGCGATTGAAAAGTTGTTCCCGGCAAACAAATCCGCTCAAGTTCAGAAAATAACGCAGTAACCTGTCATTGCGAGGCGGCACACTTCCGCCGAAGCAATCTCCTCGCAATGGGAGACTGCTTCGCCACATCGTCCCGATGTCCTTCGGGAAAGAACGGCTCGCAGTGACATCAATAAAAGAAACAGGCGACTGTCAATATGACAATCGCCTGTTTCTATTTACGAAACGTGAATAATAGATAACAACAATATGTCATGCTGAGGGGCGTTTTTTGCCCCGAAGCATCTCTACCAAGCCATTTTCGAGACCCTTCGGTCGCTGAAAACCGCTCTCTCAGGGTGACATAACTGTGATTTTGGCGTATCCATTATTCACGTTAATTAGTAACTTCCTAGATCTAATGATTCGAAATTTTGCTTATTAGCATTTTTTCATACAAATTCAGCCATGTCAGCGCCTGCTCCAAGCGCTAATACCCCATATCCTACGATTCCTCCTCCTAGGAAAAAATTCACCAGCGCCAGCAACTTCAGAAGCAGAAGCAGTACCAGTAACTATCCCTTCCTTGCCAGCAAATCCCTCCCCTTGAAATAATCAGACACCGCCAAATCGAACGGACGCTTGCCCCTCTGCGCGGCTTCCTCCACATACACTGCCCGCGCCTTCGGATCAGCCATCGCCGTATGCGCATACCCCACTGCCAGGGCAAATCGCTGGCGGTGCGCTTTTTGCGCCTCGCTCCACTTTACCTTCGACATATCCGGCGCCTTGGAAATCGTCTGCCCGCCGTACCTCACGCGATAGATGAACCCTGCCAGATTGCCTCGTATTTGTTGAAGGGCTGGGTTGAGAACTACTTTCGCCATATTTCCTCCAATCAGTCTCCAATATCAGACCATCAATCCTGTACTAATCCTGTACTAATTCTATAGTCCGGGTTCGATTTTACTCCAAAATGGGAACAAAAAAGCCCCATCTGGTCTCTCTTCAAAGACTTCCGAGTTTTCGCGAAGCGCTCTGTGAGCAGAAAACTCGGAAGTCTGAGTGTAACAATCTCCAAATACAAAAACAGGCGACTGTCATAAGACAATCGCCTGTTTCTTTTATTACTCGTTACTTATTACTCACAACTTACTTACTCTTTCACTTCCCCATCAATCACATCACCATCACTTGCAGGCGGAGTTGATGCACCGCCTTGCGGCTGTCCCTGTCCTTGCGGTTGTGGCTGACCTTGCGCGTAGAGTTGCTGACTTATCGCGTAGAAGGCATTCTGCAATTCTTCTGTGGCTTTCTTGATCTTCGCCACATCTTCTGTCAGAGTAGTCTGCTTGAGGTCGTTGATCTTGGCTTCAATCGCGCCGCGTTCCGCAGATGGGACTTTATCGCCTAATTCCTTCAATGCCTTTTCAGTTTGATAACATAGGTTATCTGCATCGTTGCGGAGTCCGATCAATTCACGGCGCTGTTTATCGGCAGATTCGTTCTGACGCGCTTCCTGTACCATGCGTTCAATATCGCCTTTATTCAAATTTGTCGAAGCGGTGATCATCACCTTCTGTTCTTTGCCGGTGGCTTTATCTTTTGCCGTCACATTGAGGATACCGTTGGCGTCAATATCAAATGTCACTTCGACCTGCGGAATGCCGCGCGGCGCCGGTGGAATTCCATCCAGGCGGAAACGTCCAAGCGACATGTTATCTCCAGCCATTGGGCGTTCGCCTTGCAAAACATGGATGTCAACGGCGGTCTGACTGTCAGCCGCAGTGGAATATATCTCAGTCTTACGCACCGGAATAGTTGTGTTGCGTTCGATCATTACCGTCATCACACTGCCCATCGTCTCAACGCCCAATGAAAGCGGCGTAACGTCGAGCAATAGAATATCCTTGACTTCGCCGGCAAGCACGCCGCCCTGGATTGCCGCGCCGATAGCAACCACTTCATCAGGATTGACTCCCTTGTTCGGTTCTTTGCCATCCGTCAACTTGCGAACCAAATCCTGGACCATTGGCATGCGCGATGAACCACCGACCAATACCACCTCGTTGAGTTTGTCGGCAGACAAGCCCGCATCTTTCAACGCCGCCTCAAAAGGCTTGCGGCAGCGGTCAAGCAGGTCGCCTGTCATTTGCTCAAATTTCGCGCGCGAGAGTTTGTATTGCATGTGTTTCGGACCGTTCGCGTCTGCGGTAATGTAAGGCAGGTTGATCTCAGTTTCCATCACTGTGGAAAGTTCGATCTTGGCTTTCTCCGCGGCTTCGCGCAAACGCTGTAACGCCGGACGGTCAGCGCGCAGGTCAATGCCCTGATCTTTCTTGAATTCATCCGCCGCCCAATTGACAATGCGCTGATCCCAATCATCGCCGCCGAGATGTGTATCGCCATTTGTGGATTTGACTTCGATCACGCCTTCGCCGACTTCAAGGATGGATACATCAAACGTACCGCCGCCGAGGTCAAAGACCAGGATGGTTTCATTCTTTTTCTTATCAAGTCCATATGCCAAAGCAGAAGCCGTCGGCTCGTTGATGATACGCATCACTTCCAGACCGGCGATCTTACCCGCGTCTTTTGTAGCTTGTCGCTGGCTGTCGTTGAAATACGCCGGGACAGTGATGACGGCTTGCGTCACAGCCTGACCGAGATATGCCTCCGCATCAGCTTTTAGTTTTGCAAGCACCATCGCAGAAATTTCCTGTGGGCTGTATTCGCGGTTCGTGATCGGCACCTTGACGCGTACATCATTTGCAGGACCGGGGATGACTTGATACGAAACCATGCCGCGTTCATGTTCAGTCTCTTCGAAATGACGGCCAATGAAACGCTTGATGGAATAAACTGTGTTTTCGGAATTTACCACTGCCTGCCGCTTCGCGGTCTGACCGACAAGCCGTTCGCCATTTTTATTGAACGCCACCACCGACGGGCATAAACGTCCGCCTTCCGCGGTGGAGATAACAGTCGGCGTGCCGCCTTCCATGACGGCGACGACGGAGTTGGTTGTGCCGAGGTCAATGCCAATAATTTTTCCCATAAGGTTGCTCCTATTTCTTGTCGTTGCAAGACGCCGCTTTTTTGCTTATGCGCCTCACAATAACATAGTTGTTTCCTTATAGGATAATCGAAACATGCAAGATTTTCGTTAACGGAATATAGATTTTTTCTAAACGCTAAGGTTCGCTAACTTTCACCCAATCAAACGCTGAGATAACCGGTGTATTCTCAAACGAAGAAACGGCAAGTCCCACTTTGCCTTCGGTCAAACCGTAATGCGCCACGTCTATTTTACGGAAGAGTTTCTGGTTGATATAAAGCCATAACGTATTTTGCTGACATGCAAGACCAAGTTCATATTGCGTTTCTCCGCGTTTGATGTATTCGCTTGTGTCATTGGCGATTGGAGCATAGGATGCAATGCCTTGAGCCATCCATTGACCATAGAGGATATTATAGGTTCCGTCTGTGGAGATGTTGAATTCATACCAGCCATTTTGCTCGGAGTAACGACAAACAAGACCGATGGCTTCGGGACTTGTGCCGCGGTTTTCAAAAGAGGCATCTATGCGGATGTCTGTATAATCGTGTGCGCCATAAATTGCGTATGTCCATGTGTAGGGCGCGTTGAGTTCAAAGATGAGAGCGCCGCCTTCCGCTTTTATTTGGGGCGACGATTCATTACCTGTTTGGATGATTGCCCAAGCCGGTGGAATCATGTCAAAGTTTTCGGTGAAAAAACGAGGAGATGGTGTGGGCGATAAAACTTCGGTGGGGATAACGGTTTGGGTTATGGTGGCAGGCGCGGATAGAGTCTGAGTCAAGGCTGTCGGTGTGGATGCAGGCGCGATGGTAGATATGGCTGATTGGCAGGCGACGGTCAGGGTGAGAAATCCTATTAAGAGTATTTTTTTCATAAGCTCCATTCTAACAAAAACGTACTACCTTGCGGTAATACGTTTAGTGGAGATGGCGGGAATTGAACCCGCGTCCGAAAGATTCGACCCTCGAAAATCTACGAGCGTAGCCTGCCGAAGTTTTTCACTGTAGAGATCTCGGCGGGCAGGTAACTCTACAGCCATCTGCTGGTCTTAGGCGCACTTAGCAGAGTCGTACGCAGCGCTCTATTTTTGTTTCGCCCGGTCCGTCACCCGATAGAGGGCGGTTGCCGGTGGACGCGCTCTCCTAAGAGAGCGGCTGTTACGTCATCGCCTAGGCGGCGAGAGGCATAGCAGCGTAGGAAGTGCGATTGGCACTTGAGTTTTTGCGCGGAGTTTACGAGTTCGGCGCCGCTCGGCTCGCATTCCGGGACCAGCCTCTCCCGTCGAAGCCTGTCATCCCCGTATGTGGGAGTTTTCCCGTGAACGTAAAATTATTATAGCATATTTTTTTCCGTGCATTTTCTGAATCTTGCTTGCCCGAAAGGGCTGTTTGTGCTAGACTTTGCTAACTAAAGAGGCAGATATGACTGAAAAGATTCTTATCGTTGACGATGATGTAGATACCCTGCGTTTGGTTGGATTGATGTTACAACGCCAGGGCTATCAGATTAGCGCGGCTTCTAATGGCGAACAAGGGTTGGTTAAGGCTTTTGAAGAAAAGCCCGATCTGATCCTGCTGGATGTAATGATGCCCGATATGGATGGGTACGAGGTGACGCGCCGCTTGCGCAGTAATCCTGCCACCGCGACCACCCCAATCTTGATGTTTACAGCCAAGACCCAGCTTGACGATAAAGTGACCGGATTTGAAGTCGGAGTAGACGATTATTTGACCAAGCCCACGCATCCTGCAGAATTACAGGCGCATGTGAAGGCTTTACTGGCGCGCGGCGATAAAAAGGAAGAAAAAGAAATTGTCACCGCGCTGCATGAACATCATGGTTTTGTGATCGGAGTTATGGCAGCGCGCGGCGGCTTGGGCGTTTCATCTCTGGTCGCCAACCTTGCGACTGCCATCTTTACCCGCGCGCAAAAAGATGTAATCATGGCTGAGATGACGCCGGGACATGGCACATTGGGTATGGACCTTGGATTGCCAAGCCAGAAGGCTTTAAATGATTTGCTTTCAGGCTCTACTGCCGAAATCACGCGCGAAAAAGTAAACGCTTCGCTTGTAACGCACAGTTCGGGTGTGAAGTTAATGATGGCGTCAGAGAATCCGCGTGATATTCATTTGACGTCACGGGTCAATAATTATGAGGTTCTGGTCGCCCGGTTGGCTGACTTGGCGCATTTTGTGGTTTTGGATCTTGGAGCGAACTTTTTGCCTTTTACGCAAAGCATCCTGCCGATGTGCGGCGAGCGCATCGTGGTAGTCGAGGGTACTGCGAATACCATTGAGCAATCCAAATTATTAATCAATGAAATTGTCGCGCTGGGTATTGACAGCAAGGTCATTACGGCGGTCTTGAATAATCGCGTACGTTCTGAATCGCAGATGCCATTGAAGCAAGTGCAGGAAAAACTTGGACATTCGATTGCCGCGACATTTACGCCCGCGCCTGAGTTGTTTGTTCAAGCGATTCGCACGCAGACCACGGCTGTGCTGTGCCAGCCTTCAAACGTCACTTCACAACAATATATTAAACTAGCCGATCTGATTCTTGAGCGCGAGAAAGCGCTATGACAATTCCCGCCGATCAGTTACAAGCCGCGCTTGATTTTGCGGCAGACCTGTTCCGCGATGCAAAACATGTAGTAGCGTTGACAGGCGCGGGCTTATCCACGCCTTCGGGAATTCCCGATTTTCGTTCTGAGGGAACAGGCTTATGGTCCCGCGATGAACCGTTGGAAGTCGCTTCGTTGAGTACGTTTCGCGCCGCGCCGGAGCGTTTCTTTAAATGGTTTCGTCCTCTAGCCAGTCAGATCTTTAATGCAGAACCAAATCCCGCGCATACCGCGCTGGCGGAGTTGGAAAAGCAAGGGCGACTGCATACTATCATTACGCAGAACATAGATTCGCTTCATCAAAAAGCAGGCTCACAACATGTAGTGGAGATGCACGGCACAATGCAAACGCTCACCTGCACACAATGTTATCAACGCGTAAATTCAAAAGAGCTTTTACAGGCTTTTGTAGAACAAGACGCTATTCCCCGGTGTTCAAAATGCGGAGCGGTACTGAAACCGGATGTGATTTTATTTGGGGAACAATTGCCGCAGAATGCATGGATGGAAGCTCAACGCGAAGCGCGTCACTGCGACTTGATGCTGGTCGCCGGTTCTTCGTTGGAAGTTTTGCCTGTAGCTGGTCTGCCGATGCAAGCCCTCGACCGAGGCGCTCATCTTATTATTGTCAACAACAACCCCACATATTTGAATGTGCGCGCCGATGTGGTTATTCTTGAAGACGTCGCAAAAATTATTCCTGCGATCGTAGAACGGACTTTATATGGCTGAAATAAAAACCGAACGACTCGACGGCTATCGTCGTTTAGTGGACATTGCCCGCGACCTCGCCTCGACCCTGGATTTGGATATTTTGCTCTCGCGCATTGTCCATGCCGCGGCTGAAATAAGCGGTTCTGAAGCCGCCTCAATCCTGCTGTACGACGACGCCTCCATGCAATTATATTTTCAAGTTTCCACAAATCTTGATGAGCCGACACGACGCGGTATCATCGTGCCATTGGAAGGCAGTATCGCGGGCTGGATCGTGAACCATCGCAAACCGGTGCGAATTACAGATGTGCGTGAAGACGAGCGTTTTTTCGGCGATGTCGTCGCGCAAACTACGGGGTTTGCCACTGAGTCCATTCTGGGTATACCGCTGGTTACAAAAAATAAAATTGTGGGCGTTTTGGAAGCGTTGAATAAGCAAAAAGGCAAATTCACCGATGCAGATGAATCCATGTTGTTGGTGCTTGGCGCACAAGCGGCTGTAGCAATTGAGAATGCGCGCTTGTTCCAGCAATCGGATTTGATCGCTGAATTTGTGCATGAATTGCGTACACCCTTGTCATCTTTAAGCACAGCCACATATCTGTTACTGCGTCCCGAAATGTCGCAGGAACAGCGCGACCAGATCGTTAAGAATATTCATAGCGAAACTTTGCGTCTGAACGCGCTGGCTTCTTCCTTTCTCGATTTGGCGCGTCTTGAGTCGGGACGCGTACAATTTCGCAAAACCACTTTCAGCGTGGCAGATCTGTTATATGAGTGCAAAGATGTGATGGCTTCCAAAGCGGAAGAGGATAAGATTCAGATGCGGGTGGAAACGCCGGACGGCTTGCCTGTGGTTGAAGCCGACCGCGATAAGCTCAAGCAGGTAATTCTTAATCTGGTCAGTAATGCGATCAAATATAACCGCCCAAATGGAACTGTGGGTTTAAGCGCGGATGCTTCCGAGACACAGATGACAATCTCGGTACAGGATACCGGCTTGGGCATCCCCGACGAAGCTTTGCCGCATCTATTCACCAAGTTTTACCGTGTGCGCGAAAATGAAAGTAAAGTATCAGGCACAGGCTTGGGACTTTCGATCTGCAAACAAATTGTCAATGGGCATGGCGGACGGATCGAAGTGAAAAGTAAGATTGGCGTAGGCACAATTTTTATGGTGCATTTACCTAAAGCCAGCAAAACACAACCGATAATAAAATAAATCAAAAGACGGCAGGTATGCCGTCTTTTGATTTATTCAGGCGACTGTCGCCTGAACATTTCATATTCTCCAGTATTCGTTATTTTTCCTTTGCATCAAACCATATCCGACCAACTCGCGCCGCAAGGTGGCTGTGTCTTCGTGAAAGCCGGAGAGAATTTTATTTACCTGATTTTCTGAATAACGATTTTCTACTTTGAATAATTTGACCATATGCCGCAAAACGGCTTCAAGTTTTTTGCGTTGAGCGGGGATGGTTTTCAAACTTCCGTCACGGCGTATGTAATCTTTCAAAACTTTGTTATCGTACGCGTCCAGATCAATATCTGCCACTGCCGCGTTTAGATCGTCTCGTGAAAATAAACTGCGCGACTTGACCTCCAGCGCTTTCTCTTCGAGTTGATAGACATTGTAATAGCCTTCCGCTTTTGCGCTGACCAAGCCCGCCTCCGATAATTTCGCCAGATGATGTGAAACAGTGGACGGTTTTAATTGCAGGAGCGCGGCAAGTTCCTCCACGCTATAGGGATGTTGTGCGAGCAAACCAACGATCTTTAATCGGCTTGAGTCAGCCAGAGCCTTGAAAAAATTAACCAAATCTTCGCTCACGATGGTTGTTCCTTTTCAGGTTTGGGACTGCGCCAATATCTGGAGCCGTCGCCCTCGCGCCGCATCAAGTCCGCGTCAATCAAGTAGCGGCGCAGACTAGCCACATCCGAATGAAAACGCCGCAAAATTTCGTTAACTTCCTTCTCGGTATAATTCGCGCCGGGCGTAAAAGCCGCGACAATATAATCAAGGATGATCCTTAACTTGGCGGGCTGGTGTGGGATGTGCTTGATGGAACCATCCACATTCAAATAAGCGGCAAGCGTTTTGCGGGTCTTATCATCCAGATCAGAGGAAATATAGGACTCGCGCCGGCTTGCAAATTGCTGGTGCGACAATTTCGCCAGTCCCGACGGCTCCAATTCATAGACTTCATCCTGCTTGCGCCCAGCAGGCTGCACTTTAACAACATTGACAAAGACAAGGAATGTCAAATGACCGATTACATCGCGAAAGGACATACCCAGGTCTTCTGCAATATCAGAAGCGCGTGCGGGACCGCGCGTCAACGCGCCGATGATGCGTAGTCGCCCCACGTCAGATACGGCTTTGACAAAATCCAGCATTTCAGGCTGTGTATCCACGCTTCCATCTCCTGCCAATCTAATTCGATAAGTATCGAATTAGATTTTAACGAGATTCTGCCGGATGTCAAGGGTCGGCTGGGCCTCCAGAGTCGTAATCATAAAAAATTCAATGAGTGATTGTGCGCGCTTCGACTACAGACTACAGTCCCCGCTTAACGCGTGTGTTTGATTACTCGGAACTCCCCGATTTCTTCATATCCTTCAAATTCAACTGATAACCCACGCGCCCGTTATATTCATTGACTTCATAAGAAAATAAAATATCCACGCGGGCAGGCATGGACTTGTGCCAATCGCCAAAACGGAATCCAATCGCGTCGTGGATGTAATTCTGTTCGTCTTCAAGCGCCAGCTTCAAGTGTTTGGCGTCCGCGCCAACGGTGCGCGAGCTTTTCACTTTCACATTGCGCGCCACAAAAGTCACGCCCGGGTTGCCGTATCCCGTTGGTTCAAGGTGACTTAAGGTCTTGATCAAGTCAGGGCGAATTTGTGTCAACGACACTTCGGCGTCAGCTGTGAGCGTTGCACGTAAATCCTCTCCTGCAAGTTGCGCGGCGGCGATTGCTTTTAACCGCGCTATCAGCTCAGCAAGATTTTCATTCTTTACAGTGAATCCAGCCGCGGCGGCGTGACCGCCATGCCGCACTAAAATATCCGCGCATTGGTCCAACGCTTCGGTGATGTGAAATTCCGGGATCGAACGGCATGAGCCGCGTGTTTCTTCTTCGCCTTTAGACGCCACAATCGCGGGACGATAATAAATCTCTGATAGACGCGAAGCCGCCAATCCAACCACGCCCGGATTAAAATCTTCGTGCGCGGCAAAAAGCAAATACGCTTCGGGATCTTCGCTCATTGCCAGGACTTCAGCCTGCTCCTGAGTCTGACGCGTCAATGCCTGCCGTTTCCGGTTTTGGACATCCAGTTGTTGCGCGAGTTGACCCGCGCGCATAGAGTCTGTTGTGGTGAGCAATTCAAGCGAGTCCAGCGCGGATTCAAGCCTGCCTGCCGCGTTCAAGCGCGGTCCAAGCGAGAAGCCGATATTTATGGCAGTGGTCTTTGCAATTACGATCTCGGCGACATTAGCCAATGAAAATAATCCCTGGCGGGTTGTTTGCCTGATCTGATTCAAACCTTTGCGGACCAATACGCGGTTCTCGCCAACAAGCGGAGCGAGGTCGGCGACAGTTCCCAGCGCGACAAGGTCGAGGAGGTCTTCAAGATATAACTGCCCACCGTCCACGGTCTGTCGTCTATTGTCTAAAAGAGCTTCCGCTATTTTATAAGCAATGCCAACTCCAGCCAAATCTTTATCTGGATATATATCATCATTTTGTTTGGGATTGATGACGGCGAACGCGGGAGGCAAGTCACCGTCAGACGGGTGGTGATGGTCGCTTATAACGAGGTCCAGCCCAAGGGTCCGCGCGTGAAGCGCTTCGTCATGAGAGCGGATTCCGCAATCCACAGTGATGATTAACTTTACGCCGCCCGCTTTGAGATGATCCAGCGCGTCGTTATTGAGTCCATAGCCTTCGTCGAATCGATTCGGAATGTAGCCTTGAACTTCGCCATCCAGCGCTTTGAGTGTTTGCACGAGAAGCGCGGTGGCTGTGACTCCATCCACATCGTAGTCGCCATAAATGGCAATCAATTCATGATGTTCAAGCGCGTGGATAATGCGGTCAACTGCGGCGCGCATACCTATCATTTGAAACGGATCGGTGTTGAAGTTCGGCTCGGCTCTTAAGTAGGCAAGCGCCTCGGTTTTAGTTGCATAGCCGCGATTGAAAAGAATCTGCTTGAGAAGTGGAGAAGCGGTAACAGCCGCCAGAGCTTGTTCGGATGAAGGTGTGATGACGGGAGGAATTATCCAGCGTTTGTTTTTTGTCATTGTTGTTGGATGAAGTATACATGGCTTTACCAAAGTCGCTTGACAAAAATTGCCCTTCATGGCGTTATGTGAACAAATTTTGCCAAAACCGTAAATCTTTGCTTTCTACACGAAGCCAAAACGAAGAATTCCTGACTTTGGTAAA
>Ga0315268_10000306_pt1 | contig 56853 bp, 40 predicted proteins | sample C1_top_MG_FD_204535 | JGI IMG/M metagenome (GOLD analysis project Ga0315268, IMG submission 204535) | Sediment microbial communities from Yellowstone Lake, YNP, Wyoming, USA - C1_top | ecosystem: Environmental > Aquatic > Freshwater > Lake > Sediment | place: USA: Wyoming | collected 2017-08-01 | reverse complement strand
GCGCGCTTTCGATTATTGAAGGATGCCTCCTCATCCCTAAAACATTCCAGCGAGGTCAAAGTATTCATCGGCACCAGCGAGACCATCGCCAACCTGCGCCTGCTTGGCGCGGAGGAACTCGCCCCGGGTGACGAAGGCTGGATACAGCTCGAACTGCGCGATCCGGTCGTGGCCGTGCGCGGAGACCGTTACATTTTGAGGCGTCCATCGCCGGGTGAGACTCTCGGCGGCGGCGCGGTGGTCGACGCGCAGCCCGGGGGCCGTCACAAACGCTTTGATCAGGAGGTATTAAACAGCCTGGAATCGCTTGCACAAGGTTCACCCGCAGATGTCCTGCTGGAAGCCGCGCTGGCTTTGCAGGCCGCCTCGATCAAGGACGTGGTCACGCGTTCGCGGCTGGAAGACAAACCGGCAGCCGAAGCCTTGAAAGAATTGATGGGAGATGGAAGGCTGGTTGCACTTGAAGATGGAGCTCCCGCCATCACCAGCGACCGGCTCGTTATGGCCGCCCCCCACTGGAACGATCTGCAGGCCAGGTCCCTGCAGATCATCGAGGAGTATCACGCGAATTTTCCGCTGCGCCGCGGCATTCCGCGCGAGGAGTTCAAGAGCAAGCTCAAACTATCGCCGCGCATTTTTAACGCCGCCCTCTCCCGCCTTACGGCTCAGAACCTGGTCACCGATCAAAACAGTTTTGTGGCGAAGACCGGGCATGAGATCCGCCTCGATAACGGCCAGCAGGCCAAAGTCGGGGCTCTGATGCGGAAGTTCGACCAGAGTCCGTTCAGCCCGCCGGCCATGAAGGAATGTCAGGCGGAGGCGGGCGAGGATGTTATCGGCGCCCTGCTGGAATTAAACGAACTGATCGCAGTTTCACCGGATGTCGTTTTTCGCAAAGCGGATTATGATGGGATGGTCAAAAAGATCCGTACCGCGCTGGAGCAAAAAGGACAGATCAGCCTGGCCGAAGTACGCGACCTGTTCGATACCAGCCGGAAGTACGCGCAGGCATTGCTCGAGCACCTGGATGCGGCCGGTATGACCATGCGTGCCGGAGATTTTAGAAAGTTGAGGAAGTAATGTGCGGACGATTTACTTTAACCGTTGACCCTGCCGAATTACAAGAGGCTTTTGCGGACTTTACCTTTCCCGCCCGCTTTGCCCCGCGCTTCAACATCGCACCCACTCAACCCTTGCTGGCCATCCCGAACAATGGCAGGAATGCCGCCGATTTTTTTATGTGGGGGCTGATCCCTTCATGGGCCAAGGACCCATCCATTGGGAACCGCCTGATCAATGCCCGCGGCGAGACGCTGGCCGAGAAACCATCCTTCCGAGGCGGCTTTAAATACAAACGCTGTTTGATCCTGGCCGATGGTTTCTATGAGTGGAAATCGCAGCCCGGCACAAAAACCAAAATTCCGCATTTCATCCATCTCAAGAAAGGCGGGGTGTTCGCCTTCGCCGGTCTGTGGGATGAGTGGCATGCCTCGGACGGCTCAACAGTGAAGTCGGGTACGATCATCACCACCTCGCCCAACAAACTGATGGCAACGATCCATGACCGCATGCCGGTGATCCTGCATCCAAATGATTACACGCAGTGGCTGGATCCCGCCCCCCAACCCCCCGACAGTCTGCAGCCTTTGATCAAACCTTTCTCTGCTGAACTGATGGAGGCTTATCCCGTTTCGACGCTGGTGAACAGTCCATCCATTGATCGCGCAGAGTGTGTCGTTCCTGCATAAAGTTGGGTATGAGACCGAAATCAATGGTTTTCGGCAAATAATTTATGAATTTGTGCGTGCAGGGAACGCAGGCTTAACGTCAGGTTAGCGTTTGGCGGGCTTGCTTGACGCTCGATTCCCGGCATGTTATCATTTTTTGCGGAGAACGAATGCAGAAAAATCTCAAGGAAAAATCAACGGCTCAACCAGGGGAATTGGAGCCTAAAGAAACACCCTCCACCCCAAAACCAGGCCGCGTTTCAAATTGGATGCAAAGTCTGATCCAGATGGGCCTGGGCGAGTCGCTGCTGCGCGCTGCGACCAATATTTTTTCAGTGCTGGCCATTGTAATCGTGATCTGGCTGGCACAGATGTATTTCCGTCAGCCCAATGCCAGGGCCCAGGGAAATAACGGGCCGCTTCAAGTCCCGACCCCGGCCGTGGAGGCCCCTCAATCCGCTTCAACCTCCATGCTTGACCTGTCATCTTTTGGCATCCTGCGCCAGATGAATATGCACACCAGTGTTTCACAGCGCGCCCGTCAGGACATCGCCAAATACACCGTGCAGCCGGGCGATACCGTATCAGGCATTGCAGCCAATAACGGCCTTGAACCCCAAACGGTATTCTCGGCGAATTACTATTTATTGCTCGATAATCCGGAGAACCTCAAGGCCGGCCAGGTACTTAATATCCTGCCTGTCGACGGCGTTTACAGGGAATGGCAGGCCGGTGAAGGCCTGAACGGCGTGGCAGCCTACTACAAGGTCAAGCCTGAGGATATTGTCAACTATCCATTAAATCATTTGGATCCGGCAACCATCGGCGATTATGCTCATCCGAACATCCCACCCGGGACATGGATCCTTATTCCGGGCGGCATCTACCAATATCACATGCCCGGCCAGATAGGCTGGATCAGCCGCTCGAGCCCGGCCACCGCGCAAGTGGGCGGCCCGGGCGCCTGTCCTCCGACGAACAGCGTGGCGGGCGGGGTGGGCACCTTCGTTTATCCGACCGCCAAACACGTCCTTTCCGGCTTCGACTACAGCACCAAGACCAATCATCTTGGCATCGATCTGTCCGCCAATTTGGGCGACAATATCATGGCCACTGACGGCGGGGTGGTGGTGTACGCGGGTTGGAATAATTATGGATACGGCAACATGATCATGATCGATCACGGCACCGGATTTCAATCGTTGTACGGGCACTTGAGCCAGATATTTGTAACCTGCGGACAGGGTGTCAACCAGGGACAGACCATTGGTGCGGCCGGCAGTACGGGCCACTCCAGCGGAGCACACCTTCATTTTGAGATACGTACAGCCAGTTCGGTCATCAATCCGTGGGATGTTTTGCCTCCTCCGTAGGTCAGCCTTGCGAAAGGAAGTTATCTCGGCTATAATCCCAAACACTCCGGGCGCGTAGCTCAGTTGGTTAGAGCGCATGTATCACACACATGAGGTTTCGAGGGTTCGAGTCCCCCCGCGCCCACCAAATAAAGAGTAATTCATCAAGAAATCATTCCCCCAGACATATATGGGGGATATGGTTTTTAAAAACCAAAAGCAGTTAGCTTATCGGTTAGCTTACGCAATGGAGATAGCATGAGACAATGCATTCGTTGTACACAGTGGAAAGACGAGTCAGAATTCAACACCAGGAACACCGAGAAGGGGTATCTTCAGTCCGTCTGTAAGACTTGTCAGCAGGAACAAGGCAAAGAGCGTTACATGAACGATCCTGAAACTGTCAAAGAAATAAATCGTCTGGCAAGACAAAAGGGGAAAGACAGGGCAAGACAATTCCTCTTCGAATATTTATCAAATCAAGTCTGCGCCGATTGTGGAGAAGCCGATATCCGCGTCCTGACATTCGACCATGTAAGAGGGGAAAAGAGATACAACATCGCCGACATGATGCAACAGGGACTTTCTATAGAGACCATAAAAACCGAGATGGAAAAGACTGAAGTGGTTTGCTTTAATTGCCACATGCGGCGCGAGCAGAGCCGGCGCGGTTACGAACGTTTTAGTACTCAATAACATTTGACTGTCCATGATATTTAAAATCATGGGACGTCAAATCCCTTTTTAGTTAGCATTTGACAGGGCGTGCGATTATGCACGCAATGTCAATATACATTAAGGGTGGAGAGAGGGTGGGTGAATAAATTAATAACGCGTAGCTAATACGGGTACAATATTTCGACGAATTATAAAAAAGGCCCTGGCGATAGAGACTTCTATTTCTCACAGATAATAATGACTGGGGACTAAATAGCTGGTTCGATATTCAACTTCTCTTCAATCTTTTCAATCCTGAATTCATTGTCATTAACTTTGCGGTGGAGATCGGATAGTATTGTTGTTTCTTCGCGAACTTTTTTAAGTTCTCCCATGACCTCATCCATCTTTGAAAAGAACTCTTCTTTAGTTGGGAGATTTTGAATATCCTCTTTTCTGGCGAACGTTTCATTTTCATCCATTATTGCTTTAATCAAATCTCTTAAATTCTTAAAGTCGTCATCGCTTAAAATCATACGACCATTAAATATCATGAAGCGGAGCATGTCAAGTAGTTTAAATATTTGCATACGCCATACAAACCCGATCATTATGCTATATTAGCCTCAATCCGCTGATTGAGCCACTTCTGAAGATCCGACTCTCTCACTCTCACGTTTTTCCCCAGTCTCAGGTGTGGAAATTGCCTTCGTGAGATCAGGTAGTAAATCTTTGACTTGGACAACTGGAGATACTCGGCCACCTGTGAAACTGTGAGCACTCTGTCGTTCAATAGGGTAGATGTATTCATCGGGAACTCCTTGTAATTGATCTACTACTTTTGCCAAATAAACGATTACTGATGTAAATCTCTCTTCTTTGGTCATGCCGGCTGTATCAGGAAAACGTGGCATATCTTGAAGCTTCAAATCTTTCCTTACTTGAAATGCTGAGCAATCCCGTTTAATGACGCAGCCTTCAAGGCACGTTTCGTTCATTGCGTTTCTGCAAATCTGACTGCACCAACTCGGTGGGAGTTGTAATTCTTTCATATCGTCGGTCTTTCTTGTTGCCGGCTCCTGGTGGTTCTTTGATTGATAAGTTCCAAAGCATCTCGGACCCGTACTCCACGGGTTTCCAAAAGACTTTTCTTGAACTCATCTACCGACATTTCTGTTGGGTTATTGGGAATATCCTTGGTCTTTCTAACCCAGAGGACGTATCGATCCAAAACTTTCTCAGATGCATAGCGCCTGACAATACATTCGCGGTGTCTCATCCTTTGAAGATCATTGGCGATTTTTAAATACTGTCCACGATCTGTCTCGATAATCGGCTGCTGAACGGAAGTCTTCGGTTCTAGTTTTACGGTTTCCGGCTTGTAAGCAAAAATCTGCTGGGATAATTCAAAAGCTTCTTCAAAGTTACTAACCGCAAAAGAAACGATATTGCCTATCGACCAAATTTGCTGCCTGAGGGTCGGAGCCAACTGTGAAAGGGCTTGTAGGACAATGTAGAGTTCCAGCTTTCTCGACCTATAAAGAGGCGAAATCATCCCCACCTCTTCAGCCATACCTGGAATGGAGAGGAGAGAGTAGACCTCATCCATCACAAGCGCTACAGGTTGATCTTTTGGATCTCCAGGATGGCGCTTATTGATCTCGCTCATAATCATCGAATAGGCCTGAGTAAAAAGGTAGTGTTGCGTGTTCTTTTGATTGATAAGGTTCGCCCCATTTACGATAACCATTTTGCCTTCTTTGATAGCTTCCCGCGGAGTCCAACCCGGGCGGTAGAAACCCACCCTGGCCCTTGTCTCTGGTGTCTCAATGGCTCCGAGTAGGGCAAGAAGGGCATAAGTCCTGAGTTCTCTTTCAGGCGGCTTGAGTTCCAGAAACACCTTCTCGAAGAACCATTTGGCTTCGGGGACCCTATATCCGTACCCTGCAAGACATCTTCGTAGTAGCGCAGGGTCAGAAATGAGTTTTTTAGCTTCCGTTGCTTGCCATGTTTCACCGAATTCATTTGAAACCGAGGTGAGAACCCGGAAAACTTGCGGGGCTATCTCTCGAAGCCCAAGGCCTGCCAAGAATGGTGCATCCTTAATCAGTTCAGGTGCAAGTTTGGATAGGTTATTGGATAGGCGTTGTACCTGTTCTTCATACGTGGAACCATATAAATGAGAAAATTCGGGCATCGGTACGACCCACTCAGGATTTCCCAATTCATCATAGATGATCCTTCTTGATAATTGATCTCGGTTCGGCTCCTGCAAAAGAATCGAGAGGATACTGTCGGTTATAGAACCGGACCAATCCAAGACAAAGATAGCCCGATCAGGAAAGTGCTTAAAATACTCGACTAAATGACGGGCTAGTGCGGACGTTTTACCTGTTCCTTGTCTACCAATATACAAAGTTCCCATAGTCAGACCTTCTGCCAGAAGTTCGTCATGGGCGGATATCCTGCAATTTGGAAATTTGGAAGATGCAGGCCAAAGAACTTGTTTGAAAAAATCAATATCCATCATTCTGTTTCACCTTGGCTCAACGGATATAGCTCTCCGTCAAAACCCCAGTAATAAATCGGCGTCTTCAACTGATCTCCGACGGGGACATTCAAAAACGTTCTGTAATCCGTAAAAAAGCTCTTGCTCAGGAAGTGTTCTTCGGAGCCGGCCTGCGATCCCAATGAGTCGGCATAGCGTTCCACTACATCCTGAGGAACATCGATGACGAACACTACAACCGCCTTTGCGTTGAATTTTGTCTCTATTTTTTCTATGTTTCTTTGGTAGGCCTGGAGTTTGCCCTTCATATTTCCTGAGAAGAAAAAATTATTCTTGGTGCAGAACTCAAAAAGGAGGATTGTCCCGTTAGGGTAGATAATTCCCCATTCGGGGACGGAGCCGAGGCCGTAGAAAAATCTTTCGGCAACCACCACCCCATCCATTCTTGATCTATATGTCCTAACCAGACACTCAGTGCAAGCCAATCCGTGAGCCACTTTGCTTAATCCTGTCAGTTCATCGAACCCTTTTGTCTTCCTGGGAAGGGCATATATAAGTTTTTTTCCATACAATACAGACCTCAATTTCCCCCTTTTGGCGAGTCTCCTGAGGACAGTTTCTGTTCGTCTGTGGCGGGTCGTTGACTGGCCGGTGAACCACAATTGAAAATGTCTTTTAGTTGCCCAGTGAAAAACTTGAGCAGCTTCTATATACAGTTCCATCGGAGTAGTATGCTTAGCCATATGAACCTGTTTTTAGGGAATTTTTTCACTTTGCTTCCGCGTTGATTCCACATTAAACTTTTTTCTTTAGAAAATCAAATGGACGATCCAGACGGTAATGAAGGATAAAATTACCCATCCTGCGACAACTGTCATTAGGCCCAAAGCCCACAGGATATAGTAAAGTTCCCGATCCCACTGGGTCGGGAAACCGGCAATGACGGCCCGATCCAGCCATTCGTTGGCGATCCGATCGACCGCTGTTGGCACTCCCACCCAAAGACTTATCACTGTGGTGGTTATCAAGCTCAAGGTAATTATGAAAGCTCCCCAGATCCAAGGCGCGGCCAGCCTCGCCAGAAATATTACGTTTCTCACAAATAAAGCAAAACGGTTTACTCGTACCATGTCATCACCTCCAGCCAGGTGCCGTCTTCCAAAACCACGATCAATGCGGGGTCACTCAAAATGGCCTGAATTACCAAGGCGGCAACGGCAAAAAACCCCATAACCAGTCCGCTTACAACTTCAGTTGTATCGGTTACAATCGGTGTGATTTTAAAATCTGGTTTCTTTTCCTGCTCCTCTTCTTTCTTTTCAACGAAATACACTTCATGAGCAATAACAAACCCTTTATAGGTAATGTTGTTCGTCTTCAGCATGGAAAGCCTTTCCTGAGCCTTCTCAGGGGCATCCTTGACCGGTTCAAACCACCATGCGCCGCGAAAGAAAGGTCTGGTCGGTACTTCACCATAGCCGATCACTCTAAATCGCATGTGGTTCTTCATTCCAAGGATAATGACTTGTTGGGCGGCTTCCGAATAGACGAAATTGGCTTGAGTTTTAGTTTTGTTATTCATTTTTTCTCCTTTGCCAGGACTTTACACCTAGTAACTGTGTGAGTCGACACGTTCAATTTCCGAGATTCTTCTCAGTTTTTGGAGGCGTTTTATGTTCACAAAAGAAGAAAAAATCAGAAGACTTAAGAGCTTATCCAGACTAGAAATGGAAGTTCTTTTCTACTTCGGTCAGCAGATGACGGATGACGAGATAAGCGCAAAACTCAATGGGCTGGCACTCAAGTCATTAAATACCCGCAGAACTGGAATTTACAAAACTTTGGGGATTGATGTGCCTGATAAGGAGAAGCAAAATTACCTGGCTCGTGAGTACGTCCCTTTTATTCCTGAAGTTTGTCCTGATGAAGATGCGCTAAAACGCTGGAGGCCGAGCAAATTAGAAGAAAACCGGAAGACTTCAGAAGATGTTAAGAACAAATGGAGAGGGCCAAATTTTGGCTTGATACTTATTTTTTTACTGATGATCGCTGCGGTAGGATACTTTGGGTATTATTTTGGAAGAAACTCACCAGCCCCTTCAATAATTGAGAAAATAATTACCGCAACATCCCTATCTGCAACGAATATTCCCGAAATCTCCCCAACGCTTCTCCCGTCGTCCACAATCGCACCCGCGGCCACAATAATTCCAACTCTCTCGTCTACTGATACGCCAGCCCCTTCACCAACCACGGCCTTTGTTCCTCCTGCTGACGGGGTACTGTTTCAGGATAGTTTTGATAATGGACTGAAGCCGGAATGGAAACAATATTCTGGTCAATGGATAGTATCTGATGGAAAATTGACCCAGTTATATGATCACAGTAATGATTACACTGATACATATTCATGGATTGGTGTAGAAAATCCGAACTGGAGGAATTACATTGTCGATCTGACTATTCATATCTATCAACCCTTAACAGAATCAGACGAAATCGCTCTCGCGGTAAGAGATAATATAGCCGGATCAAAATATATTGGCTTTGAGATTGACTTCTGGCCCCATATTTACTTATCACTTATTTCACAGGGTTATTCACAGTCGTCACCCATTGCAGGAAATAATAAAGATTACACCTTTCCGCTAAAGGCTGATGCAGAAGCAGAAATCAGAGTAGAGAACAATAGTTACAGTCTCTCGGTAGGTGGCACTAAGTTTCAGACAATAGATATACCTGGTTATGATTCTGGCGGATTTAGGATCGGTCTTTATTGTAGAGGTTATCCTCAATGTCCCACATTTGATAATGTCAAAGTAACTTACTTACCCTAAATTACTTGCCATAAAGTGCCGAAGGACAAATCTAATAACGAGATTCATTTTGATTCATAAATTATATGTTCTAAACCATCAACCCTAACGTATTCTGTTCCACAATTTTTACAAATAGCCCCGGGCCAATTTCTCTTTCCAACTCTTATCTTTTGCCCACATCCGCACTCCCATTTTTGAAGGGACGATCTGCCTTTTTCCTTTTCAGGTTTAAACCAATCTAGCTTTGAATTATCCCTCGGTACATCAACCGGGCGTTCTATTCCTAGTTCCTTCATAAATTGTGCAAATACTCCGTCTGCCACAGTTATGTGACACCCAATTTCTGGCATTGGGTGAAGTCCTAAACTTTCGCATTTATCTACAAACTCCTTGTTATGGTGGGATCGGCCCAGTTTAACCGGATTCCTTCCTACACGTTGTTGCCAAAGATGAATTTGCTCATGGAGTAAAGTTTCAAGCTGCGCCCATCTGCCGTAACTCCAAATCATCTTTCCATCTTCTTGAACAAAGTGAGCTGTATTGAAGGTTATCTCATCTAGCAATCCCTGTGCATTTCTTGAGACTGTATAAGCCGCCAGAGTCTTGCTGTTCCGCAAGTCGTCAAAGGAAATTACAGGGTCAGGCATTTGACGTCTATCAATTCGGGCGATAGGGTCGATAAGCCTATCTCTAAATACAACCGCCATGCCATATAAATATTTGGCGTCTTCTGAGAACTCCCAATCCCTTGCCGACTCTGCGTTTTTCTTTATTGCGGGTTTGGGATCAAAGTTTTCGATCAGTATTTCCTTCCCCATATTTTTGTCTTTGTTCGCCGATCTTCTTTTCTTGATCCTCCAAAAATTTCACAATCGCCATATCCAAAAGCACGGTTAGGGGAATCCCTGTAACCAACTTTATTCGATAAAGGCTTCTAATCCTGTCACTATGAATTTTTGGCTGGTAAAATTTTTCATCGGTCCGTCGATTTATTCTTTCTCCCATTTCTTTTCAAGTATTATCAGAGGGTTATATACGCCTACACTAGCAGATCTAAAACTAATTGCAACCATTATTTATGGTCTTCTTTAAAACATTAAAGGACGATGTTCGTCAAACCACCAAAACTGCGCCCTATTTATGAGCCCGCGCGCAAAACACCTGGCGTGGCTGATAGAGGGGCGACAAAGTGGTGGTTTGACGAACATAATTAGGATATGTTAGTATGATTCCATATGGGGGAGACAACACTCAGACAAGCGCTTGATGAGTATAAAGATGTGTTTATGGCTTCCCGCAATTTTGCAGAACGAACTAGGATAGAGTACTTTAACGACCTTGAAGATTTGATTCGGTTTTTGGAGCAATTTGGTTTGAAGAAAGTAGGGGATATTGAATTACCTAAACTCGAAAGGTATTTGGCGGAACTCGACCACAGGGGCTTGGCAGGAACAACCAGAAAGCGGAAGGTTGTCTCGATCCGTTCATTTTTGGAGTATCTTTACCAAGACCAATATATGTGTACCAATCTTGCTAAAAGGCTCATTCCACCGTTTGCAGAGATAAAATCACCGCGATATTTAACAAAATCGGAGTATGAGTGTCTTTTGGATGCGGCTTCCCATGACCCCAGGGATTACGCTTTAATTCAACTCCTTCTTCAAACCGGCATTAAACTTTCAGAACTTACCCGATTGACTAGGAATGATGTAGAGCTTCCTTCTATAATGCCATCCGAAATGACCGATACTGGTTATCTGAATATTTTAGGAAATAGATCAAGGAAGCCGAGGATAATACCGTTGAATTCTGTGGCATGTATCCCGCTCAAGAAATACCTCAAAGAGCGAGTTGCTAAGTCAAGCACTACGTTTTTTATCAATCGATTTGGAATGCCATTGGGATTAAGGGGGGTAGAAAAAATCCTCAAAAAGTATTTTGTCAAAGCTGGCATTATGAACGCCAACGTACAGAGTCTTCGACATACCTTCGGAATCCATCAGATAGCCAAAGGCACTGAGCCAGGAATAATCCAAAAAATGATGGGTAATAAAGATCCTCAATCAACTTCTATGTATGTTTCTCTCGTGCGGGGAATAAAAAGTGAGGGAATTCAAAATAATGCGCTTTAAAATATGTGTTGCTAAATTGTTTCTACCGGAGGGGTGAATTGTTGACAACATTAATCAAGCAGAGATGATGTTTTTCTTTAGTAATCACATAGGAATACCCTTCACTTACTTTGTGGGCGGGTGACCAAAAAGCTGAATGCACTCAAAATCAAAAGCCCTACAATAATGGTCTGAATTAGAATAATCATGATTGATTCTCCCTGTCGAAAGCAAGCGTTTGCGTCAGGTATACTTAATTATTAAGCTGTGTGCCTGCCCAAAATTAGAGCGGCCAACCCTACCACTACCGGAGCGAATATTAGTACCAATATACCCATATCAAGGGATCCCATCTTATTTCACCTCCCTCCTTTCTGTAGAATTGTTGTAATCACGGCCAGTAATCCATAGCTAAAGAGACCAGCACTTACCAACTCCCACTGGACTTTGCTTTCTACAAATTGACCAACGACTAGTGCAGCTAAAATAACATTGGCGCTATTACTGAGCATTTCTGCCAAATGTTGCCGTTGTCCAGATGTAAGTTTCATCGATCTAGAATATCATAACCATCAACGAATCTCAACTTTGCGACTTAAGGCCTCAAAAACTGGTTCAAAACAAGCGAGTAACAAAGCTCGATATTTCCCTGGCCGACTTCTCGTCGCTTTAATAGTTTCGGATTACGTTTTTCGAATGGCAGTCTTTGTATTGGTATTGCAAGAAAGGCAAAGACTACCATTTCGTGAGGCGAAAACTACGCAAATGCGGCATAAGAAAATATAATTTAAGTTGTCATATCATATTATGTACAGGTACCCTCTTCAAAGGCGGCATTTATTGAATGCGCTTCCAATCACCTTGTTGGAACGTATATTCTGTCTATTATTGATATAATCAAGCAGAGCTATGTTATCCTCTGAAGTTAATTTCAACTTAGGTGCAGGTAATTATGAAACCTACCAAGAAAAAAAGATTAAGTATAGATGTTGGCGTGATTGCTTCTCTTGGACGAGATAGCATCAAAGATCATACAACTGCAATTTTAGAGTTGGTTAAGAACAGCTACGATGCTGGAGCTAAAATAGTTGAAATTGAGATAAAGACTCATGTTAAAGATCCGTATATTAGAATTGCCGATAATGGAAGTGGGATGACCGAAGATGATGTTGATAATAACTGGCTAAGGGTGGGCTATTCTGGAAAAAGAAAAGATAAATATAGTGACAAAAGAAGGAAAACCGGGGAGAAAGGAATAGGAAGATTATCAGCTGATCGATTGGGGGCAATTCTAGAAGTACGGTCGCTTACTCCAAGTGATGGCGCTATTAGCATAGTTATTAATTGGAAAAAATTTGATCAGATGGGCAAAAACGTTGAGGATATTGAATTTGATTTTTACAATAAAGATGTTCAAATAGGCATTCCAAAATTAAGTTCTGCAGCGCCAGATTCAGATTCTGGGACAGAGCTCATTATCCGCGAGCTCAGACAAGAGTGGACAAAATCGGATTTTGACGACTTGTATAAGCAACTATCAATGCTTATATCTCCTTTTGATAATCAAGTGGACTTCACAATCCGCTTGCTCACAGGGGAAGAGAACAAACATCAAGATGTTGTTGCATCTGAAATAAGCAATTATTTTGAAGTTAAGCTGGATGCAACCTTTGACCCGTCAGAGAATACAGTTATTTATAATATGTGGGAAAGGACCCCTGGATCGTCAAAGAGAGTGAAAGTTTCGACTAAGCCAATTGCATTAAAACAATTGCTTACGAACACTGAATACGACATTAATCCAGATGATAAAAAACTAGGCCAGGTTAGGGTGATTCTATTTTATTACCCTCGCAACAAGAATACAATATTAGGTTCGAAGCTTAAGATGACAGAGCTTAATTCATATCTAAATAGCGCAGCAGGGATCAAACTTTATCGCGATAGCATTCGGGTCAAACCTTACGGCGAATTAGATCGACCTGGCGGTGATTGGTTAAACTTAGGCTATAGGTTTGCTCAAAACCCTGCCGGTAGAGGAAGAGCCAATCATCGAATCCGTCCAAGTCAGCTTGTAGGCGCTATATTTTTTGGGCGTGATGATAATCCGGAATTAAGTGATAGTGCGTCAAGGGAAGGATTAATTCAGTACGATAGTTTCAGAATGCTTTACGAATTGGTCAGAGGCTGCATTAAGCTAGTAGAGGCAAGATCCCACGATATTTTTGTTCGCGAGGAAAAATTATTTGAGGAAGAGGATGAGGCTGTTGATAAAGACTTAGAGACAGTGAATAAAAAACTTGGTAATATACGTGACGACATGCAAGATATTTCTAAGACATTAAGTAAACATGATGACCGCGAAGTAAAGGCCATTGGCGAGACTGTTGCTATTTTAGTTTCGAAAATGAATTATGCTACAGAAAGTATAGAGTTGCTAGAGTCGCAAACCCGCCTATATCGAGGGTTAGCAACTATTGGAATTGCGTCTGCGGTTTTTGGACATGAAACTCAAATTCAAATATCCCGTCTGGTAAGCGCAGTTAACATAGCGAAAGACTTTCTTCTATTGTCACCCCCAAAAATTCCCAGCTCTGTGTCGAACATAGATACGGCAATAACCGCGTCGCAAAAAGTAATGGCATGGGGAGGTTTTGCACTTGACCGCATCCGAAGAGATAAGCGCGATAGAAATACTGAAAAAATCGGAGGGGTTATAACTCGAATCATTGATGATTTGAGAGGTGCATTTGAAGCTATTGACATTGAAATCGATGATAGAAAAATTAATAGCGAAATTGAGTCGAAAATTTATCAAATTGACATCGAATCAATAATCCTAAATCTACTAACTAATGCGTATACTGCCTGCAGGCAGGTCAACCATAACAGAAAAATAATGGTGCGGCTTCAGAAGCATATATTGCAAAAGAAAAAAGGCTTTACAATAATTGTTTCGGATTCGGGACCTGGCGTAAACGAAAAACTACGTTCGATTATTTGGGAGCCAGCTTTTACAACTAAAACAACCAAAAAAGGTGCTTCTGAAGAAGGAACCGGTATGGGGCTTGCCATTGTTGACGGGATAGTAGAAGAAATGAAGGGGACTAGAAAAGTTGAGGATGATGCCGAGCTTGGCGGGGCCAGTTTTGAAGTTTGGTTACCTATAATCGAATAGGCAGGTCATAAAATGGCGACAATTGGTGTAATTGATGATAGAAATGAAGATCGGCAAATTATCGTTGACGGAATAAATCTAGGAAAACACGATGATTCATGGAACGTAGTAGACAATAAGCCATTAACTAATCTTGAAGAATATCCCGCTTGGATAAGTGAAAACAAAATATGTTCTTTAGTTATTGATGAGCTTTTGAACGAAAAGGTAAATGGCGGAAATGCTGTTGAATACAAAGGGCACGATCTAGTCGACTACATAAGGAAACGCTTCGCTACATTGCCAATTTTTGTAATTACAAGTTACTCAAATGACCCATCTCTCCGTCAAAGATTCAAGGATGTTGAAGACATTGTTGAACGCCAAGTTTTTGGTCAGGATTACAAGAATTATGCGCCCCGTATAATACGAGCGGCTCAGCAATACTTGAATGTTTTCCAAACGGAACTTAATGAATTGTCTCTCTTTGCCCAAAGAGCTGCTACTGGCGAAATAATCAGCAATGAAGAACAAGCTCGTGCACAGGCGATACAAACCAAACTTGATATAGCTTATTCGATCGGTACTATATCAGACATTAGTGTTTGGCTTCACGAAGCAACAGATTTGGTTGATAAGATCGAGGAACTGCGAAAGGAAATTGAAAAGAAAACGGGAAAAGACCAATGAACTGGAAAAAAATAGAGAAAGCTCCCGGGAAAAAACCACCAACCGGCACTTATAGTGATTGGAAACCGTTATTAGCAGAAGAGGGCTTCAACCAATGTGTATATTGCGCAATACCTGAAAGTCTACTGGGGGGCATTAGAAATTTCCATGTAGAACATTATCGCCCAAAATCAAAATTTTCAAACTTAGAAAACGATTATTCCAATCTGTTCTATGCATGCCCAATTTGCAATACATTCAAGAGTAATGATTGGCCCAGCGAACCTGTTGAAGATCATTCAGTCGCATCTTATCCTAATCCGTCAGAGGTTGACTATAATACATTGTTTGAATCGGATACACAAAAGGGTCTGATTAAAGGGAAAAACGTTGCCGCAAAATATATACAGGAAAAAATGTTCTTGAACAGGCCGCAACTTATCACAGAGAGAAGAGTACATTTTCTATTAAATAGGGGATGTAAAGAAATAGAAGAGACCAAAAAGATTTTAGAAAAGTTCCAAATCGACACAGATTACAGACAATATAGTAAAGCCTTTATGGATTTGTGGATTGGTTTTGATAAGCTTTTGAAAACATTGTATGAAATTCCACGTTATCAGATGAACGATATAAAAAAGCTGGCTTAAGGAATACATAAGAGAGTCTAACATTTGTGTTATTATTCGATAGCCAGGTATAATTTTAGTCTCTAGTAGTATCTATTCCATGTTTTGAGAAGTTAGATGCCAAAAGAACTTGGAGCGATTTACACTCCAGAAGGTCATGCTCGTATATTAACGACTTGGGCGATTCGATCAGGAACAGATATTGTTCTTGATATGGGAATCGGCCCAGGTATTTTTGTTTACCAATCGTATAAACGTTTGATAAGGTTGGGCGCAAAAAAAAGCAAAGCTGTTAATCAAATATATGGTTCAGAAATCGATAAAACGGTATTTAACAATTTTTCTGAAGAAGCGTCAAAACAAGGTTTAACATTTAAAAACCTTCAGAATGTAAATTTCTTCGATAGTTCATATCCAGAATTGGATGCAATTGTAGGAAATCCCCCTTATGTGCGCAGGAGAGGGATGCTCAAGGAAAACCTAGAGGCAATCCGAACTAAGACTTTGAAAAATAATTCAAGCTTAGTTGATGCCGACCTTTCAAATCTCTCCGATTTATATGTATATTTTTTATTGTATGCACTCCCTTTATTGAAACCAGGAGGGAGATTAGCCACAATTATTGCGGATAGCTGGTTGAATACAAGATATGGAATTTCACTTAAAAAATATCTGCTAAAGGAATTTGACATTAATCAGATCGTAAGTTTAGACAGAAGCGTTTTTGAAGATGTTCAAGTAAAGGCTGTTTTAGTGCTTGCGTCAAAGAAAAAAGAAGTGAAAAAAAAGCAATATTCCATACGCTTTGCTAGAGTTAGAAACGGTTTAGCGATAGCTGAACTTTCATCATTCGTGATGTATAGAAAAAGAAAGTCTCTGAAAGATATTATAGTGCGAGAGATCCAGAGTGACACACTGAAAGCCGAATCCTCCTGGGGAGCCATTCTTAAATCCACAACATTATTCGATGAAATTAGTCATAAAAACAATATTAAGCCTATACGTGAGATAGCCGACATCCAAATTGGGTTGGAAACGTTGGCGAAAGATTTTTTTGTGTTTTCCAATCAAGAAAAAGAGACTGGAATTGTGGAGGGAAAATATTTAAAACCGTTTGCATACTCCGTTTATGATTTTGATACCCCTGTTATTAATAAAGCCGACATTCCGAATCAATATCTTTTCTACTGTGCAGAGCCAAAAAATAAGCTAAAAAACACTAAAGCTCTCGAGTACATCACCCAAGGAGAAGCCGTTGAGGTGGCTATTAGAGGAACGGATAGAAGTGTTATTGGATATCATAATAAAGAACGAATCCAAAAAGCCAGGCGCCCAAACTGGTATGATGTAAAAACCGAATGCGACAAAAAATTAATTGCAGAAATACTCGTACCGCGCTTTATCTACAAAGACTATCAAGTGCTGTGGAATAGCGCACGTTATATTCCTGGAGGGGCTGTGATTCAGTTTTTTCCAAGAGAAAATCTGTTTGTCCATTCAGTAGATGCGAAAGTTTATTTAGCAATTCTCACAAGTTCTTTCACCGAGATTGCTCTTAGAATTAATGCTCAAGTATATGGCGGGGGAACATCTAATTTAGGAATTACTGCTGTAAAAGAATCGCCCACAGTTGACGTTGCCAGTTTGACGCCCGAACAAAAGACTGGCCTTATTAAGGCTTATGATAGCTTTCTGGAAAATCAAGATAAAACCCAAATAAACCAAGCAATTTATGAAATTTTGGAACTTAATAAAAAACAAATAATGAAAATGAACAAATTATTGCTCGAATTAAGGAATATTGCAGAATCAGCAAAGAAGTCTGCTCACCCCACTAAATAAAATCGCCTTAGATCGATTGCCGTTGTGCTGGTTTATCATGGCGACTCCTAGAGAACCACATTTTTCAAGTGACTTTCTCAAAGTATAATAAGCATCGAAAATTAATGTACCTAAACAAATTCATATTCTTCAGCCCCTGACACTTCATGAATGGCAGCGAAAAGGGGAGATCAGCCGACTGGCCAAGGCCAGAGGAGCTTATCTCCATTGATAAGGCTGCCAAATTGAGCGGGCTCTCCTCTGGACACTTGCGGCTATTGATCAGCCGTGGGGATGTCTGGGGGATAAAGGTGGCCCGAAACTGGGTCACCACCGAGCAGGCAGTCAGGGAATATCTAGCCCGCAACAGGAAACCAGGACCGAAACCATCAACAAAAAAGCCTGAGTAAAAGTGGTAGGATTGACAATTATATGCGATAGCGCTTATAATTTAGCCGCTTCAGATCAGGCTGTTCCTTTTTGAATTTTGACAAGAGTTTTTTGACGGCCGTCGATAATCCCAAGAAAGGAGCGGCAGCCATGGGCGGTGGAACTGGAACCTAGAAGCAAGAGAGTGACAGGCTCCGCGGGCTTGTCACTTCTTTTTTGTCACCATTCCCAACGTAGGATATAGTCTTCATAAAGTCTGGGGTTCGTATTTTCCCAAACCACCATTACACGACCATCGGCTAGCCTTTGTTGGGTTTCTTGACCCAAAGGACGCGTTCTTTGAGTATTGCTTTCAAATATTGAGACCTGCATCGGCAGCCTATCCTTTGGAAAAATCACTTTGACGGTGATTTTCTTCGTTTGGTGGTTGACTGAAGTACCCCAAAAGCCGGTCGGTTTCAAAAAACCGTTTCGCATGCGCCATTCAATATTGAATTCGTTAATATCACCTTTGTTTTTGATCTCCCGCAAAGAGATGAGCTTATAAGTATTATGCCCCAACTGATACTGGTCAACGGGAATACCGGGGGAGCAGTGGTAATCAAGGAGAATATCCCCGTCGCCCCAGGCCTGATCCTCATAGGCGATAATGTAATCCTGGCGAAAACGGACTTTTTCTCGCTTGTGAATGATTGCATTCGTACCACTCTTATCCTTGAGCTCCATTGTGCATTCATAGTCCAGGACTTCATAAATGCCCTCGCTGGCAAACCCTCTGAAGACTTTGCTAATGGTTTTCCAAATGTTACCAATGATTGCAATCCATGGTAGGTCAAGTACTACAGCGAGCAAGCCGCCCTGTAAACTGGAATTATTTGGTATGTTGTCGTTCATTGTTTTGCGGCCAGAACCTTATTTGTTCTTCTGGTATATCAATATTGACCCCTTTTTCAGTCTAGCAGAGAAAAACACCAATTTCATCTTTGTTCCAGATCAGCACGTTTTATGAGGATCCACTTTAAGAGAATCGCGCTTAGCGAATTTGTGGCGACTTGCAATCATCGTCTCAATATGAGACGATACTGGCATATGAATGAGACGATTCAATTCACTCCCAGGCAGAAAGTGATCATCAACCTGCTTGCAACGGAAGCCGGCACGGGTAGGGAAGAGATTACTCGTAGATTGCCGTCTCCTTTTTCGGCTTCCAAAGCCACACTGGCACGCGATTTGGCAAAGCTCGTAAGAGCAAAGCTGATTTTGTCGGTTGGCAACGGCCCATCTACTATTTATAAACCGGTCCGAGTCCACCCTCTACTAGCCTATGTTGACCTGGCTCAGTATTTTTCTCTGGAACCGGATTCACGAAAACACGCGAGGACACAATTTAATCCGACTATATTTGACAAATTACCCGGCATCATAAGTGAGCCTGAACGTCAGGAACTACGAACTGACTTTCGTTCTTTTTCAGTAGCTACGCAGGGGCTAGACCGCACCATTCTTGAGCGCGAGCTCGAACGATACGTAATCGAGCTTTCCTGGAAATCCTCAAAAATTGAGGGTAATACTTATACACTCTTGGAAACCGAAAATCTTATCAAACAGGGAGACGAGGCCCCTGGTCGCACAAAACAGGAAGCGCTCATGATCCTGAACCACAAAGAGGCATTTAAGACGATTATCAAGCATCGAAGAGATTTCCGAAAGTTGACTGCGTCGACCATTCTCGAGTTACATAACACGCTAACCAAAGGGTTGAACATTGCCAGTGGGCTGCGTAAACAGGCTGTGGGCATTACTGGAACGACCTATCGGCCACCAGAGACTGAATGGCAAATTAAGGATGTCTTCGAAAGGATGATTGAAGTTATAAACAAAATAGAATATCCATTAGAAAAAGCTCTTCTGGCTATGGCTCTGATTGCCTATATCCAGCCTTTTTCGGATGGAAATAAACGAACGGCTCGGATGCTCTCCAATGCTCTTCTTTTAGGGCATAACCACTTTCCTTTATCCTATCGGAGTGTAGATGAAAACGAATATAAAGAAGCCTTAATTCTGTTTTTTGAAACCAACAATCTTTATCACGTCAAACGGTTATTTATCGATCAGTATCGTTTTGCGCTCAATACATATTTTCCGTCTTAAGAGCGTCAATCAAGTCGTCCAGGTTTTTCACAAAAAAGCCCATAGAAATACATACTCTAGTTAATACTATGAGATAGGCTTTTTTGATGATTGAGGCTAAGAGTTTTCCAAATCCCGTCTGATTCTCCATTTTGAGGCTAAAGTTTGTTCGCAAAATAGAGATTGTGCGACACTTTGCGACTCGCATCTCATATATTGCAGAACCTCGACTTGTCCCATAATCACCAAAATCGCAGCACTCACCTCCTCTGTATTACCGTAGTCATTGACTTTGGAAATTTCCAAGGTTTCTACGGTACGGACTATATACCAGGCACAACCACTTCTATTAGGAGCGTCAGTCCTAAAACCTCTTTTAGTATTACTTTCTCAAATTCACGATTTATGATTGGCGCCGCCAACAATTCCTGACCGCTGGGTCCAGTGCCTTGAAATAGCACATGATATTCAGCCTACGCCTTTCTCGCGCCACAAGATGCTCACATTGCATATATTCCAAGGACTCGAAGTCTGCTGAGCGAGTTCGTAAATAATCAGATAATTGGCCTAGCAGTAGAACCGAGAACTAAAATTTGAATCAGCCCGTCTCTCTGTGCTCTATTGTTGCATCGGTGCGAGATGTTCCAGGCATTTGATGAGTAAGAAAATCAAATTCATCATCAAAGAAACTTCTAACACATTTCATATACAAACAGATGTTCTAAACCGTTGACGCTCCAATCCTCCGATGATAAACTCCAACACATGATAGTCTGCCCCAAACAGGTCACGATCTTCACACATTACGAGATTTTTTCTACTCGGATCCAGTTCATATCGGCTCTATGTATTGAACTAAAAGACGGATCGGCAATCAAAGAAAGGAGATAGCAGATGGCTAAACTGATGTTTTATCCCATTGGCAATGCGGATACCACGCTTCTTCACCTGAATGACGACAGACTAGTCCTCGTGGACTATTGTAATATGCCGTTGGAAGAAGACGATAAACGCATAGATCTTGAGGAGGAGATACGAAGCTACCTGGAGCTACAGAAGTCAGACAGCATTGACCTGGTCGCATTCACCCACGCGGATGACGACCATGTTCATGGAGTGGAAGATCTGTTTTGGTTTGACTATACCAACAAATATCAGGATGATGATCGTGTAAGGATCAAGACATTAGCTATCCCGGCTTGCTTCTTACTAGAAGAGGGACTCAAAGGTAGCTCCAGGATCATTCATGATGAGGCCCGATATCGGCTCAAGAAGGGTGAAGGAATCATCGTATTGGGGAATCCCGGCGTCCTCGATGATTGGCTGCGCAGCGAAGGTATTCGGCCGGAGTCTCGAGAAGATTGTATAGTGCATGCCGGCAGCTGCTTACTCGATTTCAATAAGAATAACGGAGATGTAGAATTTTTTGTCCACTCTCCGTTTTCATTCAATATGGAGGATGAAGACACCCCTCGGAATAGCAACTGTTTAATTCTGCATGCGACTCTCTTCGAGGGCAACCAAGAAATGCGGCTCATGCTGGGCGCCGACGGCAGTTACGAAGATTGGACTAACATAGTCTACATAACCAAGAAGCACAGCAATGATGTCCGCCTTCAATGGGATGTATTTCATATTTCACACCACTCCAGCTATACTGCGCTTTCCGATGTCAAAGGCAAAAGCAAGACCGAACCCAAACCCGAACTCAAGGAGCTCTTTGGCTTTGGTGGGAAGAACTGCGTCCTCATCTCGCCAAGCGAACCGATCCCATCTGAAGATACTGATCAGCCTCCACACAGACAAGCAGCAGCTTACTACAAAGAAGTAGCCGAACAGCAGGGCAATGAAGAGAACTTCATGGTCACGATGGAGTGGCCATCATCTGATAAGCCCAAGACCATTATAATTGAATCCACAGAATATGGTTTCAAAGTGCGGAAGAGCATTTCGATTATTGGAGGTTCAGGAGCTGTAATAGAAAGGCCCTCTCACCGATTGGGTTGAATTCTCAAAGCCATGTTTGAAGCCGATAATTACTATCAATGGGGGATGAGTATTGCCAAGGGAGAAATCACTCACCCTGAAATTCAAGGCTTACTCGTTGCCCTTGCGAAAAATCCATTCGTAAGGCTTATAGATATACAAAGAAACGGCCCGGACGAAGCTGTCATACTTGACATGCAAGTAGAGATTCCTCAAAATCCACCGATCCCCATTAAATACAAGGAGAGGGTGGCAATTGCTATCTCACCTGACAAAAGTCTACCGCCAACCGTACTAGCCCTTCGGAAAGACTTTCCCGAAACCCTGCATCAAAATCTGGTAAACAGAGATAGTCCGAAGAGCCTTTGCTTATTCGAAGAAGCCTTCGCAGAGGTGAGGCTGACATTAACGCCCGAGAATCTCCTGCAAAGAGTAGCGGACTGGCTCGCTCGTGCGGCAGTTGAGGGGCTTCACTTAGAAGATCAGCCCCTTGAACCACTTCTGCTTACTCTAGATCGCATTATCTTTGATCCCCAGCTATTCGACTCTAAGAATGAAAATTGGAATCAAGTAGTCGTCTATCCGGTTTCAGATCACCCGATGATTCTTAGGGCGATTCCAGCACAAGACAATCCAGAAATCCCTCAAGAGAAATCGCACTTTGTTATTCCTATCGACGCTCCCCCATGGCATTCACGCATCATTGAATATAGGCCGACGAATTTTGGAGACCTTGGCTCCTTGCTCCTGAAGCTTGGCGTTAATCTAGAGCAGGTTTCACGCGAATTTATAGAGGAACTTTGGAAGAAACCAGGGCACGAGTCATCTCTAAAGAAGCACGTCGTCTTTCTCCTTCGATTACCAAAGACCAGAAAGCCAAATGAAAATCCGGAAGGACCTTCAGAGTACTGGTCCTTCTTAGTATTAACCACCATAGAAGAACTTTCCATTCGGCTCGGGATCAGGGGCAAACAGGATAAGAACATGGGGACATTGCTTGGTACTCCGACCTCATCAAATCTCGACACAATTGGGATAGTGCCTTTGAAGCCTACGTTTGCTTTGACAAAGCAGTCGGCCCAAGCATCATCAGGCACCAGTGAATCAGACAAGGAAATAGTCGCTATTGGTGCAGGTTCGTTGGGTTCAGAAGTAGTACTGGATCTTGCCAGGCAAGGCTATGGTAAATGGAATATAGTCGACGATGATCTAGTGTTACCCCACAACCTCTCTAGACACGCACTGACCTCGTGGTTTCAAGGAACCAATAAGGCAGTTGCGCTATCGTTTGAGATAAACCAACTGCTCAACTCTCCGGACATCGCCACCCCTTACGCTCTCAACATTCTGAAGCTTACGGACGAAAAAAGCGATCTTTGGCAAGCCTTGGCTAGAAGCAATCTCATCATCGACTTATCAGCTTCGCACGCGGTATCCAGATTCCTGGCGAACTCTCCGTTTGGCAGCCGGAAGGTCTGTGTCTTCATTACTCCGGGTGGAACGCACCTAATTGCACTAGCCGAAGAAGCGGATCGAAAATCGCTTACTCTAGAAGATCTGAACTACCAAGTAGCGACGGCGATTGTCGACAATCCGCAACTTTCGAAACTTTACTCCCCTGCTCCTGGAGTTACACACTACTCAGGATCTTGTAGAGATGTGTCTGTAATTCTTCCACAAGATACAGTCGGGATCTTTGCTTCATTAACATCCAAGCTGATCAAGAGTCTGGGTTCCCGGTCCGCTCCCATAATCGCGGTGTGGGAAATAGATGAAACTGATTTGTCCGTGAGGCTTTACAAACCGCTAGTGCATGAAGTCAACGCCTTCAAAAGAAATGGTTGGACTATAAGAATATCGGATCAGGCGAACTTGGAAATGAAACGTTATCGTGCGATCCAACTTCCGAACGAAACCGGGGGTGTGATCCTTGGTGCATTTGACATGCCCAATCATATAGTTTACGTTTCCAAGGTTCTACCCTCCCCCGTGGACAGTGTTGAGTGGCCCTCTTCTTATATCCGCGGAGTAAGGGGCCTATCGGAGCAAGTAAACAATATCAGAGCCGTTACGAGCAACGAACTAACTTACATAGGAGAATGGCACTCACATCCAGTTGGATATAGCAGCCATCCTAGTGATCTCGATCTCCGTGCACACGAGTTCCTAACAAAGCAGATGGGAATTGATGGCTTGCCAGGCCTGATGCTTATCAAAGCAAGCCATCAAGTTCCACATATTCTACTGGGGACGTACTAGCAACAACCTTTTCTATCATGGAGGCTTAGCATGGAATCTGGAAAATTAGGGCTTAGTCTGTTCGATGTATTGGGATATTTGTTGCCAGGCTACTTACTGGTATTGTGTGCATCTTTCGTTGAAGCGACATTTCTGGGCTCTGGATACTTGTCTCTAGCTTCTATCAGGGACAACTTCCTCATTACCGCCGTGATAGCCTATTTTGCCGGACACCTATGTCATGCTATAGGAACTGCTATCAAGGACCGCTTTTTCAGACATCTTGGAAAAGACTATCGAGAGAAGAACCCCCTATACGAAGAGTTTCGGAAAGCAGTATTGAATACTTATGGGCTTAGGTCGGACCTTCCTCTTAATTCTCTGGACTTATACATACTCGCTGATAGCTATCTTGTTGCCTCAAATATCCTGGAAGAAAGAAGTTCGCTACAAGTCCGAGAAGGTTTCCATAAATCAGCGGCTGCAGCAATTGGCATGCTTTTCCTAATAGTATTTGGCTCACTATTTGTTGGTGGACTTAGAATCCAGGCTACGAGTGGAAGCATCCAAAACCTTGGAATCTGGCCGACTATTATCTACGCGTTGCTCTCCCTTGCTGCAACATGGCTCTTTTGGGCACGCTTCATGTTCTATAATCGCATGAAGCTTACAAACACGTATTTGTTGTTCCTAGCCTTGGTGGAAAAAGAAAAGGTCAAAAGGTGCAACAGATTATTATGACAAAAATATTCATAGGTTATTGATCCCCCACCCTCGATGGTGTGGTTTGTAAATTGTTGCCATAATCATAAAGGCAACAATGATAAGAATTATGCAGTTTGATTTCCAGCATTCATTTTGTATCTCATAAATGTTCATATTTAAGATTGATCATTGGTGGTAGATTGAAATCTTTACAATAAATACAGAATAATGTCTTAAAACCTATCTCTTAATCAAAGTTTCACATGTTGACTTCCTAATCGAGATTTGAGATAGTATAAAAACTTATGCTTATTGGATATGCCCGAATTTCAACCTAGGATCAGACCTTAGACTTGCAAAAAGATGCATTAGAAAAAATCGGCTGCGAGAAGATCTTCACAGATATTATTAGCGGTGCTCTTACGGAAAGAAAAGGATTAGAAGATGCGGTTCAATTTGCCAGGGAAGGGGATACTTTGATAGTTTGGAAATTGGATCGGCTGGGACGGTCTCTAAAACACCTTATCGAAACCATCACCGATCTAAACAAGGGAAAAATTGGTTTTAGAAGCCTAACAGAAAACATTGACTCCACAACCTCGAGCGGAAAGTTAATCTTCCATATTTTCGGGGCACTGGCAGAGTTCGAACGAGACATTATCCGTGAGCGGACACGAGCAGGCCTTATTGCCGCCCGTGCCAAAGGTAGATTGGGGGGTAGGCCTAGAGCACTAGACCAAAAGAGGGCAGAGATGGCAAAGCAGTTATTTAGAGACAAAAACAATTCGATTAATAAAATATCTAAAACTCTCAACATTTCCCGCGCAACCCTTTATCGCTACCTCAAGGAGACATGAATACTATCAAGGTGAGAGAAATTTAAGTCGATCAATATGGTCGCTGAAAAATGTCTTGGCCGATTCTTTATTCAATTGCTTTATAATAAAAGCAATTCTAGGTTGGTCGAATCACTAATCGCGAAAACAAGCGAGAATGCATGAACAGCATAAGAACCTCAATTTTCCGTGATGCACTCCAAGTGTCTCCAACGCGTATCGCAGCGATGGACGATAATGAGCTAAACCTGCTAATGGCAGACATCCTCCCAGCTCATGCGTATAAATGCAATTCACCCGTCGAGGATGTTCGAGTAAATACTGAGGGTAAAGCTACTGATAATGGCTGTGATGGATGGACAGCCGAACCAAAAACACCTGACAAGTGGTTTGGTTCCACAGATACGTGCTGGCAATTCAAGGCCGGGAAAGCTGGGGAGCCTAATCGGCTCAAGGGAGAAGTAGCTAAATCGATTCCGAAGAAAACGCTCATTGATAGCGGCCGTTTTGTTGTCGTAGCTAGTGGTTCAAAGAATGGAAAAAAGGGCGAGGGGGATAGACTGAAAGTACTGGTCAGAGAAGCAACTAGGGCTAAGATTCCAAGTCCAAATATAGTGGTTATCGGTAGTGAAGGCCTTGCTCTCTGGTGTAATGAGCATCCCGCTATCGCAGCACATTGGGCGGGACGTCCCGCTGGACTTTGGACGCGTGAGGATTGGTTTACCTCAGAGGAACATCAGGTTCCATGGCAAGCGTCGGCGGCGATAGAGGTAGAGATTGAAGCTCGACGGGCCGATTTAGATTTTGCGACCGGCGCGGTTTATCACCTTCACATTTACGGGCCTCCTGGCGTTGGTAAAACACGATTCGCATTGGAGTTATGCCGAAAGGCAGCATGGAACACTGCTGTAATTTACATCCGTCAGGCGACAGATGTTCGTCTATTGGAGCTTATCGATAGCGCAGTAGCTGAACCTGATGTTCGGCTGATTGTAGTCGCTGATGAAGTTCAGGCGGAACAGCTCCGGCCGCTTCGCGACTCGGTAGGTCGCGGAAATGGCCGGATCCGGCTAATTACTATCGGGCACAGCCCAAGCCCGGAGCCAACGCGCATACCTGCACTATTGGTCAAACCTCTTGAGGCAGAATTTATGGGGCATGTGATTAAGGGTTGGTACCCAGCTATGCCTTCCGAACATGTTGAGTTTGTGGTGCGTTTTGCGGATGGATTTGTGCGTCTTGCTCGTTTGGCTGCCGATGCTGTGGCCCAAGACCCCACCATGAATGTACGAGGACTCTTAAGCCGTGATGAGATACGTTGGTTTCTTGACAGAATGCTTGGAACGGGGGATCGTCGCGCCCTGTATGTTGTAGCAGTTTTGACTAGCGTAGGGTGGAGTGATGATAAGCAGGCAGAGGGGGAATTAATTGCCAAACAATTCTCTCTCAATTGGAACGACGTGCGCGGAACGGTTGAAGAGTTCCATCGTCGTTTCGGCATTGCACCGCAGGGTGGACGATATCGATATATTTCGCCAACGCCGTTAGGTATCCATCTGGCAGTTGAGGCCTGGACCACTTTTACCGATATTATGAAGGCACTCCCTAGCATGCTACCTTCAGAGGAAGCTAGGGATGCTTACTATGATCGCTTGCAGTCGATGGCAAGCAACCCGCAGGCTCAACAATACGCCCGCGATGAATTAGCCTTTTTTTTTCGAATTGACGATTTCATCGATGCCCGCGCAGTTCGGCGGTGGGCAGCAATATCCACTGCGGATCCTGCAACTGCCGCACAGAATCTCGTTGGAGCGTTATCCGGCACGAGTCTCGAAGAGCGAAGCCATATACGAGACAATGCAAGAAGGCAAATGGTCTGGGCGCTTGTACGACTTGCCTGGAGACCATCTTCATTTCATGACTCCGTAAAATCGTTGGCCCTGCTCGCAGAAGCCGAAAATGAAGCATGGGCAAACAACGCTACTGCCGAGTTTATTGCTCGATTTCAGATTTCCCTTGGGGGTACAGCAGTTCCGTACCTAGATCGCCTTCCGGTTCTTGATGAATTACTTGAGGAGAACCGTTCAAGCATAACAAAACTCTTGGTGAAAGCTCTAGCACAGGTCAGTGAGCAGCATGCCTTTAGACTGGTCAGTAGCCGTCTCAGCGATGAACTTCCAAAGTTGGAGTGGCAGCCGCATACAACAACAGAGCGATTAAAGTGTGTAGAAGCAGCAATTTCAAAATTGAATAGTATTGCAAACTATGGAATCCCAGATATCGAGGATGATCTGGTTATAGCGGCCGAAAAACTTGTCATGATGCTGCGCCAATCAGAGATAAGGACGCCTGTAGTAAACTTCTACGAGACGATTCGTAGAAAATATCCAAATGCTCGCGAATCTCTCAGAAGAGCAATAGCTAAAATTGTTGACAGCGAAAGGAAGTATTGGAAAGCTTTACCGGCTGAGGACATCCAAGAACTTGATACAATCCATTCTCGTTTTGAAGACTCTTCTCTGAATGCCAGGCTTCAGCAGTATGTTGGCCCCGGATCCTGGGATCCGGAAGAAAAGCCAGACTTGAGGCCTATCGCGAAAGAACTATTATTGGCCCCGGAAGTTCTTATTGAGGCCTGGCCTTGGCTGACTTCAGGGCAAGCACAAAGTGCTTGGATTTTGGGTGAGGCATTGGCTACCATAGATTCGGATGGAAAACTCAGCAAGGTATTACCGTCGATTCCAACCGGTGGATACGATATGCGATTGCTATGCAGTTATGTAGGTATTCAGCGCCGGAATTTCGGTGAAAAATGGTATGACGAATGGTTCACGTCTCAATTCGAACGGAATCCGAAACCGATACCCATTTTATTTGAGGTAGCTTGGCGTTGTGGTGCTACCGAAGCTGTCGCGAGTATGATAGCCTCTATTTTACATGATACGAAGGTGGAGCCGCGCATTGTAGGACAGCTTGGGTTTAGTCCTTGGGGCACGAACCTGACAGCTGAAAAACTAGAAGATGTGCTCCGTGCAATGTTGGAATCTGGCCACTGGGGAACGACAATTGCTATCCTTGAGTCTCGTATGAAATCGGTATCTTACGAACGCGAAAGATGGGCGCCTCTAGCCTTAGAGTTAGTTACCACATCGGGATTAATACGCGACAGGAATGTTATGGTGAATCATTATTGGAAGGAAGTTGCCCTTTTGATCGTTCCTACCCATGCCAAAGAGGTTTGCGAAGCCATTCTTCGCGTGCAAGCTGATCGCAACTCAGAATTTTGGTTCGCGGAGTATAGTGAAGCAACAAATATCCTCGTTGCGTGTGCCGAAAAAGATCCTGGCGGAGTTTGGCAAGCAATGCAGCCTTATCTCTCATCATTGGCCAAAGCTCGTGCATTCACTACAGGATTTCCACGAGGAATCCTGGAACATATGCCGATAGCTGATATGCTTTCTTGGATCTCAGAAAGTCCTCAAGAGCGTGCAGAAATAGTCGCCGGATTGGCGCAAAAAGATATATCATCCGATGAAGCACTTCTTGCACGCATAATTGGTGACTATGGTGATAATGAAAGAGTTGCCGAAACTATTTTCGCGGATTACATTTCTGGAAGTTGGTCGGGGCCTGCATCTCTACACTGGCAAGAGTTGGCCATTGCCCTTGATGAGGTTGCTAAGCGAACAGCATTTTCAAAATTACACCGATGGGCATCGAAGTCAGCAAATTCCCTTCGTGAGATGTCTGACCGAGATCGACAAATGGAAGAGGAGGAAAATCTTGGTCGGCGATAGAAGCTTGCTCCAATAATTCGGCGGGGAGAATAAAATCTTCGCGGTAGGTCATGTTGTTTATCCTTTCGATTCGACATCGCAAGGATAACACTTGACCTATTTTCATTACATTTTGCAGAAGCGATCTTACACTACTGTCATAACAAAGTATGAGGTAAAATAGATAATGTCGTTGTCAATTACATTGAAACGAACAGTAATAACGATGAAACAACCTGCTATGTAGATTATTAAGGATTGGGAGTAAATTTTATGATCGATTCCAACTTCGGCTCAGTGCACGATTACACAAAACAGATTCGACACATTAAGAATTGGGTACTAAGACTACGCCGACTTCGACCGAAATTGGAAACCACCTGGGAAGAGCCTGCTGACTGGACGAATAAGTTCTCGAACCTGCACGGGAGCCCCGCGCAGACATTGACGATCACACTCACTCCGACAGGATGCGCATGGGCAAGCATGGGGGGCTGTACAATGTGCGGAGAATTTGAGGGCTCAACAAAAGGTAATAACGTCTCTGCTGAATTCCATATTGCGCAGTTTGCATCGGCGGTCAGCAAGTACGTTGCCAAATACAATCCTACATGGCTACGCATTTATCAGGAGGGCAATTATACGAATCCGGATGAGATTGAACCCTCGGCGCAACTCACAATCCTTCGGCTCGCGAGTCTGATTGGCGGGATAAAGCGAATCACCGTTGAAGCGATGGCTAAATATCTCACACAGGAACGAGTACAAGACTTAAAGAATTCGATTACTCGAGATGTCGAGTTAGAGATCGGGATGGGATTCGAGGCTGAGAACGATGTGGTACGTAATGTTTGTATAAATAAAGGAGAGAGTATCAACGACTTTCGTCGGGCGGTTGCTCTTCTAAAGGACGCGGGAATTCGAAGTGTAGCCTACGTACTACTCAAACCTCCATTCCTGACAGAGAATGAGGCCATAGAAGAGGCAATCGCAACCATTCAATTGGCACATAACATCGGCTTCGATGCAGTCAGCCTGCAGCCAGTCACTATTCATGGATACTCATTGGTGCATGCTCTGAACACGGAAGGTCTTTATCAACTCCCCTGGTTATGGTCTGTTGTCAAAGTTGCGCAGAGCGCGCGTAACATTCCAGACTTTCGAATTAGTGCCGCTGGGTTCTACCCTCGGCCCATGAATGTAGCCTATAATAGACACCCCAATGGCACTGATGGTTGCAACGAGACACTATGGGCAGCCATCAAAGAATATAGTAAGTGGCATAGGTTCGAAATACTAGAGAGCGTGGACTGCACCTGCAAGAAGGAGTGGGAAGAAGCGTGTAGGGTCACTGAGGGTCCATTGCATACTCGTATTGATCAGCAACTTGGTCGCTTGGATTTGGATAGTTATATCCGGTTCATCTCAGAAGGACAGTTGGTTCGGCAACCGATGGTTAATCGTGCCTTAGCAGCGGACGGCGGAACACAATATCCTGTCGATCGGTAAAATCGAAAATCGTAAATGATACAGAAAACCAGACTCGCCGTATCTCATTGCGCCCCACGCTAAAACACAAACGAGCACTTGCGCCCATACTTTACTCATAAGTTGTTGCTGATTCGGGATGCATCGGTGATTGGTTATTGAGATCGCCTTGAAGTACTTTAATTTATCGGGGCTTTAGTGCATAAATCGGCTTTTTGAAGATGCAACCCAAATTCAGGTCCATTTTCGACAATTTCCACGTTCCTCGTGGGAGAAATTAGTCAAAATTCCGCTGAAAGCGGGCGCTGAGTGGGGAGAAAATTATTTATGCACCAAAGCCATTTATCAGCCGTCTAAACAAACCATGTGATGCCCTTCATTGACATTAATTAACTTGACTGAAAACTGTTTTTGCTATGCTCCCATTCTGAATCATGGAGAATTGAATTGCCAGCTATATGATTACGTATGTATGACATTAGTTATAGGGATGTTTGAGTATCTCACTCAAATTACGAATGCAAGAGCGTTATTGATTCGTTAATTGGTTCTTAATACGGTCCAGATTCACATAATATACTTTGTCATACTCTTTTAGCGGGACGGTCATTTGCCAATATTTTTCGTAGTAAGTAGACAAGAGTTGCGCTATCTCAGTGTTTTTAAGCCAGATGCTCTGAGTTTCTCCAGATGTGGCATGATAACCAATAGCGGGATTAATTATGAAAACATCCTCCCTATCGATTATTTGAACATTTAGCGGAAACGGTATATTCAATTCTTCAATTTTTCCTATATCTACATATCGAAGATTGAAATTATTCCTCCTCGCATGCTCATTAATTAAATCGATAATCCATTCATATTTCTCGATTGTTGGAATAGAAACAATTCTCCTCACGCGTACATCTTTTTTGGAGATAATTTTCGATATCCCATCAAAATATGCTTGAAACTCTGGAACCCCTGACAAGCTTGGCGAAGTTGGCTGTATCGATATAAGATCAATTGTGTCTCTAGCACGTTCTGCAGAATACAACAATTGTCTATAGAACTCTTTTCGCCCCACAATACCGCCTCTTATGATGGCTGAGCCAATATGTTCAGATCTATCCAATACTTCGCGTGTCTTCTTATTCTCTTCTATTTGATAAGTAATAAATGTGACGACGCAAATTAATACAGCATAAAAGACATATTTATCGGCAACAAGGCCAAAATAATTAAGTGCTATCGCGCTGACTGCCGTAAAAATAATTGTTATTATTGTTAGCCATTCAACGAGTTTCTTGCTCATTAGAATCTGCTCCTGCCATTACCATTTCGATACTTTTATCAGAATAACAATCATCCTAAACAACAGACAAATATTTAAGTTCTGTCAAAGGGCTCACGAGCAATCTGCGTACGGACAGCGTGTTGGAGCCTTTCGACACGGGTTCAAAGATCCACTAGAATTCATCTCAAAAACACTTTGAGCAGGATCATGATGCAGACCAAATAAAGCAAACCAAGGTGGTTTTCAGAAATATGTTCCATAGCGGACGGTCACTCTACGGAAGTTTTGCAACCAAGCGTTCAGTCGTTCGATTTTCCATCGGCGCTTGTATCTCCAGAGATTGCGTCCATCTTGTGTGGCAGGCTTCCTGCGGTTGCGATGGTGCGAAGCGATCATCTCGTTGCCGCGGGCCCGCAAATGCCTATCCAACGGGTCTCTGTCGTAGGCTCCATCCCCGATCAGGCGCTTCGGTTTTGCCAAGATAAATCGAGATGCGAGAGTTGCGCCCACAAGGGTGACTTCATTTGGCGAAGCACTTTCGATGTGAATGGCGAGAGGAAGACCATGGCTGTCTGCCAACGCCATGACCTTCGTACCTTTGCTGCGTTTGGTCTTCCCCACGGCCCGGCCCCCCTTTTTTTGCGACGACAAAGAAGCCATCGATAAAGCATTCGGACAGGTCTACTCTTCGGAGTTTGACCCATTTTAACCATTTTTGAGATGACTTCCAGTAAATCTTTCAAGAATTTAGCCTCTCAATTCTCGACTCTTTATATTGAGTTATTGTTAATGCACATACTCATGTTAAGATCATCAAGATCGAGCTAGCCGAAGCCCATTTTTTCTTACATTACACTTCAGGTTGAGGGGAGCAAATACTTATGATCGTATCTTCCTGCCCATGAACTTTATAATGATTTCGGTGCATTGTCATTACCCCCAACAATCCCGAAGGGCCATAAAATCCTTTGTAATTAGTCGATAGTTCTGCTTGGTGAGTGCTGCCATCGCGCTCATTCCATTCCACATTCTCATAACATTTTTCTTCTTTTTGCAGAACCCAGCACCTTCCTCTTTCTTTATAATCCTTAAGAGCTCCTGCTAAGCGAGCGTAACAATTCTCTTGACTGTCGTTACTCAATCGATAGACGCCACGACTTCCCCAATTAACACTTACGTCGCTGCCAGCATATTTTAAGTAAAAATTTCTTTCTTGTCGTGATTTCCTGGAAAAGCTTTCAATTGTCTCAACAAATCCATCTTCGAGACGAATTGCGTCTTCTAAAATGGGGGTCGTAAAAGCAAAGGTATTTCTCACGTTTTGACTAAAACAGCTCTTCGTTTCATCCATGAATGGGAGTGCAAGCGAAACTTTTTCGTCAAATGGAATAAAGGGCGGCAGATCAAAATGCAGTTTGTTTTCATTTGCTAATTCAATCCTATGTCGAAAGAAATTTTCTGCAACCAAACCGTAAACAGAGTGTGAACGAACAAAATTACAGTTCAATGGACGAACGCCCTTATCCAAAGAAAAGTATTGAGACTTAGGCCTTGTCCGATGAACAAAGTAAAGCATAGTATGTGGTATCGATGAATTATCTAGCAAATGATGTATGATTGGTTGTTGGCCTAAAAAATTTGTAAGTTGTTCGGTAAATTTGTTGGCAAGAGAATAATTTCCTAACCATCCATACCCGTTCTCGGAAAGTGTATCTACTACTACTTGGTAATCTCCCCACTGTGAACCAGGGCATTGAACTTCCAATATTTTCCCAGGAGTCGCTTCATCTGTTCTGAAGAAAACTGGGATTCCTACTATATTCTCCGATAATTCCGTATGGAACTTAAGACCTATGCTTATAGGGCAATCGCCAAACAGCATTTGGAGGATTTTAAATGGCAACTCCCCTAACACAGCCTGCCTATAGACATTAATGACCCCTGAAAGGTATTCAGTTATTATCGAATAACGGCTTTTATAATCACTATAAGACTTTTCTTCAATTATTTTCGGAACGTTGGCAATCTTCATAGTAAAACCAACATCGCTTTTAGTGGCCTCGAGAATCCTCGAATCCATTTCTGCATAAATAGAGGGCATCATAAGATTAGAGAGGTCTGAGGTCTATAAACTCAGTCCGGGCGGAAGCGAGCCAGGAAATGTAGGCTCTTCAACTTCAAGAGACGCAACTGGATATGAACAATAATCAACCGCAAAAGAGCCACTCGGTCTATTGTTACCGCTTTCCTTAATTCCTCCAAAGGGGGCATAGGAGGTAGCCCCAGTAAGTTGTTGATTCCAATTTATTATTCCAGCTTTAACCTGGTGAAGGAATATCTCAAACAACCTTTTGTCGCGAGATATTAAACCCGCCGCAAGTCCGTAGGAACTTCGATTTGCTTCAAGAATGGCATCCGCAAAAGTGTCAACTGTTATCACTTGTAATAATGGACCAAAGATTTCTCCGCAGTCTCTACTCCTTATATTTGTAACATCGATTAAACCCGGAGAAACCAGTGCCGAATTTGGTCTTAATAACTCTGATTTTACAATTGATACTGCACCATCAGAAATAAGTTTGTCTTGTGCGTCAAGCAGTCTTTGCGCATATAATGCTGATACCATCGGCCCCATATAAGGTTGAGGCGTTTCATTTGGAGGGGAGACTTTAATTCTCTTGATCGTTAAGGCAAGCTGATTTAAAAATTCTTTGTCGTTTTTTTTAACGATTAATCTGCGTGCAGCAGAACACCTTTGACCGGATGTAATATAGGCTGATTGAATTGCGATAAAGACAGCCGATTTCATTTCTAAATAATCCCAAACTACTAATGGACTATCGCCACCCATTTCGAGAGCAACAATTTTCCACGGTTCATTCGCAAGTGCCTGATTTATTGCCAATCCTGCACTCCGACTTCCAGTAAACAAAACTGCGTTTATCGATTTTGACCTTATAAGGTACTGCGCTGCTTCAGATTTGCCTTGAACAAGATTTATCACACCAGGCGGGATACCGGTGTCGCTCCAAAGCTCTATTAACATCTCAGCAACCATTGGACATAATTCGCTAGGTTTCCAAATAACCGTATTGCCTGCCAAAAGTGCTGGCATGATGTGGCCATTGCCCATGTGTATCGGAAAATTGATTGGGCTAAGAACCACAGCCACACCGTGTGGAAGAAATCTTGTATAGGACTTTGCTGAACCAGTTGATCTGGTTAAGGTTGATGCTCTTGTTTGGTACGCTTCAATAGTAGGTGCTAATTTTCCGATGACCGCATCAACCTCAGTTACCGATTCCCACCTGGGTTTTCCAACCTCCAAAGAAATTGCATCTGCAATTTCCTCTTTACGGTTTCCCACCAGCTCTACGAATCTATTTAGATAGACTAATCTTTCATCAATTGAGAGATTTGACCATTTTTCCAATACTGCGTTTGATGCTTGAATAGCCGAATCAAGATCTCTCTCGTTTGATAGTCTCCCGTCCCAAATAACAGAATTGTCGGAAGGGCTCATGGAGAAAAGCTGACCGCCAAAAGCGCTAACCCATTTGCCATTTATGAAATTGCCCTTTGAAATTTTTGTCATTTTGTCATCCTCTGATGTATACGAAAAACAATCCGAGAAAAAACACTAGGCTAAATATTGAACAACCTGCCGCAATCCTAATTTCCTTATTACTTTTTATTATATTGGCAGTCATCCCTCTAATTTGTTCTGTATTTAATCTTACCATTTCCTTCAAATCAAGATTCATGAATTTAGTAAAGTATTCAGCACTATCCCTAAACTGATTGGTTCCATAAATTGTTCTAATATTCGGATTTTGAATCAATCCGCTATTTAACTTAGGTATCACATTATATATAGCTAGACTAAGACTGATTACAAGTGGAATAATAGATATAAAAGCTACAGTTAATAGAAATTGATTCTTAGAAAGTTGTGTTTGGGTTATCAAAACAAAAAAACCCGTTAAAAGAAGCCCGTTTAGTGTTACTAGGGTTAAAACCTTCGCCTCCAACCAATTGTATGAATCATACCTTCTCTCTAATACACTGATTGAAAAATCGTAGATTTCCTGTAGGTCTTCTCGACTACGAGTAGACACAGGCAATAGACTTTTTCTTGATTTTTGGGTGACACTTTTTTTAGGTCGCACCATAGGACATTCCCAAATTGCTATCAATGATGTTTGGCCGTAGGCTTTGCTTGATAACTCTATTTTTGAGTATACAAGTCTTAACTTTATTTCCCAATTATCCTAATTATTGATGATAATCCCGAAGTTTTCAGATGTCAATAAAAATAGAAATCGTTAATTTTGATCTCGGCTTATTGAAACCATTCCCTAAAATAATACAAATGAAAAGCGGAAAACTCGCGGAAAATAGAGCCGGGAGAGAACAACTTGAGCTTTGTACCTTTACCCCGCTTCGTTTTCCCACCCCGCGGCCCCTTTTTGCAATGACAAAGTTGCCATCAATGAAACATTCCGTTGATCCAACTTGCCACGCTCTTTGACATCCTGCACCAATTCACGCAATAGTATCTAGAATACACCGGTGCTAACCCACTCCTGGAAACATCGATGGCGGGTCTGGCATAGCGGATGTCTCTCCGACAGGTCATACCACAATGCTCCCGTTCGCAACACCCATAGAATGCCGTTCAGGATTTCTAGGTTATATAACCGAGGCCTGCTGCGTCCATCCGTTCGCTTAGCAGGTTTAGGAATAGATTACTTTACAACTTTCCTTTGTTCGTTTTGAGATCCGTTGGCTCGCTCCCATTTTCGAGTTTGAGCCCAGTTTATCATTTTTGTGATGGGTTCTTGATAAAACCATAAAATTCTGGTCTCAGCTGGTGGCTAAAACGCCCATGTTGATCCGAGAATAATAATAATCAAGCCGACAATTGTAAGAGCTAACCATTGAGGCGCCTTAGTCAAAGCTTTAATTAGCGCAACGAAAATTTCGAGGATATTTTTTAAGGCCGGAACACTTTCGCTCGAGAGGTCAAGATAATATTTCAAAATGACATCTCGTGCAGCGGCGGCCAGACCCAAAACTACAAAAAATATTCCGAGAATAATCAATATCCATCCAACAAAAATATGACCCATATTTACTCCTGACTTTTATTTAATTCACAAATTTTTGATGAGTTTATAGGTATCTAAGAGGCCAAATCCCATTCCCTTATGCCAAACATTGTGATAATTTTGTGTACTAAGAGTCAAAGCGGCAAGAATCTGCGCTGCGTTGAATTGTACATCTGCAATGTTCTTTTCGATATCCTTTTGGCGTAAAGATAGAAGCAGAGCGATTGCACCAGTAACATGTGGAGCTGCCATACTTGTTCCGCTCTTCGTAAAACATCCCGTTTTACTTCCGCTTAGAGCAGCCATGATGCCTTCGCCAGGTGCGCATAAATCAGGTTTGGGGCGATCATCTCGTGTTGGTCCATACGAGGATGTGTCTGCAAGATTTATTGGTTTTTCTGAAAAGACTGATCCAACAGTAATAACTGAATGCGCTGTCCCTGGGATGCTTAAAGTTATGTCTTCACTCTGATGATTCAGAAAGCGAATGGGCGTCCCGTTCTTCTTTTCCACCCAGGCGTGTACATAACCTTGTGTGTTCACTTCTTGTCCCTCGATGATAAGCTGCCAATTATTAGTGAGAATCGTTTTTAAGGATCCGGGATAAATACTAATTGCAAGCCTGCTGTCACCATTATCAGATGAATATCTTAGATAGGTAATATAGTATTCGTTTCCTTTAGGAAAAGCAGAACTGATTGTAGGATTTGATAAATCAATCCAGGCAGATGAGTTGTTATGAGGGTCAACCAATCGAAATCTAAGCTTATCAGCTGGTTTAAACCAAACTTCGATCTCATCTGTTGCTCGATGTTCCTTCTCTGATTTCCACTTAAGAGTCGCAGTTCCCCCTTGTGCGATTTGCAAAAGCGAGTGCCCCGATTTGCCGCGTTCATTCCCGGCCGACTTTACCACAACTATACCAGGTTCTTTTCCGTTTACTGTGATCCCATCAAATGCAACCTCAAGATTAGATGATCCGTCGTGCGCCCCTGCATTCATTCCTTGACTAACATTAATTACAACAGGTAAATCCTCTTTTATTGCAAAATCTTTGATGAATGCCAGGGCAGCATGATGACTCGCTGAATACCCCAAGCTTTTAGGTGCTCCAGATGAGTATTCAGCCATGGGAATTACAGCAATGATTTTTGCTTCAGGCGCCATACCTCCGCCAAAATGTTTTGTCTTCTGACCAGCAGCGATGCTTGCTACATGGGTTCCGTGATCTTCGTCACCCGGCCTAAGTAAGGGTGGCACCGATTGATCTCTGACATACTGAGCGATATTCTCAACCATATGTAAAGTTCCGACATCATACTGCCCCGGGAATGTCCCAAACCCTAACATCGCCGGAGTTGGACCAGTTGGATCGCGCTGATCCCAGACTGCTAGGATACGAGATTTACCCTTAGCATAATCAAGGAAAGTTTCATGTAGAATATCGATCCCGGTATCTATGATTCCAATCAGGGCCCTATCCCCCCTTTCATTTAGCTCATTATGAACTGAAGAGCCTTGCACGAAAGGGACGGATTTTTCGCAATCTAAATGCATACCAAAACGGCTTGCTTCTACACTTATTACACTGGGGTCCCGTTCAAGAGCACTAATTGTCCTTAAACTTCCAATACCCGCATAGACTTCTTCAATCTTACTAAGAATCTTTAGGTCGGGAATTTCTCTAAAGTTCCAATTTTTCGTCTTCACTCTTATTAGCATCGGAAGACTTGGCATTTCACGGATTGGTGTTAATTGTTCTGAATCGTCTAAATTCTCTTGATTTTCGAGATGCTGGTACGAGTGAATTAAAGAAGGGTCGATTATATTTCCAGATATTCCATGGGTTATATTTTTAATAGCAATAGAATCTATTTTCTCTAGGTCATTCCTGATGATCTTCAAAAATCTTTCGCGCTCCTCATCCCAATCCCCTTTATCGAAAATTCGTTCATCGGTAATACCTTGTCTGTCTAGCACCTCTCTGGCTATCTCATTGTCACTTAATCGGCCAGTTATAATATACACAGATGTACTTGCATGCTTGTGGATGAAGTTTGGCAGATCTTCCCTTAACCAATGAAAGCCATTGTAATTTGGTCTCTTATTTCCCCCATGTCTTAGATCCATAATAATAAGTACCTTTCCGTTGAAAGATTCTAGTTCTCGATTAAGTTCTCTAAGAGATGAAACGCTCTTAAGCCGCGATACATCAAACTCGGCGACTTCAGAAAGATCTTGTCGAATGGCATCTCTCCACTGCTTTTCATCTTCGACGTGAATGGCAAGATATTGCATATAAATTCTTACTCCACCAACTGAAGTTTGAGAAATGAAACAAGAGATTACGATGACTTATTAAGATCAGTATTCTTCTTCTGCCTCTGTAAATAAAGAGGTCCGCTAAAGTCTCTGGGCAACAATACAGTCATAATCGTACCTAAACCGATTTCTGTTTCATATAAAATATCCCCTCCAAAAGTCCTGACAAAATCTCTTGCCCACATTAAACCCAGTCCACTATGACTTGAATTGGCTGTTTCAAGTTTGTTCTTAAATAGTTCCTTCTGTACTTTTTCAGGAATTCCCTTGCCGTTATCCTCTATATTAACCCTTACGAACTGTTTCTTTTCAATTATCATATCTTCGGTCGAAATAGTCAAGCGGCCTCCGGGTTTGTCAAATGCCTCGATGCCATTTTGAATAATCACGTAAAAAACTTGGCGGAGTTGTTTCTCCGGCGCATTAATTGTCGGATTTTTTGATCTCATGAAAAGTTTTACAGAAACCTCTCCGTTCCACAAAGTTTGTGCCTTGCCCTTTACAACAGAGTCTAAGAGTTTGTGGATATCGACATTGGCGTTAGGGGGCGTTTCAATTACCTTTCTTTGCGTATCCGCCAGCGTTTTTAGATACGCATTAATGTTTTTTATGATTTCCTCGGATGCTTGCTTTATTTCCTCCGAAACTGTACCTAATCTGTTATGGCTAATGGCAGAAGCTCGGTATTTTGCATAACCGAGCTTGCTTTTTGCGTAGTGAATATCCTCTCCATAAACAAGTGCTATATTGATAAGATTTTGTTTTTCGCTGAAGTCTTTTAAGACTATGTCGAGTTGTTCTTGGGTTGCTGTCAATTCTTCAAGCCGATGGCGATTCTGTTCACTCAATAGTGCATTTTTAATAATGCCAGCAGCCTGTCCGGAGAATATTCTCAGTATTACTTCGCTATCTTCAGACATCTTATATTCGTCTGTGAAATCCATGGTTATTAATCCAATTGTCTCATCAGCAAATACGAGAGGAATGCAAATCCAAGATTTGATATCGGCAGTAGTAGAAAACATCTCCCATTTAGGATGACTGCTTGGAGGCGACAGGTAAGTGAAATCCTTAGATTCAACAATTGATCGAATTAATTCATCATCATTAAGAGGGCGGATGAGATTTGTATCTATTTTTTCCAAATTACTAGTTGCAACAACGCGACGATAATTGTTCCTAATTAATTGTAGGGTGGATCGATTGTATGGAAAGAACTTGGAAAGATCGGCCAATAATAAGGTGGCAACAGATTGCATGCCACCAGCAACGTCTATTTCAGCAGTTAACTTATACAATGAAGTAATACGGAGATGCTGTTTTTCGTTGCCCTCAAATAATCTTGCATTTCGAATGGCAGCAGCGGCCTGATGGCTAAGTATCTTTGTATTCGACTGAAGAGGGACCGGGTACGCTCCTGTTTCAGAGTGTTCGATACTAATTACACCAATTACATCACCTTGGTCAAAGATTGGGACAGACAATTGTGATTTCGTTGAAGGATCCAATCGGATGTAATCTGTGCTCCCGTTGACATCGTCCGATGTAATCAATTCTCTTTCCTTAATTGATCGTCCCACTAATCCAATCGGATGGCGATTTAGGTGAATTACACCGACTTGACTCTGCAATTTGTCGAGGTATTCTTGTGGATAAGTGGCTACAAACTCTAACTGCTGCAAACTACTATTAAACATCCCAATACAACTAAAGGTGGATGGAGTTTTCTGGTAGAGATTTGATAGTGTCCAAGCATATTGGGCCATCTCTAAATATGATTTATCAAGACTTAGTTTGGAGTTCATAGCACGACCCGCCTTGTTGAGAACTAGCAGTGCGTTTGCTTGTCGCCTTGTTTCCTCCAGGATCTGAACTTCGTGTATGGCATTTGAAGCAAAAGGTGCTAGCCTGGAAAGTGTAAATTTGTCTTCGTCAGTAAATGCCCTCCTTTTCTTCGAAGCAAAAACAGCAATGACGCCGATTGGCTCGTTTCCAAATACCAACGGAATTTCTACCACCGCCTGAAAAATATCAGAAAATTCGCGAATGCGCCTCGGATATTTGGAGTAGTCATTTACGATAAGCCCAGCATTCGCAGAGAATACCTCACCGGCCATTCCTTCATCGAAACTCATTCTAAAGCCCTTACTAATAAAATCTTCCGGAATGCCTCGAATCGCAACAAGCTCAAGGATGCGCTTTTGAGGCACTCGTAAATATACTTTACAGCCATCTCCATCTAGCAGATTGATGGCAGCAGTCATTATTGAATTAAGTGTGGAGTCTAGACTTTCGCCCGATGGTAATTTCGCAGCAGTTGCACTAACAGCTGTTAGAATTTCGTTTTGCTCTGTGAGAGTGCGGCTACGCATGAATGAGATAAATAAAACCATTAAAAAAATTGAGAGTCTAGGGATCAATGTTCTGAGTAAAAAATCGTCAACAGTCAGCTTATGTATTGGTGTTTGATATGTAATTACAACGTTGGCCGTTGCTAGGTAGAGAGCAATAGTGCTAACAGAAAACGATATGGCGATGAACAGAAAAACTAAGAGTTGATTATTCCCTTTACAAGTGTCGGCAGCAACCAAGATAGGAATGTAGAATAGCAAATAAATTTCTGAATTTATAGAGCCGGTTAGAAAATAAAACCAAGAGATTGCTAATGTATCCCCGAAAACTGGTATCCAATACCAATACTTAGCAGATCCAATCCTTGTGTGCTTAGGAAGAAGGACAACTAAAAATATATAGAGAAGGAAAAGGAAAAGGCTGGAAACCCACGTTGCCGCTAGTCGAGAGATTTGGGGGTTTGTTAGATATCTTATAGAGATTGCAAGTAGAACTACAGTCCTGAGAACTGTATGAAGACTTGTGATATTCGAAAAGAGCCTGGAAAGATAATTGCTACTAATTCTCAGAAAATTCCTGTTCATTTCCCATCAGTTTCCTCCTGAAGCAAGCTTGAGGCATAAGCATTTCCAAATTTGAACGAGAATCAGGATTTCATCAAAACAGCTTATTTACATCTTCTCCCTATTCTGCTACTTCTCTAAGTATACGCTAAAAATCAACGAGTCCTCACTTGGCTTCAGCCCATATACCTATTTCTTATTGGAAAACAATTCACGAACCAATTCAGATCCTAATACTAAGGTTTATCTTTAAACTGCTCATGTGGCCTTTCCGCAGATCTCAGGATTTGATCATCTAGCCAGCGAAGGACCGAGTGGAATGGCAAATACTTAATTTGCAACAAAGCAGAGGTCCTAACTAGCTTGATTAAATCAGGGCTATTCCCCTTCGTTTCCAAAAGACTGACTCGTCTTTCCAGGTCGGCTTTAAATTCTGATTCCTTGTTCATATTCGTTATTTCTGTTTTCCCCTAATAGAGGGTATCATGGGATGTATAAAGTTTCAATTGGTTTATTTCGATAAATTTTGATCTCGTGTAAGCACTCACTAAAAAACCTCCTCCTGAAAAGAAGAACTTGATTGTTTCCCAAAACACGGGCGGTATTGTTTTCAGCACAATTAGATTCGCCTAATTTAAGGTCTTGCCAAGTATACTACGCAAAATCGACTTTTTAGGCTATATCTGGTGGTCGCTATGGTGTTCAACCGCCAGATATAGGGGGTAGGGCGGGATGGCTTGTTTTTATAATACCACCAATTATGGCTTGGTTACTTCATAATTTTGTAATCCAAAATTGTATTCTTTCAGAAATGCTAAAAATAAAAATCGAAACCTACATGGCAAGTCTGGGTATACATTTATTTGCGTAGACTTGAAAAAATAGCCGTTTTTCTACTCCTTTATTTTCATCATAGTAAATTTAGATCTCAAGCCTCGTAAATATGTCGTTTTTACCTTGATAAAGGTGTGGCTTTTGAATCTAAGAAATAATTAATGTGCAGCCGAATACACGTGTCATTAGCTTTCAAGTCTCTTTTATGTGTAGTTTATATATGGGTGACGATATATAAACCTGAGATTGTATTTTGAAATTTAAGATGAATTCATGCTATTGGGAGAACACATAAACATCTCATTACTAATAGCAATATGTCTAGACCATTGACCTGAAAATAAACATGTCGTGCTCTAACAAATTGTGACGAATTAGGTTTTGTTGATGGTATCAGACCAGAAGTAATTGCACCATCGCTCTCAACGCTCCGCTAGAGAAGTATCGGTGAAATTCCTCAAATTAGGTGTTAAAAAAACCAATTCTTGACAACCCATCTCTCATCTGTTTAACTGTATATACTGTCCTGAACATGTACTACTTATGGCCCAAGATAAACATTCCAATAATCAAAACGAGGTGTTGATCAAATTTCTCACACCTCAAAAGTTAAAACGCGCTTTACAAGAACTCGCGAACGAGCGCAATATCACGCTTTCAGCACTAATGAGGCTGATTACCTCAGAGTATGTGAAGCGCACAGACTAAAAATATGGTAATTTCTATCGCCAATCAAAAAGGAGGAGTAGCCAAAAGCACCACTGCAATCAATCTATCTGCCGGGCTTGCATTAGAAGGATATAAAGTGTTATTGATTGATACAGATCCTCAGGCCAATACCACACGGGTCTTCATTCATCCAGAAGTTGAGGTTCCACTCGAAAAATCTCTTTATAACGTCATCATCAATTTCACTCCCCTATCTAGCGTTATCCATAAAACAGACTCTCCCAACCTGAGCATTGTTCCAGGCCACATACGCTTATCAAGCATTGACTTGGAGCTGGCTCAAGCCTTCGATAACCGTAGCGAACGGCTGAAGAGAGCCCTGGAAAAGGTTAAAGATCAATTCGATTACATCATAATCGACACTCCCCCATCGCTTGGAATATTGACTATCAATTCATTTGTAGCTAGCGAAAAACTCCTTGTTCCAGTATCTACAGGTTTCTTTGCACTCACCGGCCTAGTTCAGTTGCGAGAAACCATTGATATGATCAGGCAGACTCAACTCAATCCCAAGCTCGATATTATAGGCGTCTTGTGTACTTTCTCAGACCGTACGAATGTCTCCAGAGATGTTGAAAAACAGCTACGTGAGTATTTTGGAGATCAAGTCTTCGGTACAACTATTCCTAAAAACATCAGTCTTGAAGAGGCGCACTCAAATCACACGACAATTTTTGGGTACGCCCCTGGTAGCGCCGGTGCAGTAGCTTATAAAGCTCTCGTAAAGGAGGTGCTTGCAAGATGACGAAGTCTGGATTGGCTGATAGCCCTTTTTTCTCTCAACTTCCGGACGTATCAGATCCAGCTCCATCTCCCCAGGTGAAAAAGCCATTAGCTGTTAATTCGATAGAGAAAAGTCAAACTACCAAAGGAACTGACAAACCTCAAGCAACCGAGAAACCAAGCAACCACGATACCATGGCACCACGTAACCGTGGTACCGTGGTATCAAGCAACCACGATACCATTATCGAAACCATTCGTAAGGCCGTAAAAGAATTGGGGAAAGAAGCAGCCACCCATCGCTTTACTCTGGATGAGAAGAAAGCCGTTCTGGACATCATTTATTCTTATAAGGGTTCAGGTATAAGGACCAGCGAGAATGAGGTGGCCAGAATTGCCATCAACTATGTTTTGGAGGATTACAAACAAAATGGGCGAAATAGCATTCTGGATCAAGTTTTGAGGGCATTGAACGAGTAACCACGATACCATGACACCACGCATCCATGATACCGTGGTGTCAAGCAAGCAACCATGGTGCGTTTTAGCCCTTGACTTCGACCCTTTTTCAATCTATTCATTAATACGAAGGGACAGCAAAACCGGAATTCCGGGCAGTGAGTAGGAGATGTCGTCTGCTAAATCCATCTCGCAAGAGATGTGTGGTGTTCAGCCACTACGACCTAGGCACATTATCGAATGATCCGCCGAACCGAAAAGCTGCCCGGTCGACGCCGCTGGAGGAGAATGACCGGCAAGGATTACGAGGCTTATAAAAAGACAAACGCCTCGGGAAATCCAAGGCGCCGTTAATGGAATTATATTGTTGTTTAATTTCAAAGCTATTGTAGCATTTAGCCCCAGAAATTTTTAATAACGATTTTGCGCTAGCAAAATAAATATATATTCTGAGGGGGGTATGTGTCAAGTATTTCATAGGAATGTCGCACAATCTTTTAAAAAGCTGCAAAGAAATATGATCGGCGAACGGGGAGACGATACGGATTCATTGAGAGTAAAGTAATGCTTTTGGAACTAAGGCCTATCAAGTGATAGCAACGTTATGGTTTGTAAAGTCCTCAAGTCGTTTTTAAACCCATATTTTAGTTTTGCAAGGTGCTTTATCATCTTCAACCCTGAAAACCCTTCTAAAGCGATTACACAAGTCCACAGACACTGTTTCAAAACGGTTGAGGTCCTGAATTACTGTCCATGAGTTATCAGTCAATGTGTAAACTCCATAGAGCATTTCTTAGTAGATCTGGAATATCGATGATGGAGGCGACTTGATTTTGCCCCATTTTAATGCAAGAATTGCCCGACCGAATAGAAACATTTAAAGAAGTCTAAAGCTTATGTCACCGGAAAGGAATCAATATCGAATTAGCTTCGATGAAATCGTTGCGAACGCAAAGGAAATCACTTTGAAAGATGGACATCACGTTCCGATCTTGATCGTGGAGGGAAGTAAGGATTTACTGACCAGTCAAATTTCAGAAATGCCAGAGACGCATGGAGAACGAATGCAACTCATGCGCTTTCTCGGTCAGGCTGCCGCAAAGAGCGGAATGGTAGGAAATTTGGAGCAAGTATTCTTTATTTCGGAGGGATGGATGAGTACGGCAAGCCAAGATAAACCGCCGAACATACGCCCATCCGTAGATCCTAATCGAAAAGAAGTTCTGATTATTTCCGGGTTACGAGTGAAAGATTCTAGGAAGAACATCAGGCTCTTCGAAATGGCAAGGGATCAAAACAAGCAGATTGTATCTTTGGAGCAACTGTTACCGCCTCAGGAAAAAGATGGAAGGATTGAAGTTCCATTATTGGAAGCATTTGCCCAGGGATTCAAACTAGCATATCAACTGCGATATAATTAGCTTGAGTTCGGCGTAAAAGTAAGTTTCTAACAAGCTGCATAAATATCCGAGAGCATAAGCCTCAAATAATTATTTTTTCAGTGTCGTAAATTACTATTTTGCTCAGTTTAAGTGGATACTTCTAAGTATCCGTAAGCGTATTGCCAGAAGGGAGAGTGTCAAATGTTTGGCAAACATCTTTATAGAATCTTCGTGACGCTGATATTAATTGTTGAATCATTGTCGGTTACCGGACCTGTTCGTGCGCTTGGAACGCCCCAGATTGTAAGCATCGATCCTTCGTCTGGGCCTGCAGGCACGAGTTTCACTATACATGCAACTGTTACATGGGACAACGATTTCAGAGCAATCCGAATGTGTTTCCTAAACGGTAGCAATTGTCACGAAAGTGGTGCACCGGATATTACAAGCTCTTTCAATACTGACGGATTAGCGCCCGGAACGTATTACGTAACAGTCCAAGTCGCAGGCAAAGGAGACAATGATTGGTTGAATCCGACATGGACATCAGGCACGTTTCAAGTTACGGAGAATCCCCAACCCAATAACCCTCCGCCAAGTAATCCGTCAATTTCCTGTTCGGTCGACGCCTTCGATGTCTGGCCAAATCCAGCAAACATCGGAGATAACATACATATAACAGGGGGCGGATCTTGCAATACAGGAGTTAGGGCAGTCAAGGTCAAAATCGATGGAGGGGATTATTACGAAATCGGAAACCCCAATCTTGATACAACTTGGAGTACAAACGGGGTTTCCGTTGGTCAACACAAATTGAAACTGATGATAGCAGGGCAAGGAGACAACAATTGGGATTATGCGGCGACGCAAATAATAAATATCCAGCTTAATGCCCAAGGACAGCCGTCCAGCGGCAACCAATCACCGTTTTCTACAAGTGACTTAATCAATATTAATGGTGATATCTATGTGATTATTGCAAATGGTGGCTCAGTTGAAAGACGGCATGTTCCAAACCCGGATACACTGGACGCACTTGGTATTTCACGCGCCTGGATAGACAACAAAGGATGGAGCAGTTCAGATCTAAAATCCATTCACCGTGGGGACGATATTCCGGATGTAAATATTGACCCATCTGGATTTGCGACTTTCAAAGCACAATATTTTCCGACAACAGCGCCAATAACACCTGGTGGCAACGTTCCAACAGCCTCAGTTGGCCCAACTGGAACGGTGGGAGATTGCCCTGCAGCACCTGCCCAGATCAAACCAGGAGATAAGGCTGTACTGACAGGAAAAGATTTAAATCTCAGGCCACAAGCTAGCGTAGACAATACCCCCATCACAATTATTCCAAATTTCAGCCAAGTATTGGTTGTCTCAGGCCCTGTTTGTAGTGGTGGTACAAGATGGTTTGAAGTGAAATATGATGGGAATGATGGCTGGGCGGCAGAAGTCGGAAGTGGCGGGGAATATCACATCGTACCTAATGGGCAACAGCAGGCACCAGCCGAGCCCGTAGCTACAGATGCCCCGGCGCAAATAGCCCCTGCAATTCCTGTAGAGCCTCCATCAAAGGGCCAAACAGACCAACCAAAGAAAAACGCTTGCTTTTTCGGTTCTCGAATTGGATTGGTATCTTTACAAGGTGAATGGCATCACTATGTTGAATTTGATATTGGACCTGATTATACAAATTCAGGCTGGAAGGTTTCTGGCCCGCTTTGGCCAACAGTATGGGGCACCAGCGACTCTACCCATGTCCGCGCAGGATTTAGATGGCCTTGGGATTGGAAAGTAATCATATTCTGGCCAAGCTTGTGGTCACTCTGTACGTTATAACGAAATCACATTAAGGTGGCTATTTTGGGGATATTATCCTTAATTTTGAGCCGCCCAAATTCAAATGTTAGACTATAGTAATGAAAATGATATTAACCATATTTACAATAGTCGCCTTAACTTTTATTGCATACTTTATTTATGGATTAATAAAATCAACTTCTAACCATCCAAAAAATCATCCAAACTGGAGCAATCCGGATATTTCCTACAAAATCTTGAAAATCAACAACAACTTTTTAGTCGAATACAATATTAATGAAGAAAAAGGTACCTATTTTATTGGAAGCAGCAAAATTGATCTTACAAATTACATAAATCACAAGGTTAATATCAAGGGATATTTTCCAAAAAATTACTCAGACAATGAGACAGGTACCCAATGTATTGGTAACAGCTGTCATAAAATCTTCAATTTATGGTGGCACCAAAAAGCCACAACATCAACTATTAATATTGATGAGTTAAGAATTATTGACTAAATATTAAAAGTATCCTGCTCGATTTATTTAATTATATTTGAAGCTGTCAATAACAGACGACCCTGTCAAATAATAAAACAACCTTACAGGCTGAGGTTATAAAATACCAACTGCAAATTACCCGGCCTGATTAGCAGTCATCGTGGGACCCCAATTCCCTATATAATTTTTCCATTTGAATGATGTGTGTTAGAATATCCGTGCTAAGTTGTCGACTGGTCGAAAGAAGGAAAGAATGGCCAAGAGAAGATCACGAGGCGAAGGCACAATCTTCTATTCAGAAAAAGTATCCCGCTGGATAGGGCAATTAACTCTGCCAGATGGCAGGAAGAGAAGTAAAAAAGGCAAAACCCAGGGTGAGGTTAAAAAATGGCTCCTGACGCAACGCAAGGCTATTCAGGAAGGCAATTACCTTACAGACGATACTCACACCGTCGAGGCCTTTTTAAACCGTTACATCGCTGATGTAGCGACTAACACATTATCTCCCCGAACTCTTCTCTCCTACAAATATCTGATTAGAAACCATATCGTCCCTGAGATAGGTTCGATCAGGCTTTCCCAACTCCGTCCAGAACACCTACAGGCGTTATATACCAAGAAGCTCAGTGAGGGTCTGTCACGGCGTACAGTTCAGTATATCCATCAGTTTCTGCACACAAGCCTTCGGGTTGCTTATAAGTGGGGATTAGTGCTTCGGAATGTCGCCGATCTTGCGGAAGCGCCGGCCAGCGACAAAAAGCCTACCGTAATCCTTACAGCCACCCAAGCCAAGAAACTACTGGAGATGGTTAGAGAAGACCGCTTGTATGCTTTATATGTTTGCGCCATTTCTTTGGGACTTAGAGAAGGCGAGCTTCTTGCTTTAGACTGGTCGGATATTGATTTCAAGAAACGTACTTTAAACGTAAATAAACAACTACGGTACCTTCCAGGTCAATGGTTATCAATTGGCCCCCCTAAAACCAAAACATCCTTCCGCACCCTTCCCTTACCAGATATTGCGCTATCTGCTCTTTTGGAACATCAGAAGGATTCAAGCGGAAAACTGATCTTTGCTACGAGTAATGGTACGCCATTTAGTCCTAGGAATATTTTGAGACATTTCCAAAAGACTCTAACCAAGATGGGAGTATCTAAGATGCCATTTCACAATCTGAGACATAGCTGTGCCAGCTTCCATTTGGCAATGGGTACAAATCCAAAAGTCGTACAAGCTCTGCTCGGTCACGCAAGCGTTGGTATAACTTTATCTACATACTCACACCTATTACCAGGTGTCAGCGAAGAAGCCGCCAAGAATATTGACAAAATATTTAGTTAGCTTATCAGCTAAATCAATCATTAAAATGCAGACAACCAAACAAAAGTAAAGGTTTAGGAATTAGTAAACACTTGATTTTGAACTTGGCAATTTCGCTAAGATTTGTGCTAGATCTTATTAGGGGTGATAGGGCTTCTCGACTTTTCAATTTTGAAAGCTCCATAATCCCTTGACTCGACCATGTCATTATCCTATAATTTATTAAGTATTCTATACACATGTTCTTGCGGGGTGATTCAGCCTAGGAAGATCTTCACCGATTACCCCAAATAAATCCATACTTTTATCGTCTTTCATCAACACAGGGTGTTAAAGAAAGGGAGTTATTATGCTGAAAGAACGCAGCACTTTGTTGAAAGAACAAGGCATCTTTTCGAATCGAAGATGGATGTTTGAGGTTGTCATCAGGTCGTGCATTATCCTGACAATGCTTTTAAATGCACTTGCTCCCACGCTCAATGCATCAGCAAGTTCAACAAAGCCTGATGATAGCAAACCGGACAAGGGGATAAATTCGCTCCCAGTCCAGACTCACTCGATCTATCAACCCAATTAAAATATTTCAATGCCAAGCATTGGAAATTCTCCAGCACAACCAAAACCAGAAAAACCCACCAAGAATACAATCGAATTTACAGTGGCCGCCAACCCGGCGGTTGTGAGCGCCAACGGGCAGATCAACCTAGATGTGGTCATTCGGAATAATTCAAAAAGCGATGTCACAAACCTGACCTTTAGCGATCAACTTGAGAACGGCTACGATTATTCATGGATACTCTTCAGCCCGATCCACTGGGATTCCAATCAAAAAGTTATTTCTTACAATATCGGCACTCTGAAAGCCGGGGATCAGTTCACTTTTTCATACAAGTTGAATATTACGAACAAGAACGGCGGGGGCGGACACGGAAAACTTCGAATTCATACCGCACAAATTGATTTTCAACAGAACAGTCAAAATCTTACTCAGAAGGCATCAACGGGTTTCACGGACGGATCCGACCTGGTAGGCGCAAATGCCGCCATCGGTATTCCGGACCCGAATAATAATGGCTGGCAGGACCTGGGACGTTACGCCGTCCATCTCGGAGATCCTAATCTGCTCCAAAACACGGTGGTGGTCGCCAGCCCAACCAAAATCCAAACAAAGGGTAAAGGCCCCGACCTTCAATTCCAGCTGGACCTTGTCCACACGGATGCGGTCGGGCGCGCCTCGGATGACACCCCCAATAAGCAGGTGATCAATTTTCAGGACAAATATAAGGAGAACTTTACCAATCCGGCCTTTTTGGAGATCAACCTGAACGGCCTTGCAGACCTGAATAACGTCCCGGCTGGCCAGGAAGTATATGTTGCCACTTATGATGATGCGAGCCAGGTATGGGTTAAGGTGCCGATCGTTGATCGGGACCTCAATCGCAATACCGTGACGGTCAAGACTACACACTTCTCAACCTGGGGTGCCGGATTGGGGACCTCCTTGCCGCAAAACGGTGCCAATGTCCTTTTGTTCGACCAACCCTACACGTCCCTCTTTACGGGCGCGGCGCGCTACAGCATTCCGATCTGGACTCCCGCTGGCCGCGCAGGAATGTCTCCCGACCTTTCCCTTTCCTATTCCAGCGCAACCGCAGACGGCGTGCTGGGCAACGTGCAAGCCCCCTGGGTGGGTGAAGGATGGAATATCGACGGGGTGGAGATCGTCCGCAAGATCACGACCAGCGATACCGGATATGGCTATCAGGACAGCTATGCCCTGACCATGAACGGGACCATGTATCAATTGATGGTCGACCCCACACATCCCTCTCGTTATTACACCGACCACGATTCGTTCCTATACATCGAACGGCATAACTTCGCTTTGAGCAATGCGCTCGATAGCGACCAGACCGCACCACCAAACACGACCGGTGAATGGTGGGAAGTGGTTACGACCGGCGGGACCCGCTACCGCCTGGGATGGAATGTTGATTCCGAACAGCTGGCTTTGATGTATGGATATTCCTGCACAACGGGCAACCCATGCACAACTCCCAATGGCGCCTATGCAACCTTAGGATATGCGGGCTTGGGGACCAACCTGGTCGCTTTGCGCTGGCGTGTGGATCGTGTGATGGACACCCATCTCAACTACATGAGCTACACTTATCATGAAGAGCAGCCTGCTGCATCATCCCAAACGCCCCCCTTCGACCGTGCCAGCTATCTTCAGACCATCTCGTATACGGCTCGATTACATGATTCGACTACTGCGGGGTCGGCAGGGTATCAGGTCGCGCTTACTTATAAGGATCGTATCGGAGACGGGGTACCCGCGGCTTTCAACCTGTGGGATAACTATGACACGAAACAACTGGACAAAATCGCTATTTGTTACGGGACTTGCTCGTCGGGGACGGAAGTTCGTAAATATCAACTTGGATATACACTTGCCAACACCCCGGATCCCAACGGTACTTTGACCCTAACCAGTCTTGCCATTTCCGGGGGCGGATTCCCAGATCAGGGACTAAATATTCCTCCCACACAATCGGCAACGATCCGCTTCAGCTACAGCAATCTTCAGAACCGCGCCACTAATGGTTCGGCTGCGACCTACTCTTATCCGCGCCTGACACAAATCGACAATGGCTATGGCGGCACGTTGAACTATGTCTATCAGAACGACGGGCGCGATTCGACGCAGTGGTACGACTACCGCGTCCAGACTGCCAGCGTCTCGAGCGGCACCTCGACTGCTTCGATCCGCGGCTACAGCTATGCCACTCCCTTGTACGCAGGCGCAAATAATACAGGCTCCTTGATCGGTTATACCGACACCACCGAAACCACCTATGACTTCAATGGCACAACGGCATTATCCAGCGTGGCTCATCATTTTGGCACAACCGGTCTCGACACCGGGTACGAGCTTGCCACATCCTGGATGGACGCCGCTGCGACAGTCTTGAAAAAAGCGACCAATAATTACGTCGTGGATAATTCCAAGGCGCCCTTTGCAGGATGGAATTATCATTATCTCTATCAAACCAAGAACTATGTCAAAAGCGGATCATCGCTGGTGCAGACATCCGGGACAGTCAGCGTGCACGACCCGTCCACCGGTAACCTTGCCCTTCAGCAGGATTATCTCGGCAGTTCGCTCTATCGCAAGACCTATTATGAGTATTTCCCCAACTTCGACCACGCGTTTTATATCCTGGACAAGCCGATCCGCGCCCTGGTCACGGACGCAGGTAATGCCATCTTTGCTGATACGCGCTATGGGTACAGCAGTACCGGCGATCTGATACTCGTGCAGAAAGTTTACGATGAAAGTAAAAATCAAACTGCGGATTTGACCTTTACTTACGACGATTACGGAAACCAGATATCCAGCCATGCCTATACCACTTATGGAACGGTGGGCGGTACTCCTGGAGGAGATTTCAATCTTTCGGAGACCCAATACGATTCGATCCTCAAAACCTACCCGATCCAAACCGACGTTACGTTAGCGCCAAATGTAAAACAAACAACGAAGACAGACTATCTCTATACCCTGGGCATGCCCTACCAAACCATCGACCCCAACGGGTGGACGACTTCCACAACCTATGACGGTCTGGGACGCACCCTGACCGTGACACCTCCCGGGCTCGGCCAGGCCGGTACAACCTATAGCTACCCATCTCCAGATGCAAGTGGTCATGTCAGCGCACCTTATTCCATCCAGATGCAAATCTGGGATCAACCGGCAAACCAATATCGCAGCGTGTGGGGCATCTACGATGGCATGGGACGCATGCTTGAGACCCAATCTCTGGACGCAGATCAAAACAAACTGCTGGTATCCGATTCAAATTTCAACGCACAGGGACTGGCCTACCAACAAAGCTCGCCATACTATTCCAATTACACCGGCTCGAACGGCGGCACCCTGCAATCAGGCGCCTCCCAGTTCACCACAAGCACCTACGACGCGCTGGGACGTGCTACGCAAGTCACTGCACCTGGCAACATCAATACAAATACCGCCTATGACGGCCTGACCACCACGGTCACCGACCCGAACGGGAACAAGACGGCCCGCACCACCGACGGCCTCGGACGCTTGACCAACGTACAGGAATACAACGGAGCAAGTGTCTACGCCACTACACTGTATTCATACGATATTGCCAACCATTTACTCACAACCACGGATGCACAGTCCAATGTGACCACCCTGAAATATGATCTTCTTGGAAGAAAGAACTACATGCAGGATCCGGACATGGGTATATGGTCGTATGAATATTACCCGCTTGGAAATCTCAAAAGTCAGACCGATGCGCGCGGTAAAACTTTGAGCTTTAAGTATGACAGTCTCAATCGATTGACAGATAAATATGACGCGACGAATATAAACAACAACATATTATTAGCACAGTACACTTACGGCACGACCAGCCAGACCCCGGGTGCAACCAGCAACAATGTTGGCCTGCGCATCCACATGGACGATCAATTCATCTCGACCAGTCCAACCGGCTCGACCGACTGGGCCTACGAAAACTATGGCCGCACGGTAACCGAGAACCGCACCATAGGCGGGGTAACGCAGTCAAGTAAAACCGACTCGGATTGGCTGGGACGCGTATTGTCCGTGACTTATCCAGACACTGAAAAAGTGACCTACCAATACGATGCGTTGGGCAGGCCTAAGAATTTCTCCAGCGATGCACAGACGGGCAACCTGGCTGAACTGGCTTATAACACGCTGAGCCAGATCACTGCGCTCAACATCAGAAACAATGTAAGTATTACGAATACTTATGATGCCTCGACCAATCGTCTAAGCGAACGGAAGGCCCAGACCGGGTCGAACGTTCATTTGGATTTCTCCTACTATTACGATTCGACCGGCAATATCACCACCATCAACGACAAGGCGCTTGGAGAAGTCCACAGTTATCAGTATGACTCCCTGAATCGGCTGTCCTCGGCGGAAGCATTGAAAGGTCAGGATTACCCCTACCGCCAGACCTTCCAATACGATCAGATCGGGGACGTGCTGGGAGTTAGCAGCTGGCAGTCGACGGATGTGATCTTCAAGGACGATTTCGAGAGCGGCAGCTTCTCAAATTGGTATGCCAACTCAAGCCCGACAGATATCTCGACTGTGAACAAAACCTCCGTAGTCCCACCCTCCGGTCAGAAATCCGCGGTCTTTAACATCCAGAGCAATACCTCTTTGTATTTGCAGGATAACACGCCCAATAACGAGACCCGTTATCGAGCCCGTTTTTATGTCAAGCCCGATGGTCTGACGATGGCCGGGGGAGATATTCTTGACATGCTGACCGGTTTCAATAATGGCCTGCCAGTCTTCCACCTTCAGATGCAAAAGAAAGCTACTGACATATACGATGATAATCATCCAGCCTGGACATACACAGGCGCCTGGACTGCTACATCACTAGCCGGACCCTATAACGGCACCGACCATTACACCACTGATCTGGCAGCCACTGCTTCCTTTAGCTTTATTGGAACAGGATTTACTTTCTACTATGTGATCCATCCCAGCCGCGGTAGCATCCAGGTCTGGGTGGATGGCTCGCTTCTCACCACTCTTAATGCCTATGGTGCACTGCAATGGCAGGCTACCTATAACAGTCCAACTCTTACATCCGGTACTCATAATGTAGTTATTAAGAATGCAAGTTCATCATCCAGTTACTACATTGATGTCGATGCTATTCAAGTTACTTATCCCGGGAATTCATCTCAGATTCGCGGAAGCCTTCTAAACGACGCAGGTGCCTGGATCGACTCGATCTGGTCTCCAATTTCCTCCAGCGGCTGGACGTCCCTCGAGATGGATGATCAGGCTGTGGCAAACACTGGTTCCCTTTCACTCTGGTTCAACGGCGTCTCCCAACCGGGTCTTTCCAATGTAAATAACAGCACCCGCACACTGACGGAAGTCCAGCTGGGCGCGTTGGGCGTGGATACAGGTACGCGCGGGCAGTTGTTGTATGACGCCTTTGAATCGCGAAAACTAACCTACATCGGTTTGTTTCCCACACAGATTGCAGATTCAGGGATAAATTATCCTGCGGTCTATCACATCCCGCCGCTTGCATTAAATAATTACCAAGGCCCGATCACAGGTGCGATCTCCGGAACGGTCTTTGTTGATGCCAATGGCAACGGATCGCAGGATACGGGCGAAACAGGCCTGAGCGGGGTGACCATTGAACTCAAAGACAGCAGCAATACCCTCAAATCCTCGACAACCTCAGCCGCAGACGGCAGCTACTCGTTCGGAGATCTGAACCCGGGCAGTTATGTAGTCGTTCAAACCCTTCCAACCGGCTACAATAACACGACGCCCTTAAGCATTGCATCCAGCGTAGTAGCAGGAAATACATCCACTGTGAATTACGGCGATCAGCTGATCCCGACGCCGACCGCGACG